>JAABUS010000360.1_pt1 | contig 116660 bp, 22 predicted proteins | sample 5560161 | NCBI WGS metagenome assembly JAABUS01 (sample SAMN10711885, study PRJNA513376) | rock metagenome | isolation source: Antarctica rocks | place: Antarctica: Victoria Land, Trio Nunatak nord | collected 2016-01-04
GAGGGCTGGTGGAGGGTGCGTTAAATGGGTTTGGGGGGGGGGAGAGAGGGGAGTGGAGGGGGGGGGGAGTACTGTTACTTGGGATTTGGGGGTGGTGGAGGCGTGGCGGAGCGTGGAGAGGGGGCGGTGGGGGAGGGTAAGCGGGGAGAAGGGTAGTTTGGGAGGCATGGCTGAGGTGCTTGATCATGGGGTGGTGTATATATGGTAGCGATCTTTATTCACGAGTAACAGGATAACAGCTATCCGAGCTGTCACAATGACGTATGCTTCGAGATTGACGTCGAGTTGGCTTGGCAGGAGAAATAATTATTTGGAGAATTGAATTTTCCTGGGCAAGCGATGGAGCAGAGTTTGTTTAGTCCAGAACTAATCATAATAGGTGGCACACCGTGCTTCTACAACGTAACACCGTACAGCATTTGGGTTTCTAGATGCAGCAGACAAACCCTCCTCATTCGAACAGCACATACTGCCTGTTGATCAACCACCTCGAGCTGTCTTTGCTGCAGTCATTGAGAAGCTGTTCCGCATCCGCCATTGTTATCTCATCAAGTTCTGCTCTAAGTTTCCGGACTCCACGTGCTACCTCGCGATCCGCACGTATGTAGATGAGGGGGGGACCCCAGCATTGTATGACTTTGAGGGTTCTGAGATACGTAGGGCTTCTATAGTTCCATGCTGGCAGGTTGGTCAGTAGTGGGGACGTCGCAGTGGGAGATGAGTTGAGGTACCTTTTGAAAGTATGGTGGCTGCGAATTTGAGCATGGCAAGGTTGGGAGAAAAGGAGCAGTGTGTGTTGGTATTGTAAAACTTTTGAGGAGAGGATGACTTGCGTTGACTTCCTTTCTTGGACTTGTTCTGTAGTTTGGTGGAAGTTATCGGAGATCGGCGGAGACGATGCGCCACTTGGAGGGATATCGAACTCAAGTACCTATTGACACCCTTGCAGAGCAGCAATACCATTCTATCAACGACTACCGCGGAGTGCCTTGGTCATCTCGTCAAGATCATGCGTGAAAGAGTCTAAACGTTTCGAGACTGAAGACTCGACAGTCTCTGGATTGAGTCGTATTCCCAAACGCTCCAATTTATCCTCCACTCTTTGTTCCATCTAGGGAGTCCGGTATTCGAAAAACAGTAGAGACTGCCAGCCTCTACGACCTTGAAAAAACTCGGGTACACAAGATCTGAAAAGGTGTCGGAGAGGAAGGCTGAGGGGTTGGTGAGTAGTGTAATAATTTGGGTGGTGGTTTGCTTACCTTTTGAGAGCCTGGCAGGAATAGTAACCATTGTATGAGATGAACACGTCTGATGGTTCTTTAAGGTGATGTAGGTCTTGACCTAAGTCAATGTAAAGGCTAGATGGATATTGTTTGGTATGAAATTCATGAAGCCCAAGTGGTAACATTGTCTGAGATATACGTTCAAGGCCCGGAGACAGGTGGAGAACAGAGTGTGAGATTTGGCCACAACATTCGTACCTCTAACACATATAGTATCGAGTTCTCTAAAGCTGTCAAATGTCTGCTTGAGTAGAGTTTCTTTTCATGTATAGCAAAAGTGCTTGAATGATGGGATAGTATGTGCATTTTAACAAAAAGCCAAAGAGAAAAATTCATCAAGGAGCACAAATCATTCAAACCAATCATCTCGCATTGTGCCAGAGAATCGAGAAACAGATGAGGGGAACGGGGTGAATCCTGTCTTTGTAATCCACAATCCTTCGAGCCTGGCAGCACCCATTGTAAAAGGTTGACCTCGAAGGTGTAGCTTTCTCTGCACGGGACAGCACGACTTTGCACTGGAGGAGGCCTGTCAAGAATCAAGACCCATCAGAAATGAAACATGAAGAGCGATTGAGAGATCTCTATGAGAAGTGGAAATCCGAGGCTAACCGGATTGAGCACGCTATTCCGCTCCGCAGGGCAGATGGAACCTTTCTTGAGCTCTTAAGATATTTATACACACGTATGATCGCGATCGATCAGATCTAGGTTACAAGATGCCAGTAGTTAAGGGAGGCGTATGGTGAGATACACCCTAAGTATTGCTCATCTATCAAGCTTAGCTGATGCCTTTTCAGGACGAACATCGAAGACGAGATCCTCAAAGCCTCCGTCTCCAAATACGGCCTGAATCAGTGGGCTCGCGTATCCTCACTCCTCGCCCGCAAAACACCCAAACAATGCAAAGCAAGATGGTCAGAATGGCTGGATCCCGGCATCCGCAAGATCGAGTGGTCGAAGGAGGAGGACGAGAAGTTATTACATCTTGCAAAGCTCATGCCCACGCAATGGAGGACCATTGCGCCCATAGTCGGAAGGACAGCTACACAGTGCCTGGAACGATATCAAAAGCTGTTGGATGAAGCTGAGTCGAGGGAGAACGATGAGTTAGGTCTGGGCGGACCGGCAGGGGGGGAGACCGCTGCCCCGAGCGCGGACGATGTGCGGAGGCTCAGACCTGGGGAGCTGGATCCAGATCCAGAATCGAAACCAGCGCGGCCAGATACTATCGACCTCGACGAAGATGAAAAGGAGATGCTGAGCGAGGCGCGGGCTCGCCTTGCCAATACACAGGGTAAAAAGGCCAAACGAAAGGCTCGAGAACGTCAGTTGGAGGAGTCAAGGCGACTGGCATTGCTGCAGAAGCGGCGAGAGCTCAAGAACGCGGGTATCAATATCAAGATCACCAATCGAAAAAAGGGGCAGATGGACTACAATGCCGATGTTCCTTTCGAGAAGAAGGCTGTACCCGGGTTTTACGATACGTTGGATGAGAAGGATCAGAACGAGAGAGAGCGTGAGGCTTTCGACCCTAGGAAGCAACAACTGGCAAACAAACGCAAGGGCGACCAGGAAGAAGATCCAGATCGGAAGCGGAGAAAGAACGACAAGAATGGACCGTCTGCGGCGTTTGCTGCGGCAGCGAAGGCTGGCCAGATGCAAAAGATCCGAGAAGCAGAACAGAGTAGCAAGAGGAGGGGTCTGGTCCTACCAGCACCACAGGTTGGCGAAAGTGAATTGGAGGACATCGTTAAGATGGGTATGGTGGGCGAGCAAGCCGGTCGACTCAGTATGGAAGGCGAGAACGAGGCAACGAAAGGCTTCGTGGGGAACTACACAGGTATTGTCGGTGGAACGCCTATACGCACACCGAGAGCACCGCCTCAAGAGGACCGCATAGCGAACGAGATTCGGAACATTCGGGCCTTGACAGAGACGCAGTCATCGTTACTGGGAGGGGAGAACACGCCTTTGCACGAAGGGACTGGGTCTACAGGGTTCGACAGTATCACACCAAGGCGGCAGGTCATGTCAACGCCGAATCCTATGGCGACTCCGTTGCGTCAAGGTGGTGGAGGTGTTGGGGCAACTCCGTTGCGTACACCAATAGGTCCCGGCGCTACACCGTCGCGGACACCTCGCGATAACTTCGCCATCAATGAGGATGGTACTTCCTCTATGCAGCTTGTAGGCAGCACGCCGAGGGAGGTCAAACTCAGAGAGCAATCAATGAGGAATCAGCTCAAGTCACAGTAAGTGCCACTGTTGCAATGTTTTAATTCGTAGCGCCTAACCACGTATAGATTGGCCTCCCTACCAGAGCCCAAAGAGACCGATTGGGAATTGGAGCTTCCAGACGAACAGCCTGAGACTAACGGCGACGTCGAATTGTCTGAGGAAGATGCCGCAGAACGAGATCGTAGAGACCAGATCCTCCGAGAAGCAGCTGAGGCGGCGGACTTCTCACGACGCACACAAGTCCTGCAACGTGCATTACCGCGCCCCTCAGTGGTTGACATCGATGCGCTCATGAAAAATGCATCTGAAGTCTCGGATCCCGGCGAAGGTGCCATAGCAAAGGAGATGGCTCTCCTGATAGCCAATGACGCGTTGAAGTACCCGACATCAAAAGCCAAAGTTCAGGGCGTCTGCAGGCCTTTGCAGAACTTTGATGATGAAGCGTTAAGTAATGCTCGATTACAAATCGCCATGGAAACGCAATCAGCTGCCGCCGAGAAGGACCAAGAAGTCTTTGACTCAGCCTGGTCGGAGCTTCATGAATCTTCATCGGTTCTTCCAGGCCTGGCAAGCTATGAAGACGACGAAGATGACGCACGCCAGGTCCTGACCGAAGCTTTCGACGTACGCTCCCTTCCTTCTGAGTACTGAAAATACATCACTAACACTCTCCAGAACATCCAAAACTCCATCACAGCCGACGCCGAGCGAGGCAACAAGCTCGAAAAGAAACTCGCCCTGCACTACGGCGGCTACCAGCAGCGAGCCAAAACCCTCCGCCACAAAATCGTGGAAGCAGCAGAAGCGCTCGACAAGGAGCGGATCTCGCTGGATACCTTCCGGACTCTGCAGGTTGCGGAGAGGGCTGCGTTGCCGGGTAGGTTGGAGGCGCTTGGGGAGGAGGTTGCGTTTGTGAAGAAGCGGGAGAGGGATGCGCAGGAGGTGTATAGGCTGAGGAGGGAGGAGTTGGTGAGCGTGCAGAAGGCGTTTGTGAATGGTGGGCATTAGTTCGCATGAGGTATTCAGCGGAGGTTTTGGGAAGCAGCTAGCTGCAGGACTCAGCAATGGCAGGCTTGCTGCTTCATCTTTGGTGCCCGGGCTTTGGATTCCCGGGTGGTGCAAGCTTTCCGTCCTCGTCTTCTTTCTCCCTGAAGCTAAGAGCCAAGGCAGCCACGAATTGGTAGGATACTCTCTCCTCGAGAGACTCGGGTGGACAAGCCTCGAGGATGAACACGGAAGGACTTCATTGCAGCCCCCCAACCGCCCACCTACTCAAGAAAGAGCATGCCCTTTTCCCCTTACCCGAACCTTCACTCCGTGATCAAAACTCACAACCAACAATGGCTCTGTGGGCGCATCACATGCGCAAACCGTGCAAGCATTTTCATACCTCAGATGTAGATGCTGAACCACCTCCTTCACCAACTACGGTGAAGTCCCAAGAGAGGCGTTTACGCGAGTAGGCCACGGCATACGGATCCTACAGCCCTGTATATCTGACATAGCACTAGGTCTCCGAAATCATGGTTGCATTGCTTGGGCTGATGGGCAATTACCTACTCGAGGCATACGTTGATGAACTCCTACTTGGCACTTGAAGTCAGCGGTGGACAGCAGGAAAGGATGGCGGTGCTGCATGTTGAACGCGATCCCTGATTATGAATATCTGAGGGGGGAGACTACCTCTGTATACATATGGTAGACTAGTAAGTACCAGTCTCGTATAAACAGAGGGCCAAGAATTGCCCTTGGACACTGCACGTGCGATGAGAGTGATGCATAGAGCATCCGTTCTCTTTCTGGGGGCTCCTCCACAATGTGGGGGTTTGAATGGCAAAACCCGTCCTTACCCCGAGCCATCCGGGGGAATTTGAAGCTGTGTCGCGCTTGTCGTCTGAAACCGTATAAAGAGGTCAGAACGATTTTTCCAGATCGAAAAGCTGACCAGATTTCCTTTAGTCCCTTTGCGTTGATCAGCGAGTCCAGAAAAGGGATGGAGTCTTTCGAAGTACAGCTTGCCGACAATGCCGTCGTAACAGGACTGGCGTTTCTTCCCCGTCACAACACAAATACTCTTCAGAAGTCCAGCCGCCCGCTCATCGTCGCAATTCATGATGCAACGTACAGCGCCTCGTACTTCTTCGCCGACGCTCAACATTCGGCGCTCCCTCTCGCTTCTGCTTTAGATATACCTTTCCTAGCCATCAACCGTCCGGGCTCTCAGGAGACCACACCCTTACTGCCAGTCCCGTCCGGATCGACATTCCTACGGGAAGAGGGGAAATATCTCCATCAGTAGATCTTGCCGGCAATATGGAAAAAGTACGCTTCGGCATTGGGCGTTTCGTGTATCGTTTCGATGACACATACGCTGGGCGTACCTAGTGGTATCGTTGCGTCCGCTTTGAATGCTGAGACCAGATCGTATCCCTTGGCTGGGTTGGTTATCTCTAGTATCGGCACAGAATGGGATGAAGAACATAGAGGTGGCATGCAGGACATGTTGAAGGAGAAACCAGCGACAATAACCTTTCCCAACGACTTCAAAGACACAGCGATGCTCGGCTCTCGCGAGGAAGGTATGGCGGATCCATCGATTTACGATCACACGGAACTTTGCAAGATGTGATGTTCTTTGATGAATGCGCGGAGGTACAGACGCAGTGGCTGGATTATTGGCAGGAATACGCAGTGAAAGTGGAGGTTCCGGTCATGTACGCACTGGCGGAAAAAGCTTGGCTGTGGACTGTTAGCGAGCAGCATGTGCGAGACTTCGCGGGGGGTTTCAAGGGGGAGTCCGAGGGTCGAGAGTGGGTTGGTGCTGGGGACTGCGCGTTGTTTGGATCTTAGTCGGGTTGGCAGAGGCTGGTACGCCAGGGCATTCGGGTTTGCGTTGGAGTGTGCGGTCGCGCTGGATTTGAGAAGGCGTTCTGTACTATAGTCGCGGTAAGAATCCGGGTAAGGGGTGTACCTTGATCCATCTGAATCATGTCGTTTGAATCCTGGGCACCATAATATTTGCAATCTTCGATATATATTGTTGTCCTTTCAAAGTTGCGCTCGTACTTGCAAGACCTCTTCGACCAGTTTTATGACGACTTGTGATGAGCCATACGAACTCTGGTATCCGTAGCCTCCATGGCCATAGTTGTGAACGATCCAATGCCCACCGATCCTCTCCTTCTCGATCCTTGGCCCGCCATCTCGAAGCGGTCGAAGGCCAACGCCATGACGGATAATACTCAGGTGCTCGATACCTTTCCCACCTGTCAAAGCAGGACAGAGTTGGACCGCTCGCTTCATGATCCTGATAGCCAGATTTGGATCAATTTGTGAGTCCCAGTTGCCTTTTTGGTAAGAACCACCAAGCAACGTGCCGCCTCCTATACTGTATTAGAATCATTCAATTTGGATGATCTTCGTAAAGTTCACCTGCGGCACGCTGCATAATATAGCAGACCTCATCGTCACCATCGTCGGTACCGGAATTGGAGCACATCACTTCTGCTTCGTTCCTTACCAGGATCGTCTGCCCACGAGCGGGCATCATCTTCTGGTCATTGACCCCGCCGAGCTTAACAGCGGAGAGCCCAGTACAATTGACGATCACATCTGCTTTCTTTCCCGAATGATGGAAAGATGCAGCTTCAACAACGTGCTCGAAGACTGCTCTTTTGAATACAACTCCGTTTTTCAGGCATTGCGATACCAGCCATGGCAGGTAAATAGCAGTGTTGATGCACACGGACGTAAAGGTGTTTCCGCTGTCATAGCCAGCGGGTAGGTCGTCCTCCTCGATGTTCGTGAACTACCCACAGTGTGAGTCTAACAAGCCAGCTTGGGGCTAGGTGGATGGACTCGTTACATCAGGCAGCGTGTCTTTGTACCACGGATCAGGACCGCCTAGCTCTTTGAACCAGTCTCCTGTTGCCGTGCTGAAGTCCTTGTCTCGAGTATAGATAGCAGCCTCTACGAATGGTCAAACAGTGGTTATTGCTGAAAGCAAGTAATTTTACTTTGAAAGTGTACCCCAGCTTCGGGACGTGACCTCGCCAACTGTTCAAGCTCGGGCCACGTATGTCTATCCCTCTCAGCAGCAGGAGTGCCCCTTTTCGACACTCTATGCGGTGTCAGGGTCTAGTCACTGGCAAGAGAGGAGATAGACGAACGGCAAGTAGTTTGCGCCGGCCCACGGTGACGCGTATTCTATATCATAGTCGCCTGGCATAAGTTTCGCAGCGACAGTGACACGGTACGCAGGCTTCTTTGCAAGCAAGAGGGCTGTTGTAAGGCCAGCAACACCGGCCCTGATCTCAGCATCATTGGCATCAGCAGCCACAAGTGCAGCACCTCGTAGACATCCGGGCTGTGCGGGAAGCTTACCCAATAACTACAATCCGGGCTTCTGCCATTGGTGGAGGAACCGGTTGTCACAGTATGAAGCACTGCCTGGAGCCCTCACAGATGTTGAGTCATCTTGATGCTGTGGAGCGCATGGATAAAGTAGGTAAAAAGACGCATTTAGGTATCGCATGATTTCCCATGTAGGCGACAAAATAATACCCAACCCCCCCATCCTTGCTCTCCGCAAAACGACGACAGAGCCCAGACCCTTTCCGAGATAGCAACGTAGTTAATCGGGCTTAAGATCTCTCGCGTACTTCTACCTATGACGTTTTGTCCCCCAAATCAGGGGCAGTCTGGCAAGGGGGGGTGAGATAGCGGATGCGTAGGGTCATCACTTGCGGGAGATGGTTAGCTTCACTCGATTTAAACAGACTAGTGCCTCGCTTCACTTCCCATTTCCTAAAAGTGAGGGCATTCAAGCACTCTTTGTTGCCTTCCCTCTGAACATGAAGCTTTAATTCCTCCCGCCCTCTCGAACTTTGCACTCTCTCACTCCCACCGAAATCATTCTCTCCAACATACCGAATGTGCAGAGCTTCATAGCACCTTGAGATCACCGCCTCCGCCTTGCTTCCAGCGACTTCCGCATTAGACCTGCCCACCATGGGCTACACCTCCGAATTCCCATTGCTCTACGCTTCAGGCTTGTACGCCGCTAACACTGCTGGAAACGGTAAGTGGTTTCGTCTCTGTGGTTTCTTCGGCATTTTTGCACTTCTTCCAATTGGTCCTTTGCATTGCTAACACGTACTTTCAGGCAATTGCCTGTTTCATGCCCTGTCCGATCAGCTGTACGGTGTCCAGTCAAGGCATGGCGAAATACGTTCAGCGACGATCGTGTATATGCGTGAGCATGCCGCTTTCTACAAACAGTTCGTCGATGTTCATCCTGGGGGTGGGCTTCGCCGAAACCCGAAGCGAAAGAACGCTGGTGCCTTCTCTTCCTCCTTCAATGCCACGGGGCCAACCCCGGAAGAAGTAACTCGAGTTTTCGAAGGCCACTTGGCTGAGATGGCTCGGGGAGGTACCTATGGTGACAATATGGAGATCACTGCATTCTGTCGGGCATTCAACGTCGATGTAAAGATCTATCAACGCGATTTTGCATACATGGTACCGGTCGATCATGCACGACCGGCCACTCAGGTGGCTCATATCGCTTATCACGTAAGTCTCCAGAGTATTTCACTCTTGAGACTACAGACTGACCGGGTTAAAAGACTTGGGAGCATTACTCCTCCATTCGTAACATGGCCGGACCCCACGCTGGGCCTCCTATGGTCAAGGAAATCCCTTTATCAGCTGAAGCACAGAGGGAAGCAGAAGCAGCTCTTGCTAAAGCTTCGTACGTCCTTCCTTGGATGGTCACTGTTGTGATGGAATCACTCCCATTCTATACCGACCGTGCTGTCGTTCTCCAGACGCTCCAAGAGTGTAAAGGTAGCGTCGACTTAGCCGTGTCGAAATTCCTCGACTCCGACTTTCAGAGCAGCTCTTCTTCGCGTCGTGGAAGCTCAAGCGTCGAGCGTGAACCCGATAGCGATGACGACTCCTTCTCTGGTCCCAAGAAGAAGCAAGACCGACGTCTGAGCCGTGCCAAGCGTACCACTGCCACAGACAACGTTCAGCCTCCTAGCAAAAATCTCCCTGTTCGTCTCAAAAGCGACCGCCTACCTTCTACTAAAGACATCCTATCCGTTTCCGATTCCCCTAACAAACCTACCGCTGTCGAGGATGAAGATGAAACCGAGGAAGAAGACTGGCTTAATAGCTCGCCACGCAAAGACTCGGAGTCGGCTTCAGTCTCGACGTCAGCTTCTGAGTACTCCATTGCAAGCAATCCACGCTCTGGTGGTACTCGGCTCTTCAAACTTTCGCAGCCCAAGAAGAGGGATGAAAACGACTTTCTGTGGGCAGCTGGCCCTACGAGTGATCTTCCTCTTCGCAGCGACCCTGTCAACATCCCTACCGGCAACGCACAGCAACGTGACGTGAGCCCTAGAAAGCGTCTTATTACTCGTAACGAGCGCGATATGATGCAGAAGAAGGCTCAGAAGGCTGCCGCCAAGGAACGGAAGCGAGAGGCTGCTGCTGCTCGCGGAACCCATCAATATAACGGTCCTCCCATCCCAACCACGAAGAAAGGCAAGGAGAACACTCCAGTCATCGAAACACGCATCAAAGTGCTGTACATCTAGACCTCACTAAGCTAGATCATTGAGCTGACACCCATGCCTGACGATTGCGGAAGCTGAAACTCACTGGATACTAACCATACCATATCATCATTTGCATAGCTCAACAACCGAAACCCACGAAGCGACGTCATCTTGGAGTCTCCGACACTGCCACATACCCCCTTTTTACATTCGAACGATTTAGCGAGCGAGCATTTTTCGGCGAAGAAATTTTGATGCATGAGCGAGGATTACGCAGCATAGCATATGCCAGATGCCAAAGGCTAGGAAGTGCTCCGACACCTTTGGTCTCTTGGCCCACATTGGGAATCATCAGCGATGGAGCATATAGGGGTTTTATTTTCGAAAACAAGGAAGATGATTGCGTGTCATCGCACATTCAGCGGAAGGAGCTCACACCGAGCCTACATCCACGCCTTTTCTACAGATACCATAGATGGGCTCCATCATCCACCTCTGGCCATGCGAAAGACTCGGTTAGTAGACCTTACGGACGAAAACCCTGGTTAGTAACCGGCTTTTTGAGGAGGATTATCTGGACACTATGTCCTTCTAGTAGATTAACGATGGCTAGAGTCTAGGTTAGGAAACTCAATAAGGCAGTCTCGAGTGATATTTATGATATCTTGCAAACCCACATCGAGTGTAGTCTGTGATACTGAGCCTCGAGCATCTGCATAATGTACCCAGACTCTCTAGGATTACCACCTCAGCGTCTCCACCATCACGCGATTACAATCATTTGTATACCAGAAACCTGATGATCAGCTACTTTAATCCGAGAAAAGGGATCAGGGTCCAGGCACGTGAGGGATTTGGAATGAGATCCACCCTCAGCATGTGGCGTCATGCAAATTGCCCCTCGCACCATCCACTCGTGTTACGTTGATTCATCCCACATGCACCAAGAATCATCAAGAATCCACAATTTGTAATCGCACCTCACAAATCGCACTCTGATCCCGCAACACCTAAGAGCATACTTATACTTGCTCCCGTCGCTCCCTTCGCTCCTTGCTCCACAATCACACTGGCATCTACAATCCGCCGCACACTGCTTTCCACAACCACCAGCCAACAAGCCTTCCCCAGATCCAGATCCTTTGCCTCTCCAATCCCAACAACCAGACTCCTCCGACACGTCCATCCCACCGCCTTCAAGATGGGCAAAGAAGGCGTCCACAACCTCATGAAGTGAGCCCCCCTCCACCCAACATCCATCCCCTCCACCTTCCCTCCCCACTAACCCCCCCGCAGCAAATCCGACTTCAGCACCGCCCTCTCCGAGCCCGGCGTCATGGTCCTCGACTGCATGGCCACCTGGTGCGGCCCCTGCAAAGTCATCGCCCCGCAAGTCGTCAAGCTCTCCAACGACACCTTCCCGGACGTGAAGTTCTACAAGGTGGACGTCGACGAGGTCCCCGACGTGGCGCAGGAGCTGGGCGTGCGCGCGATGCCGACGTTTGTGATCTTCAAGGATGGGGAGAAGGTCGGGGAGGTGGTGGGCGCGAATGCGAAGGCGCTGGAGGCGGCGGTCAGGAAGGCGGAGAAGGGGGAGGCGTGAGGGGGGGGTGCTTGGATGCTGAATAGACGGGTTTTCGCGACAGGGGGGCTAGGGTTCTGAAATGCATGCATATTTGTCAACCACAATTGTGGAATTGGACCGTTTCCACGTGCTCAACCATCCATCACGACTTTCTCCCCGCCATCACCTTCTTCTCACTGCTCCTACTACCCAACTTCCATGGCCTCCTCCACCCCTACCACCGCCCTCCTCCACTCCTCTCCAACGCTCATCGACATCCCCCTCTCCCTCTCCCTGGCCCAGCTCCTTTCCCCACTTTCCCCACTTTCCCCACCTCACACCACCCCACCCTCAACCATCGCCCCCCTACCACCCACCGCCGCACCACCACCACCCACCCCACTCCCCCCCTTCCGCACCCTCTTCTCCACCCCCGCGCCCTCAGAACCCTATCCCAGCACCGAGCCCAAGAGCGAGAAGGCGAGGCGGCGGGTTCTGGAGCGGGTGGGTGGCGGGGGTGGGCATGGTGGGGCTGGGATTGATGGGGCGCGAAACGGTGGGGGTGGAGTCAGCGGGGTAGATGAGGAGTGGGTTCGCGATGCGTTGAGGGGCTTGAGGAGAGAGTATCACGGGGTTTGGTGCTCAGAGCGGAGGGTCAAGGCGGGCGTGGATGACTTAGGAGGGGGGAGGACGCGGAAGCGGAGGGGGAAGTCACAAGGCGATGGTGCTGGCAATGGCGGCGACGCGATTGAAGAGCTGCATCTACATCCCGCCGCAGCGTTGCACATCAACCCAACTCCAATCCCCTGGCACCTCACCGCCCGAGCCCAGCACAGCTCCACCCTCACCGCACTCCACCACCGCCCGATCCATAACGCGCACAGCTCGCCATGCTATCTCGATCTTATCGCTTCGTATAAACAGGAGCGTGAGCCGTATCGCTACCTTATCCCTCCCCTCTCTACGTTCCTGCTCTCGAGCATCACTACGCAAACGACCCCAGCATTCACGCACGCGGCGCTCACCCTCCTCCCAGAGCGAACCCCCTCCGCCGGGCCAGGGCAGTTCGATTTCGTGCTCCTGGACCCCCCGTGGGCGAATCGCTCGGTGCGGCGCTCGGGGAAGTATAGCACCGCGGAATCGCATGGTGGACTGGATCCGATGACGGCGTTGGAAGGAATGCTGGACCAGCATGTCGCTCCCGCCGGGCTTGTAGGATGCTGGATCACGAACAAAGCCGCCGTGCGAACCGCGGCGCTCGATGCGTTTGCGAAATGGGATGTGGAGCTGGTTGAGGAGTGGGTGTGGGTGAAGGTGACGAGCAGAGGGGAGCCGGTGACGGAGTTGGGCGGGGTGTGGAGGAAGCCGTATGAGGTTTTGCTGCTGGGGCGGAAAGGAGCTGCGAGTGGAGAGCGGGTGGAGAGGATGGTGGGGAGGAGACTGATTGTTGCGGTTCCGGATTTGCATTCGAGGAAGCCGAACCTCAAGGAGATGGTGGAGCCGATGATGCCGGATGCGCGGCGGTATAGAGCTCTGGAGGTGTTTGCGAGGAATTTGACGGCGGGGTGGTGGGCTTGGGGGGATGAGTGTCTGAAGTATAATTGGGATGGGTATTGGTCAGGCGCTGACTGATAGGGTTGTCACGAGAGCTGCTGCGGTCTTAGAAGCTGCTCGATAGCGTAAGGTTTTTGAGATACTCGAGGCGCTCGGGGCCTCGTCTACTCTGATGGGAGATCTCCAGGGTTCGCTTTCAATGCTTCTTGACACTTGCGATACAGACGAACCCATTCGCCGCGCTCGTTCCGCCTTGTTCGCACATCATCCTCCACCCTCGGATCAGCGACGATCAAACATGGTAGGACCGCCATCGCTATCTCTCCTTCAAGCTTCACTGGCGGCTCTTCTCGGCTCATGGACGCGATAGACTGTCGGAGGACCGCCATTGTCTTGGCTTGATGACCTCTTCGCGCGACGCAGCGGAACAGCAAAGCATAAAGCTCTTCATCTCTACGTTGGAAATTGGCGGGTATAGACTCCCAGGTCTGCCACACGCCGTACCACTTGTTCGCATCAGCACAAGCCTGGATGACTCGACCGTAAGACTCAGTGCTCCTCTTCGGAAAGCCGTAATCATCCATCAGTGTTTTCAGGCGTTCATGGGCAGCTGTATGCAGCTGGATCTTGTCGCCCGGCTCGGGATCAGAGGCGATGTAGGTCGCTACTTGCAAGCTTGTCATGATCTCTTCGGTCATGACGTTCTCCCCTCGCAGAGACATGTCTTCGAGGACATCCACAGCGAGTCGGATATAGGTTATGGGAAGTGAAGGGCGGGAATCTCTCGTTTGAGGCCTCCAAGTCTCCTGAAGTAAGGTGCGGACGACGAGGGTGAATGCACTGGCCGGGATATGTACGGCAGAAGCTTGCATCTCTGAGAAGATCGAGACAAGGTTGAACTTGGAGTAGGAAGGATGTCCGATACTGATCGCGTGGCAGATCAAAGACAAGCGACATTCCCAAAATTGCGATTCCGGAAAAAGGGGATACACCTCGTAAAAGGACTTCAGGAACGATGTGGATTCGACGTCGTTCACTCCTGAACCCAATACTTCGACCGCATCTTCTCGAGGTAGTCCTTTCAAATATTTCAATTTAGACAGTAGAGAGAGAAGTCGCATGTTGTCATCAAACCCGCTCGAATTCTGTTTCTTTGAAGAAGGATTAGACGACGGTAAGGCTTCTCTGCCCTGCTTGTCTTGAGTACCAGGCAAGAGTATCCTAGGCTCTAAGTCTGAAGCATTCGCAGCGACACTCATCCGGCTGTGGCCACTTGTAGAGAACGGTCTGGCATTGCTGTGGAACGAGCGTATCTGCATTTGAAGCGGGCGGCTGCTGGGCTTCTCAGATTGACCTGACGGTGGAAGGGAGGTAGGTTCAGACAGGACATCTGTTTCGATTGGAGCTACATTCACCTCTGCGCCTGGATGTTCCGCCACCCCTTTCTCGCCTCCGAAGATGCGTTTTCTTCTTCTATCCTGTCTTGCCAGTGCCTGTGCCCAAAGTCGTTCGAGTTCCAACTCTTCTCGTTTCTCTCCTGTGAGCATCTGAATCACGAGCTTCACCCCTTCCGTTCCCGTGCCAAAACCGACATATCCTTCTATCGAAGAATCGACTTCTGTAGCAGTCTGGCCGTCTTTTACGTTGCCGATATTCACACAGACCCATCCGGTTCGTATCCCATCATCTCCATTGCCCGTTTCCGACGAGCCCACCCTACTTAGCACTTTGGCTCGACGAGCCTTTCTCCTCATCTTCAGCTTCAACTCTCCGCGGCCAAGGAGACCGTCAGCGTATGGTGAGATCTTGTGCTCGGTTCGCAGCCATCTACAGAATCTATCTGCGGACACATGCAGATGCTTCTCACTCCGAGCTGTGCCAAGTACCATCAATAAGTTGGAACCTAGTGCTGGTGGAGGGTCGAGCCTGCGGAGATCCAAGAGAGATAGATCGTCCAAACCAAGTTCAATGGAGATATGTTCCAGCATTGGCTGCAGTAAGGGTGGAGGATCGGGCGGGAGGTCGGGCAGTCTTTGACGTTCCGCTAAGGGACGTATTAACCTCTGCGGCGTCCTGACTTGGAGGTACCATGGAAGCTCGAAGGCGGTTTTGGGAGCTTCATTATCTGCAGGCGCTTGCTCCGAGCTTTCCGGCGCTTGTTGGTCCAATGTACTGTCGTCATGGTCCTGTTGTATGCCCACATCCGATCGACAGCGAGAAGTAGTCGCGAAAAAGCGATGTGAAATTCCTTTGACCACCTTTGGTCTTTCTGAGAATCGTATAGCGACTGGGGTCTTGGGTATTTTTGCGAACGCGGCAAAGGCATTAAGAAGGGTATAGCGACAGCTAGCGCACTGCCCTGAAACGAGGCTTACCTTGGAGCTAATCATGGCTTACCATAGCTCAGCAGTTGCGAATGGAGAGGTACAAGACGTAGGAATAACAAATGCTTGGATATGCCTGACTGATCCGAGAGACTCGAACATTGATCAACGGCAAGAACGGCTTTTCGGATATTTGTCGGCCCGGCTCGAAGCCAAGACATCAAAAAGGTACCCCCCATAATCACCCCCCAATCGGCCTAGGGTGAGCGCCGCCCTACGGTCGCGCGACGATGGGTGATCCTACGTGAGCTGCGCCCCTAAACGGGTGAGCTGCTGCCCAACTCCTACTCTTAGTAAAGTACGGAGGAACCCTTAATGACTTCTTGTATCTCATCCATATCAACCACCTCCTTAGTATGCCCAAACTTATCTCATGATCTACCAAAATACCATTCACTTTTCGGCTTGCAGAAGTTGATGGTCTGCGTCTAGAATAGTGTATGTTGGAGAGCCGGAGCCGTCCTTGAAGGCTTTCCTAATCCTACAGGCTCCATTCTCGCAATTTATTTATTAATACACATCACAATGGATACAAGTGTATCTGTTTCAGGGTACGTGTGTAGCGTAAAGTTATTACCTGCTTTTTCACTGTGCTCAAATCATGGCTCATGGACCAGACATCCCATAGATCTCTTTGGATAAAGTGAGACCACTATTGCCTAACGGTGAGGAGATACCCGATTGCGCCTTTCGCATAGAACACAGATTGCCAGAGTCGAGGGTTTACGTTGTAAAGCGTCTGGAACCTGACGATCCAGACCTCGTCCGGTGGCGTACTCTCGACGAAGACCTTTCCGCAAACCATCTCATGGTTCTAGACATGCCTAGACAGGAAGTTTCGCTTGATGATACTCGATTTAGTGGAAGTATAGCTAAATAACTCCACGATAAAGACTTCAAAATTCGTATAACAAGCATAAATGACTAACATCGATTAGAATGATGGTTTGATTCACAGCAGAAGAAGAGACGGAAATATCGAAACGTTAGTTTCACGTAGGCAAGAAGCCAACACGACACTGTACACAAGTGTGCAGCTCCGGGAAGACATTTTGAATCATCTATTGGATATCCTGTCCAGTGAGCGGTCCTCAGCTTTGATCTCAGACCTTAGAATATTTACAAAAGTCTCATCTTGAACAACGGTGTTGAACATATCAGCAGCAATATTTTACATGCGTTAGTTCAGGATATAAAGGTGTTGTTCCAAAAGGGTGTGCTCACCTTCGAAACGTTGAGCAGTCTGGACCGGAAAGAGGCTGAGGAGTACAATACTGCAGGAGTCTATCTGCACGTAATCTACGAGTTAGAGCAGCCAAGCATTTACTGGCTCTATGTTGGCGCTGGAATGGATGTGCAAAATCGTGTCGAAGAACATAAACTTTTTAGGACAATCCCAAGCCGGGAGTCTCTTCATTATCGAATCTGGAATCAAGAGGGTCGGGGCGATTTCTCCATTTTGTTTGGAGGATTCTCGAATATCCACGTCCCAGAACAATACCAGGTGGCCATGATCAATCTATCAGAAAACTTTGGCTGTCAGGTATTTCAGACACTACCAAAGAGTGTGCTGCAAAAAGCTCTCCCAGAAAACAGTTGATATCATCCAACCTGGGATACATTTAAATCGTGTATCGCCGTTGCGCCAGGTGTATAACTTCTATCAAGACCACGTCGACCCCTGAAAGGCAGCTGAATTGGCTCAGAGCGCATATAAGCTTTCAAACTCAAGTGATCCAGAAATAGTCGCCTACTTCCAACAGCAGAAAAGGTTCAAAGATCTCGCACTTTGGCGGAAAAAGGAAGCGCTGAAGCTTGGACATTTGATCCAGAATCAGACTTACTACATTGCATTCAAGGGTCGCAACCGTTCAAACCGTGCGTTTTAGGCCTTAAACCAAACCGAACTGCCTGTCGTCGCCCTAAACCGTGCGTTTAAGGCCTTAAACCAAACTGCACGGTTTAAACTGATAGTGTACGCTAGTTTAGACCTTTAGTAATGCAATAGAGGCTTGATTTCGTAAATGTATCGATCTCTTTATCGCGCATCTTGGATAATGTTGTACGATACAGAATGTCATAGTGAAAAGATTCGTCGTCGGAAAAACACTGATTCGATTGTTGGTTGCTCTGGTAATAGCATTTTGAACCCGTCAATAATGTTTTTATACTTATTTTGGGGTTGCATTGTCGAATATCAAGATATCTATAAACTATCGGTGCAAACCGTGGTGTAGACCTCCTAAACCAAACTGCACGGTTTGCCAGATACCTCAAACTAAACTGCACTAAACGGTTTAAACTGATAGTGCACCAATAGTGTGAAACGGTTTGCAAACGCTTGCGAACCTTGATTGCATTGACTCAGGCGGCTCGGTGGCTCCAGGCGAAAAGCAGTTTTCACGACCTCCTCAGAGACCCGGATCCAGAAATTGGAGACAAGCTTCACGCCCTGATACAGTGCAAACGATGCAAGCATCCAAAGACTCGGCACATTGACCCAGCGCCTTTGTACGAGATAGCCACAGGGCGCTTCGTTACACGAACAATGCATTGCCCCATGTGTCTATAACAGTTGGTAGACATGGTCGGTGGTCTGGTTCCCTACCAAGCGCAACGGAGGCTTTAGATCCAAGGATATCAACAACATCGAAGAGAATACTTTATAATCAGTGGCGCACAACCACCAAGTCTTTGAAATTGCCATGATAACCCTTATTTGATGATATTGGAAGGACGAAAACGTTTGATATGAGAAACATATAAGGTTCAGCCAGTGATATGGGAAGTAATAAGTCCAAATATAGAAACGTGCACTGGAACATTGCCTTCGCATAATTTCTTTATTGAGCAATGTATAAGATTGTTGTATCAACGTACGACATATCTTGAAGTAATACATAAGAGAGCAGAAGAGAGCAAGATAATACTTATTAGACAAACAATCAAAGTGTTCGATTACAACATCTCAAAAACAACAAAGAAAGCATAAGAGTTGATTGAACAATTAATTGACTATCTAGAAAGAAGAGCTAAAGTACAGAGTTTAAAAAGTTATAAATTACAACTAGATTTAGCAAGTCTTAATTATATATATAAGTAAATTTATCAAATTATCAAATATCAAATTTATTTGCTCAGAAATTGCATTTAACTCTCGCACAATATCGAACTTAAAATATATCTTAAAAAAAGAAAATATATAAATAGACTAATAAGTGTCTTGAACTAGAAATTCTTTGTTATAATATTTTCGATTGATTAAACAAATTAAGTTAGTTCGATCAATTAAACAAATTCGACAAATTCGACAAATTCGACAAAGAAGTACTTGTAATTTTTAATAATATAGTTTGTATATCTATTTTTAAGAAAGTCGATATTATATTTGCGTTATATAACAATACAATTACAAAAAAATTCTTTTTTCTTTAAGTATTGAAAACAAATCTTCTTTGTAATATTATTAATTATATAAATTGTTACAGCTTTAAGATAATTAATTTTAAGAAAATTAAATTGCAAAAGAAATTTAGAAAAACAAAGAACAAAAAAAATACAATATTGCGATATTTTACGTAAAATAATTAACAACTTAATAATATTAATTTCTTGCTTAAAAACAAACTGCAATAGCAGATTTTTTACAACTTGCTTGTTAACAAAATTGATAATAAAGATCTTTTTTTTTAGTACTTTAGTTTATTAGTAAACGCAACTTGTATATTTTGCAAAGTATAGAGATTGTCTACAATTTAAACAAAGTTATATATTTTTGTTGCAATTTGCAAACAATACAAATCGAGTACAAAAAAGCTTTATTAAAAAATTAGCAAACAAATTAAGAATTAAAGTAATTTTCTACTAAGATAGTAACGCAATAATTTTTTCTTAAAATTATATACAAAGAATACAGTGTTTTAAGATCTAGCAATTTGAAATATTTAAAGCTACTAAAAAGTTAATTAACGTAATTTCTTATTTAAGAAGAGCAAAATTTACAAATAAAGAATAAAATATATTGCACAATTAATACAATATATAAGATGCGAGTGCGTCTACTTCTTGCTAACGCACTAAAATATAAAAAACGTAAAATATAATAGACTTGAATTACTATATCTCAACTATATAGAGTAGATAGTAGTAGAACTAATTGTTGAAAAACAACAAAAAACAAATTTTCTCTTTATCTAATATTTGTTATAATATGCGAGTCTATTCTTTGCTATTTAATTAAAAAAAAATGTTATGCTATTCGAAACTTTTATAGATATTTGTAATTATATATTCTATTATATTTTAAAACGCTAGCGCGTCGAAGACACTATAATATTATAGTTATCTTCTCTTTTAGAGCACTAATTTTCAATAATATAAAAAACTATATTAGTTTTATTAAAATAAAGACGTCTACTAAGTGCTAGTATTACAAAAATTTGTTAAAAATCCCTTTAAATCTCTTTAAAAATTAAAAGAAAAAAAATCTTCTATTTAATAGAAATAAATCTATACTTTAATTTAATACAATTTGTAGAACAATATAATAACAACAATAATAATCTATAATATATTATTGTTTTATTGTTTATTATTGTTAAAATTTTAAACAAAATTTAAAGTAAACTAGTATTGTATAGACACTAGATAAACTATAAATATAAATATTGTTATTTTTCTTTTCTTTTCTTTTTTCTTTTCTATATTTTTCTTAATTGCAATTGTTTTATTGCTATAAATAAATTGTTGCAAAAACAACAATATATAAAACTTATATATATAGTATAAATCTTAAATTAATATATTTTTTATTTCTTTTTTTTTGTCTTTTTAACTATATTTTTTAAAAAATTAAGAAAATAGAAAAGTAAACAATTTTAATATCTTATTGTTTACAATACTAATATATTATAGTTTATAATAATTTTTTGTATATAACTTATATAAATAAGTATATATATATTTGCAAAAAAAGAAGTATCTATATTTGTTGCAGAATTTTTTATTACAAATTAAATTGCTATATTGTAATAAATTTTACTCGTATTTATAATACAACAATTACTAATATTTATTAGTTTGTTAAATACTTTTAAAATTGTATAAAGAATTTTGTTATTAATTATTGCAAAAAACTTAAAATAAAAAATACAATTACTAGACAAATAAAATATATATAAAAAAATATAGTTTGCGCAATAAAGAGTTAACAATATAATAAAGAATTTATTCTATTAATAACAAATCGAACTTAATTTTGTATTTAACAATTTAAGCAAAATTTAATTTTTGCTTAAAAGTATTAAATCGAGCTTAAATAAAAATTTGCAAAAACAAAAATAATTTAAAATAAAATTTTTACTAAAATACAATAGCTAATTAATTTATTTTTTAAAAAAATATTAAAAATAAATATTTTTGTTTGCTTTTTAATATTTTACTAATATATATTTAGAATTTAAAGCAAAATAAAAATAGAAACAAAAATAAATTGTTAATAAAAATCAAAAAAATAGAATTAAAATAAATTGTTTTTAAGTTTGTTATTAATTTAAATTAAACAAATTTAAAACTTTTTTTACAAAATTTTATAATTTTAAAATTAAATCTCTTTGTAATTTCAAATTGTCGATAAGATTATTAAATAAAAATATAATAAATTTTTATTTTTATTTTGTTTGCATCTTGCTTATTTATATTTTTTTAAAAAATAAACAAAACAAAGATATATATAGATAGCAAGAACAAGTTTGTAACAAAAATAAAAAATATTATACAAAATAGATTTTTTATAATTTGTTTTTTTTAAAAGAATATAAGTATTTCAAATAATTTCGAAAATTTATTTATAATTAATTTTAAAAAATTTAACAATTTATTTTCGAATAAATTTAAGAGCTTTTTTTAGTTGTTTTAAAATAAGTCTAATAAAATATTAAGAATTTGTTAAGTTGTTGCAATATATTGTTAACTAACAAATAATAATAAAGTACCTTTATTTTTAAATTATATTTTAAGTATTTATATTAAAAGAGACAACTTTATTATTTCTAATATTTTATATAACAAAATAAAGAGATTTTTCTATATAATTTAATTATACAATAACAATACAATAACAATTGCGCAATATTCTATTAAGTAAATTATTATTAATATAATTGTTGTTGTTGCAATATATATTGTGCTATCTTTTTTGCTTTTGTTTGCTATATACTTGTTTTTTAAATTTTTTTTGCAATTTATTAATATTATCTAGAAACTCTTTTTTTAATTATTAATTATATTTTTTATTTTAATTTAATTATTTAACTTTATACTATATTTGTTTTTTTAATTTAATTTTATCTAGAATTTTTTTAATCTTTTATTAAATTTTGTTGTTAACAAGTTTCGAAATTTGCAATATTTGTTTTGTTTATTAATTGTTAGCGCAATATGAATATAATTTTAGAAATAAAATATAAAAAATATTATAAATTTGATAGATACTAAATAGAATAAAATAATAAATTTGTATTTTAATTTTATTTTTAATTCTAAATAGTTTAATATACTTATACAATATTTTTTTGTTAAATTTCTTTTACTTTAGATTTCTAATTAAAAGTATAATTAATTTTTTTATAACAAAACTTTTTAATTTATATTTTTTATTATAGTATTTTGTCTATTATACAACAGCGTTTTTAAGATATTTTGCTAAAATTTTTCTTAAATTATAAATTTGTTTTATGCGTTTTTGCGTCAATAGTATTTTTTTTTTAATAAAATTATTTTTAACTTTATAATAAATCTTCGAATAATAATTGTATATTAGATAGAACAACAAAATTTTAACTAAAATATAATAGCTATTGTTGTAGACAAATTTTGCTATTAATAATAAATTTGCTTACTTTGTCTATTTAGTATTAATATAAATACAAAAATAGTATTTAAGAATTTAATTTTATTGCTTAATTAAATTATTTGTTTAAAAATAAAAAACAATACTTAATTGTTTTCTAATTTATATATAGAAATATATAGCAAATTAGAAAATACTAGTAAAAATAGATTTTCTATTATTTACTATATTAGTTAATATTTCGAAATATAAAACAATTTTTATCGAAAAATACTTTTGTTAATTTTGCAATATTAATTCTAATAATTATAAATATATATTTAACTATTTTTGTATAGCAATCGACTATTACGAAAATCGAGTTATATATAATTTTATAATATTTGCTTAATAAGAAGTTTGTTACAAAGTTTATAATAATTTTCTTTTATAATTTCTTTATAATAGATAAAAATCGAAACTTATTATATAATTTATAATAAGAAACTTTAATATATTAATAAATATTATATATTTTAATATATATTTTTATCTATTTAGTATAAATAGATTAAATTTTTTTTTAAAATAAATTTAAAGTTTTTTTGATTTTAAAATATTTTGTTAAAAAGTTGTTATAATTTTTGCAAATTTTTTTTTTTTAATAATTATATTTTTTAAAATATAGAGTAATTTATTGTATCTAACAAGATTTTTTTAATTTAAAATCTATATTTTTTATTTGCAACAAAAAAATATTTTAATTTTAATACAAATTTTTTCGATTTAAGTATCTTTAATTTGAAAATTCTTTATTAAGAATCTTATTAATTTCTAAATTTTTTTATATAGTTTTTTTGATATATTTCTAATTACTTTTCTTAAAATAACAATTTAAATATTAGCTAATTAAAACAAAAATATTAATTTTTTAAAAACTTTCTTTCTATTTTATAGTTGCAAAATTTTTGTATTACTAATAAATATTTTTGCTAATTATAATACAAAAGTTAGATTATCTAATATTTTTTGTTTGTTTTGTGTTAGCAACTTTTTGTTAAATAACAATACTAGTTTATTTTTAAAATATAAAAATTAAATTATTTAATATTTTTTGTATACTTTGTATTAGCAAATTTTTGTTAAACAATAATATTAATTTGTTTTGCAATATTAATAGCAATTTTGTATTTAACAATAAGATTTTTTTATAATCGAAATATTTTGACAATTTATTTGTTAAGTTTTTTTTATTTAAATAATAGAAAATTTTAAAGTTATAGACAACTAATTTAAGTATTTAGCAAGTTTGTTTTAAGTTCAATTTCTTTTAATCTATAAATTTTTTAAGATTATTATAATTCGACTATATTTTAATAAAATAAATACTATTTTTTAGATAGTATCTTTACTACTTAAAAACAATTACAATAGTTAATAATTTTTAATTATATATTTTATAATTTTGTTTTGTCGAAATTATCTTTTGCAATTAGAATATTATTAAATATTAATTTTTGTTGTTATTTTGTTAATTTAGAATATTTGCAATTGCAAAATTTAATATATTAGTTTTTACTCTAATTTTTTTGTTTAAATTGTAGTAACAAAGTAGTAAAGTCGATATAAAGATATTGCAAAGCTAATAGAATATTTGTTTTGCTTTATTCGATTAAACAAAAAAATTAAATTTTTTGTTATTTTTACTTTCTTTTAATAAATTAGTAAAAAAAATAGTTTTTTTTAAATAATAATATATAAAGTATTTATAAAAATTTATAAAGTTTAGAAATATTTAAAGTTTGCAATAAATTTTTAATTTAAATTATTTCTTAATTATTTTAATTTTTTTTAAATCTATTTATATATTTTCTAAGAATACAATAAAGTTTAGAAATTTAATTTTAATAATATTAAATTTATATTTCTTTAAATTAATATATAGCAAATATTTGCAAAAATATTTTAGTATTTGTTTAATATAGTATTAGTGCTTTGCTAAATTATTGTTATATACAAATATATTATCTATATAAATTATACAAGTTATATCGATTAATTTTTGCAATATTTTATTAATATAGATTTGAAAAGTTGCAAATATATTTGCTAGTTTAAATAATATAATTTAATACTCGAAATATTTATAGTATATACAAAATATTATCTTCTATTTATTATTGCGTTTAATATAAATACAATAGTAGATATTTTTTAAATTTAAAACAATAAAGTATTTTGTTTTATATAGACAATCTAGCATTTTTATAATTAGAGACAATAAATAACAATTTTTAATAGTAATTGTATTTAGATTTCTATAGTCAATATATAAATATAATTTATTGTTCGATTTTAATACAAATAGAATAGAGATATCTATAGATAAAACTAAATATTTAATTCAATTTTTTGCTAATATATTATCGAGATATTGTCGAAGTATTGTTAATTTATTTTGTAAAAAATTATAAAAAAATATAAACAATAATTTTTTATTGTTTTGAAATTTAATAATATAATTTTCTTTTTTTAATTTTAATAGAATTTTAGCTAATTTATTATTATAGATATTTTTTAGATTTTTTAATTTTTTAAAAATCTTAGATTTTGTTAATTTTTTGTTTAATATTTTTGTAATATTAACGCAAACAATTGTATAGACTATACTATATTTAACAAAATTTAAAATAAATTGTTTAAAATTAACTATCTTTAATTTTTTATTTGCAATTTTAAATTGTTAGTTTTGCGTTTTCGAATTAATTAATATATCTTGCTTAAACAATATCAATATATTTAATATAAAATTAGAATTTATATATTCTATTAAATAAAATAAGATTATGTATTTTTAATATTAATTTTATAAATTAATTAAATAATAGATTAACTTATAGATATTATAACAAAAACAACTATTGTTATTAAAAAAAATCGATATTAATAAGATAGCAAATATAAATTGCAATTTCTATTGTATTATATAGATATAATTAATAAGATTTATTTTAGCTTTCGAATTAATTAGATCTATAATTTGATGTTTGTTTTTCAAAAATTAAATTAAATTTTTTACTAAAATTAGATTTATTGTTTCTATTTGTTTTTTTCGTTTTGTTTGCGAGATATTGACAAAACTTATTTTTTTTTTATATTTGTTATAATAATAGTAGCAATAATAGATTTGTTTTATTTGTATTTATTGAAACAATTTGTTTTGTAATATCTCTTTTTATAATATTTAAAGTATTTGATATTTCTTAAATAGTTTGCGTTACTAATCTTGTAAATTTGCTTACACAATATTGACAAGTTTTTAAAAATATATAATTTCTTGTTTTTAATAAATTTGTCAATATTGTTTAAGCAACAATTTTAATAAAATTTGTTTAAAAAAATATTAAAGTTTTTTGTAATTTGTTAATTTTTAGAGTTGTTTATATTTGTTTTGCAAATGCAATTCAATATTTGTTTTTATATAATAGCTATAGTTAAAAGTTTATTGCGAGTATTTAGCATTATATTAATATCTAGAATCAGTATTTTCAAATTTGATTTAAACTTAGTTAAAAATATATAGATTCTATATTTTTTTAAAATTAACAATAGATAGATTTTGTAATACTATAGCGTTCCTGGCGCGCTAGCGTCTTAGAATATAGTAGAGCACGTAATTCTAGATATCTATAGAAGTTTCAAATAGCACAATATTTCTTTCTAATTAGATAGCAAGAAATAGACTTACACATTATAGCGAATATTAAATACAAAGAAAGCTTGTTTTTTGTTATTCTTTAACAATTAATTCTACTACTATCTACTCTATATAGTCAAGACATAGTAATACAAGTCTATTATATCTTATATCTTTTATATTTTAGTGCGTTAACAAAGAATAGACGCACTTATATTTTACAATTCTAATTGTTCTATTTTTCGAAGAAAAAGACTCGAAATATAATAGTATAATATTGAACTATAGTAGTTTAAGTTACAATAATTATTCGATTACTAAATTAGAATTTAAAAAATTTGATATTTTTTAAAACAATAATTGTCTACAAAACGTTAATAAAAATAATCAATATTAGCGTAACAACAATAAAGAAGATAGTTTAGCTACAATTAGAACTTCGACTTTATATTAGCAAATAAAAATCTTAATAATAGAAATTTGAGATTTGCAAAATACTTAGCAAATTTAAGTTATAGTAATTAAATAAACAAATTTTTAAATTTCTTAACTTGCTATTATACTATTATTGATAATATTTAAGTTTCTAAAGTTTAAGAAGCTAAAATTGTACAAGAATTAAAATATAAATAAGTATACTATCTAGTTTCGAAAAATTAATATTAATATAATGCAATTCTTAACGTACTTTATTACAAATAAGAACAAAATTCTCTATTGTATATTATTTTTAAAAAACAATATTACTATTTAATAATATTTAAGAACAAGCAATAACGCTAAATTGAAAAACAAGATCTTTAAAAAATTTAGAGAGTTTCTATTAAATTTAATAGTCAATTCTACTAATTGTTGTCTTCTTGTTTACAAAAGATAGAAGATTGCTAGACAAAAATTAGATCAAAAGATAATTGTCTTTAAAAGATATCTAAATAAGCTAAAAATCTATCTAGTATTGCTTTTAGAAAAGTATAAAATCTATATATTTCTAACTAAGTTTAAATCAAACTTAAAAATAAAGATTCTAAATATTAATATAATGTTAAATACTTGCAATAAGCTTTTAACTATAGTTATTATATAAAAACAAATATTAAATTGTATTTGCAAAGTAGACGCAAGCAGTTTTAAAAATTAGCAAATTACAAAAAGCTCTAATATTTTTTTAAACAAATTTTATTAAAATTGTTGCTTAAACAATATCGACAAATCTATTAAGAGCAAGAAGTTATATATTTTTAAAAACTTGTTAATATTGTATAAGCAAATCTACAAAATTAGTAATGCAAACTATTTGAAAAGTATCAAATATTTTAGATATTATAAAAAGAGATATTACAAAACAAACTATCTTAATAAATATAAATAGAATAAATCTATTGTTGTTGCTATTATTACAATAGATACAAAAAAAGATTAAACTTTGTTGATATCTTGCAAGCAAAACAAAAAAAATAAATAAAAATAATAGATTCAATCTTAATAAAAAATTAAATTCGATTTTTTAGTAACAAGTATCAAATTATAGATCTAGTTAATTCGGAAACTAAGATAAATCTTATTAATTATATCTATATAGTACAATAGAAATTGCAACTTATATTTGCTATTTTATTAATACTAGATTTTCTTAATAGCAATAATTGTTTTTGTTATAATATCTATAAGTTAATCTATTATTTAATTAACTTATAAAATTAGTATCGAGAATATATTATTTTGTTCTACTTAATAAAATATATAAATTTTGATTTTATATTAGATATATTAATACTATTTAAGCAATATATATTAGTTAATTCGAAAACACAAAGTTAACAATTTAAAATTTTAGATAAAAAATTAAAGATAGTTAACTTTAAGTAATTTGTTTTAGATTTTATTAAATATAATATAGTCTATACAATTGTTTGCGCTAATATTACAAAAATATTAAATAAAAAATTAACAAAGTTTAAGATTTTCAAAAAATTAAGAAATCTAAAAGATATTTATAATAATAAATTGACTAAAATTCTATCAAAATTAAAAAAAAAAATTATATTATTAAACTTTAGAACAATAAAGAACTATTGTTTATATTTCTTTATAATTTTTTACAAAATAAATTAACAATATTTCGACAATATCTTAATAATGCGTTAGCAAAAAAATAAATTAAGTATTTAGTTTTATTTGTAAATATTTTTATTCTATTTGTATTAAAATCGAACAATAGATTATATTTATATATTAATTATAGAGATTTAAATACAATTATTATTAAAAATTGTTATCTATTGTTTCTAATTACAAAAACGCTAGATTATTTATACAAAGCAAAGCGCTTTATTGTCTTAAATCTAAAGAATATCTATTATTGTATTTGTATTAAATGCAACAATAAATAGAAGACAATATTTTGTACGCGCTATAGATATTTCGAGTACTAGATTATACTATTTGAATTAGCAAACGTATTTGCAATCTTTTAGATCTATATTAGTAAAATATTGCAAAAGTTAATTAATATAACTTGCGTAATTTATATAGATAATATACTTATATATAGCAATAATTCGACAAAGCACTAATACTATATTAGACAAATACTAAAATATCTTTGCGAATATTTGCTATATATTAATTTAAAGAAATATAAATTTAATATTATTAAAATCAAATTTCTAAACTTTATTGTATTCTTAGAAGATATATAAATAAATTCGAAAAAAATTAAAACAATTAAAAAGTAATTTAAATTAAAAACTTATTGTAAACTTTAAATATTTCTAAATTTTGTAAACTTTTATAGACGTTTTATATATTGCTATTCGAAAAAAACTATCTCTTTTATTAATTTATTAAAAAAAAGTAAAAATAGTAAAAAATTTAACTCTTTTATTTAATCGAATAAAATAGAGTAGATATTTTATTAACTTTGCAATATTTTTATATCGACTTTATTACTCTATTACTACAATTTAAACAAAAAAATTAGAGTAGAGACTAACATATCTAACTTTGTAGTCGCGAATATTCTAAGTTAACAAAATAACAATAGAAATTAATACTTAATAGTATTTTAATTGCAAAAGATAATTTCGACAAAACAAAATTATAAAATATATAACTAGAAATTACTAACTATTGTAGTTGCTTTTAAACAATAAAGATACTATTTAAAAAACAATATTTACTCTACTAAAATATAGTTAAATTATAATAATCTTAGAAAGTTTATAGATTAAAAAAAGCTAAACTTAAAACAAGTTTGTTGAGCGCTTAAATTAGTTGTTTATAGTTTTGGAATTTTTTATTGTTTAAATCAGAAAAATTCGACAAATAAATTGTCGAAATATCTCGATTATAAAAAAATCTTATTATTAAATACAAGATTGCTATTAATATTGCAAAACAAATTAATATTGTTGTTTAACAAAGATTTGCTAATATAAAGTAAACAAAAAATATTAAATAATTTAACTTTTGTATTTTAAAATAAACTAGTATTGTTATTTAACAAAAAGTTGCTAATATAAAGCAAACAAAAAATATTAGATAATTTAATTTTTGTATTATAATTAGCAAAAGTATCTACTAATAATGCAAAAATTTTGCAACTATAAAGTAGAAAAAAAGTTTTTAAAAAACTAATATTTTTATTTTAATTAACTAATATATAGATTGTTATTTTAAGAAAAATAATTAAAAATATATTAAAGAAATTGTATAAAAAATCTCAAAAATTAATAAAATTCTTAATAAAGAATCTTTAGACTAAAAATATTTAAGTCGAAAAAATTTAAATTAAGATTAAAAAACTATATTGTTATAAACAAAAAATATAAACTCTAGATTAGAAAAGTTTTGTTAAATATAACAAATTGCTCTATATTTTAAAAAATATAACTATTAGAAAGAAATTAATTTGCAAAAACTATAACAACTCTTTAACAAAGTATTTTGAAACTAAGAAAATTTTAAATTTATTTTAGCAAAAGTATTTCTAATTTGTTTGCAATAAATAGATAAAAATATATATTAAAATATATAATATTTATTAATATATTAAAATTTCTTATTATAAATTATATAATAAATTTCGATTTTTATTTATAACAAAGAAGTTATAAAAGAAAATTATTATAAATTTTGTAATAGATTTGCTATTAAGCAAACGTTGTAAAATTATATATAACTCGATTTTTATAATAGTCGATTATTGTACAAAAATAATTAAATATATATTTGTAACTATTAGAATTAATATTGCAAAATTAGTAAAAATATTTTTTAATAAAATTGTTTTATATTTCGAAATGTTAACTAATATAGTAAGCAATAGAAAATTTATTTTTACTAGTATCTTCTAATTTGCTATATATTTCTATATATAAATTAGAAAACAATTAAGTATTGTTTTTTATTTTTAGATAAATAGCTTAATTGAGCAACAAAATTAAACTTTCGAATACTATTTTTATACTTATACTAATACTAAATAGACAAAATAAACAAATTTATTGTTAATAGCAAAATTTGTTTATAACAATAGCTATTATATTTTAGTTAAAACTTTGTTGTTCTATTTAATATACAATTATTATTTAAAGATCTATTATAAAATTAAAAACAATTCTATTAAAAAAAAGATATTATTAATATAGAAATATATAAAATAGTTTTATAATTTAAAAAAAGTTTTAGCAAAATATCTTAAAAACGTTATTGCGCAACAAACAAAATACTACAATAAAAAATATAAATTAAAGAGTTTTGCTATAGAAAAATTAATTATACTTTTAATTAAAAATCTAAAACAAAAGAGATTTAGCAAAAAAATATTGTATAAGTATATTAGATTGTTTAGAATTAAAAATAAAAATAAAATACAAATTTATTGTTTTATTTTATTTAATATCTATTAAATTTATAATACTTTTTATATTTTATTTCTAAAGTTATATTTGTATTGCACTAATAATTAGCAAACAAAACAAATATTGCAAGCTTCGAAATTTGTTAACAACAAAATTTAATAAAAAATTAAAGAAATTCTAGACAAGACTAAATTAAAGAGATAAATATAATATAAAATTAAATAGATAAACTAAAGCAAAAAATACAATTAATAGCTAAGAAAAGAATTTCTAAATAATATTAATAAGTTGCAAAAGAACTTTAAAAAACAAATATATAGCAAACAAAAGTAGAAAAGATAACGCAATATATATTGCAACAACAACAATTATATTAACAATAATCTACTTAATAGAATATTGCGCAATTGTTATTGTATTGTTGTTGTATAATTAAGTTATATAAAAAAATTTCTTTATTTTGTTATATAAAATATTAGAAATAATAAAATTGTCTCTTTTAATATAAATACTTAAAATATAACTTAAAAACAAAACTATTTTATTATTGTTAATTAGTCGACAATATATTATAATAATTTAACAAGTTTTTAATATTTTATCGAATTTGTTTTAAAATAATTAGAGAAAGTTTTTAAATTTATTCGAAAATAAATTGTCGAATTTTTTAGAGTTAATTATAGATAAGTTTTTAAAATTGTTCGAAATACTTATATTATTTCGAGAAAAATAAATTGCAAAAAATCTATTTTGTACAATTTTTTTGTTTTTATTATAGATTTATCTTTGCTACTTGTATATATTTTTGTATTTTCTATCTTTTAAAAAATATATAAATAAACAAAGTATAAACAAAATTAAAATAAAAATTTACTATATTTTTATCTAACAATTTTGTTAACAACTTAGAGTTGCTAAAAGATTTTATTGCAAAATTGTAAAATTTTGCAAAAAAATCTTTTAAACTTGTTTTATTTAGATTAATAACAAATTTAGAAACAATTTGTTTTAACTTTATTTTTTTTGTTTTTATTAATAATCTATTTTTGTTTTTGTTTTTATTTTGTTTTAAAATTTAAATATATATTAGTAAAATATCGAAAAGTAGACAAAAATACTTATTTTTAATACTTTTTTAAAAAATAAATCGATTAGTTGTTGCATTTTAGCAAAAATTTTATCTTAAATTATTTTTATTTTTGCAAGTTTTTGTTCGAGCTTAATTTAATACTTTTAAGCAAGAATTAAATTTTGCTTAAATTATTAAATACAAAATTGAGTTTAATTTGTTATTAATAAGATAAACTTTTTATTATATTGTTAGCTCTTTATTTTGCGAATTATATTTTTTTGTATATATTTTATTATTTTGAAAATCGTATTTTTTATTTTAAATTTTTTGCAATAATTGATAACAAGTTCTTTTATATAATCTTAAAAGCGTTTAACAAACTAATAAATATTAGCAATTGTTGTATTGTATACGCAAGCAAAATTTATTACAATATAGTAATTTAATTTGCAATAAAGAATTTTGCAACAAATATAAATATTTCTTTTTTTGCAAATATATATATACTTGTTTACGCAAATTATATATAAAAGATTATTATAAACTATAATATATTAGTATTGCAAACAACAAAATATTAAAATTGTTTACTCTTTTATTTTTTTAATTTCTCAAAAAATATAATTGAAGAAACAAAAAAAAAAGAAGTAAAAAATATATTAATTTAAGATTTGCACTATATATATAAGTTTTATATATTGCTATTTTTGCAATAATTTACTTATAGCAATAAAGCAATTGCAATTAAGAAAAATATAAAAAAAAAAAAAAAAAAGAAAAAAGAAACAACAATATTTATATTTATAATTTATCTAGTATTTGTGCAACGCTAACTTTACTTTAAATTCTATTTAGAATTCTAACAACAATAAACAACAAAACAATAATATATTATAGATTGTTATTGTTGCTATTATATTGTTCTATAGATTGTATTAAATTAAAGTATAAATTTATTTCTATTAAATAGAAAACTCTTTTTCTTTCAATTTTTAAAAAGATTTAAGAAGATTTTTAACAAGTTTTTGTAACATTAACGTTTAGCAGATATTTTTGTCTTAATAAAATTAATACAATTTTTTATATTACTAAGAATTAGTGCTCTAAGAGAAAAAATAATTGTAATATTATAGTACTTTCAACGCGCTAGCGTCTTAGAGTATAACAAAATATATAATTTCGAATATCTATAGAAGTTTCGAATAGCACAATATTTCTTTCTAATTAGATAGCAAGAAACAAACTCGCATATTATAGCGAGTATTAGATAAAAAAAAAGTTTGTTTCTTGTTGTTCTTCAACAATTAGTTCTACTACTATCTATTCTATATAGTTGAAATATAGTAATACAAGTCTATTATATCTTACGTCTTTTATATCTTAATATGTCAATAGAAAGTAGACGTACTTGCATCTTATAGATTTCTAACTTATTTAAATATTTTTTAAAAATAGTTATTTTTTAATCTAATTTTTGTCTAGCAATCTTTTATTTTTTGTAGATAAGAAAACAACAATTAGTAGAATCGACTATCAAATTTAATAAAATTTCTCTAAATTTTTTAAAAATCTTGTTTTTTAATTTAATATTATTGTTTGTTTTTAAATATTATTAAATAGCAATATTGTTTTTTAAAAATAATATACAATAGAGAATTTTCTTCTTGTTTGTAATAAAGTATATCGAAAATTGCATTATATTAATATTGATCTTTCGAAATTAGATAGTATATTTACTTATGTTTTAATTTTTGTACAATTTTAACTTTTCAAATTTTAAGAACTTAAATATTCTTGATAACAATATAATAATAAATTATAGAACTTAAGAATTTGTTTGTTCAACTACTATAATTTAAATTTACTAAATATTTTGTAGATCTTAAATCTTTGTTATTAAAATTTCTATCTACTAATATAAAGTCGAAGTTTTAATTGTAGCTAAACTATTTTTTTTATTATTGTTATATTAACAAAAATCATTTTTATCGATATTTTGTAAACAATTGTTGTCTTAAAAAATATTAAAGTTTTTAAACTCTAATTTAGTAATTAAATAGTTATTGTAACTTAAACCACTATAATTCGATATAATACTATTATATTTCGAGTCTTTTTTTTCGAAAGATAAAACAATTAGAATTATAAAATACAAGTATATTTGCTTTTTACTAATATACTAAGATATAAAAGACGTAAGATATAATAGACTTATATTACTATATTTTAACTATATAGAATAGATAATAGTAGAACTAATTGTTAAAGAACAACAAGAAATAAACTTTCTTTCTATCTAATATTTGTTATAATATGCGAGTCTATTTTTTGCTATCTAATCAAAAAGAAATATTGTGCTATTTGAAACTTTTATAGATATTTGTAATTACGTGCTCTGCTATACTCTAAGACGCTAGCGCGCCGGAAGCGCTATAGTATTATAGAATATATATTCTAAGACATAATACTAATAGTAACAGTATTCAAAATTTTGTTTGCAACAGAGAAAGTACTTAAAAGCTTATTATCTGACTTAAAATTTAATAGCTTGTTAGCTGCGTTAAAATTCTTCAAAATTATATTTATATTATCGAAAAACTTTTTATCGACATTAAAACTTATTTTAGACTAAAAATTATTATTAAGATATTTAACAAACATATTAGTATCGTTAATTGTACTAAAATTTTTCAAAATTATATTTATATCTTTAAAGAACTTAACATTAATATTAAGATTATATTTAGACTAATTAATATAATTAAAATACTTAGCAAATATATTTACAGTATTAGAAGATGTATTTGCAACAATAACAATATTGTTATTAATACAAAAGCGCTTTAAGTTAGATACAATTTTTTTATATCTTTTCTTATATTTCGAGACAAACTTAATCTCTTTTAAGCTATTAAATATATTATTGATAAGACTAATATTATTTATAGTTATATTTTTATAATAATTAATATTATTGTACTAAGAAAAATCAGAGTTTGTTATATTAATAACTTTAAGTTTCTAGACAAAATTAGCAAATAAAATTAGACTGATCGTTCGATTCCAATAGTTGGAACCGAATTGCAGAAATTATGAAAATACTAACTATATTAGGTTAAAACTTGGCCTAATTAGATATAACTTTCGGGTCGGGTTATAGATTTCGGGGAAAAACCGACCCGAACGATTAGTCTAAATAAAATTAAGACAACAAAGAGAAGCTATCTAGCAAATATTAATATTTTGATCATAAATATCAAACTAAAGAAGAAAATACTTGTAAAGAAAAAGCTTTTCTTTTTTCGATCAAGATTTTGCGTAATACAAATTATAAGATATTTTCTAACAAAAGAATAACTAAGTTTGCAATAAAATAATAAAAGATAATTCTATAAAATATTTAAAAGATTTTATATATAATTTTACAATTATAATTAAGATTTCTAAAATTAAATTGTTTTACTTACTTTTTTGTTTAATATTGTTTGCTTTTTTTAAGTATCAAATTAAGCAATATTGTATATAGACAAATTTTTTAACTTAGAAAATTCTTTATTGTTCTAACAAGTTTGTTAACGCGTTAAATATATTCTAATAGATTAAGATATTTATTAGAGAGCTAAAAGTAATATAGTAATTAAATTAAACAATTGTAATATATCTCGATTTAAAAAGACGCATTAGTTAATATACTTATATATTGTTTAACAAAATCAAAAAGCTCTTGTAATATATTTGACAAAATTTCGCAAATTTATAGTTGTTAATTATAACTAAATTACAAAAACAAAGTCTATATAAAAAAAGATTTTTTATAATTTAATATTAAGACAAATTAATATATATCTAAGTAATATAACAATTTAAGAATACTTAGAATTCTTTGCAAATCTTGTAGTAGAATTTTGTCTCAAATACTTCTTATTATAATTTTAGAGCAGATTTCTTGTTTGTTTCTTTGTTTATCTTTATAATATTTAACTTCTTCTCGATATATTATAATTAACAAATTAGCAATAGCAGTATTATTGTCAATTAAAGAGTCTTTTTTAACAGAATTATTAACAACACTCAATCTCTTAAATTGAAAAAAAAAAAAAAAAATTGTAAAAGTTTTAACAATCGATTTTAAATCAAACTAACTAACAATAATATAGATAAAAAAGAAATAATCGATATTGCTTTTTCGATCTCTTTATATATATATATTAATAATTGCTTTCGAAAGTCGAATATATTAAAATTTGTTTCTACTATTGTATCAAAAAATAACTCTATCTTGTGCAAAATTGTATCGAAAATTTTACAAAAACATTACTTTAATCTTTTTATAGCAATCGAATTAGTATTGTTGTTAATAGCAATATTTGACAAAAATAATATCGAGTTCTTTATTATAATACAAGAAGTAAGCAACAATCTCGAAAAATTCGATATAGTATAGATCGACAATTGTTTTATTAACAAATTTAACAATTTAGCAAGACTTAATATTTGCTGCTCAATTATAATTAATTTTTTGCAAAATTATTGCTATAATTTACAACAAATATTTATTTCATTAGAGTAAATACAAAGTATAAGAAACTTGTAAAAGAATTGCAAAATATCGAGAAATATCTTATTAAAGAAAAAAAAATTGTTGAAAGCTATTGTAACAAAACACTTATTATAATCAAATATATAAAACAAAAAGTATAGACAATCTTAATATAATTAAATATCAAGAAGCACAAATATATACAAATTGTATAATCTTTTATTTCTTATATAAGATCAATTATTTCTTTTAATTACTTGTATTGCTCTAATCTATTATTGTAGACTTTTATCTTTGTCTACTCTTTTTATTTAACAAGATTTTTAATAGTTAGTATTTCTGTTTAATATTAACTTTGAAATAATATATTATTAATATATTGTATTAATCTAGACAAACTTGTTGTTTTTCTCTTGAGTAATAATAGTCTATACTTGTTTTACTATATAAATTAGAATTTTTAAATAAATTAAGTTATATAGACGAAGCAAGCAAAAAATTATATCGGCGATTTTTTCTAGAACTCTAAGCTGCTCTAAGCAGACTAGCAAGACTAAGCACTTAAGAGCTATTGTATTCTAAATTCGACGTTCGCGATTATTCGAATGCTCAAAACTTTTAATTAATATTCTCTAAACGCTTTGCGAAAGATTTTGCTTAATCAACAAATTTGTATCTTTGTAGAAAAACTCGATCTTGTATTTGTCGTATATTAAAAAATATTATTAACTCTACAAGTTTGTTATATACAAAGTGTATATATTGCGTCGAGTTTTATAATCGATTTGTCGTTTCTATTAATATTGATTGCAATTGCAATACTTGCTTGTTAAAGTAAATTTCTCGTTTATATTAATTTTACAACTTATATAGACGTTGTTCGTCTACTTGTTATTCTACAACTTTAAACATCAAAAACGCGCTATATATTAAAAGAACTCTAAGATGTCGTAAATTGCGTAATACTACTAAAACAAGTTTAAGATACAAATGTTAGAAAAATATTTGTAACTTAATGTTATTAATTTTGCTAATATTGTAAATACATTAATAGTTTACAATACAACAAAGAATTACAATTTAAATTTAATCAATTAATTAATTAAGCTTTATCGTTTTCTTGCGATTATTTTTGTGCACTATTATAATAGTAATAATTTGATTGTTGATCTTAATTTTCGTTCGTAAAATATAGCAATTTAATTGTTGTATTAATCTAGTATAATTGCTTGCGTTGTACACAATCTTAGAAATTATACTAATATTTATATTGTTTTTGTTATATTGTTTGCCAATATAGCATATTAAGTCTTGCTTTTTTTGATAGATAGCTTGCGTCAAAGTTTAGTTCAATTTTCTTTCTTTAATATTACAATTTTAATTAGTTTGTTATTTTGTTTAATATACTAGATTGTTTACTTTTTATATTTGAAAAATTGCTTGTTTTTGAAACAATTCTTCTAGTGTTACAAGCAATAATTAGTTTAAATTTGATCAAAAAAAGACTATATATTAATAAACTTACATCTAAAGTTGCGTTTTTCTTAATATTAATATAATCTTCGACATTATTTTTATCTACTTTTGTTTAACTATTTTGATTAAGAGTTTTTGAAATATTAACATATTTTTAACAATATTTTAAGAGAGATAGAAACTTATCAATTTTTTTTTGTATATTAACAATTTGATTTGCAATTAATTTTTTGTTAATTGTTTATAGTTAAATATTATTTCGAGTATCTATTCTATTTAAATATTGCGAATCTTTATTATCTTTATAATCGAATTCGAAATTATTGTTGCTATTAATATAGTTATTAATCTAAATATGTTAGAGTATTAACTTAAAGTTTAACTCAATTATTTGTACTATACTTATTTATATTAATATTAGTTTTACGTCTCTATATATTTTTGATCAATTTTTGCACAATAGTTGTATAGATAAATATGTTTATCTTATTATTGTTATTTTCTTTATTGTTATTGCTCTTATAATTGTTGTATTTTTTGTTTTGTTTTATAATTAATTACAATTAATATTATTGCTATTTTAAGCAATCTTTTACAAAAAACAAAATTATCGCGTTTCTATAAAAATTGTTGTTCAATATAATATTGTTATTGTAGTTGTCTCTATTCTAGTCTATAATTAGCTTACGTCAAATTCTTTGTATATAAATAGTTGTATTATTGTTTCTCAATTGTTATCTAATAAACTAAAAAGATTGTTTGAAGCATTTAAATTAATATTAGTTTTAACGCGCTATCTTTTGATATCGAAGTCTAAATAGATAAAAATATTATCGAAATTGTTTGTTATAGTGTCTAGCAATATATATCTATAATTAAGTTATTTATAAAATCTAATTGCGAGCTTGTTAATTTACTTTCGAAGCAAATATTCTATAAGTTGTTGCTTTATAACAAACAATCTATTTTACAATTTTTTCGCGTACTTGATTGTCTTTACTATATATTAATGTTAGTTTGCTAAAATTAATAATCTAAATATATTATTCTTGTTTAACGTAAATTTGCAAATCTTTATAAGAAAACTAAATATTCGCTCTATTAAACAATAATAAATTGCGTTAAATATAAATTAAATTAATTTTAAATTAATTAAATTAAAGAAAACTTTTATATTCTCTTAACAATTATAGAATTATTTGTTGTTCTTTTTTTTGAAAAAGCAATCGTAAATTATTTTACTAAAAATATTATTTAAAAATCGATTATTGTTGTTTACTTTTTTAAGCTTTTGTATAATATTAATCTTAGTCTATATAGTTGTAAAAATATATATTAAGTAATATAATAAGTTTGCGAATTGATTTTTCAATAGTAATTTCTTTGCTTTGTCTAAATTATTTTTGTAATAAAGATTATATTTATTTGCAACTTAATATCGAATTCTCTTTATTATTGTATAACAAAATTCGCTTATATAATTGTATAATTGCAATTATATTATTGCTTGTTTGTCAATCTTAATACTTAAATATAGATATTTATTTGTATTTATAATTTGTTAAAAACGAATCGATCTTATTTTTGTCTCGCGAATCAAAAAAATTACAATATATTGTCTAGACACAATTTATTAGTTTTAAGAAAAAGTTTTTGATATTTTTTAATTACAAAATTACAAATTTAATAACGTAACTTTTAATAATTAAAACAATCAAAAATTGTTTAGTATCTATTAAGATTTTCTTATAATTAAACTTTAAAAATACTATTTGTTGCAACAAAATCTTTTATAAATAGATTTTTATTAAGTTTTTGCGCTAAATATTATCGAACTTTCGAAAAAATAAGCTTCTAAAAAATCGAGTTGATTGCAAGAATTTTAGAATCGACACAAATCTATTAGCATTTTGTGAAATCGATAAGTTTGCAAAACTAAAAACAAATTTTTTAGACTATAATAGCGCTATTAGTTATATATTAATTTGTATAATTTGTATTATTTATTATTGATATAATGCGAGACAACTTATCTTTATAATATAAATATATATTGTTCTTTTTATTTACGATAAAATTTTTATATCGAACGCGTTTTTTGAATCTAATATTAATATCTTTGTCTTCTTTATTGTTGTTGTTAATCGCGAGTTCGTCTAGCTCGTTGTTAAATATATCAATAGACATTATAATTTTCTTATATTGTTATTATATATGTGTTAGTATTGTTTTTAATTAAATTTGCAACAAGATCTACTAAATTATTGAACAAAAATATCAATATAATTTTTTTTTATTAATATTGTTGCTTATAATAGATATATACTATATAAGATTTTTATATTTTGAAAAAAGATTTGCAAATAAGTTTTTTGTTAATATATAAAAAAGAGTGTCAATTTAAGCAAATAAATTAATATAGAAAGAAGTAGAAAAAATCTAAAAGATTAAGATTGTTTATGCAAATTATAACAATTCTTTTAGCATGTTTTTTTTGTATATTAAACTAAGAATCTTATTTTAATCTAATTGTTTAACAACATATTTTAGCAATTACTATTTGATAAAGATCTTTAATTTTTAAGATTATCTACTTTGTTTTAAAACAAACGTTATTAATTTATATAAAAGATATATTTTATAAAAGTGTCTAATTATTGTAAACTATTATTCAATTCTTCGAATTACTATTGTGTAGAATTCTTTTAATATTGTTTTTATTTCTTTTTTTAATTCTAGAAGTGCAACTAGTATAAATTGCAAAAGATATAATAGTGCAACTAGTTTTAATAATAAATTAAATTTTAATTGTAGTTTTGCTTTTAATCTTCTATCAAATATAAATGCGAACAAAATATTTAGTTATAAATAATTACGTGTTGATTTCGTGAAAATGCGCTAAAATATATTTATAAAATTTTGATTAACTTGTTTAAAAAATAATTTTTTCTTTTTAAAATCGAAAAAACAATTTAAAATCTATAGATTTAATTGTTTGCTATATTATAATTGTCTTTTTAATTACGTTTTTGTTAATACTTTTGATTGTTGCAATCTCGATATTTCAAATTAAGTTTAAAAGAACTCGCAAATGCTTCGCGTTAATTATTACGCTAAAATAAAAAATTTTATATAACAAAAATACAAATTTAACAAAATTGACAACAAGATTACTATTTTGTTTTCTAGTTTTATTAGAAGTACGTAATATATAAAAGCAAGAAAACAAAACTTTTTTAATTTTGTTGCGTAATTTAATTACGCGTTATATATTTAAAAAGTACAAGTTTATATATATATAATTTTGCAAAATTTTGAGTTTTTTTTCGATTGCAATTGTATTTGCGCTTAACTAATTTGTTACAATCTTTAGACAAAGATTATTAGAGACAAGTGCTATAATACAAGAATTTTTATATCTCGATTCTTGCTATACTTTAAAAATAATAAAATTTTTTAGAATTGTCGATTACGCGTGTCTTGCTCAATTATTAAACGTTAATTTTTTATTTATATTGCTTTTGTTATAATTATTAACTAGTTCTAGAGTTAATCTCTTCGCTATATAGATATAAATATTTAGATTTGCAATTATTTTAGCTACAATTAATTCTATATAGTTTTGTTTTTATTAAGTTCTACAACAAAATTAACAAAATTTGCAACATTTAATAAATGCAAACGTTGCTTTGTTGTCTTAAAAATACAATATAAATAGAGAAACAAAATAGAGAGATTTTGCTTTTAACAAGTTGTTGCACGCAACAAAGCGCTATTAATATATAAAAAAGTAAATATATTTGCTTACAATTTTCAATACTATTAGCAAACTTTTTAATCTTTTGACTTTTGTATCTAGTTGCTTTATTAATCGAAGTTTTTTCTTTTTTATTGTTGCTATTTTGTCGCTTCTTAAATTGTCTTTGTTATAGAAATCGACAACTATTTGTTTAGCTTTGTTTCTTCGCACTTAGACAACTATAAATATTAGATATATTTAATTAATTTGCAATTAAATTAATCGAAACTTTTGTTGTGTAGCAATTAATATTTATAAAATTGTAATATCGAAATATATATCTTTACAAATAAATATAACTATATTGCACAAAATTGTATTTATATTTTTATTTATTTTGTATTAATTAATTATCTTTTAATTGTATATAGATAGACAAATATTTAAATTGTTATCTAATATATTTATTAGAACTTACTATTATATAGACGCAATTGCATTTTATCTATTAATACGCTTTTAAAGTTCTAGAATTCAATTATATATTTTTGCAAAAAATATTAACTTTATTGTAGATAGTATAACTATAGAAATTAAAACAATATAAGCTTGTTACTACTAGAATTAATTAAAACTGCTTAATAAATATATATATAGCATTATTAACTTTAGCTAGTGCATTTTATTCAAACGCAATTTTCTATATTAAATTTTATTTTGCAAATTGTTTCTTTTTAATTGTGCAAACTTTATTGTTGTTTAAACGTAAATTAATAATAATTCAAAATATTAAAATTTCGAAATTACTTAGTATTGTTATTGTTTACTTTTAAGAAAACGTTATTTTATTGTAAAAAAGTCTCGAAATTCTTTGAATAAATATTAGTATAGTTTTTACGAAAATTTATAAATATCTCTAGATTTTCTTCAAAAACAATTTATTTTATATTTTTCAAAATTCGAACAAGTTTTTAATCGAATTGCAAACAATTTTTTTTTCGATTTTCGATTAAATTTTTTTTACATTTTACGAAACTCTTTTATTTCTTTATTAAGTTTTTTTAGCATTTTATTAAGTTTTTTTATTCAAGTATTAAGTATATTCTTTTTATATCTTTTAGTAGCGTAGTTAATGTTGCAACTCTCTTAGTAATTAGCAACAAACTTTATATCGAAAATATATCTATCAATTTTGCGAAAAATTTAATTAAATAATATTAAAATAATACAAATTCTTTGTAAATTATAAATTAAGTTCTAACAATTCAAGACTATCTTCTTAGTATTACTTTTATTGTAAAGAATATTTTGATAGAATTCAATAATTAATTGAATGTATAAGTTAATTAAAATATCAATTTTAGAGCAAATATTAATTAAAACTTTAATTAGAAATTTTTTCGCATCTAAGCAATTGATATTGCGCAACAAAAAACCAAAAAAAATAATTAAACTATTAGAATTATTCTTAGAATTAAAAAGTGTTGATTGCACAACTTTGTTAATACTTTTCTTAAATATATTAGCAATACGTACTCTACAATAATCGAGATTTTGAAACTAATTTAAGAAATAAACAACATTAATAAAGTAATTAAATATCTCGAAATAGCAATATACAATTGTTATTTCAATTATACTATCGACAATCGAGAAATTAATATATTTTTTAACTTTTTAAGATTCAACTTTTAAATTGTATTTAATTGAGACTAACTTAATTAATCGACACTAATTAATTAAAAATTAGTTAATATTGATTTGCGACAAAATTATATTAGTATCTTTTTTGTATTGCGTATTGTCAACAATTTACTTGTTTAATTTGCTATTTTTTGTTTCAATTATAATTGCTTTTAAATTATTAAATTGTTTTTATTAAATGCGAAACTAAACTTAATTATATCTAAAAGTAATACAATTGTTTAACTATCAATAGAGCAATTTCCAATATTTTTTTTCTCAATTGAAAGATTTTTACAATTTTTTTTTTGCGTTATAATATTAACTAGTTGATAACTATATTCTAAATAGTATTTTATTATTATTTAAACGTTCGATTTGTAATATATTATATTTTTCTTTAAAATTAGAATGTTTGCAAATTTTTAAATTAAAACTTTTGCGAATTTTTAAATCGAAGTCTTCGAAATTGTTCTTAAAGCGCAACAACATTTATTGTATATTTTTGAAAAAAACTTTAGTAAATCGAGATTCTAGTTATAATTAGACTAAATCTATACAAATCGACAAATTAAATTTATTTAATAAAGATACAAATCTATTTAATACAAATATAAATAACAAGCTTTTTAAAGTTGTTGCGAAATATATTTTAGTTAATATTGTCTTTGCTACAAGTTATTATATATGCGTAGATATTAATACAACAATTTGTTATAAAATTAATATAACAATTGTTTATATTTTAAGTTTTCTAAAAGTACTTAATAGAGTTTTCGAAATCTTAATTCAAAACAAAAACAAAAATTGTTTATATTGTTTTTATCGAAATAGACTTGTAGATTTGTTAGACGTTAAAATAAGTAGCTTTTCAATTGTTAATAAGACGCTTTATAATACGTTTCTTAAGTTTATTAAATTTTTAAACAACAAGCTTGAAATTAAAACTTACATTTTTTGCGCTAATTGTTGCTCTTCTAATTTTAAGAGAAATTTTAAGTATTACAAATTTTCAAAAACTAATTAAAAACAAGTTACGCTTTTCAATTTAAAGAAGTTTAGAAATCGACTTTTTGCATTTGAAATATTATTGCTTTGAACAAAGAATAAAATTATTACAATTAATACAACTTTTAATTAACTATACAATTCTAAAATTTAATTAAGTCTTAAGTTTAAGTTGCGCATATACAATTATTATTACAATTAAATTGATAACAAAGAAGATTAGTTTCGTATTAATTTATACTCTATTTTACAATATATAATTAAAATCGATTTGAAACTATATTTGTTTTATATTTTATTGCGCAACAATTTATATATTTCTTTTCTATTAATATTAATATTTTTGCAATAAAACGCTACAATTAATTTAATATTTTGTTATTTTAATTATAGTATTGATGCGCTTAAGAATTATATCAATATTAAACAAGTAAAATGCTCTATTTGTTTAAATATCGAAATCGACAAATATTGCGAAGAATTTCTAATAAATTTTTATCAATTCTTCGACAAATAGACAAACAATATTGATAAATTTGCTTTTAATTCGAAACTTCTTATTTGTACTTAACTTATTTAGCAAAAGTACAATTGTAGCAATTTATATTGAAGTTCGATAATACGCAATATAGAAAATATTACGTTTTGAAATTTTTTTATCTTGCATAGTAACGTTTAAATGTTAAAACTTAATCAATTAGTAATTTACTTTTGCTTCGTTGCTATTTTAGATAACAACTCAATTATAGAAACTCTTGACTACAATTTAAACAATATTATTTATTTTTATCGAAAGATAATTGTTGCGTTAATTTGTTTCTCTTGCTACTTACTTTTGTTAATTTGCGTCAATCAACAATTTCTAGTTGCACAAGAGATTTCTTGTGTTATATATATTAACAAGACATTGCTAAATTGTTATTTGTAAATATCGAATATAATAATAGCAAATCAAAATTAATTATAGAGACAAAATACTTAAGCTTGCGACAAAACAATTCGATTATTGCGCAATTGCATATTAAGTATGCTAAAAAATATATTTCTAATTCTTGAAAACAATAAAACAATAATCTTTGAAATTAATAATTATTTCGAACAATATACTAATTAGCAATCAAAAGTTATCTTATTGTTAGTTTCGCATTTTAATATTTTTAATTTTGATATCTTTGATTATGTGCAAACGTCTAACAAGTTTATAAATTTGAACAAATTTTCTATTTTTGCGTCTTTTGTTAATTGATTTTTTATTGTAACTAGTATATCTATGCGTTAATTTTATAATTGTCGCAAATCTAGCGCTAGCGAACACTCTAATTTGACGTCTTAATATTTTTAATTTGTTGCATAGACTCTCTTATAAATTAACACTTTATTAATATAGAATTTGTTGCGAACGTTAATCTTAATATCTTTGTTTAATTTCTTCGAACTCAACAATAAGAATTTCGAAAAACTAATTCTTGAAACTTGTCAATTTTCTTTGTTTTTCTAATAGTTTTCTCTATTTTCTTAATAGTTTTTTACGCTTTTTCAATAATCTTTCTTGCGTAATAGTAATTTTCTTTCGATCTTCTAGCAATATATCTTTGATTTCTTTTAAAGTTAACAATTTCGTTAAATCTAAATATTTAATATCGCAATATTAAATCTTTTTTTTTGCAATATCTTTTTATATTTTTTTTCTCTTTTTTGTTAATTTTTTGTATTTTACTTAAGATTATGTCTACTCTTTGTATAACAATTCGAAATCTCTAGCATATCTAGATACAAGTTTTGACAATTTTGTTAACAAATTTTCTTTTTTGCGAGATTCGCGAAATATAGATTTTCTATTTGATTGCTTTAAATGTTTAACTCTTGATATAATTCAATAATAAATAATAGAAAATTGTAAAAAGATTTAAAAAATTTGAAATTTTAATTGATTTTTGTATCTAGCTCTTATAGTCAATAAATATCTCTTTTTTATATTAATTTACTATTTATGTTTTTGTTGTTTTAATTTCTTTGTTAATAGTTTCAAAACTTTAAATTAATATATCTTATAATTTAAACAATTCGAATATAATTGATATAGTAATTTTGTAAATAATAGTAGACAGACTTTAAGACTACGCGATATTAAAAATGTTTTTATAGAGTTTTCTACTAGATATTGCGTTGTATTTTTTAAGTTAATTGCTAACTTAAATTTTGCTGTAGATTTTATTCGCAAGACAAAAATAATTGTACAATTCAAATTTGTTGTTTTAAAATTAACAATTAATATAATTGTATATCTTATAGACTCGCAATATATGTTTAATATTTTTTTTAATTAACTTTTTCAATGTTTTGAGACTATATAAAATTAGTTTCTTAGTAATAATATATTATAAACAACACAACGTTATACGTTCTAATAGCTATATATTCGAACAAATAAAGAGATTTATGCAAGACACTCTATAGTAAATAATAAAAATATTGTTTTACTTATTATATAAAAGTTAATAAGAATATTGAACAAATAAACTTAAACTATTAATATCTATTTTCTAATAATTCTTTATCTCTTTTTTTACTATATTTTCTTATTTAAAAAATTATTGTTTGCGAATTATTATTAACAATATAATAATTAGTATTTTGTATATTTTAAAAATCAACTAGAATTTATATATTGCAACAATAATTAATACTAATATAATTTCTAGACAATCTTATTAACTTTTAAAACAATTAAGTAATCTAAATTTTAACAATAATAATTTTTTAAAACAAATAAGTAGTTTAGATCTTAACAATAATAACTTATAAATAACAAACTTAACAAATATATTATTTTTCTTAAACAATGCACTAATATTAGTTGCAATAACAATAACGTTTTGTTTGTTTCTAGATATATTGTATTGCTCTTTGTTATTTAATTGTGCAAAATTGTATACATTATATTGTAAACTATTTTTTCTACTAAGTTAAATCGCTTCTATCTATAGATCTTGTTCGTTCTATCTTAAAATCGAAACTAATATCAATTATATTATTAAATCTTTACAAAAATTTATTTTTTCTTCGAATATTCGCACTTTGAACAAATTATACTTCGAACAATTTTAGCTTTATTAAACTAAGATTATTTGCAAATTTGTTCAAAAAAACAATATAAATTCAAGTAATATGCAAATTGTCAAAATAGCAATAATAGCAAAGATAACTAGAAAGAACGTCGAATTGTTAAAAAGAAATATCAAGAAATTTAATATTAATTTAATAAATTTAGATTTAATTTATTTAATAAAAATTGTTTGTAGCAAACAACGTTGTACAAAAAAGTAAACAAAATTGTCTTTATTTATTATTGTAAAGAGCTTTAAGTATTGACACTTTCTATTAAATTTGTATTAAAGCGAAATATCTATAAAAAAAATATAGCGAAAATAGTGTTAATGCGAAGTAGAACTAATAGTTAATAGAGAGTTTTAATTATATTTTTTTATTCGTGCAATATATAAAAATTTGATTTTAACTTGTTTTGTCTTAATTATAATAGCAATAATATGCATTTATTGCGCTCTATAATTAATAAATATAAATAAACAATAATTTTTACACAAGTTTAATATAATGCGTATATATTAATATAAAGTTATATTTTTATGTGCTTTTAACTTACACTAGATAACTAGACTATTAATTAAGAATATTGTGCCAAATTACTATAAAACTTAAGAGATCAAATTATTTTATACAAGTATAAACAACTATATACTTTATTAAAGTTAATATTATTATAGCTTATATTGCTTTGTTGTTGTTGTTCAAAAATATATTAGTGCAAAAGTCTAAAATACACAAAGCAATATTGTTATATACTATATTTAAAAAGCATTACTAATATTTTAGTTTGCAACTATTAAATATTTATTATATATAATGCGATTGTTTGTCTATTTATACAACGTCTCTTCTATTATAATTTTTGCTAAATTGCGTTGCTAAATTAAAATTGCGAATTGTCTAAGAATAGTAGAATAGAATTTAATAAATAAGTTTTGTAATAATTGATTAACTATAACTCGAGATTTATTAATACAAAAGTTATTAAAAAATAATCTATAAATATTGAAGACAAACAACGCGTAATCTTCGACAACAACTATAGTATTTATAGTAAAATAAAATCGATAATTAAAGTCTAGAAAAGTAATAATGTAAGATTCTTCTTGCATTGTAGTAAAATAAAGTTAGTTGTTATAGTTTAAAATAATAATAATATATAATTTCTAATATATCGCTTTATTGAAGTAGAAACGCTACAAATATATTTAAAAAGCAACAACAATATTTTTAATAAAATAAAGTTTGTAAATGTAATATAAAAAGAGTACAAAATAATATTTTAATAGCGTTGCTTTATTAAAATAAACAATTCTAAATCTCTAATATATAAAGTTGTATTTTCGAACAAATTTAAAAAAATTTGCATATTTGCTAAACAAAATAAGAAGATTAATAAGTAAATTTGCTCTTGCATATAACTAAGTTTATTAAACAACAACAAAAGAGACAAATTTTAAAAAAAATTATTAAAAAAATCTTGTATCTTCTATTAAAATAATTTAATTAAAGTTTTATTTATTAAGCTTACTAATAACAACTAACTAATTGTTTGTTTTTTCTTATTTTATTTTTTAGTATATTTTTAATATTTGAGCAACTCAAGTTCTATTTTAGAATACAATAACAACAATAATAGAGACAACAAAAATAACAAAAAAGATAGAGTTAACTCTTAAATAAAATAGTTTAGCAAATTTTGCGTTTTTTATTAAAATAATTTAATCAAAGTTTTATTTATTAAATTTGTTAATAACAATTAATTAGTTGTTTGTCTTTTCTTGTTTTAATCTTTAGTATATTTTTGATATTTAAGCAATTTAAGTTCTATTCTAAAATCTTGCAACAATAATAATCGAGACAACAAAAATAACAAAAATAACAAAAATAACAATAGCAACGCATTTGTTTATATTCGAAGTAAATTTCGATTTGCGAAAATTAAAGATTTTAATAGCAAGCAAACAATAGATATTTTTACGTAAAATTAAATCAAAAAATTAAATATTAATTAATTATATAACAATTGCAATTTTGTGTTTTTTAAGAAAGCAATATTTAAAAATAGTAAAAAAGATTAAATATATACAAAAAGCGATTTAGAGCTCTCGTTGTTTTATTTGCGAGTAATAGATTTATTTTAAGCAACTATAATGCACAATTCTCTCTTATATTGAGTTGTTGTTTAAATAGACTTAAAATTAGTAATAACAAAAAATAATATAAATTTTTGACTAAACTTTCTCTAACTAAGATAAAATAACTATATTATTTGTTATTTTTGTCAATTATAGATTATATTCGATATTATCGATATAATATTAATTTAATTTAAAATATCTTTGTTGCGAGCATTGTTAAACGTACGTAAAAGATTTTGAAAATTAGCAATATACTTAAACAAAATGTTTTTAATTTCGTAATTAAAGTAATTTTTTGTACAATTACAAAAAATATACAATCTTCGAATATCAAAAAAACAAATATCTATATAAATTCTTTTTTTTAATATTGTTGTCGAGAATTTCTTGTAACAATTAATATTCTTATAAGTATATAGATTTCAATAACGTATTCAATTAAATAAAAAAATAAATAAAAAATAAAAATTGAAAATATAATATCTTCTTTGTTTTTCGATATTTAAGTATTATAATAAAGTTTATTAAAATTTGATAAAACAACAATATAAAATATGCAAGATTAATAAAAATGTTGTTAAACAAATTGTAAATATTAACAATACAAGAGTGCTAATTTAAATAAAGTGCGCGTATATATTTCGAGTTATAAATAAATCGAAGCGTTGTTAAAGATTTGTGTAATTTTATTATAAAATTGCTTAAACAATTGTTTTTATTTTTGCGTTTATATATAAAATTGCATTTTTTTTAATTTAAACAAAAATTATGCTACAACATTTAATTAATAAAATCTTAATAACAAATTATTATTTCGATTAAGCTATAATTTAATTGTTCGAAAAAATTTAATAATATGTTGAAATTTAGATTGCTAATATTTTGCAAATTGCGCAAATTCGAGTTTTAATTTATAAATTTTTTTTTTTGTTTTTGCAACAACATTGTAGACGATTATTTTATACTATTGTTTTTTTGCTTAACTTAAGTTGTCTTCTCTTTTTAAATATTTTAAATAAGTACGACAAACGCATCTCTTTAGACTTAATAATTTCTATATTTAAGATTAAATATTGTTGTTTGTTAAAAAAATTAATAAAACAATATAGTATATAACGTAAGCAACTTGTATCGCAAAAAAATCAATTTAACAAAATAAAAAATGCGAAAGAATTCTTGCTATAAATACAAATATTTAAATTAGTTTGTTAAGAGTTTTATCGAAAAAATTTTTAAATTTAAAAGAAAGCTCTAGATTTGCGCTAACTATAATTAAAAATTTAGAAAAATAATAGTATTGTTATTCTAGATATTTAAGCTAATTTATTTGATTAAGAAATAGAGTGCAAGAGTTTGCAATATATTTAAGACAACATTTGCAATATTTAAGATACAAAAAAAAGTAAAAGAAAAAGAAAATTCTAGATTTGTGTTAACTATAATTAAGAATTTAGAAAAATAATAATATTGCTATTCTAGATATTTAAGCTAGTATATCTAGCTAAAAAATAGAGTGCAAGAATTCGCAATATACTTGAAACAACATTTGCAATATTTGAGATACAAAAAAAAAAAATTGAAAGCTTGTTGCGCTATTTTGATCGAACAAAAACGTAATATAGCAATATTATTAAAATCTATTGTTATATACTCGATTGTATCGAACTTAATAACAAAATCGATCTTTAGATTGTTTTGTAGCATAAATAACAAAACGTTGTATAAAAAGTTTTGAATTTTTAGATAACGTATATAATGTTTTTCTTAAATTGTTTGCTTTAATACAAGAGACAAAAGTTATAACAAAGTTAATATTAAACTAGCAATAATTTTCTTATTATTAATTTTGCAAAGTTTATTATTTATGTACTTAATATACTTTATAGTAGAATCTTTTTTCAAAAATAAAATAACAATCGATTTAATTTCTATAATATTAATTGTATTTATTAAAATTGTTTTGACAATTAAGCTATTATAAACTTGTTCGAGAATTCAATTAAATAAATACAATAACTTTAGATTAAAAATAACGATTTTGCAATATAGATCTTGAATTGTTAAACAAAACTTATATTGAATCTATAAATACAAAAAATTGTTAAAAGAACGCAATACTTTAGAATAGTTATTATATAAAGTTGTTTTTATATTATAATTATTAATATTATAATTATTAATATTGAAATTAAAATTTTCTTGCGAATTTGTTTCGAACAAATTCTTAAACTTACTATTAATAGCTTAAGATAATATATAGATTTTGAAATTGCATTTTGTGTTTTTCTTTATTGTAATATTACAAATTGTATTAATAGTAACAATATTACGCGTATTATACTTTATAAAATTGCTAAATAATATATTAACTAAAATATAGACACTTGAATTTAAAATACTTTCGAAATTTATTTTATTAAAAAAAAAGTAAAACAACTATATTATTGCAAATAATTAAATAGATAGTTTGATATAAAATTTTTAAAACTTTTTAATACTTTACTTTTAATAAATTTTAAAATACAAAAAAAGATTTTATATATATTCTATTGTAATTAAAGATTAAAAATTGATAAAAAGTTTTTTAAGAAATTGTAAAATATAATTTTAAAAATAATAAATATACTTGTAAGATTGTTCGCTAAATAAATTATATTAAGAAATAACTTGTAACTAAGACTCAAAATTGTTTAATTTTTTAATTAAATTCTTAGAAAAAATTTATTGTTTAATATAAGTTGCAAAGTTTATTTTTAAAAAATGTATTAATATATATTTTTGTAAGATTTAAACAAATTAATAAGCAATTAATTTATTATGTTTAAATTCTTAAAAAAAAAGTTTTTTACAATTAAAAATAATTTTATTAAGATATTGCAAAATTTAAAAAATTTGTTAAAACTATTAATTTTATAATTAGAGTTTTCGAAGTTGTATATATTTTGTTTAAAGAGTTACTAATAAGACTTAAAATAGTTTGTCTATAGTTAAAGAATTAAGCAAATTACGTTTTCGATATTATATTTTATCGCAAAAATCTAATAAAAATAACTCTTAAATTCGAAAATTTGTTTTTAGAGCGTTGCAATTAATACTAAGAAATAATAGCACTTTTAATATTATACGTTTGAGAAAATTGTATTAAAAACAAAAGTTTCCAAATTGTCTAAACAAGAAATATAGAGAAAGTTAAAATTATAATTTTTTATAATTGATTGTTTCGACAAATATCTAATAAAAAGTATCTAATTTAGTTCAAATTAATATACAAGTCGCAAACAAAATATAAAGTAAATTGAAACTAATACTAGAATTAAAATAAGACTAAATACTATTAAAAAGCAAATTAAAGCAAAAATAAATGCAAAAAACAATATTGCGAATAAACGTGTTTTTGCTAAATAATAGTGTGTAACGTTATAAGTGTCTAACTTGTGTAAAAGATAAAGATAAATATGCGTACGTAATTTGTTAATACAATTTGAATTTTTTAAAATCGAATTCTATTTTAAAAAAGTTAGATAATTAAGCGTTCAAAAAGACAAAAGTAATTTTTTCGAATTTACAAAATATATATTACAATAAATCAATAAAGTATAGTAGAAAGATTTAGAACATTTAGTAAAAGATATAAAGTTCTACAAATATAAAGAAGATGCAAAATTTAACAAGAGCAATTGTATAAAAATATGCGCTATTCTATTTCAAATAAAAAAAGAGTTAGTTTCTAAGTCTCTAAATATAAGTTTCTACTATAAAAACAAAAAATACAATAAAGAGATCAAATCGATTGATATTTTTGAAAAAAATAATATATTTATCGAAAGTATTGCACAAAAAGCAACATTAAAGAATTAAAAACAACAAGAAAATAAAAATTAAAAAAGAAAGAAAAAGTTAGAAACTAATAAGCTACAATTAATGTTTTAGAATAGTAATACTAACAAGATATACAATTATAATTAAATATAACAATTCTTGCTAGAATATAAGTGAAATATCTCTAGCGAAGCTGCAACAAACAAATAGAACAAAAATATATCTTAAAATAAAAAAAAAGATAGTTTAAATAAATCTAGTTAAGTTCTCAAACTAAAGAGATACTTTAAAAAGACTAAAATCTAGCATCTTTATTTTTAGTATAATAATTTTGTAAAATATCTATATAACAACAATAGAACTAATTTACAATTTTTAAAAGTTAATAATTGCGCAATTCTTTTTTAATTTTACAAAAACGAATTTGTTTCTCGATATTATTTACTATCTTTTTTGCTAATATTGACAATACAAATTTGAAATTCAAGCAATTATTTTCTTTGTTTTTGATTGATTTTTGCTCTAGATTTTTTTAAAGTAGAAAAACAAAAAAGTTGTTTAAATTATTAGCCAATGCTATAGAATCTTAAGTTATTTGCTATATTGTAAGTTTTATTTGTATGCGTCGAATAATACAATACAAAATTAAAATAAAGAGATTATAATTTTTTAATAAAACAATTATTAAAAATATTAATAGTTTAATAAAAGTATTTTTCTAAGAATAGATAGTATTTGTCAAAATATAATTACAAAACGTCTTGTTCGAAGAAATTATTAAAAAATATTAATACGTACGAAATATAAAGTACAAGACGCGACTCTATTAGAAGAATATATAAATAGATTGCTAAAAATAAAAAAGAATTAAGTTTTAAAAAAATTAGAATAAACAAAGACGCAAACAAACTAACTTGCACAACAAGAAATTTTAATAAAAAATATTTTTTAATAGATCGAAAAAACAAAAATATAAACAAAAGTCGAATATCGATTTGACAAAAAAAAATATAATTTTCTTTTTTTCGAAATTTGTATATAATTGATAATTTTAAAATCGAAATTATAGTCTTCGAACTTAATACAAATTTAAAAGAAAAAATAAGATTAATTGTTGTCTTAATTGTTAATATAGATATTTAGAGAGATTTGCACTTAACAATATTTAGTAGCTTTTAAGACGCAAACATTCAAGTTATTAAAAAATAATAAGATCTCGAAATTGTAACAATAAGAAAATTCTACTAGATTAAATTTTTTTCTATTTTTTTTCTTTTTATAATTATACTTTAGCAAACAATTTTAAATCGAAGACTATATTTAAGATTTATAAAATATTAAATTATTAAAATATTTACTTTGTAGAATACTAATTAGAGAATAGATTTTTTAATATAAACAATTAAGTAAAGTTTTAATCAAATATTTGTTGTACAATTGTACAAATATTTGTAATTGATAACAACGTTATCAATCTAATAATTAATTAATTGCTAGCAATCTCAATAGTTGTAATATTGTAGATTAAATATTTAAGAGAAACTTGAAGAACAAAGAAGTTAAAGTATTGCGTCAATTAGTATTTTTGTATTAAGACAATAAGCAATTAAAACAAAATTATTTACGCTATAATAAGTTGATTTTGAAGTACTACGCAATTGTTTGCATTTAAAAGATATTCTAGCGTACAATTTATTTAACAATAAAACAAGACTTAAATTTTAAAAGCTAGAGTTTCGATATTTGCGATAACTACAATATGTACAACTTAAGAAATATGCGCTTTAGATATATAATTGACGACAAAGTAACAACAAAAATAGTAAAAAAAATTTTAAATAAATTTTTTTAACAAAATTTGTCGAAGTTATTGTATTAACAACAAAAGTTTTGCGCAATACTTAACAATAAAAATAGATTATTAAAAATAATAGTATAAAAGATTTTACAACTTAAATAAGAATATAAAGTATATAATAATTTTGAAAAAAGTAGAATAAATAAAAAAACTAATTATTGTAATTTATTTGTAAAAAGATTTATAAATAATACAAATACAATTCTTATATATATTAGAACTTTAACGTATGTATTTCAAGAATTAATATTATAAGATGTATCTATATATAGAAATTGCGAAGCTATATAGCAATATTTTGATAAGATATCTTTATTTATTTATAATTGTTGCGTCAAAGAATGTTAAGTCTTTTTTTAAAAAAGTTTTTTTGCAAGAATTTTTGCATTTTGTTGTTGTTATTAACTACAATCTTAAGTTTAATATATCGAAATAAAAATTAAAAATAAGTTAAATCTATTAATTAAAAATACCATTAATTAAGTATTTATTTAAATAATTTTTTCTTTATCTTATTTTAGTTGAAAACTACTTTAATCTTTGTAACTTAATACTATTATAAGTTCTTTTAATTGTTAGTAAAAATATTGTATTTGTAAGACTTCTTTTATTATTGCTAGACTCTTCTTCTTTATAGTTTAGAAATTACAATTGTTTTGTTTGTAAAAAGCGCAACTTTAATCTTTTACAATTTTCTTTTCTTTATTTTCGAAAATGTTATTTTCAAAAATAGTTTTTTTTATTATTATTGTTTCTCTTATTGAACAACGAATTCTTTTTTTATTTCTTCGAGATTATTTGTTAAAGCGCGAAGAACTTTTTGTTAGCAACAATAAATTTTGCGCTTAAGAGCGCTATCTTGCGATAACAAAACAACTTAAAGAGATAAATGTTGCAAAAAACTAAATATATAAGCGATAAAAAGTTTCTATATCGACATCTCTAACTTATTTAAAAAATATATTGACGAACAACGTCAATCTATCTAGTATAAATAAATGTTATATTGTTAGCGTTCGCAAATAATTAAAAAAGCAAAAAACTTTAATACTTTTTATTTAATATACAAGAGAAAAGTTGTTAACGCTATTAATTAAAGAGACAATATTGCGTGCAACTTGAAATACTATAAATTTAATATTAATTTAACAAATAATATAATACAATATAAAGATCGACGAGTTACATTTCTTTAATAAATTTATTATAAAAAATATTAATATTTTTGTAATAACATTTTTTTAACAATATATTACTCTAATAGAAATATAGATACGTAACACTTTTTTAAAGAAAATTCAAATAAAGTATCGATAAACTCTAATAACAAAATATAAGATTTAATTTTGTTGCAAATATATTTGTGCAAATTGTTTTAAACAAAATAAGATTAAGTTTTAAGACAAGTTAACTTAAGCGAGAACGCAAACAAACTAAATTGTATTATAAAAAAATTAAGTTAAAGATATTTTTTGACAAATTAACAAAATAGAAACGTAATATAAAAATATTAAACAATTTAATGTTGCAAATATCTTGTGTTTTTTTTTTAATATTTGTATCTTATTTGTAATCTTAAAATTAAAATTGTAATTCTTAAATTCGATTTAAGTTTAAAAGAAGAGATACAAGTTATTATTGTTATTATTATTAGATAATATATTGACAAAGATTCGAACTTAACAACATTTAATAGATCTTAAAACGCAAATTTTATCGAAAAATAACAAAATTTCAAAGTTGTAACAACAAAAAAATTATACAAAAATAAATTCTTTGTTATTTTCTTCAACTCTATAGTTATATTTTAGCAAATAATATTTAATCGAAAATTATATTCAAGATTTAAAAGATATTAAATTGTCAAAATATTTACTTAAAATCTAAAAATAGATTCTTTGAATTAAACAATTAAATAAAATTTCGATTAAATATTTGTTGTACAATTGTTCGAATATTTGTAGTTGATAACAATGTTATCAATTTAATAATAGACTAAATTGCAACAATTTTGACAACTACAATATTAATAAATCTAATATTAAAGAGAGATTCAAACAATAAAGAAGTCGAAATATTATATTAATTAATATTTTTATACTAGAACAATAGATAATTAAAACAAAATTACTTATATTATAATTAGTCAATTTCGAAGTATTGCGTAATTGTTCGCGTCTAAAAGATATTCTAGTATACAATTTATTTAATATTAAAGAAAAACTTAAATTTTAAAAGTTAAAGTTTCGATATTTGCGATAGTTGTATTGTAAGCAACTTCGAGAAATGCGTACTTTAAATATATAATTAACAATAAATTAATTGCAAAAATAACAAAAAAATTTAAAAACAATTTTTTTTTGTTAAGATTTGTTAAAACTATTGTAAATGTGCAATGCTTGCTAACAAATAAAAAAAATAATATATAAGATTTCGAGATTTAATATTAAATATAAAATAAATCTTATAGTAAAAATTAAAAAATTAAATTAAAAATTAAGAATTTTGAAAAATATAAAAGAATGCAAAAAAATATAAAACAAATAAAAAAACTAATTACTACAATTTATATACAAAAAGATTTACAAGTAATACAAATATTGTTCTTATATATATTCGAACTTCAATATATATATTTTAGAAATTAATATTATAAGATATATTTATATATAAAAATTGTAAAACTATCAAACAATATTTTGATAAAATATTTATTCTTGTTTTTAACTTTTACTTTAACAATTATTAAGTTTTCTACTTATAATTTTTTTATATAAAATTTATTATATTTAGCATATATTATCTATTATTAATACTAAAAAAAATATTTGTAAAACTATTTCTACTATTTTTATATACGCAAATCTTAGAGATAAGAGTCTCTTCTTAATTTAAATCTTTGTAGAAAAATACGTTTATTTTGAAAATTGTAAAAGTTTGAATTACAAGATAGATGCGTATTCGATTTAGAACTTTATTGCTTTTTATTAAACAAAACTAGATGTTTTTTATAACAAAAAAAACAAGTTTGTAAATATATTTATCAAAATAGTTATACAAAATTGTATAGATAATACAATTCGATTTGCACAAATAATTAATAAAATATATTGACTTATCTATACTTTATATATATTGTCAATAAAGTATTTGAATTTATTGTAGAAAAAATAGTGTTATATTTTTGTTTTTTGTTGTTTTTGTAAATCTTGTATTTGTTGCTTTTGACAAAATCGCAATATTATTACTTTTTGTTTAAATAGTTGTTTAGAAACTCGATTTTAATAATAGTTTTTAAAATATTTGCGTATAGTTTGTTTAGATTAAATATATAATTGTTGTTGTTAATTTTGCACAATTTATTGCAACAATTAGATTTCTTATTTGTAATAATTTTGTTACAATATATATTAATAAATTGCTCTTTTAATAAGAGTTCGAAATATTGTAAGTCTAAGTTTGTTAATAATTAATATTAAGAAAGCGCAAATTGTAAAGATACTTTAAGAGTAAAAACTTTAAATTTATTTTATTTACAAATTGTAATTTTGACAATCTTTAAATTTATTTGTTAATTATATTGAACAACACAATTCTTGCATCTATTGTCGCAACTATAGTTAATATTGTATTTGTAAATATATTATTGCTTTTTAAGTTAAATATTGCGCAAAAACTCGTAGTTTTTATCGCTAACTAAGTAAAAAAAATAATGTTCTTTTGTTATAGCATTAAATTCTTGCGATTGTATATATAAATACTTTAGATACTTATATTTTTAGTAGACAAAAAACAACTAAATATATATTTTTAAGACTACTTTTACTAGAAAGTAGAAGCAACAACTATTATATTTATTAGATTTTTTGTTTTTTGTATTAATCAATTTGCAAGTTTTATTAACTTTAAATCTCGCAAACGTAAAACAAAGAAAAAAAAGAATAGAATTAACAAATATTTTTATATTTTAGCTTTGCGTAAAACTAAAATAAAAAAAACTATTAACTTAAAATAAAAAATATATCTAAAAGAAAAAACTTATTAAATAACTTATTTTAGTAGAAAGATAATAGATATATATAAAAAGATATATTTGTTCGAATATTAATAATTTTAAATATATTTTTATATCGATCTTTATAATTGAGATTGCTATTGTTGTTAACAACAATATTACAAAACTACTAAACAAACTATATAAATGTCTTTATTAAACAAAAATCAATAGCAATTTATACTTTTAATTAGTTTAAAATTCTAAACTCTTAAAAAATTAAAATTTATTTAAGATTTTCGACAATATAACGCAATTCTCTTTTGATCTAATTAATAAAAGTCTTGTTCTTTATCAAAAATAATATAAGAGATTACTTAATACTTATATATTGCATAGAATTAAGCTTAAAAATCGTTTAATCTAACAACAAGTTATTTGAATTGCGCAATTTTAAAAAGAACTATATCTTCAAGATCTTTGTCTACTAAATTGATATTAAAAATTTAATAAACAATTAATAATAATTTTTACAAATCTATCTACTTTGTAACAATGTTTACAACAAAATAGAGATCGAAATTTGTAACAAGTCAATTAAGAATATCTAAACAACTTATATTAAAAAAAGCTATAATAAAATCAAAGCAAAAGCGACGTCTAAAAAACAATATAACTATAAAAATATAAAAAAAAAAATTTAAGCTTAGACAATAAAATAATATTGTTATAAAAAAAAACAAAAGAGATTCAAATATTCTTATCAAAAAAATGTTCAAAAATAAAAAAGATTAGCTACTAAGCAAATTAATTAAAATTTTGTAAAACTATTAAGCAAATATTTACAAAATCTTTGCGTTAGTTTATTATAAGTAATTGTGTCTATTCTATTAACGCTAGATGCGCTATTTTGTGTTTCAATTGTTTCGCAATATTGTTTAATATAGTATTCGATATTTAAATTAATATAAGTGCAATATGTTGCTAAAAATGTTTAAAGATTTTGAAATTTACAAACAATTTTACGCATTACGTAAGAAAATGCTATAAAAGTTGTATTTAAATTAAAAAAATTAATATATATAAATATCTAAAGAAGATTTTATACAATTAAAAGACGCAACAAGACAATTATTACTAAAAATAATGCTTTCGCATAAATTTATTAACAAAAATTGCAAAAGCAACTATTACAATAAGTATTGCATATATAATAAATAAAAACTTGAGATATTATATTAGTTGGACTTTTTTAAATAATAATTTCTTAAATTTAAATTTAGCTTTTGAATATAATCTTAGTTTAATATATTTATTGCTTGATCTCTTAAAAGACAACTATTTTGCAAATTGCAATATATTGCATTGTTTAATTAAGAAGATACTAAGTTGACAAATATAATAGATTAAGAGAAATCTAATTGCAACGCTTTACAATTGCAAAAAATTAATTAAGTTTATTAATAATTTTTATAAAGATTGTCGATTTAAATTTGATTTATTGTCTATATTATTTTTGCTACGCAACAAGAGCTACAAGATTGTAACTAAAAAGAAAATTAAAGAATTGTTGTTAAATTATTTTTAAACACACAAAAGATTGTTTAAGACTTCGAATACGCACATTAAATACAATAAAAAAATCTAACAACAACTTGATTATTTGAATATTTAAAACAAAAGCAAAAAGTATTATTATTTAATCAAGAATCGCTATAAATCTTTTCTTAACAAGATAAACTATACTTTAGTATACTAGTTTTACAATTGCAAATATATTAAGAGCAATATTAATCAATTCTTTAAAAACAAGCAATTAAAGTTACTTTATAGATTTGTCTTTTATTTAAACAATAATATATAACTTGTCAAATTAAATAGTATATCGTAGGAAATATCTAATAACAAGTAAAAGATTGACACGTTTAAATTAATATTTAATATAGAAGATACAACTTATTTCAATCAAATATACAAAATACGCTATCGACTAATAGACAAAATTATTGTTTTTATATTTAATTATTCAATTTATACAAATTACTTATAATACGCATTAATTTAACAATATATAGCGAAAAACAATAGACTCTAGAATTAGTATTATACAATCGACAATTAATAAAAAAAACAAAATTCTTATTCGACTAAAGCAATTGTAATATCGATTTTTATTTCGACAAATAAAATATAGCTCTTTAGATAACAAAAAAATTGAAACGCATAATTAATATATATAATTATTGAAAATCTAGATAGAAACGCACGACAAAACTATCAACTAGATATAATATTATTAGACTATATTTTAATAATATATGCTAAAAGAAACAATACGAAATATTTAAATATAAAAATATATTATAATGTTATAAGTTGTATAACGAGACGTAAATAAAAAGTAATTTGCTAAAAGATTATTGCGCTAATTATTTGACACTAGTTTTGCGCAATCTCTCGACAAAAAAACTAATAATTTATTGTATAAACAATTAACGCAAACATTGTTATTTAATGTTGATAAAACTAATAATTAACTATTCGAAACAAATACTTGTAATCAAAATTAAACAAAATTGTTATTGTATTATATACAAGATTTTTTTAAACAAATATAACAATTTGATAAATATATAGACGTTACAAATATATAAAGATATACTATAGCAACTCGAGTTTCAAATCAATTATAGAGTTAATAAAAAGAATCTTAAATATATTTATAATATAAGAAACTTCGCGTAAGAGCTTCTAGAGATAAATATTTATAATATAATAATAATAGATTTGTTATATTAACTCAAGAAAGATATCTTAATAAATTTAATAAATTAACTAAAGAGACTTATTGCAAATGTTATTTTTTGAATCAAAGCAACTTATAAGCACGTTTACAAAAGCAAGAAAGTAAAAGAAACAAATATTATATTCAAACTAAACTAAAGTTTTAAATCAATTCTTAAGATTCTCAATTTGCGCACTTTTAAGCATTTTAGCAAAGTTCAACAATAAATCGAGATTAAGCAAAGCGTTATTTTCTATCAATTGATAACAATTATAATATTATTGTTTTGTTATTATGTTTTAGTCGCAATTTACGCGATAAAATCGATAATTAATTTTATAATGCTTGCGACGTATTGCTTTTACAACAAGACAATCTTGTTATATATACAATATACGCGAGAACAATTTAATATATTAAAGAAGATATTTGTCAAATATCGATTAATAAATATAAAAACAAAAGAAGTCTATTTTAATATATTCAAATTCTACGTTATTAATTACTATAAGAAGTTTATTAAAAAATTCGACACAATTAACAACTTTAATATTAAGAACAACAAATACGTCTATATATATTTAATAAAAAAATTCTATTTTTGTATTAACAGATTTTCGAAATTTATAAATCAAATATATATATACAATTCGAGAAAAATAACTTTTCTAACAATAAATAATCAAATTAAGTAGAAAAAGAGTTTGATCGAAATTTAATCGAAGATTGTCTTAAAATTACAAATTTTTTATTTTGCAATATTGACAAAATTTAACAACTAAAAATAGATATTTTTTGATTAAACAATCTTAAATATTAGACAAAATAATTACAATTCTATATATACTAGAACTTTTAATTAGATTTGTCAATTTACTAGATTAAAAAAATTAGTTTTAACAACAATTATATTTGTGTGTTAGCAACAAGCTCGTTTAAACAATCTAAATAGATTAAAACAAAACAATAAAGTTTAGCAATACAAACAACTTAAAAGTAATTGTTTTGTTTTTGTAATACTTACAATCAACTTACGCAAATAAATAAGAAAAAAAAAATAACTCTTAAATTAAGAAATATTTTGTGTATATATATATCTTAATAATTTGTTTTAAATTTAATATATATAATTTTAGTAAACTCGATTAATAAATAAAGAAAATATCGCGTTGTTTAAAGACTTAGAACAACTATATCGACATTTAACAACAAAATTATATATAATTTTAAAAATTCTTTTCGAAAGAGCAATATATTGTTAAATTGTTATCAATATATAAAAAACGTTTTATCGAACAACTATTATTTATTTTGTCTATTGTAAATTCTAAAAGAAAAAACAAACAAAATTAAAGAAAAATATATAATAGAATGTTCTTAAATATTCTTAAATAATACAACAAAAAAAAATCGAATAAATTGAACAATATATCGCAATTAAAACTCTAATTAACAAGTAGTACAAAAATTTTGCAAACTATTAACAATCAATAAATTTACAATATAAACAATATTCTTCGAAGCGCTTATATAATATTAATTAAGATAGATTTCTTAAAGAAATTTATATTTAATCTTAATATATATTTTGATTAAAACTAATACAACACTTGTTACAACAAATTTTTTATCAAAAACGAAATTCGAACAACAAAAAAATAAATTAACGCGAAATTAAAAGTACTTAAACAAAATAAAATAAATTTGTAATTTATAAGATTTAAAATGCTATTATTCGTGTTATTTATATATAAAGTAAATAAAAATTGTTAAATAACAATAAGAAATTAATTTCTATAATTTATTATATTTGAGATATTGCTTCAAGAACAAATATATTAGATTAAATTTCTAGTAGCGCTACTAGAAACGAAGACATTTATTATATAGTTAAATTAACATTATTAGAAATCAAATTAAATACACAAGATTTTACTCTTTTTATAGCGAAAAATAATTTGAGTTACTATATCGAGTTAGCGTAAATTTGATAACTTTTGTTAAAATTGTTTGCAAAAAACGCGTCTTGCTTTTTCTATTTATTTTTATATCTAGTTTGCTATTATATATTTTCGACAATTATAAAATCAAACAACAATATATTTGCACAATATTTTTTCAATCTTTTTTAGCACAATTATTTTTGTTAACAAAAAATAAATAAATTGAATCTAAATCTGTATTTGCAACGAATATTACTCAAAATATTATTAAAATTAAGAGAGAATATATAACTATTAAATTTTATTTATATATAAAGACGTTAGTAATATCTACAAAAGACTTCTATAATACTACGTTATCTTATCTTTAATTTACAAAAAACTTGTTTGTTTAAAATTCTAGATATATTACTAAAACAATATATAAATAATATAGTTAAAAAATACTATATTATAATTAGAAGCGTTAATACAAACAAAATACGCTTGTTGCTAATAATTACGTTTGCGAGATATTCAAAAAGAGAAATATAGAAAAAAAAAATAAGCAAACTTTGTATCGAATAAAATATATCGAAAAAAAATATATTAAGAAGATCGAGTTAATTGTATAATTGTAATTTATTAATAAAGTTTAATAAAACAAATAATTGACAACGTGCTACAAAGAGAGCTCGAACTAAATAAAGATTTGAGCACAATAATATTGTGTTTTAACAATAAGATACTTAAGATTTTATAAACAATAGACAACAATTGTTAATATAAAAGTTTTAGACTTGATACAAATATAATCTACGCAAATAAATTTATAACAACAAACAATATAAACAAAAATCTATTTATAGAAGCGAAAATATTATAAACGCAAATATTAAAAACAAAATTAAACAAATCTTGTTTGTATTAAAATATAGAATATAAGATAAAAAATAACGTTGTTGTTGTACTTGTTATAACAAAGATATTTAACTTAGTTTCTAAATATACAAATTAAGACGCTTTTGTTTATAAACGCGTATTATAGATTAGACAATTTATTAATGCGACACAAGATAGAATTAAAGACTTTAAAGTATTAATATCTAAGCTTAAAAATATAAATATTCGATAATTATTTTGTTTGTTTGTTATGTTGATCTATCGTGAACTTTTCGACAAATTGAATCGAACTTTTAATTAAATATATTAATTTAATCGAACAATTTGATTCGCGATACGAACAACATTATTATTTGATCAAGTTGCTCGATTAAGTTTAAAGATACTTAAATAACAAATAGAAGAAATTTAGAGCTCAAAATAAGCTCTAATAGCTAGTCTCTACTCTTGTGCTCTACTAATGTTACAATAGGAGTTGCACTAGCTGCTCGAGACTAAGCGACAAAATAAAACGTCGATGCAAATATTTATTTTAATACGTATATTCTTCTTTAAGTCTATTATCAAATTTATATTCTTAATATTCTTCTATTTAATTTTTGCTAATTAAGATATAATATATTTTCAAATATATAAACTAAAAAATATAGATATTGTTGTAGATTCTTATACAAGCAAGAGAAACAAACAAATTAAGAGTAAACTATAGAAGTCTTGCAAAACTTTTGTCAAAATTTTTTTATTGTCTAATAGACTTAGAAGACAGCTTCTAGAATATAAAAATTAAATAAGCAATAAAAAAAAATTAATAAGTAATTTAGATATTAAAGCAATTGATAAAGTAATCTTAATAGATTTTCTTAACTTGTTAATATATAATCTAATAAAGTAATACAATCAAATATTAACAAGTCTACTTTAACATCTTAGATCGAATATTGTATTTTTTTTTGCAATAAACTATATTTAAGTACTTGCAAAGAAAAAGCAATAGAATTGCTACTATTGTCGATTACAAGTCTAAATAATATATACAAAGATTTCAAATAATAATTTTAATATTAAAGATCGATCTAACTATTTAAAACAAGTTAAAAAATATTATAAATTGCAAGTTCAAACAAATAGCATTCAAAAAAAGCAATATATTTATAATATTTTTATTGTAAATTATTCTTAAACTTCTTATTTGCTATAGCTAATATAATACTTAACAAGCTTTTTGAAAAAATCTTCTTTATTAATATTAAAGTTCTTCTAAATAATATGCAATAGATATATTTCTTTAAATTACAAATATAGATTCTGCAAACGCTAAGTAATATTTTTAATTTTATATATTAATTTCTAAACTATAATATAAGTCGATATTTATTCTATTTTTGCATTGCTATTAATCGAACTTCTTTTGCAAGTTAATATTTAGTTTATTTATATATTATCGACAGTTAAATTGCGTTTGTAAGTTGATATTCTATTTATATTTATATTTTTATTAATAAAATTGCTTTTGCAAATTAATATTTAGTCTATTTGTATATTGCTTACAATCGAACTTCGTTTACAAATTAATATTTAGTTTATTTCTAGACTATTATTAATTAAATTGCTTTTGCAAATTAAAATACAATTTATTTTTAAATTGTTAATAATTAAATTGTTTTCGAGTTTTTGCAATTTGTTTTTTACAAATTAAATACAAATCTATTGTACAACTAATTATTGCATATTCTTTGCAATCGATAAAGTTAATTAAAAAAAAAAATTCTTTATTAAAATTGTAAAGATAATTAGTATAATTGAGTAAAAGATTTGTCGACGCTTTATATTAACAAAGAATAAACGCTTGTTACTCTTAATAGAAGATATTGCATATTTAATCAATAAATATATAATTGTTTTAGATATATTAGTCTTAAAGAAATAGTTTGCAATTAATTACTTACTAAGATTTTTTATCTATATCTAAAATTTAACTTACTTAAATAAAACTATATACAAAATCTAATAAATAAATTAATATAAATCTATCAATATTAACAATGTTAACGTAAAAAAATTTGATAAACTAATTGTATTAATCTTTGCAATCTTTGTTTTTCTCTTCGAATCTCAATTAAATAAACTTAAAATTCTATGTTATAATATAGTAATAAAATTCAAGACAAATAAAATATCGAATATATAGAAAAGATAATCGATAAAAAAAAGATTAAATAGAATTAACAATTAAAAGATTTCGAACGTTATAAAAAGACTAACTTTGTTATATTGCAAATATTTTATCTCAATATTATATTAATTTTGCAACTATAGCAATTTGATAAATATAAACAAAGAATAAAAGATTTCGACAAACAAAAGACATTTAATTAGAAAAATAAATCTATATTGTATTTTATTAAATTTAGACAATAACAAAAGTATAATATATATACGTATTTATATTCTAAATTATTTTGTATTCTAGACTCTTAGTTCGCAAGTTTTATAAACTTCAATATATATTTACAACAAAAAATTATATTAAAGACAATCTTTAATTTTAAAGAAATTGTAAGATATATTTTAGTTTAGTAGCTTAGATTCTAATATTATTAAATTTAGTATAAATAATATTCTAATTTATATCGAGGTATTATAAGAGAGCTTTGTTAATATATAGATTAAATTTTAAATAAAAAATAAATTAAAAAAAAAAGCAACAATACATTATTTAGAATAATCGATATACTTAAATTAATTATTTATAAGTTTAAGTTCTAAGAAGAAATTTGTTTACATATTACTATACAACTAATTTATAGAAATTAATATAACTTAAAGCTTGTCAATATATTAAATTCTCAAAAATTTCTTAACAAACTAATTTCAAAAATATAAGATAGAACAAAAGTAATACTTTTACAAACAATTAAATTATTTTCTCAATTTCTTTTATATATTTAGATCTACAAAATTGTTATAAATATTAAGAAATTATTCTATCTATTTTGCAAACGTACGTAGCTAAAGATCTATCTAATTGTATTAATAATAAAGTTCAAATATTTAGAACTTGTTAACGTCGAATATTTTTTTTTTTTAACATATTTGCATTAATTTCTTTTTAAGTTTTTATTTTATCTTAAACAAACTAATAGTCTTGTAAGATTTTAACAAATTGACAAAATATTATTACAATGCTATTTTGCTTAATCGAACTCGATATCTTATAATTAGTTTATATACTTTTAATTATCTAAGTTTGTATATCTTATTGCAAGTTTTGCAACAAAGAAATTTAATAAAAATATACAGTAATTAATTTCGTATTTTTTGCTATAAAAATATTAGATTAAGATAGAGAAATTGACGCTATTATCTTATTTAAATTATAAAGAGATATTAAAGATATTCTGTTAAACTTAATTGTACTATTATACTCTTGTTTAATTTAAGATCTATTAACAACAATCTTAAAATTTATATTGTTCTTTTAATAAAATTTGATATTTAATATTTTGCTATTAATATTAAGACTTTTAGTTGCAAAAAGCTTAAATATCTATTAAAGACAATTATTTGTCTAACTAAAATTAATTGTAGATATTAACTTGTTAATTGCAAATAAATTGTTAATAGATATCGACAATTTTTTCTAAGACTCTAAGCTGCTCTAAGCAAACTAGCAAGACTAAGTACGTAAGAGTTACTATATTCTAAATTCGATACTTATAATTATTTAAGTACTTAGAATTTTTAGACAATATTTTTTGAATATTTTGCGAAAAATCTTGCTTAATTAACAAATTTGTATTTTTATAGAAAAACTCGATTTTGTATTTGTTATATATTAAAAAGTATTGTTAATTTTATAAGTTTGCTATATATAAAATATATATATTGTGTTAAATTTTATAATCGATTTGTTATTTTTGCTAATATCGATTGCAATTGTAGTACTTGTTTGTTAAAATAATTTTTTTGTTTATATTAATTTTATAGTTTATACAAATATTGTTTGTCTATTTGTTATTTTACAATTTTAAATATTAGAAATACGCTATATACTAAAAAAGTTCTAAAATATTATAAATTGTATAATACTACTAAAATAAGTTCAAGATACAAGTATTAGAAAAATATTTATAGTTTAATATTATTAACTCTACTAATATTGTAAATATATTAATAATTTACAATATAACAAAGAATTACAATTTAAATTTAATTAATTAATTAATTAAGTTCTATCACTTCTTTGCAATTATTTTTGTATATTATTATAATAGTAATAATTCGATTGTTAATTTTAATTTTTGTTTGTAAAATATAGCAATTTAATTGTTGTATTAATTTAGTATAACTATTTGCGTTATATACAATCTTAGAAATTATACTAATATTTATATTGTTTTTGCTATATTGTTTGTTAATATAATATATTAAGTTTTGCTTTTTTTTAATAGACAATCTATATTAAAGTCTAATTTAATTTTTTTTTAATATTATAATCTCAATTAATTTATTATTTTGTTTAATATATTAGATTGTTTATTTTTTATATCTAAAAAATTGTTTGTTTTAAAAACAATTCTTTTAGTATTATAAGCAATAATTAGTTTAAACTTAATTATAAAAAGACTATATATTAATAGACTTATATCTAAAACTATATTTTTCTTAATATCAATATAATTTTCGATATTATTTTTATCTATTTTTATCTAATTGTTTTAATGAAGAGTCTTTAAAATATTAATATATTTTTGACAATATCTTAAGAGAAATAGAAACTTATTTATTTTTTTCTATATATTAACAATTCGATTTGCAATTAATTTTTTGTTAGTTGTTTATAGTTAAGTATTATTTTAAATATTTATTCTATTTAAATATTGCAAATTTTTATTGTTTTTATAATTAAATTCGAAATTACTATTATTATTAATATAATTGTTAATTTAAATATATTAGAGGATTAACTTAAAGTTTAACTTAATTGTTTGTACTATATTTATTTATATTAATATTAGCTTTATATTTCTATATATCTTTAATTAGTCTTTGCACAATAGTTGTATAGATAAATATACTTATTTTATTATTGTTATTTTTTTTATTGTTATTGTTTTTATAATTGTTGTATTCTTTGTTTTGTTTTATAATTAATTACAATTAATATTATTGCTATTTTAAACAATCTTTTACAAAAGACGAAATTATTGCGTTTTTATAAAAATTGTCGCTTAGTATAACGTTGTTATTGTAGTTATTTTTATTCTAGTCTATAATTAGTTTACATTAAATTCTTTGTATATAAATAGTTATATTATTGTCTCTCAATTGTTATCTAATAGATTAAGAAGATTGTTTAAGATATTTAAATTAATATCGATTTTAACGCACTATTTCTTAATATCGAAATCTAAATAGATAAAAATATTATCGAGACTATTTGCTATAATATTTAACAATATATATTTATAATTAAATTGTTTATAAGATTTAGTTGCAAATTTGTTAATTTGTTTTTAAAGCAAATATTCTATAAGTTGTTGCTTTATAACAAATAATCTTTTTTTTTTTTTTTATATATTTGATTATCTCTACTATATATTAGTATTAGTTTGCTAAAATTAATAATCTAAATATATTATTTTTGTTTAACATAAATCTACAAATTTTTATAGAAAAATTAAATATTTGCTTTGTTAAATAGTAATAAATTGCGCTAAATATAGATTAAATTAATTCTAAACTAATTAAGTCGAAGAAAACTTTTATATTCTTTTAATAGTTGTAAAATTATTTATTGCTCTTCTCTTTAAAGAAGCAATTGTAAATTACTTTACTAAGAGTATTATTCGAAAATCGATTACTATTGTTTACTTTTTTAAGTTTTTGTATAATCTTAATCTTAATCTATACAATTGTAAAAATATATATTAAGTAATATAATAAGTTTGCAAATCGATTTTTTAACAATAATTTTTTTGTTTTGTCTAAACTATTTTTGTAATAAAAATTATATTTATTTGCAATTTAATATCGAATTCTCTCTATTATTATATAACAAAATCTATCTATATAGTTGTATAATTGCAATTGTATTATTGCTTGTTTGTTAATTTTAATACTTAAGTATAAATATCTATCTATATTTATAATTTGTTAAAAATAAATTAATTTTATTTTTGTTTTGCAAATTAAAAAGATTACAATATATTGTTCAAATACAATTTATTAGTTTTAAAAAAAAGCTCTTAATATTTTTTGATTACAAAATTACAAATTTAATAGTATAATTCTTAATAATTGAGACAATTAGAAATTGTTCAATATCTATTAAGATTTTCTTATAATTAAACTTCGAAAATATTATTTGTTGTAACAAATTCTTTTATAGATAGATCTTTATTAGATTTTTGCGTTAAATATTATTAAATTTTCGAAAAAATAAACTTTCGAAAAATTAAGTTAATTGCAAGAATTTTAAAATTAATACAAATCTACTAGTATTTTGTAAAATTAATAAGTTTGCAAAACTAAAAATAGATTTTTTAAACTATAATAGTATTGTTAGTTATATATTAATTTGTATAATTTGTATTATTTATTATCGATATAATACAAGACAACTTATTTTTATAATTTAAATATATATTGTTTTTTTTATCTACAATAGAGTTTTTATATTAAACGTATTTTTTGAGTTTAATATTAATATCTTTGTTTTCTTTATTATTGTTGTTAATCGCAAATTTGTTTAATTTGTTATTAAATATATTAGCAAATATTACAATCTTCTTATATTGTTATTATATATATATTAGTATTATTTTTAGTTAAATTTGCAACAAAATCTACTAAATTATTAAACAAAAATATTAATATAGTTCTTTTTCTTTTTTTATTAATATTGTTGTTTATAATAAATATATACTATATAAGATTTTTATATTTTGAAAGAAGATTTGCAAATAAGTTTTTTGTTAATATACAAAAAAAAATATTAATTTAAATAGATAAATTAATATAAAAAAAAGTAGAAAAAATTAAAAAAATTAAGATTGTTTATACAAATTATAACAATTGTTTTAGTATATTTTTTTTGTATATTAAACTAAAAATCTTATTTTAATTTAATTGTTTAACAATATATTTTAACAATTATTATTTAACAAAAATCTTTGATTTTTAAGATTATTTATTTTATCTTAAAACAAATATTATTAGTTTATATAAAAAATATATTTTATAAGAATATCTAACTATTGTAAACTACTATTTAATTTTTCGAATTACTATTATATAGAATTTTCTTAATATTGTTTTTATTTTCTTTTTTAATTCTTGAAGCGCAACTAATATAAATTGCAAAAAATATAATAATATAATTAGTTTTAATAGTAGATTAAGTTCTAATTGTAACTTTGTTTTTAATTTTCTATTAAATATAAATGCAAGCAAAATATTTAGTTGTAAATAATTATATACTAATTTTGTAAAAATGCGCTAAAATATATCTATAAAATTCTAATTAACTTGTTTAAAAAATAATCTTTTTTTTTTAAAATTGAAAGAGCAATTTGAAATTTATAGATTTAATTGTTTATTATATTACAATTGTCTTTTTAATTATATTTTTATAAATACTTTTAACTATTGCAATCTTAATATTCTAAATTAAATTTAAGAGAATTTCCAAATACTTTGTATTAATTATTATACTAAAATAAAGAACTCTATATAATAAAGATACAAATTTAATAAAATTAATAGCAAAATTACTATTTTGTTTTTTAGTTTTATCAAAAGTATACAATATATAAAAGCAAAAAAGCAAAACTTTTTTAGTTTTGTTGTATAATTTAATTACGCATTATATATTTAAAGAGTACAAACTTATATATATATAATTTTGCAAAATTTTAAGTTTTTTTTCGACTACAATTGTATTTGTATTTAATTAATTTATTACAATTTTTAGACAAAGATTATTAGAAACAAATACTATAATACAAAAATTCTTATATTTTAATTCTTGCTATATTTTAAAAACAATAAGACTTTTTAGAATTGTTAATTATATATATCTTGCTCAATTATTAAGTGTTAGTTTTCTATTTATATTACTTTTGTTATAATTATTAACTAGTCTTAAAGTTAATCTCTTTGCTATATAAATATAAATATTTAAATTTGCAATTGCTTTAGTTACAATTAGTTTTATATAGTTTTATTTTAAAAAAGAATTTATACATTATTATTTTTATTAAGTTCTATAGCAAAATTAACAAAATTTGCAATATTTAATAGATACAAATATTGTTTTGTTATTTTAAAAATACAATATAAATAAAGAAACAAAATAGAGAAACTTTGCTTTTAATAGATTGTTGTACGCAACAAAGTATTGTTAATATACAAGAAAGTAAATATATTTGTTTATAATCTTTAATATTGTTAGTAAACTCTTTAATTTTTTAACTTCTATATCTAACTGCTTTATTAATCGAAATCTTTTTTTTTGCTATTATTATTTTGTTGCTTTTTAAATTGTCTTTGTTAAAAAATCAACAACTATTTGTTTAACTTTGTTTCTTTGCACTTAGACAACTATAGATATTAGATATATTTAATTAATTTGCAATTGAATTAATCAAAGCTTCTATTATATAACAATTAATATTTATAAAATTGTAATATCGAAATATATATTTTTACAAATAAATATAACTATATTGCACAAGACTATATTTACATTTCTATTTACTTTATATTAATTAATTATCTTTTAATTATATATAAATAGACAAATATTTAAATTGTTATCTAATATATTTATTAGAACTTACTATTATATAGACGCAATTATATTCTATCTATTAATATGCTTTTAAAATTCTAAAATTTAATTATATATTTTTGCAAAAAATATTAATTTTATTGTAAACAATATAATTATAGAAATTAAAACAATATAAGTTTGTTATTGCTAAATTTAATTAAAACTATTTAATAAATATATATATAATATTATTAACTTTAGTTAGTATATTTTACTTAAAAGCAATTTTCTATATGAAATTTTATTTTGTAGATTGTTTTTTTTCGATTATATAGACTTTATTGTTGTTTAAATATAAGTTAATAACAATTTAAAATATTAAAATTTCGAAATTACTTAGTATTGCTATTGTTTACTTTTAAAAAAACATTATTTTATTATAAAAAAATCTCGAAACTCTTTGAATAAATATTAGTATAATTTTTACAAAAATTTACAAAAACTTTTAGATTTTCTTTAAAAACAATCTATTTTATATTTTTTAAAATTTAAACAAATTTTTAGTCAAATTGCAAATATTTTTATTTTTATTTTTAATTAAGTTTCTTTTATATCTTATAAAGTTTTTTTACTTTTTTATTAAATTTCTTTAGTATTTTATTAAATTCTTTTATTTAAATACTAAATATACTTTTTTTATATCTTTTAGCAACGTAATTAATATTGTAGTTCTCTTAATAATTAGCAACAAATTTTATATCGAAAATATATTTATTAATTTTGCAAAAAATTTAATTAAATAATATTAAAATAATATAGATTCTTTGTAGACTATAAATTGAGTTCTAACAATTTAAAACTATCTTTTTAGTATTATTTCTATTATAAAGAATATTTTAATAAAATTTAATAATTAACTAAATATATAAATTAATTAAAACATTAATTTTAGAGCAAATGTTAATTAAGATTCTAATTAATAGATCTTTTGTATTTAAATAACTAATATTGTATAGCAAAAAACAAAGAAAAATAATTAAGTTACTAGAATTATTTTTAAAATTAAGAAGCATTAATTGTACAACTTTGTTAATTTTTTTTTTAAATATATTAGCAATATATATTCTACAATAATTAAAATTCTAAAGCTAGCTTAAAAAATAAACAATATCAATAAAGTAATTAAATATCTTGAAATAGCAATATACAATTGTTATTTTAATTATGCTATTAACAATTAAGAAATTAATATATTTTCTAACTTTTTAAAATTCGACTTTTAAGTTATATTTAATCGAAACTAACTTAATTAATTAATATTAATTAATTAAAAATTAGTTAGTATTAATTTGTAATAAGATTATATTAGTATCTTTCTTATATTGTATATTGTTAACAATTTATTTGTTTAATTTGTTATTTTTTGTTTTAGTTATAATTGTTTCTTAAATTGTTAAATTATTTTTGTCAAATATAAAGCTAAACTTAATTATATTTAAGAATAGTACAACTATTTAATTATTAATAGAGTAATTTTTAATATCTTTTTTCTTAATCGAAAGATTTTTACAAAATTTTTATATTAAAGATTTTTATAGTTTTTTTCTTGCGCTACAATATCAATTAGTTAATAGCTATATTTTAAATAGTATTTTACTATTATCTAAGTATTTAATTTGTAATATATTATATTTTTTTTAGAATCAAAATTTTTGCAAATCTTTAAATTAAAATTTTTGCAAATTTTTAAATTAAAGTCTTCGAAATTATTCTTAAAGCGCAACAATATTTATTGTATATTTTTAAAAAAAACTTTAGTAAATTAAGATTTTAATTATAGTTACACTAAATCTATACAAGTTAATAAATCGAATTTATTTAATAAAGATATAAATCTATTTAATACAAATATAAATAATAAGCTTTTTAAAGTTGTTGCAAAATATATTTTAATTAATATTGTTTTTGTTGCAAATTATTATATATATATAGATATTAATACAACAATTTGTTATAAAATTAATATAACAACTATTTATATTTTAAATTTTTTAAAAGTACTTAATAGAACTTTTGAAATTTTAAATTAAAATAAAGATAAAAACTATTTATATTATTTTTATTAAAATAGATTTGCAGATTTGCTAAATATTAAAATAAACAATTTTTTAATTGTTAACAAAATATTCTAAAATATATTTCTTAAATTTATTACATTTTTGAATAGCAAATTTAAAATTAAAATTTATATTTTTTGTACTAATTGTTGCTTTCTTAATTCTAAGAAAGATTTTAAGTATTACAAATTCTTAAAAACTAATTAAAAACAAATTATATTTCTTAATTTAAAAAAGTTTAAAAATCAATTTTTTAAATCTAAAACATTATTGCTTTAAATAAAAAATAAAATTATTACAATTAATACAATTTTTAATTAACTATATAATTTTAAAATTTAATTAAGTCTTAAGTCTAAGTTATATATATACAATTATTATTATAATTAAACTAATAATAAAGAAGATTAATTTTGTATTAATTTATACTTTATTTTACAATATATAATTAGAATCAATTTAAAATTATATTTGTTTTATATTCTACTATACAACAATTTATATATTTTTTTTCTATTAATATTAATATTTTTGCGATAGAGTACTACAATTAATTTAATATTTTGTTATTTTAATTATAGTATTAATATACTTAAGAACTATGTTAATATTAAACAAATAAAATACTTTGTTTATCTAAATATTAAGATTAACAAATATTGCAAGAAATTTTTAATAAATTTCTATTAATTTTTCGACAAATAGACAAACAATATTAACAAATCTACTCTTAATTCGAAATTTCTTACTTGTATTTAATTTATTTAGCAAAAATACAATTGTAGCAATCTATATTAAAGTTCGATAATATATAATATAGAAGATAATATATTCTAAAAAATTTCTATTTTGTATAATAGTATTTAAATATTAAAATTTAATTAATTAATAATTTATTTTTGCTTTGTTACTATTTTAAACAACAATTAAATTATAGAGATTCTCGATTGCAATCTAAACAATATTACTTATTTCTATTAAGAGATAATTGTTATATTAGTTTGTTTTTCTTATTGTTTATTTTTATTAACTTGCGTTAATTAATAATTTTCAATTGTACAAAAGATTTTCTATATTATATATATCGACAAAATATTGCTAGATTGTTGTTTATAAATATCGAATATAATAATAGTAAATTAGAATTAATTATAAAAATAAAATATTTAAGTTTGCAATAAAACAATTCGATTATTGCGCAATTGTATATTAAATATACTAAAAAATATATTTCTAATTTTTGAAAACAATAAAATAATAACTTTTAAAATTAATAGTTATTTCGAACAATATATTAATTAGTAATTAAAAGTTATCTTATTGTTAATTTTGTACTTTAGTATTTTTAACTTTAATATCTTTAATTATGTATAAATGTTTAGCAAATTTATAAATTTAAACAAATTTTCTACTTTTGTATCTTTTGTTAATTAATTCTTTGCTATAATTAATATATTTACGTATTAATTTTATAATTGTTGCAAGTTTAATATTAACAAATATTCTAATTTAATATTTTAGTATTCTTAACTTGTTGCACAATTTTTTTTATAAATTAATACTTTATTAATATAAAGTTTGTCGCAAATATTAATTTTAATATTTTTGTTCAATCTTTTCGAACTTAGCAATAAGAATTTCGAAAAACTAATTTTTAAAACTTGTTAAATTTTTTTGTTTTTTTAACAATTTTCTCTATTTTTTTAATAGTTTTCTACGCTCTTTTAATAGTCTTTTTTGTATAATAATAATTTTTTCTCGATTTTTTAGCAATATATTTTCGATCTTTTCTAAAGTTAATAATTTTGTTAAATTCGAATATTCGATATTGCAATATTAAATTTTTTTTTTGCAATTTTTTCTATATTTTTTTTCTTTTTTTTGTCGACTTTTTGTATTTTACTTAAAATTATATTTATTTTTTGTACAATAATTTGAGATTTCTAATATATTTAAATACAAGTTTTGACAATCTTGCTAATAAATCTTCTTTTTTGCAAGATTTGCAAAATATAAATTTTCTATTTAATTATTTTAAGTATTTGACTCTTAATATAATTTAATAATAAATAATAAAAGATTGTAAAAAAACTTAAAAGATTTGAAATTTTAGTTAATTTCTATATTTAGCTCTTATAGTTAATAAATATGTTTTTCTTATATTAATTTGTTATTTATATTTTTGTTGTTTTAACTTCTCTATTAATAGTTTCGAAACTTTAAATTAATATATTTTATAGTTTAAACAATTTAAATATAATTAATATAGTAATTTTGTAAATAATAATAGATAGACTTTAAAATTACGCAATTTTAAAAATACTTTTACAAAATTTTCTATTAGATATTGTATTATATTTTTTAAGTTAATTGTTAATTTAAACTTTGCTATAGATTCTATTTGCAAAACAAAAATAATTGCGCAATTTAAATTTGTTGTCTTAAAATCGACAATTAATATAATTATATATTTTACAAAGTTGCAATATATATTTAATATCTTCTTTAATTAACTTTTTCAATATTTTAAAATTATATAAAATTAGTTTTTTAGCAATAATATATTATAAACAATACAATATTATATATTTTAACAACTATATATTCGAGCAAATAAAAAGATTTATACAAGATATTTTATAGTAAATAATAAGAATATTGCTTTACTTATTATATAAAAATTAATAAAAATATTAAACAAATAAACTTAAATTGTTAATATTTATTTTTTAATAATTTTCTATTTCTTCTTTTATTGTATTTTTTTATTTAAAAAATTATTATTTGCAAACTACTATTAACAATATAATAATTAGTATTTTGTATATTTTAAAAATTAACTAGAATTTGTATATTGTAACAATAATTAATACTAATATAATTTCTAAGTAATTTTATTAACTTTTAAAACAACTAAGTAATTTAGATTTTAACAATAATAATTTGTAAATAATAAATTTAGCAAATATATTTTTTTTTAAACAATATATTAATATTAGTTGCAATAACAATAACATTTTGTTTGTTCTCAAATATATTATATTGCTTTTTGCTATTTAATTGTACAAAATTATATATATTATATTGTAGATTATTATTTTTGTTAAGTCGAATTGCTTTTATTTATAGATTTTGTTTATTTTATCTCGAAATTAAAGTTAATATTAATTATTTTATTAAATTTTTACAAAAGTCTATTTTTTTTTTAAATACTTGCACTTTAAATAAACTATATTTTAAATAATTTTAGTTTTATTAAACTAAGATTATTTGCAAATTTGTTCAAAAAAACAATCTAAATCTAAATAATATATAGATTATCGAAATAGCAATAATAACAAAAATAATCAAAAAAAAATATTAAGCTATTAAAAAGAAATTTTAAGAAATTTTATATATTAATTTAATAAATTTAGATTTAATCTATCTAATAAAAGTTGCTTGTAACAAATAATATTGCGCAAAAAAGTAGACAAAGTTGTCTCTATTTATTATTGTTAAAAACTTTAAGTATTAATATTTTTTACTTAATTTATATTAGAGCAAAATCGTTATAAAAAAAATATAGCAAAGATAGAGTTAATACAAAGTAGAAATAATTAATTAATAAAAAACTTTAATTATATTCTTTTATTTATACAATATATAAAGACTTAATTTTGATTTGCTTTGTTTTAATTATAATAGCAATAATATATATTTATTGCGCTCTATAATTAATAAATATAAATAAATAGTAATCTCTATACAAGTTTAGTATAGTATATATATATTAATATAAAATTATATTTCTATATATTTTTAATTTATACTAAATAACTAGACTATTAATTAAAAATATTGTATTAAATTATTGTAAAACTTAAAAGATTAAATTATTTTATACAAGTATAAGCAATTATATATTTTATTAAAATTAAAATTATTATAATTTATATTATTTTGTTGTTATTATTTAAGAATATATTAGTACAAAAATTTAAAATATATAAAGCAATATTGTTATATAATATATTTAAAAAATATTATTAATATCTCGATTTGCAATTATTAAGTATTTATTATATATAATACAATTGTTTGTCTATTTATACATTATCTTTTCTATTATAATTTTTGCTAAATTGCGTTATTAAGTTAAAATTGCAAATTATCTAAGAACAATAAAATAAAACTTAATAAATAAGTTTTGTAATAATTAATTAATTATAACTCGAGATCTATTAATATAGAAATTGTTAAAAAATAATTTATAGATATTAAAGATAAATAATATATAATTTTTAATAGCAATTGCAATACTTGTAATAAAGTAAAATTAATAATTAAAGTCTAAAAAAAAATATAAAATTCTTTTTATATTATAATAGAGTAGAGTTAGTTGTTATAGTTTAAAAAGAAAAAAAATATATAATTACTAATATATTGCTTTATTGAAGTAGAAACGCTACAAATATTTTTAAAAAACAACAACAATATTTTTGATAAAATAGAGTTTGTAAATATAGTATAAAAAATATATAAAATAATATTTGAACAATATTGTTTTATTAAAATAAACAATTTTAAATCTCTAATATACAAAATTGTATTTTCGAGTAAATCTAAAAAAAATTGTATATTTGCTAAACAAAACAAGAAAATTAATAAATAAATTTGCTTTTATATATAATTAAAATTATTAAACAACAACAAAAGAAACAAGTTTTAAAAAAATTTATTAAAAAAATTCTATATTTTTTATTAACATAGTTTAATTAAAGTTTTATTTATTAAGTTTGTTAATAATAACTAATTAATTTTTAATTTTTTTTTGATTTATTTTTTAGTATATTTTTAATATTTAAATAGCTTAAGTTCTATCTTAAAGTACAATAATAACAATAATAGAAATAACAAAAATAACAAAAAAAGTAAAGTTAATTCTTAAATAAAATAGTCTAACAAATTCTATATTTTTTATTAAGATAGTTTAATTAAAATTTTATTTATTAAACTTGTTAATAACAACTAACTAATTATTTATTTTTATTTATTTTAATTTTTAATATATTTTTGATATTTAGATAGCTTAAGTTCTATTTTAAAATTTCGCAACAATAATAATTAAAACAACAAAAATAACAAAAATAATAAAAACAATAATAATAATATATTTATTTATATTTAAAGTAAATTTCGATTTACAAAAATTAAAGATTTTAATAGCAAACAAACAATAAATATTTCTATATAAAATTAAATCAAAAAATTGAATATTAATTAATTGTATAACAATTGCAATATTATATTCTCTAAGAATATAGTATTTAAAGATAGTAAAAAAGATTAAATATATATAAGAAACAATTTAGAACTCTTGTTATTTTATTTGTAAATAATAAGTTTGCTTTAAACAACTATAATATATAATTCTCTCTTATATTAAATTGCTATTTATATAGATTTAGAATTAATAACAATAGAGAATAATATAAATTTTTAACTAAGTTTTCTCTAATTAAAATAAAATAATTATATTATTTGTTGTTTTTGTTAATTATAGATTATATTTAATATTATTAATATAATATTAATCTAATTTAGAATATCTTTGTCGCAAATATTGTTAAATATATATAAAAAATTTTAAAAGTTAACAATATATTTAAACAAAATATTTTTGATTTTGTAATTAAAATAATCTTTTGTACAATTGCAAAAAATATACAATTTTCAAATATTAAAGAAACAAATATCTATATAATTTTTTGTAGCAATTAATACTTCTATAAGTATATAGATTTCAATAATATATTCGATTAAATAAAGAGATAAATAGAGAATAAAAACTAAAAATACAATTTTTTTTTTGTTTTTTAATATTTAAATATTATAATAAGATTTATTAGAATTTGATAAAACAACAATATAGAATATATAGAATTAATAAAAATATTATTAAATAAATTGCAAATATTAACAATACAAAAACGCTAGTTTAAATAGAATATATATATATATTTTAAGTTGTAAATAAATTAAAATGTTGTTAAAATTTGCGTAATTTATTACAAAATTGTTTAAACAATTGTTTTATTTTTGTATTTATATACAAAATTGTATTTTTTTCAATTTAAACAAGAATTATATTATAATACTTAATTGACAAAATCTTAATAACAAATTATTATTTTAATTAAGTTATAATTTAATTGTTTAAAAGAATTTAATAATATATTAAAATTTAGATTATTAATATTTTGCAAATTGCGCAAGTTCGAGTCTTAATTTATAGAATCGATTTTCTTTTTATTTTTGCAATAATATTGTAAACAACTATTTTATACTATTATTTCTTTGTTTAACTTAAGTTGTTTTCTTTTTTCGGGTATTTTGAGTAAATATAACAAATATATTTTTTTAAATTTAATAATTTTTGTATTCAAGATTAAGCGTTGTTGCTTGTCAAAAAAATTAATAAAATAGTATAGTATATAATATAAACAACTTGTATTGTAGAAAAATCAATTTAATAAAATAGAAAATACAAAAGAATTCTTGTTATAAATACAAGTATTTAAGTTAATTTGTTAAGAATTTTATTAAAAAGTCTTTTAAATTTGAAAGAAAGTTTTAAATTTGTATCAACTATAATTAAGAATTTAGAAAAATAATAATATTGTTATTTTAAGTATTTAAGCTAATTTATTTGATTAAGAGATAAAATACAAGAGTTCGCAATATATTTAAGACAATATTTGCAATATTTAAAGTAAAAAGAAAGATAAAAGAAAAAAAGTTCTAAATTTGCGTTAATTGTAATTAAGAATCTAGAAAGATAATAGTATTGTTATTCTAAATATTTAAATTAGTTTCTTTAATTAAGAGATAGAATACAAGAATTTGCAATATACTTAAAATAGTATTTGCAATATTTGAGATATAAAGAAAAATAATCGAAAATTTGTTGTGTTGTTCTAATTAAGCAAAAATATAATATAGCAATATTATTAGAATTTATTGTTATATATTTAATTATATTAAGTTTAATAATAGAGTTAATCTTTAAATTGTCTTGTAATATAGACAACAAAATATTGCGTAAAAAATCTTAGATTTCTAGACAATATATATAATATTTTTCTCGAATTGTTTGCTTTAATGCAAGAGACAAGAGTTATAATAAAATTAGACTAATCGTTCGAGTCGATTTTCCCCCAAAATCTATAACTCGACCCGAAAGTTATATCTAATTAGGCCAAGTTTTAACCTAATATAGTTAGTATTTTTATAATTTATGCAATTTGGTTTCAACTATTGGAACCGAACAATAAGTTTAAATAAAATTAATATTAGATTAATAATAATTTTTTTATTATCGATTTTGCAAAGTTTATTATTTATATACTTAATATATTTTATAGCAAAATCTTTTTTCAAAAACAAAATAACAATTAATCTAATTTCTATAATATTAATTGTATTTATTAGAATTGCTTTAACAATTAAACTATTGTAAATTTGTTTAAAAACTTAACTAAATAAATACAATAATTTTAGATGAAAAATAATAATCTTGCAATATAGATTTTAAATTGTTAGATAAAACTTATATTAAATTTATAGATACAAAAAATTGTTAAAAGAATACAATACTTTAAAATAATTATTGTATAAAGTTATCTTTATATTATAATTATTAATATTATAATTATTAATATTAAAATTAAAATTAAAATTAAAATTAAAATTAAAGCTTTTTTGCAAATTTGTCTTAAATAAATTCTTAAATCTACTGTTAATAGCTTAAGATAATATATAGATTTCGAAATTGTATTTTGTATTTTTTTTCTATTATAATATTATAAATTGCGTTAATAATAACAATTTTACATATATTATACTCTATAAAATTACTAAATAATATATTAACTAAAATATAGATACTTGAATTCGAAGTACTTTTAAAGTTTGTTTTATTAAAAGAAAAATAAAACAACTATATTGTTGCAAATAATTAAATAAACAATTTAATATAAAAATTTTAAAACTTTTTAATATTTTATTTTTAATAAGTCTTAAAATATAAAAAGAAATCTTATATATATTCTATTGTAATTAAAGATTAGAAATTAATAGAAAATTTTTTAAAAAATTGTAAAATATAATTCTAAAAGTAATAAATATATTTGTAAAATTATTTGCTAAATAAATTATATTAAGAAATAATTTATAGTTAAGATTTAAAGTTGTCTAATTTTTTAAACAAGTTTTTAGAAAAAGTTTGTCGCTTAATATAAATTGCAAAGTTTGTTTTTAAAAAATATATTAATATATATTTTTGTAAAATTTAGATAAATTAATAAGCAATTAATTTATTATATTTAAGCTCTTAAAAATAGAGTTCTTTATAATCGAAAATAACTTTATTAAAATATTATAAAACTTAAAAAAGTTATTAAAACTATTAATTTTATAATTAGAATTTTCGAAGTTATATATATTTTGTTTAAAGAATTGCTAATAAAACTTAAAATAATTTGTCTATAATTAAAGAATTAAACAAATTATATTTTTGATATTATATTTTGTTGCAAAAATCTAATAAAGATAATTTTTAAATTCGAAGATTTGTTTTTAGAGCGTTGCAATTAATACTAGAAAATAATAGTACTTTTAATATTATATATTTAAGAAAATTGTATTAAAAGCAAAAGTTCTTAAATTATTTAAACAAGAAATATAAAGAAAATTAAAATTAAAATTATCTATAATTAATTGTTTTAACAAATATTTAATAAAAAGTATTTAATTTAGTTTAAGTAAATATACAAATTGCAAACAAAATATAAAGTAAGTTTAAAACAATATTAAGACTAAAACAAAATTAAATATTGTTAAAAAACAAATTAGAGCAAAGATAAATACAAAAAACAATATTGCAAGTAAATATATTTTTGCTAAATAATAATATATAATACTATAAATGCTTAACTTGTATAAAAGATAAAAATAAATATATATATATAATCTATTAATATAATTTGAATTTTTCAAAATTAAATTCTATTTTAAAAAAATCAAACAATTAAGTATTTAAAAAAATAAAAATAACTTTTTCAAATTTACAAAATATATATTATAATAAATTAATAAAATATAGTAGAAAAGTCTAGAATATTTAGTAGAAAATATAAAGTTTTGCAAATATAAAAAAAATTTAAAATTTAATAAGAGCAATTGTATAAAAATATATACTATTTTATTTTAAATAAAAGAAAAGTTAGTTTCTAAATTTCTAAATATAAGTTTCTATTATAAAAACAAAAAATACAATAAAAAAATCGAATTAATTAATATTTTTAAGAGAAATAATATTTTTATCAAGAATATTGTACAAAAAAAAATATTAAAAAATTAAAAATAACAAAAAAAAAATTAAAAGAAAAAAACAATTAGAAGCTAATAAATTATAGTTAATATTTTAGAATAGTAATATCGACAAAATATATAATTATAATTAAATATAACAATTCTTGCTAAAATATAAAATATCTCTAACAAAGTTGCAACAAACAAATAGAACAAAAATATATTTTAAAACAAAAAAAAATAGTTTAAATAAATTTAATCAAGTTCTTAAACTAAAGAAATATTTTGAAAATTTAAAATTTAGTATTTTTATTTTTAGTATAATAATTTTATAAAATATTTGTATAATAACAATAGAACTAATTTATAACTTTTAAGAATTAAGAATTATACAATTCTTTTTTAATTTTGCAAAAGCAAATTTGTTTTTCAATATTATCTACTATTTTTTCTACTAATATTAACAATACAAATTTGAAATTTAAGCAATTATTTTCTTTGCTTTTAATTAATTTCTATTTTAGATCTTCTTAAAATAGAAAAACAAAAGAATTATTTAAACTATTAATTAATATTATAGAATTTTAAGTTATTTAATATATTGTAAGTTTTATTTATATATATCGAATAATATAATATAAAATTAAGATAAAAAGATTACAATTCTTTAATAGAACAATTATTAAAAATACTAATAGCTTAATAGAAGTATCTTTCTAAAAATAAATAATATTTGTTGAAATATAATTATAAGATATCTTGTTAAAAAATATTGTTAAAAAATATTAATATATACAAAATGCAAAGTACAAGACGCAACTCTATTAAAAGAATATATAAATAAATTGTTAAAAACAAAAGAGAATTAAGTTTTAAAAAAAATTAAAGTAAATAAAGACGCAAGCAAATTAATTTGTACAACAAAAAACTTTAGTAAAAAATATTTTTTAATAAATTAAAAAAACAAAAGTATAAACAAGAATTAAATATCGATTTAACAAAAAAAAATATAATTTTCTCTTCTTTAAAATTTGTATATAATTAATAATCTTAAAATCGAAATTGTAATTTTCGAATTTAATATAAATTTAAAAAAAAAAGATAAAATTAATTGTTGTTTTAATTGTTAATATAAATATTTAAAAAAATTTGTATTTAACAATATTTAGTAGCTCTTAAAATACAAATATTATTAAAGAATAGCAAAATCTCGAAATTGTAATAATAAGAAGATTCTACTAGACTTAATTTCTTTTTATTTTTTTTCTTTTTATAATTATACTTTAGTAAGCAATTTTAAATCGAAAATTATGTTTAAGATTTATAAAATATTAGATTATTAGAGCACTTATTTTGTTCAATACTAATTAGAAAATAGATTCTTTAATATAAATAATTAAGTAAAGTCTTAATTAGATATCTATTATATAATTGTACAAATATTTGTAATTAATAACAATATTATTAGTTTAATAACTAACCAATTATTAGCAATCTTAATAGTTATAATATTGTAAGTTAAATATTTTCAAAAAAAACTCAAAAAGTAGAGAAGTTAAAGTATTGTATTAGTTAGTATTTTTATACTAAAACAATAGATAATTAAAGCAAAATTATTTATATTGCAATAAGTTGATTTTAAAGTACTGCGCAATTGTTTGCATTTAGAAAATATTTTAATATACAATTTATTTAACAATAAAACAAAACTTAAATTTTAGAAATTAGAGTTTTAATACTTGCAATAGCTACAATATATACAATTTAAAAAAATATATATTCTAGATATACAACTAACAACAAAATAACAATAAAAATAATAAAAAGATTTTTAAGTAAATTTTTTTTAACAAAATTTGTCGAAATTATTATATTAACAACAAAAATTTTGCGCAATACTTAATAATAAGAATAAGTTATTAAAAATAATAATATAAAAAATTTTATAACTCGAATAAAAATATAAAGTATATAATAACTTTAAAAAGAATAAAATAAATAGAAAAACTAATTATTGTAATTTATTTGCAAAAAGATTTACAAATAATATAAATATAATTTTTATATATATTAGAATTTTAATATATATATCTTAAGAATTAATATTATAAGATATAACTATATATAGAAATTGCAAAGCTATATAGCAATACTTTAATAAAATATTTTTGTTTATTTATAATTGTTATATCAAAGAATATTAAATCTTTTCTTAAAAAAAAATTTTTGCAAAAATTTTTGTATTTTGTTGTTGTTATTAACTACAATTGTAAGTTCAATATATTAAAATAAAAATTGCAAATAAATTAAATCTATTAATTAAAAATACTATTAATTAAGTATTTGTTTAAATAATTTTTTCTCTATTTTATTTTAGTTGAAAACTATTTTAGTCTTTATAACTTAATACTATTATAAGTTTTTTTAGTTGTTAATAAAAATACTATATTTATAAAACTTTTTTTATTATTATTAGACTCTTTTTCTTTGTAATTTAGGAATTATAATTACTCTATTTATAAAAAATATAACTTTAATTTTTTACAACTCTCTTTTTTTTATTCTTGAAATTGTTATTTTTAAAAATAGTTATTTTTACTACTATTGTTTCTTCTATTAAATAACAAATTCTCTTTTTACTTTTTCGAAATTGTTTGCTAGAGTATAAAGAAATTTTTGTTAGCAATAGTAAATTTTGTGTCTAAAAATATTATCTTGTAACAATAAAACAATTTAAAGAAACAAATATTGCAAAGAACTAAATATATAAATAGTAGAAAACTTTTATATTAATATTTTTAGTTTATTTAGAAAATATATTAACAAACAATATTAGTCTATCTAATATAAATAAATATTGTATTGTTAACATTCGCAAATAATTAAAAAAACAAAAAACTTTAATACTTTTTATCTAATATATAAGAAAAGAGTTGTTAATATTATTAATTAAAGAGACAATATTGTATACAATCTAAAATATTGTAAATTTAGTATTAGTTTAACAAATAATATAATATAATATAGAAATTAACAAATTACAATTTTTTGATAAATTTATTATAAAAAATATTAATATTTTTGTAACAATATTTTTTTAACAATATATTATTTTAGCAAAAATATAGATACGTAATACTTTTTTAGAAAAAATTCAAATAAAGTATTAATAAACTCTAATAACAAAGTATAAAATTTAATTTTGTTACAAATATATTTGTGTAAATTGTTTTAAATAGAATAAAATTAAATTCTAAAACAAATTAATTTAAACAAAAATACAAACAAATTAAATTGTATTATAAGAAAACTAAATTAAAAATATCTTTTAACAAATTAACAAAATAGAAATATAATATAAAGATATTAAATAATTTAATATTGCAAATATTTTGCGTTTCTTCTTTAATATTTGTATTTTATTAATAATCTTAAAATTAAAATTGTAATTCTCGAATTTAATTTAAGTTTAAAAAAAGAGATACAAATTATTATTATTTAATTATTAAATAATATATTAATAGAAGTTCGAACTTAACAATATTTAATAGATTTTAAAATATAAATCTTATTAAAAAATAGCAAGATCTCGAAGTTATAACAACAAAAAAACTATATAAAATAGATTCTTTGTTATTTTCTTTAATTCTATAGTTATATTTTAGCAAATAATATCTAATTAAAGATTATACTTAAAATTTGAGAAATATTAGATTGTTAAAATACTTACTTAAAATCTAAAAATAATTTTTTTAAATTAAATAATTAAATAAAGTTTTGATTAAATATTTGTTGTATAGTTGTTCGAATATTTGTAATTAATAGCAATACTATTAGTTTAGTAATAAACTAAGTTGTAGCAATCTTAATAGTTGCAATATTAGTAAATTTAATACTAAAAAAAGATTCGAACAATAAAGAAGTCGAAATACTATATTAATTAGTATTTCTATATTAAAATAATAAACAATTAAAACAAAACTACTTATATTGTAATTAGTTAATCTCGAAGTACAAAATTAATGGTTTATATTTAAAAAATATTCTAATATATAATTTATTTAATATTAAAGAAAGACTTAAGTTTTAAAAATTAGAGTTTCGATATTTGCAATAACTATATTGTAAACAACTTTAAAAAATATATATTCTAAATATATAATTAACAATAAATTGATTGTAAAATTAATAATAAAATTTAAGAACAAACTTTTTTTATTAAAGTTTGTTAAAGCTATTGTAAATATATAGTACTTGCTAACAAATAAAAAAAATATATATATAAAATTTGAAAATTTAATATTAAATATAGAATAAGTCTTATAGTAAAAATTAAGAAATAAAATTAAGAATTAAGAATTTTAAAGAATATAAAAGAATATAGAAAAATATAGAACAAATAAAAAAATTAATTATTGTAATTTATATACAAAAAGATTTACAAATAATACAAATATTGTTCTTATATATATTCGAACTTTAATATATATATTTCGAAAATTAATATTATAAGATATATCTATATATAGAAATTGTAAAGTTATCGAACAATATTTTAATAAAATATCTATTTTTGTTTTTAATTTTTATTTTAACAATTATTAAATTTTTTGCTTATAACTCTTTTATATAAAATTTACTATATTTAGTATATACTATCTATTATTAATATTAAAAAAGATATTTGTAAAGTTATTTTTACTATCTTTATATATATAGATCTTAGAAATAAAAATTTCTTTTTAATTTAAATTTTTATAAAAAAATATATTTATTTTAAAAACTACAAAAGTCTAAATTACAAAATAGATATATATTTGATTTAAAACTCTATTGTTTTTTATTAAATAAAACTAAATATTCTTTGTAACAAAAAAGACAAGTTTGTAAATATATTTATCGAAATAATTGTACAAAATTGTATAGATAGTACAATTCGACTTGCACAAATAATTAATAAAGTATATTAATTTATTTATACTTTATATATATTATTAATAAAGTATTTAAATTTATTGTAGAGAAAATAGTATTATATCTTTTGTTTTTTATTATTTTTGTAGATTTTGTACTTATTGCTCTTAACAAGATTGCAATATTATTGTTTTTTGTCTAAATAGTTGTTTAGAAACTCGATCTTAATAATAGTTTTTAAAATATCTATATATAGTTTATTGTTATTAAAGATATAATTATTGTTATTAATTTTGCGCAATTTATTACAACAATTAGATTCTTTATTTATAATAATTTTGTTGCAATATATATTAATAAATTGCTTTTTTAGTAGAAGCTCGAAATATTGTAAGTCTAAGCTTGTTAGCAATTAATATTAAAAAAGCGCAAATTATAAAGATACTCTAAAAATAAAGACTTCGAACTTACTTTATTTACAAATTGTAAATTTAATAATTTTTAAATTTATTTGTTAACTATATTAAATAATATAGTTTTTGTATTAATTATTGCAACTACAATTAATATTATATTTGTAAATATATTATTACTTTTTAAGTTAAATATTGCGCAAGAATTTATAGTTTTTATTGCTAACTAAATAAAAAAAATAGTACTTTTTTATTATAGTATTAAGTTCTTGCAATTGTATATATAAATATTTTAGATACTTATATTCTTAGTAGATAGAAAGCAACTAAATATATATTTTTAAAACTATTTTTACTAAAAAGTAGAAACAACAACTACTATATTTATTAGATTTTCTATTTTTTGTGTTAATTAATTTGCAAATTTTATTAATTTTAAGTTTTGTAAATATAAAATAAAGAAAAAGAAAAAAAAAATTAACAAATATTTTTATATCTTAGTTTTGCGTAAAATTAAAATAAAGAAGATTATTAACTTAAAATAAGAAATATATTTAAAAGAAAAAATTTACTAGATAATCTATTTTAGTAAAAAGATAATAGATATATATAAAGAGATATATTTGTTTAAATATTAATAATTTTAAATATATTTTTATATCGATTTTTATAATTTAGATTGTTGTTGTTGTTAACAACAATATTATAAAGCTATTAAACAAACTATATAAATATTTTTATTAAATAAAAATTAATAGCAATCTATATTTTTAATTAGTTTAAAATTCTAAATTTTCAAAAAATCAAAATTTATTTAAGATTTTCGATAATACAATGCAATTTTTTTTCAATTTAATTGATAAAAGTCTTGTTCTCTATTAGAAATAATATAAGAAATTATTTAATATTTATATATTATATAGAATTAAACTTAAAGATTATTTAACTTAATAACAAGTTATTTAAATTGCGCAATTTTAAAAAAAACTATATCTTTAAGATCTTTGTCTACTAAATTAATATCAAAAATTCGATAAACAATTAACAATAATCTCTACAAATCTATTTGCTTTATAATAATATTTATAGCAAAATAAAGATTAAAATTTGTAACAAGTTAGTCAAAAATATCTAAGCAATTTATATTAAAAAAAACTATAATAGAATTAAAGCAAAAGCAATATTTAAGAAACAATACAATTATAAAAATTTAAAAAAAAAATTTAAGTTTAGATTATAGAATAATATTGTTGTAAAAAGAAGACAAAAAAAACTTAAATATTTATATTAAAAAAATATTCAAAAATAAAAAAAACTAGCTACTAAGTAAGTTAATTAAAATTTTGTAAAATTGTTAAACAAATATTTACAAAAAATTTGCGCTAATCTACTATAAGTAATTGCGTCTATTTTATTAATATTAAATATATTATTTTATATTTTAATTGCTTTGCAATATTGTTTAGTGCAATACTTAATATTTAAATTAATATAGATACAATATATTGTTAAAGATATTTAAAGATTTTAAAGTTTATAAACAATTTTATATATTATATAAGAAAATACTATAAAAATTGTACTTAAGCTAAGAAAATTAATATAAATAAATATTTAAAAAAAATCTTATATAATTAAGAGACGCAACAAGATAATTATTATTAAAAACAATATTTTTGTATAAATCTATTAACAAAGATTGCAAAAATAACTATTATAATAAATATTATATATATAATAAATAAAAACTCGAGATATTATAATAATTAGATTTTTTTAAATAATAATTTTTTAAATTTAAATTTAGCTTTTAAATACAATCTTAGTTTAATATATTTATTGCTTAATTTTTTAAAAGACAATTATTTTATAGATTGCAATATATTATATTATTTAATTAAAAAAATACTAAATTAATAGATATAGCAAACTAAGATAAATTTAATTGCAATACTTTACAATTGCAAAAAATCAATTAAGTTTGTTAATAATTTTTATAAAGATTGTCAATTTAAGTTTAATTTATTGTTTATATTATCTTTATTATATAATAAGAGCTACAAAATTATAATTAAGAAAAAAATCGAAGAATTGTTGTTAAACTATTTTTAAATATACAAAAAATTGTTTAAGACTTCGAATATATATATTAAATACAATAAAAAAATTTAGCAACAACTTAATTACTTAAATATTTAAAACAAAAACAAAAAATATCATTATTTAATTAAGAATTGCTATAAATCTTTTCTTAATAAAACAAACTATATTTTAACATATTAATTTTATAATTACAAATATATTAAAAACAATATTAATCGATTTTTTAAAAACAAATAATTAAAGTTACTTTATAGATTTATTTTTTATTTAAATAATAATATATAGTTTGTTAAATTAAATAGTATATTGTAAAAAATATTTAATAACAAATAAAAAATTAATGCGTTTAAGTTAATATTAAACATAAAAAATATAATTTATTTTATTCGAATATATAAAATATATTATCGACTAATAGATAAAATTATTACTTTTATATTTAACTATTTAACTTATACAAATTACTTATAGTATATATTAATTCGACAATATATAGCAAAGAGTAATAAACTTTAAAATTAATATTATATAGTCGACAATTAATAAGAAAAACAGAATTTTTACTTAATCGAAATAATTGTAATATTGATTTTTATTTTAACAAATAAAATATAGCTTTTTAAATAATAGAAAAATTAGAATATATAATTAATATATATAATTATTAAGAATTTAAACAAAAATATGCAACAAAATTATTAATTAAATATAATATTGTTAGACTATATTTTAATAGTATATACTAAAAAAAACAATATAGAATATTTAAATATAAAGATATATTATAATATTTTAAATTGTATAACAAAATATAAGTAAAGAGCAATTTACTAGAAAAATATTGCGCTAATTATTTAGCACTGTTTTTGCGTAATTTTTTAACAAAAGAATTGATAATTTATTGTATAGACAATTAACGCAAATATTGCTACTTAATATTAATAAAATTAATTATTAATTATTTAAAACAAATATTTGTAATTAAGATTAAGCAAAATTGCTATTGTACTATACACAAGATTTCTTTAGACAAATATAACAATTCAATAAATATATAAATATTATAGATATATAAAGATATATTATAGCAATTTAAGTATTAAGTTAATTATAGAATTAATAAGAAGAATTTCAAGTACATTTATAACATAAGAAACTTTGTATAAGAGTTTTTAGAAATAAATATTTATAATATAATAATAATAAATTTGTTATATTAATTTAAAAAAATATCTTAATAAATTTAATAAATTAACTAAAGAAATTTATTGCAAATATTATTTCTCGAATTAAAGCAATTTATAGATATATTTACAAAAACAAAAAAGTAAAAGAAACAAATACTATATTTAAACTAAATTAAAGTTTTAGATTCATTTTTAAAATTCTTGATTTATATACTTTTAAGTATTTTAGTAAAGTTTAACAATAAATCGAAATTAAACAAAGCGTTATTTTTTATTAACTAATAGCAATTATAATATTGTTGCTTTGCTACTATATCTTAGTTGCAATTTATATAATAAAATCGATAATTAATTTTATAATATTTGCAATATATTATTTTTACAACAAAACAATTTTGTTATATATACAATATACGCAAGAACAATTTAATATATTAAAGAAAATATTTGTTAAATATTAATTAATAAATATAAAGATAAAAGAAGTCTATTTTAATATATTTAAATTTTATATTATTAGTTACTATAAGAAGTTTATTAGAAAATTTAATATAATTAACAACTTTAATACTAAGAACAACAAATATATCTATATATATTTAATAAAAGATTTTTGTTTTTGTATTAACAAATCTTCGAAATTTATAAATTAAATATATATATACAATTTAAGAAAAGTAACTTTTCTAACAATAAATAGTTAAATTAAGTAAGAAAAGAATTTAATTAAAATTTAATTAAAAATTGTTTTAAAATTACAAATTTCTTATTTTGCAATATTAATAAAATTTAATAATTAAAAATAAATACTTTTTAATTAAGTAATCTTAAATATTAAATAAAGTAATTACAATTTTATATATATTAGAACTCTTAATTAGATTTGTTAGTTTACTAAATTAAAAAAATTTATTTTGACAACAATTGTATTTGTGCGTTAGCAACAAGCTTATTTAAATAATCTAAATAAATTAAAATAAAATAATAGAATTTAGCAATACAAATAACTTAAAAATAATTATTTTATTTTTATAATATTTGCAATTAATTTACGCAAATAAATAAAAAAAAGAAATAACTTTTAAGTTAAGAAATACTTTGTATATATATATATTTTAATAATTTGCTTTAAATTTAATATATATAATTTTAGTAAATTTAATTAGCAAATAAAAAAGATATTGCGTTGTTCGAAAGCTTAAGATAATTATATCGATATTTAACAATAAAATTATATATAATTTTAGAAATTGTTTTTGAAAAAATAATATATTGTTAAATTGTTATCAATATATAAAAAGTATTTTATTGAACAATTATTATTTATTTTATTTATTATAAATTCTAAAAAAAGAAACAAACAAAATTAAAAAAAAAACAAATATTAAAATATTTTTAAATATTTTTAAATAATATAACAAAAAGAAATTGAATAGATTAAACAATAAATTGTAATTAAAGTTTTAATTAACAAGTAATACAAAGATTTTGCAAACTATTAACAATCAACAAATTTATAATATAAACAATATTTTTCGAAGTATTTATATAATATTAATTGAAATAAATTTTTTAAAAAAGTTTGTATTTAGTTTTAATATATATTTTAATTAAAATTAATATAATATTTGTTATAATAAAGATTTTATTAAAAATAGAATTTAAACAATAAAAAAATTAATTAATATAAAATTAAAAATATCTAAACAAAATAAAATAAATTTGTAGTTTATAAGATTTAATTTGCTATTATTTGTATTATTTATATATAAAGTAAATAGAAATTATTAGAAAACAATAAGAAGTTAATTTCTATAATTTATTATATTTAAGATATTGTTTAAAAAACAAATATATTAGATTAAATTTCTAATAGTATTGTTAGAAACAAAGATACTTATTATATAGTTAAATTAATACTATTAAGAATCGAATTAGATATACAAGATTTTATTTTTTTTATAGCAAAAAATAGTTTAAGTTGCTATATCGAACTAGCATAAATTTAATAATTTTTATTAAAATTGTTTGCAAAAAACGCGTCTTGCTTTTTTTATCTTTTTTTATATTAAATTTACTATTATATATTTTCGACAATTATAGAATTAAGCAATAGCGCATTTGTACAATACTTTTTTAATTTCTTTTAATACAATTATTTTTGTTAACAAAAAGTAAATAAATTAAATCTAAATCTATATTTGCAACAAATATTATTTAAGATATTATTAAAATTAAAAAAGAATATATAACTATTGAATCTTATTTATATATAAAGATGTTAATAATATTTATAGAAAATTTCTATAATATTATATTGTTTTACTCTCAATTTACAAAGAACTTGTTTGTTCGAAATTCTAAATATATTATTAAAGCAATATATAAATAATATAACTAAAGAATGCTATATTACAATTAAAAACATTAATACAAACAAAATACGCTTGTTGCTAGTAATTATATTTGCAAGATATTTAAAAAAAATATATAAAAAAGAGAAGTAAGTAAGTTTTGTATTAAATAAAATATATTAAAGATAAATATATTAAAAAGATTAAATTAATTGTATAATTGTAGTCTATTAATAAAACTTAATAAAATAGATAATTAACAATATACTACAAAGAGAACTTGAACTACATAAAGATTTAAGCGCAATAATATTGTATTTTAATAGTAAAATATTTAAAATTTTATAAGCAATAAACAACAATTGTTAATATAAAGGTTTTAAATTTAATATAAATATAATTTACGCAAATAAATTTATAACAACAAACAATATAAATAAGAATCTATTTATAAAAGCAAAAATATTATAAATACAAATATTAAAAATAAAGTTAAACAAATTTTGTTTGTATTAAAATATAGAATATAAAATAAAAAATAGTATTGTTGTTGTACTTATTATAACAAAGATATTTAACTTAATTTCTAAATATATAAACTAAAACACTTTTGTTTATAAATACGTATTATAGATTAGACAATTTATTAATATAATATAAAATAAAATTAAAGACTTTAAAGTATTAATATCTAAACTTAAAAATACAAGTATTTAATAATTATTTTGCTTATTTGTTATATTAATCTATTGTAAATTCTTTAACAAATCGAATTGAATTTTCGATTAAATATATTAATTTAATCGAACAATCTAACTCGCAATACAAACAATATTATTATCTAATTAAGTTGTTCGATTGAGCTTAAAGATACTTAGATAACAAATAAAGAAAATTTAGAGCACAAAATAAACTTTAATAGCTAGTTTTCGCTCTTGTACTCTACTAGTATTATAGTAGAAGTTGCACTAGTTGTTCGGAACTAAGCGACAAAATAAAACGTCGATATTGTATTCTCTCTTGTTGTCTTTTTCGTTTTTGTTTTTTCTCTTGTTGTTATTGTGCTTGTTCTATTTTGCTATCTTTGTATTAACAATAGATTGCAATTGTTAGTAGAGATCTTCGAGAAATAAGAGCTAACTAATAGTTGTTTTAATATTGATTTTTAATTTTAGATACTATTTATACAAGAATTAGTAATTAAGATAACAACTGTAAAAGAATTAAACATTTTTTAATAAAAAAAAAATTCTGTCGATTTACAAGTATACGTTTCGAAGACTTACTATTGTAAAAAAATATAAAAAAAATACTTAATAATATTACTGTACTATATAGATAAGCTTGCAATATCTATATTGTTATATATCTTATATATATATTTTTAAACTTTCGAGACTTAGAATTAAGTATCTTAATTAGAGTAGAGCTCAACTAATTAATTTTTAACGTTAGAAAATTAAGTATTGCTTAGACAAAACTAATATATAGAAACTATAAATTTCGATATTATTTGTTAAAAAAAGTCTTCGAGAATTGTTTCGATTATTATACTATTGTAAACAAATTACTTGTTTAATAATTAAATTGCAAAACGCTTTTCTATATTAGTAGAGATTTATATTGTAACAAGCATTACATATCTTAATAGAATTACTTAAGTTCGAACAAAATATATTAATAAAGCTATCGAGAGTTGTCTATATTATACTAATAAAAACAATAAAATATATAATATTTTTTAAAATAATTATTATGCTAATAAACATTAGCTTATAATAAATATATAGCTATTAATTGTAACTAATACTTTTATTCTTAATTAAAAAAGTATATTATTGAGCAAGCTTATTGTATTGCTATTTTTGAACAATAATTGTTGTATATTAAAGATATAAATTGTTATAATCAAAAATAGTCTAAGAAATTATTGTTAAAAATAAAAGTAAATCGAAAAAGTAATTTCTAAGTAAATCAGAAATTATTTCGATTTATCTTAGAAACAAACAATTCTTAATTATTAGAAAATATAATAATAAATAAAAGAAAATTCAAAGATTGTTTTGTGTTGTTTTTAATTAAAAGTAATAGTACTTTAAGTAGCAAACAACTCTATTTGTATAGAAGTTTCTAAACTCGAGATATATCTTGCTTTTTTGCGTTAGTAAATATAGAGAATCTTAATATTTAAAATACAATATTCTATACTAATAAGTTCTACAATGTTAGAAGATAAGCAAATATATTTCATTGTTAATATCGAATTAGAACAAACAAATTGTAATTAATTGTTTTCAAATTTACAACTTTTATCTACTACAATATTAATTAATAAATATAAGAAAAATTATATTTAAAGTCTTTAAACGTTAGTTGAGTATTAATAATAATTATTGTCAATTATTGCAATCTGCAACAATATCTAACTAAACTTAAAACTAATTATTTAAAAATATAGATAACAAATTTCAACAAGTTTTTAAATTTTAAACAAATTATTTCGAGTTGCTATATTACTTAGAACTTCTCGATTATATTTAACTTATTTGAATAATTAGACAACTATTAATCTTCTATAGAACAACACAAAAATTTAACAATAACAAGATTGTTTTTTAACAGAAATAAATTGAGAAGAGATCGAGATATTTTAAAAAATCAAAAAAAGATTTCTTAGATTATTTGAAAGTTAATAATATTATCGACAAAATACTAGTTAATATATTGCACAAAATAGAAGAAAAATATTGTTTGTCGAGAATTGAAATACGCGTCGAGCATAATAGTATACAAGCGAGTTGTATACAAGTACAAAAACTAATTAGTGCTAATAACAACATACTACTTACTTGTACACAATATTTAAAATATATAAAAAGAACAAAATAATATTAGAAAATGTAGATTTAATTAAAACTAATATTGTTAATTCTTTAATTAGTATTTAATATTTGTTACGTACGCGTTTAATTTTAAGATCTATAATTTAGAACAAATATAGAGCTTTGCAAATAATAGATAAATAGTATATTTTTAAGAAAATAATATCTAAATTCTTGTATAGAGTTGTTGTACTTTTCTTTCTTATATATAAACAACTGTTAAAGTAAATATATTCTCAAATTTCTCTTAAGAAAAGCAAGATCGAATTATTAAGAGCTTGTATAAGAAAAAGAAATACTTAAACAATACAAGTTTCTTATTCTTTAATTAGATTAACAAAATTACAATAGTATTTTACAAAATTCGAAATCTTGTTATCGATAAGATATCTTTATCAAGCTTAAGTTAGTTTGCAATTAAGAAAAATAATATAAAAATAACAATTAATCTATCTAAACTTTAAATTGCTTAATTAGTTTGTTTTTTTAAATATAATTTACAACTTAAGTTATTTTTGTATATTGCAATATAACTATAATAATCTTTAAATTAAAAAGAAGTTTTGTTAGACTTATTAAATTTGTATTTTAATTCTTTTTAACGCTTTGTAACGCGCTTATTGTTTTCTAAACAAACTCTATAATATGCTTGTTTTCTTTTACAACAATCTTAGACAATATCTTTAATTGTGTCAATATTTTTTTATATTGCGTTTTTTGTATTTGCTTAATACTTTTAAGTTGTATTATACTCTTTTTAATAAATTAACAAAGAAAATTTCTATAACTTAGTATTAGACTCAAAACTCTTTGTTATTAAATTTCGATCTCTCAATAATATATATTGTTATATTTTTTGTTTAGAAAAGAAGTAGATTTAGAAAGACTAAAAGAAGTATTAATTAAATATATATTGTATTTTGTGTCTTAACAATTTTTTTAAAATTCGAAATTAAAAAGTTTAAATAAATTAGATCTTCTTTTATTGTTTTGTAAAAAAATTAATAATTTGTTTATTTGTTCGAAAGTATCTTACTTATTAAATAAGAATTAATAAAAGATTGCTTTAGATTTTGTTTAGCAAAACAAAATTAAAATTCTATAGACTTTTACAATATTAAATCGAATTAAAAAGTCTTTGCAATTTCTGCTAATATAGATTTTCGAGTTTTTGATTTACAAGTAGAGAAATTGTTTTGCAATCTAGTTAAACAAAATATAATAGAAGAATTTAATTTGTCGATAATTTAAAAAATACAAAATCGAGCGTTGTTTGTATTAGATAGTAGCTATTTGATAAAATTCTATTGTTATAAGTATAAGTCGAGTAGTTCGAAATATTATAATTGTATTAATCTCAAATTTATCTATTATTAGTCTTATGCGTATTAAATTATTCTTGTATATTTTGTTATATTAAAAGTATAGTTTATTAAATACAATCGAATTTAGATAAATTTTCGAGTATTTCTTATTAATTGAAGTTTTGAGTTTGCTATATTGTTAATTGTTAATTTTAAAAACAATATATTTCTTAAAAGTTGCAATAGTTACAAGCTCTTTTTTAGACAATTTCTTATTTCTAACTAAAAATAACAATTAAGTATTGCTTTGTTTGTCTATAATCGAAAACAATAATCGAATATTGTAGACAATCAAGAATTCTAATATAAATATCGAAAAAAAGAAAGAGAAGCAATATTAGATCTTATATTTTGAAAAATATCTATTGTTTAATATACAATTAGATTAGTTGTTATTAACTAATTCCTTTAATTTTGTTACAATTGTTAAATAAGAATAACTAAAAATATTCTTAGTTGCTAATTTCAAATTTTTTGTTTGCTCGAAAATATTTTTTAATTATATAGTTTATCTAAAATACTTTAAGTATCAAAAACACAGTATTTTAGTTCTATTATTTGCAAAAACAAAAACTATAATTTTTCGAAAACAAAAAAAAGAAACTTTCGATTAATACTTTTTAAATCTTTTAACTAAGATAGCAATTAAAGCTCGAAAAATAAAATTTGAGTATTAAAAACAAATTAAAAAGATATTGCAAATAGTAAGTAATATAGACTTGTAATATAAGCTTGTAAACAAATAAATTTTGTTAGCTAATCAATATAAAAGTTTGAGTAAAATAATAGCTTAAAATTCGAATTAGATAGTTCTAGAGTTAAATCTTATTATAACAATATATATAATCTAAAAAGCGTAACAAAAAATGCAAAACTTGTCTCGCAAAATCTTCGACAAAACTATAGTTCGAAATTAAACAAAATAGAGCAAAACAAAAAACAAAAGAGATTAGCAAACGCTATTAAAAGAAATTCTTGCAACATATTGCAAAAACTATTGTTGTCTATAGTATATTTTGTTTTATATATCAATTAATATTCGATCAATTACAAAAACTTGTTATTAAAATATATATTAGTTAAAGATTTCGAAACTTTATTCGAAGTTACAATTAGTTTCAATTGCAAATCTAATTATAATAATATATATAACTCGAGTATCTTATCAATTATTAAGAATTTATATTGTTTGCTATTTATCTCGACAAATTTTAAGTTAATTGCAGTTTAAATCTTTGAGAAACTTATATTCTTAATAGTAATTGTATTATTTTCTAAGTTAATTTAAATAAAGTTTACAATCTTAATATTTTATAGAACTAAAAAAGTTTATATTTGTAAACAAAAGAAAATAAGATTTTTGTTAAAAAATATAAAAAGAGATTAATCGAAAAAACTTATAGTTAATTGCGCAACAAACTTATTTGTATCTTCGACAAAAATTGCGTTTTATTATAATATTTTAAAAATCTTCTAAATATATTTAATAATACTCTAATAATATATATTGAAAATAAGTCTTTTGTATTAAAGAAATTTAAACAAAACAAATATAATAGTTTGATTAGTTTTGCAATCTATAATCTAAATCTTATTACTCTCGACAATTATTGTCGAAATTATTGTCGATTTTTTTTTAATACTAATTTTTGTTGTTCTATTCTAAGTTGTTGTTTAAGCACTAAGCGTCTTACTAAATAAAACAAATCTTTTTATTAATATTAGCAACAATCAATGTTAAATTATTAATTGTATTTGTTTTTATAGTTGCAATTGTTTATTGTAATTGTTCTTTTATATATTGTCTCTAATTTGCGCTTCTTATTTCTTGCAATATATTAATATAAAGAAATCTCTTCGAACAAAAGAAGTTAATTTTGTTAATAGTATAAATTAGATTCTTAAACTTTTGACTTTATATTAGATTTATTATATATTTTACAATAAAAAGTTCTCTTAGATTAAAAATAGAATTGCGATATTAAAAGATACAAAAGATACAATATATTTTATTCAAAAAAAAATTTACTTGTTTCTTATAATTATATTAATCAAATTATCTATATACTATTGTTATATTAATATCTTTTCGAACAGAATTCTTTGTTAAATCGATGTTGTACAAGTATATATTTAGAGTACAATCTTTAATTGTTTATCAACAAATCTAATTGTCAAACAAAAGATATTTAATAAAAAAAATTCAAATATTATAATAAAATAAGAAAGAAAATATATCTTTCTCGAAGATTTTAAAAATTTTGTAATTAAAGAAACTAATTAAGTATACTTTAATGTTGCAAGACTTCTAAAAAGTTAATAGAAGATTTATATAAATATATTTCGAACAAAAACTAAAGTTATAAAGTTATAAAATCTATTACAACGCGTTTTTTGTTTTATAGAAATACTATATAGCAAATCGAAAAAACTAATATTTTACAACAATATTATTCTAATACTAAATAAATAATTTGTCGAAATTATATTTCTTAAGATCTTGTATACTTTAATCTAAATTAATATAATTGAGCTAAATAAATATCTTAAAAATATAATCGAGATTACGCTATTTGTCGACATACAAACTTAGCTAGACTCTAACAATATAAATAAATTGAACGTTTATATAATTTAGATAAATATTTAAGTCAAAGATATTTTAAAGATTATAAACAATACTCGAATAATTAGAAAAAAGAAAGACAAAAAGTTTTAAAAATTAGATTTTGAATCAAACTTTAAAATATTCTTAAAATTATAAATTTCTAAAGATAGTTAATTAAATATCGATAATTCTTAATAATATTTAAACAATAATTAGACTAATTTAAATAATATAATTGTCTTCTCTTGTATTAGACTTATATAATTAAGTTATACAAGCTTGTACAATCTTAATTAATATTGTTTAATTTTTAATAATATTTATATTGCTTGTTTTTTGTACAATTGCCGAGACTTTGCATATATGCGCGTAAAAGTCTATATATTAATATTTGTTGTTCTTTTCTTTCTACAATAGATTTAAAAAATATATTAAAAATAATTGTAAGTTATTTAATACAACACAATATCTTAGCTATTTATATATAGCAATTTAATTGAAGTAATATACTTAAATATAATCGACTAAGTAAACAACAATTAGTCTAATTAGATTGCAAACTAATATAGCATTTCTAATTCTTACAAATATTAATTCTAATTCTCTCGATATCTATATTATTGTTTCGATAATACAAAAACAATTACGTATATCGATATCTACAATTTTAACACTTAAATTTGCAACACATTTCTTGTTAAATATATGCAAAAATATACAAGTTAAAAATATAACAAAAAAAATGTACTCTCGAATAGCATTTTTGTTAAAAAAAAATTATAAATCGAAGTCTCATAAATAAATTACAAAATGTTAATAATCGCAAGAAATATAAGTTACTCTCAAAGTATTTAAAGAGAATATTTTATACAAAAAACAAGTATTCGAGATCTAGTATTATTAAGTATGCAAATTATATTTAATGCAAAGATAGCAATAGTATATTAGATTACTACAACTTTAAATTTAATTATATATGTTAGCTTTTATTAAATATAAGATAAAAAAATATTGCTTTAAAAAGATATTTATTATAAAAAAGATACAAATACAACAATATACAATCTATATTGCTTTTAATATCTTAATATTAAAAAAAAAGTATATAATAATACAAGAGCTTTAGAAGTTAAATTCGAGCATAAAAGAAATTCTCTAAGATTGATATTTTTCTTTATTGTGCTTATTTGCTATAATTTGTTACGTTAATATTTCTTAGCACGCTTAAAATAGTTGCAACTAGATAAATAATACAATAAAGAAGATATCGAAATCTCGACTTTAATTAATTTTGTACAAATTGATAGTTTGCTAAGACGTATTTGTTTGATATATAACAAATTGCTTTGTAAGTCTTTATAATATTTATTAGTATCTTTTTATTTTTTTTGGCTTTTTGTATTGCAATCTTTTTAAAATTAAAAAGTTTAACAATTATAACAATTAACTTCTTTTTGCTCTAAATTTCTTTGTTAGCTACAAAGATCTTTAGTGTTCAAAATATATATATTATATTCTTAATATTCTTTTCGAGCTTTTTGCTTACTTCTTGAATCTAAGATAAGAATTTAAAGTAAACAATTTTCAATAGATATATATTGTTTTGTTTAATTGTAAATTAAGTTATTAAACATTCTAGCAAAGAACTTTTTAGCAAAAGAAGACTAATAATATAATTTTTAACAAGTTTAAGAAATGTTAATTAATCTTTTTATAATTTGCAATCTATCTATATATATTTTAGATCAAAAATAATAAAAGATACAAAACTAAGTATCTAGTCTTTATTAGAAGACAAAAAAGTATTTAGATATAGATTGCAATTTTTTTGTTAAATATTGTATTATTGCTATTTAGCAATTAAGTTTGTGTTAAGCTTTGTTAATACAAAGCAAGCAATCTATATTTTAATACTATTATAGAATCTCTTTATTCGATAAGCTTTTGTAGACAAAATCTAATCTATCTATTAACAAACTTAAGAGTCTAGAATCTTAAATAATAACAATACTAAATTTAGACAAATAGAAAATCTAGAAATATATCTAACTTAATTTTCTTATTAAACTAACAATTGAAGAGCTATTTACAAAAGAAATTAAATAGTATTGTACTACTTTTTATATAGCAAGAAATATATTTATTATAGTTAAACAACAAAAAATATACAATTTTAAACAGCAATCAACTATTATATTTAATACAAATTTTTTTATTAATTAATTTATTAATCAAAATTGTCTTTATTTGTTTTAATAATACTTGACTTTCTTTTTTATTAATTTTAGCAATTGTCTATAATTTGTCTTTAATTTGTTCAAATATCGCATATATTGTTTTTAATTATAATACTATTGAAGTTTTATAAGTTTAAGCTTTAACAAACTTCTTTTAATAAAAATTATATTGTTTCGAGTCTATTCGAAGATCTATTTGTAGTATATTATTGTATTAATATAGATTTGTACAATTTTGTACTATAGAGAAAAATTTGCGATATATATAAGATTGCTTAGTTGCTACAAATAATATTTAATAGTCTTGCATTGCTATTGTATATTGCTAATATATTATTATTAAAATTAAGCAAAATTATAAATTACTATATTTGAAGAAATAGAAACAAATAGAAATAAATTAGAAACAATTGTTTTAGAATATATTATAAATTTATAAAGTATTAAAATAATCAAAAGTGTATTAAGAATCTAATATTTGTATAATTGTTATATTATATTGTTTGTAATTAATGCAATCGAGCTTGCAATATTTAATATTATTGTAAAAAAATCAAATATAATTGCAATATTGTTGTTTAATATTTAATTAATATCTAAGTAGCTAAACTTTTGTTAAAGTCTAGAATTGTATAAGTTGTTTACAAAGTTTGCAAACAATTTAAGAAAAATCGAACAAAAAATTCTTATTAATTAGTTAAAATTCTTGTTCAAAAGTGTAAAAAAAATTGTTTTTGTATTTTTAATAAGAAATTCTTGTTGTTTTAAAAATATAGATTTAAAAGAATTTATAAATATTGCGTTCTTTAAAGATCTTAAACTCTCTTTCTAATAAATATTTGTTAAAGAACAATTGTAATTTGTTTATCTATAAATCTTGTTAGTTAAATATTTAAAAACTCTATATTGATTTAGAACGCTCGTTGTCGATATATATAAATTTTCTAATAACAATAACTAAGAATATAAAAATTAGTACAATACTAACATTAAAAATCTTCTATAGACTAAATTTTTAGCTCGAAAGTTATTGCTTATATATAAGCTATTTTTTGTATAAAAGTTGTTTGTATTAAAGTAATCTCTTTTTTTAAAAATACTTTTGCTTTTGTTGTAATAGTTGTTTTTGTCTCGAGTATCTATATTATGCTTGTTATTATTGTTATTATTACAATAGTTGCTTTTATTGTAACAATAAGAATTAAGATCGAATTTTTTTTGCTTAGAAAAAATATTCTATAATTAGTTATAAGAACAATTATTATTAAACTATATAATTAAACTTATATTGTTCGAGAACTTCTTAAGAAGAAATTCTTGAAAAAATAAATAAAAAGAAAAACAAATATCGATTTAAATTTGCAAAAAGCAATCGACTCAAAAAATATAAATTGTTTTTCTATAACTATAACTTTAATATTAAGTATATATACTCTACTTACAAATCGATAAGAATAAAATATATAAAAATAATTTTATTATATAATATACAAACAAACATACAAAAGTATTTTGTTTAATAGAAAAAACAAATAATAAAATAGCAAGTATTGCTACTTATATTTGTTCTATACTAGTTGCAAAGTATTAATATACTTAATTTTAATAATTAATTAAGAAATAATTAGTTCTAGTATATCTAAGCAACTTCGAAAAGAAAATTGCTAAAAAATAATTTAGCTATTATAGTACTTTGTCGAACAATAGAAGTGTAACTAATTATATTTAGAGAATTAAATACTAATAATAATTTTGCTATTAATCAATTATATAATTTGTATTGCTTTAACAGATTTTTAGTATTAAATAAATATATTTGACTAGAAATTAGCTTGTTGTTAAACAACAAGATTTTTTTGTTATTTAGAAGATATAATATCTAAATATTAAGATTTAGCAAATTCTATACGTGCGATCTCGCAATTAATAGAATTGTTTTAATATAATTGCGTCGATCTCTATCTTGTTACAAATTATCTTATAATAAATCGATCTTCTTATATAATGTTGACGTTTTATTTTGTCGCTTAGTCTTAAACAACTAGTACAATTTCTATTGTAATACTAGTAGAGTACAAAAACAAAAACTAGCTATCAAAACTTATTTTGAACTCTAAGTTTTTTCTATTTGTTATCTAAGTATTTTTGAGCTTAATCGAGCAACTTAATTAGATAATAATATTGTTTGTATTGCAAATTAGATTGTTCAATTAAATTAATATATTTAATCGAAAGTTCGATTCGATTTGTCGAAGAATCTACAATAAATTAATATAACAAACAAGCAAAATAATTATCGAATATTTGTATTTTTGAGCTTAGATATTAATACTTTAAAATCTTTAATTCTATCTTGTATTGTATCAATAAATTGTCTAATTTATAATATATATTTATAAACAAAAGCGCTCTAGTTTGTATATTTAGAAATTAAGTTAAATATCTTTGTTATAACAAATACAACAATAACATTATTTTTTATTTTATATTTTATATTTTAATATAAACAAAACTTGTTTAATTTTGTTTTCAATATTTGTATTTATAATGTTTTTGTTTCTATAAATAGATTCTTATTTATATTGTCTATTGTTATAAATTTATTTGCGTAGATTATATTTGTATTAAATCTAAAATTCTTATATTAGCAATTGTTGTCTATTGTTTATAAAATCTTAAGTATTTTATTGTTAAAACGCAATATTATTGCGTTTAAATCTTTATTTAGTTCGAGCTCTCTTTGTAGTATATTATTAATTATTTGTTTTATTAAACTTTATTAATAAATTACAACTATACAATTAACTCAATTTTTTTAATATATTTTTTTTCGATATATTTTATTCGATACAAAATTTGTTTAATTTTTTTTTTAAATTTTTCTTTTTGAATATTTCGCAAACATAATTATTAGCAACAAATATATTTTGTTTGTATTAATACTTCTAATTATAATATAATATTTTTTAGTTATATTATTTATATATTGCTCTAGTAGTATATTTAGAATTTTAAACAAACAAATTCTTTATAAACTAAAAACAAAACAATATAATATTATAGAAATTTTTTGTAAATATTACTAATATTTTTGTATATAAATAAAATTTAATAGTTATATATTCTCTCTTAATCTTAATAATATCTTGAATAATATTTATTGCAAATATAGATTTAGATTTAATTTATCTATTTTTTGTCGACAAAAATAATTGTATTAAGAGAAATTAAAAAAGTATTGTACAAATATGCTATTGTTTAATTCTATAATTGTCGAAAATATATAATAGCAAATTAAATATAAAAATAGATAGAAAAAGCAATATATATTTTTTGCAAATAATTTTAGCAAAAACTATCAAATTTACGCTAGTTTAATATAGCAACTTAAATTATTCTTTATTATAAAAAAAGTAAAATCTTATATATTTGATTCGATTTCTAATAATATTAGTTTAACTATATAATAAGCGTCTTTGTTTCTAACAATACTATTAGAAACTTAATCTAATATATTTGTTTTTAAAACAATATTTTAAATATAATAAATTATAAAAATCAACTTCTTATTGTTCTCTAACAATTTTTTATTTATTTTGTATATAAACAATACAAATAGTAGTATTCTAAATTTTATAAACTACAAATTTATTTTATTTTGTTTAGATATTTCTAATTTTGCGTTAATTTATTTTTCTACTATTCGAGTTTTGTTTTTAATAAAAAATTTGTTATAACAAGTATTGTATTAATTTTAATCAAAATATATATTAAGACTAAATATAAACTTCTTCGAAAAATCTATTTTAGTTAATATTATATAAATGCTTCGAAAAATATTGCTTATATTGTAAATTTGTCAATTGTTAATAGTTTGCAAGATTTTTGCACTACTTACTAATTAGAATTTTAACTACAATATATTATTTAATCTATTTAACTTTTCTTTGTTGCGCTATTTAAAAATATTTAAGAATATTCTACTATATTTTTTTTTTCAATTTTGTTTGTCTTTTTTTTAGAATTTACAATAGACAAAATAAATAACAATTGTTCGATAAAGCGCTCTTTATATATTGATAACAATTTGACAACATATTGTTTTTTCGAAAAAAAATTCTAAAATTATATATAATTTTGTTATTAAATATCGATATAATTGTTTTAAGTTTTCGAACAACGCAATATCTTTTTTATTTGTTAATCGAATTTATTGAAATTATATATATTAAATTTAAAACAAATTATCGAAATATATATATATACAAAATATTTTCTAATTTAGAAATTATTTCTTTCTTTTATTTATTTGTATAAGTTAATTGCAAATATTATAAAAACAAAACAACTACTCTTAAGTTGTTTATATTGCTAAATTCTATTGTTTTATTTTAATTTATTTAGATTATTTAAACAAATTTGTTGCTAATATACAAATATAATTGTTGTCGAAATTAATTTTTTTAATTTAGTAAACTAACAAATCTAATTAAAAGTTCTAATATATATAGAATTGTAATTGCTTTGTCTAATATTTAAAATTACTTAATCGAAAAATATCTATTTTTAATTGTTGAATTTTGTAAATATTACAAAATAAAAAATTTGTAATTTTGAAATAATTTTTAATTAAATTTTAATTAAATTTTAATTAAATTTTTTTTCTATTTAATCTAACTATTTATTGTCAAAAAAATTACTTTTCTTAAATTATATATATATATTTAATTTATAAATTTCGAAGATTTGTTAATACAAAAATAGAAATTCTTTATTAAATATATATAAATATGCTTGTTGTTCTCGATATTAAAGTTGTTAATTATATTAAATTTTTTAATAAACTTCTTATAGTAACTAATAATATAAAATTTAAATATATTAAAATAAACTTCTTTTATCTTTATATTTATTAATCGATATTTAACAAATATTTTCTTTAATATATTGAATTGTTCTTGCGCATATTGTATATATAACAAAATTGTTTTATTGTAAAAATAATATGTCGCAAATATTATAAAATTAATTATTAATTTTGTTGCGTAAATTGCAACTAAAATATAATAGCAAAACAACAATATTATAATTGTTATTAGTTAATAGAGAATAGCACTTTGCTCGATTTCAATCTATTGTTAAACTTTGCTAAAATACTTAAAAGTGCGCAAATTAAAAATCTTAAAAATTAATTTAGAATTCTAATTGAATTTAAATATAATATTTGTTTTTTTTACTTTCTTGTTTTTATAAACGTATTTATAAGTTGCTTTGATTTAAAAAATAATATTTGCAATAAATTTTTTTAGTTAATTTATTAAACTTAATAAGATATTTTTTTAAATTAATATAACAAATTTATTATTATTATATTATAAATATTTATTTCTAAAAGCTTTTACGCGAAGTTTCTTATATTATAAATGTACTTAAAATTCTTTTATTAACTCTATAATTGACTTGAAACTCGAGTTGCTATAGTATATTTTTATATATCTATAACATTTATATATCTATTAAATTGTTATATTTGTTTAAAAAAATCTTGTATATAATACAATAGCAATTTTCCTTAATTTCGATTACAAATATTTGTTTCAAATAATTAATTATTAGTTTTGTCAATACTAAATAGTAGTATTTGCGTTAGTTGTTTACGCAATAAATTATTAGCTCTTTTGTTAAGAAATTGCGCAAAACTAGTATTAAATAATTAACGCAATAATCTTTTAGTAGATTACTTTTTATTTATATTTTGTTATACAACTTATAGCATTGTAATATATTTCTATATTCAAATATTCTATATTGTTTTTTTTAGTATATACTATCGAAATATAGTCTAATAGTATTATATTTAATTGATAGTTTTGTTGTGCGTTTCTATTTAGATTTTTAATAATTATATATATCGATTATATATTTTGATTTTTTTGTTGTCTAAAAAGCTATATTTTATTTGTCGAAATAAAAATCGATACTATAGTTGTTTCGATTAGATAAAAATTCTATTTTTTCTATTAATTGTTAATTATATAATATTAATTTTAGAGTCTATTGCTCTCTACTATATATTGTCGAATTAATATATATTATAAACAATTTGTATAAATTGAATAATTAAATATAAAAGCAATAATTTTGTCTATTAGTTAATAGCATATTTTGTATATTTGATTAAAGTAAGTTGTATCTTTTATATTAAATATTAACTTAAATATATTAATTTTTTATTTGTTATTAAATATTTTTTACAATATATTATTTAATTTGACAAACTATATATTACTATTCAAATAAAAAACAAATTTGTAAAATAACTTTAATTGTTTATTTTTAAAAAATTAATTAATATTGCTTTTAGTATATTTGCAATTGTAAAATTAATATATCAAAATATAGTTTGTTTTGTTAAAAAAAAATTTATAGTAATTCTCGATCAAATAATAATACTTTTTGCTTTTATTCTAAATATTTAAGTAATCGAATTGTTGCTAAATTTTCTTATTGTATTTAATATACGTATTCGAAGTTTTAAACAATTTTTTGTATATTTAAGAATAGTTTAACAATAGTTTTTCGATTTTTTTCTTAATTACAATCTTGTAACTCTTATTGTATAGCAAAAATAATATAAACAATAAATTAAACTTAAATCGACAATCTTTATAAAAATTATTAATAAACTTGACTAATTTTTTGTAATTGTAAAATATTGCAATTAAATTTGTTTTAATCTATTGTATTTATTAATTTAGTATTTTTTCAATTAAATAATACAATATATTGCAATCTATAGAATAGTTGTTTTTTAAAAAATTAAACAATAAATATATCGAACTAAGATTGTATTTAAAAACTAAATTTAAATTTAAAAAATTATTATTTAAAAAAATCTAATTAATACAATATCTCGAGTTTTTATCTATTATATATGCAATATTTATTATAGTAGTTGCTTTTGCAATTTTTGTTAATAAATCTATACAAAAATACTATCTTTAGTAATAATTGTTTTGTTGCATCTCTTAATTGTATAAAATCTTTTTTAAATACTTATATATATTAATCTTTTTAATTTAAGTACAACTTTTATAATATTTTCTTATATAATACATAAAATTGCTTGTAAATTTTAGAATCTTTAAATATTCTTAACAATATATTGTATTTATATTAATTTAAATATCGAATATTGTATTAAACAATATTGTAAAGCAATTAAAACATAGAATAGTATATTTAATATTAATAAAACAAACGCAATTATTTATAGTAAACTAGCGCGAAGATTTCGTAAATATTTGTTTAACAATTTTACAAAATTTTGATTAACTTGCTTAGTAGCTAGTCTTTTTTATTTTCGAACATTTTTTTAATAAAAATATTTAAATTTTTTTTGTTTGATTTTTACAACAACATTATTCTATTGTTTAAATTTAAATTTTTTTTTTATACTTTTATAGTTGTGTTGTTTTTTAGACGTCACTTTTGCTTTAATTTTATTATAACTCTTTTCAATATAAATTGTTTAAATATTTTTGATTAATTTGCTACAAATTTCGATTTTTATTTTATTGTAAATATTATTATAAAGTAGATAGATTTATAAAAACTATTGTTAACTATTTATCGAATTTTCGATATTAATTTAGTAGATAGAAATCTTAAAAATATAGTTTTTTTCAAAATTGCGCAATTTAAATAATTTATTGTTGAATTGAACAATTTCTAAACTTAATTCTATACAATATATAAGTACTAAGTAATCTCTTATATTATTTTTGATAAAAAACAAGACTTTTATTAGTTAGATCGAAAAAAAACTATATTATATTGTTAAAAATTTTAGATAAATTTTGATTTTTTAAAAGTCTAGAATTCTAAACTAATTAAAAATATAAATTGCTATTAATTTTTATTTAATAAAAATGCTTATATAGCTTGTTTAGTAGTTTTGTAATATTATTAATAGCAACAATAACAATCTTAATTATAAAGATTAATATAAAAATATATTTAAAATTATTAATATTCGAACAAATATATCTCTCTATATATATCTATTATTTTTCTACTAAAATGGATTATTTAGTAAGTTTTTTTTTTTAAATATATCTTTTACTTTAAGTTAATAGTCTTTTTTATTTTAATTTTATGCAAAACTAAAATATAAAAGTATTTATTAATTTTTTTTTTTTTCTTTGCTTTATATTTGCGAGACTTAGAGTTAATAAAATTTGCAAATCGATTAATACAAAAAATAGAAAATCTAATAAATATAATAGTTGTTGTTTCTATTTTTTAGTAAAAGTAGTTTTAAAAATATATATTTAGTTGTTTTTTATTTACTAAAAATATAAATATCTAAAGTACTAATATATACAATCGCAAGAATTCGATACTATAATAGAAAAACGCTACTTTTCTTATTTAATTAGCAATAAAAACTATAGATTTTTGCGCAATATTTAATTTAAAAAGCAATAATATATTTACAAATACAATATTAATTATAGTTGCAATAATAGATGCAAGAATTGTGTTGTTTAATATAGTCGACAAATAAATTTAGAGATTGTTAAAATTACAATTTGTAAATAAAATAAATTTGAAATTTTTACTCTTAAAATATTTTTATAATTTGCGCTTTTTTAATATTAATTGCTAACAAGCTTAGACTTACAATGTTTCGAATCTCTATTAAAAAAACAATTTATTAATATATATTGCAACGAAATTATTACAAATAAGAAATCTAATTGTTACAATAAATTGCACAAAATTGACAACAACAATTATATATTTAATTTAGACAAGCTATGCGCAAATATTTTTAAAACTATTATTAAAATCGAATTTCTAAACAATTATCTAAATAGTATATTCGAGACTAAAGAGCAAAAACTTAAAAAGTAACTAAAGAGCAAAGTCTATTTAGTTTAAAATTGTAATACTATTTCTTTCTTCTATTTGCAAGTTTCGACAAAATAATATTAAGTCTTTTAATTAATATTTTTAGTTAACTTTAGTTAATTTCGAATATTTGTTAAGTATAAGTTTCGATTAATATTAAATATATATTAAATATTGTTTAACAATTAAAATTAAAGTTTTCGATATATATTAAATAAAAAAAAAGTAATTAGAAATTTTAAAACAAAATATGCAAAAAACAATAATATATTAAACAAAAAATATATATATTGCAAATAATATTCCAATTAATTTTTAACTATTTTTAATTAGTATTAAGTACGTCTATTAAATACAATTTAATATTCGAAATTTAATGTCGAACAATTGTTAAGCAACAAAAATCGAATTTCGAGCAATTTGTTAAGCAACAACGAGATTAAAAGAGAAAAGAGTAAATAAATTTTAAAAAAACATTAAATATAAAAAAATTAAAGAAAATACAAAAGATTATTGATTTTAATTCTAAGAGAAGAGTTTAGATTACGTAACACAAAAATTAAAAAATCGATAATAAGATACAAAGAAGTTTAAAGAGTCGATCAATTATATAATTCGAAAAAAAATTAATAACAACAAAGAAAATAACAATATTTAAAAGTTGAAATTTGTCGAATTTTAACTATATTTAGATACGTTTATCTAAATTTGCAATACAAAGAGAGAAAATAATATAAAAGTATCTTAACAACAATTTATACATAATTGTATATATATTTAGAAATATTAAGTCAATTTTTATTTAAAGAATTTTTAAAAAAAACAATTATAAAGTATCTAATAAAGATACTATAAAGATAACAACAAGAATTGCGAATATATATTAAATAACTTTTGACAATAATAATATATTAATAATGTATTTTTAAGATTCTTGTTAACTAACGCAAAAGACAAAGTAATATATTAAGTTAATTTAATTTAAAAAAATATTTAATTTTAATTGCAAAAATATAACAAGTAACTTTTAACAATAGTAATATATTAACAATGCGTTTTTAAGATTAATTTTAGATATAATAACAAGAGCTATAAATATATATTAAGCAATATTTAACAATAATAATAGAAACGCGCAAGAAATATATAAGCGCAAATTATTCTATTTATTAGATTGTTAATTAGAAAATATTTTGAATATCTAGTAAGAACTTGGTGTGTCTAGATATTTGTAATAAAAGTTAACAACAAAATTGAAAAAGATTGTTAGTTATAAAGTAATCTAGCTATTTAGATTTATAATTGTATTTTGTATAGCTTATAAAGAGAATTTAATATTGTAGCATTTTGCGTCTATAATTAGTAACAATTAGACTTAAATTTATATTATTGTTATTTTTGCATATATTGTATCGTAATATCTTGATATTTTTAATATAATATTCGAAATCATTGTTGTTGTTGTTAACAATATTAACAAATAACAAAAATTTAATTTGTTAATTTAATTTAAACTTGCTTTTGTTAAAATATAGAAACTATAAATAAAATATTAAATAAATTTTTATTAATTTGAGCAATTCTAGTTCGTAAACATAATTGTTAATTGTTTAAATAATTTTATAAAGATTGATATTTTTATACTTTAGAGATTTATATAATTAAGTTGTTTTAATATTTTAAATATTAAGTATAATTTAATTATTAACTTTGAATTTCAAAATTGCAATATATATGCAATTAGTAAACTTTACTTATTTAACTTAAATTTAAACAAGCTTTTAGCGAAAAAAGTTTTGCAAATTTTTAATTTTTTTAATAATTTTGTTAATATTTTTTATATTGCAACAATCTTTAAATATATTATTGTTAAAAAAGATTACAAATAATTTTAGATTTAATTATAACAAATAGTTTTTAATAACAAAGAAAATTAATAAATTAATAGATTTGCTAATATAATTGTTAACAACAAATTTAACAATAACAAAATAATTAATCTAGTTATTCTAATTATATTATATATATATTCGAAAATATTACTTAAAAACAATATTAATATTTTTAATTTAATTGTTAATTTTCAAATAAAATACAATTAATAACTTAGATTTAGTTTTTAGTTTTTTGTAAAAATACTATTAAAAATAAGTAATAAATTAAGTATTTTTGTTTAAAACAATAATAACTGAAAAGTCTTTAATATATTAAACAAAATTAATAAAGATTTAAATTATAATTTTAACTTTTAAAAAGTCTATAAATATATATTTTTTGTTCTTAAATAGTTTATTAATTATTATTAAAATATACTAGAAGATCTTTTCTTTATAACAATATAATAATAGAGAAATAATAAAGTTGCAAAATATATTTTGCTAATAACAATTTAAAATAGAAAGAAATT
>JAABUS010000361.1_pt1 | contig 116603 bp, 93 predicted proteins | sample 5560161 | NCBI WGS metagenome assembly JAABUS01 (sample SAMN10711885, study PRJNA513376) | rock metagenome | isolation source: Antarctica rocks | place: Antarctica: Victoria Land, Trio Nunatak nord | collected 2016-01-04
ACCCCTGGGTGTTGTGGGGGGGGGGGGGGGGGGGGGGTCGGGGGGGGGTTTGGGGGTTTGGGGGGGGTTGGGGGGGGATGGGGGCGGAAAGGTGATGGTTTGTAGGTGGGTTGTTTGGGAGGTGGTGGATTGGAGGGAGAGGGGGCGGAATGGTTGGGGTAGCATAGATGCAAGATATCAAGGGCCAGGGAATTATCGAATTCTGTCGAAGGGTGGCATCAATGGGAAGAGTGTGGATAAGGAGTAAGGACACCACACGTAACAGCTAATTGAGGAGATCCTTCAAGGAACTTGGTTGGGAGATGAGATAAAATTGCAGTCAATATGCGAACCGGCTTGTTTGGTGTCTCTCCGCAAACCGTGCACGAGGAGGCGGGATGGACAGGCGCAACGATAGGAGCCGCAAGACGGTAGTGGAAGGTGGGTGCCCGCACAATCAACTCCCTCCGCAGAAAATACCATCCTATGCAAAGCTGTCTCACTTCCTATACCCTAAACATTGCACACCGAATCACAATACGTCCTGTTCAAATCCCTACCCCTTCAAGCTCTTCAGCGCCGGCGTCCCCTTCGCCGGCGGGTCCGAGAACCTCGTCTGCACGTACACCTTCTGCAGGTGATCCGCATACTTGTCGAATTTCCGGTACAGGAGATCCATCTCCTCGACGGGGACGCGGTGCGTGAGCATGAGGTAGGGGTCGAGCTTGCCGTCTTGGATCGTTTGGAGGAGGGACTCCCAGTACATGTGCACGGGGGCTTGGCCGTTGCCGATGAGGCGGATGCCGCGCTCCATGAGGGAGCCGATGTTGAAGTGGTTGGTCTGTTGAGGAGAGGGGGCTTAGCTGGGTTGTAAGGAAGGAGATGAGGGAGGGATCTGATGTAGGAAAGGGGGGGCTGGATGTTGGGAAGGGGGGCCTTACGAAACCGACATAGACACCGGTGATGCCGCAGCGGCCGTAGTTCTTGACGGACGTGATCATCTCGTTGATGATCTCCGAGGTGTCCGTCTCGGCGCCTGTCATGATCTCCAACTTGTGCGTCCAGCTCTTGGCATACTCGCCAGCCACGCACTCAAGAGCCACGTCGGGTCCGCGGCCGTCACACATCTCCTTGAGTTTCGATGTGACGCTCGTCCCGCTTGGCAGTTTCGTGAAGTCAACCGTCTCGAACCTTGGCTCCTTGGACTTGCAGAAATCGAGGCGCCAGGCACCGTTGCCGCCGTCGATGAGAATAACCCGCGATGCGCCGTTCATGAAGGACATGTGCCCGGCCATCTGTCCAATAGGTCCGGCACCCCACACAGCTACGACATCGCCTTCCTTGACTCCAGTATCCACGACGCAATTCCACGACGTGGACAGCACATCCGAGAGGTAAAGCGCTTTCTCATCCGGCACATCATCCGGTATCTTCAGCAAGTTGACGTCCCCAAACGGCACGCGCGCGTACTCGGCCTGACCGCCTGCGAATCCGCCCGTGAAATGCGAGTATCCGAACATGCCAGCCGTTCGGCCACCGTACATGGCGTTCTCGATGGTGTTGGAGTTGGTGCGTTCGCACTGCGATGATTGCTTTTTCTGGCAGTAGTAGCAGTCGCCGCAGGCGATCTGGAAGGAGGCGACAACGCGGTCGCCGGGCTTCCATTTGGTGACGGCGGAACCGACGGAGTCGACTTTGCCGCAGAACTCGTGGCCTAGGATGTCGCCTTTTTCCAACTCGACAACGGAGCCTAAGATTCACTTATCAGCAATGCTCTTCGGGGGAAGAGGTGTAGAGGGGCGGACCATGCAGCAAGTGGAGATCGCTTCCACAGATGGTACTTCCTGTAACCTTCAAAATCACATCCTTGTCTTCGACGATCTTCGGCTTTGGGCATTCAACTGACGGCATTAGCCCCATCTAGCGTTGATACAAGGCGAATTGCGTATACTTACTCACTTGAACACTATTCTTGCCCTGCCAGGTCAGAGCCTTCATGGTCTCGGTGGGATCGCCATACTTCTCGCGGTTGCGCCCGGGATTGGTGACATCTTGCTCTGTGACAGCGTTGTCGCCGTGACCAATGCCCTGCTCAGCCTTGGCTGCAAGTTGGGACAGCATATTGATAATGATTGGTGTTCAATCAATACGGGCTGGTGTAGTAGGGGTTGGATATGCCGTGTTGCGTGTCTACGTGATCACGTCGACATCAAGCAGGCATGGATGCGGAGGGTATGGATCGGGGGAGGTCATGATGGATAATAAATGTGTGGTGCGCACACGGCGGGTTTACGTCACTATGATCAAGACTGCGGTTTGGACTCGGAGTCTTTCTGTCAGAACACGTGATAAAAGAAGAGTGCCGATTCAATTGCCGTAGTCAGGGCCAGCCGACTGCCGGAAGCTCGCTCTCCAGTGGATCGAAAAAGTCTTCTAGAGAAGATAATTGATAAGATCCAAGTGCGAAGCAATGCAATTCTAGGCATTGCAAGTCGCACGACAAAGAACCTATGCTGAAGCAAGAAAGGTCTGTGAACAAGCTGACTGCTGAACATTCAGGTCTCGGGCAGCTAAGTTTCATCGCTGATATTCACAAAATACTTTACTATTGAAATAGGAGTCGGTCGATTTATGTCGTGCGCCATGCAAGATCAATATTTGTCCCGTTATGAAGGATCTCTAACTTCTACCACAACCCGATTACTCTTGTGGCGACGACGCATGCGACCAACGACCACGCCGAGTTCCTTGCCTCCACCTTGTGTAGAGAATTAGCACTACCTGTGAATGGTTCTATACTAGCCGTGGGTGCATACCCGCTCCCATGTGCTCCAGTCCCGGTCGGCTGCGGCACTCCCCCTGTCGCGGAAGCACTTGTGGATGCGTTACTTGCAATGGTGAAGTACGTCGCCTCCACAACTGGGCTCTTGAAATCTGCGCCGATCCTGGTCACATTGAAACCAGTGCGGAAGGTGGCGTTGTACGGGAAGTTGGGTGGGAATTCAAAGTTGGGAGGGCTGTTGAACATCAAGGCTATGTAGGTGTGGCCGGGGAGATCGGGTGCCTTGTAAGGCACATGCGAAGAGTTGAACGGCGCTGACTCGTATACGGATCCATTCTGGCCAAGGACCGCGGTAGGGGCTGGGCCAAACTTCACACCGGAGGCGATCCACAGGACTTCGGCAGGGATCTTGGCCGAGTTGTTGTAGTTGGAATCCACGAGGAAGACCAGGTAGGTGCCGTTCAAAGGCGAAGTGGCAAAGAGCTTAGGCTCGTAGTAAGGCTCTGCAAAAGCATCAGTATTGGAGTCAATGATGGTACAAGAATTCTTCCGCACCAGCCCATGGCAGAACTGAGCCGGCGGGGAAGATTGGAAATCCCCAATACTTGAGGTACAGGGAGCTGTTGCTGTTCGCCCAGGTATAGCCTGGCGGTGTTTGAGCTACAGCACTGGCGAGCAGGCAGGCCGCAGCAGTGATGAATGTCGATAACATTATGGATAAAAATATGAAGGTGAGTGCGGCAATGAATGACTACGTGAGGATCTGTACAGGTGCAACGCAGGTGAAGAACGTGAAGCGAAGGCAGGAATGGAAAGGGTGGGCCACCTGAACTAATATATTTTCAACATGGGCTCAACAAGGAGCTTGACGGAGCTCGGTCAACGCTGACCGTGGCTGATCCATCTACCAAATGGGCCATACACGATACACTAGTGGAGCAGACATACCCTGGTTATACGATCTGGGCAATGGTCAGCTTACTTTTGATCGTGATCGATGCATATCTGGTTATTGTGCCAGGTACAATGCAAGATTAGCCTCGCTTCCAGTCTGGTGGATAAAGCTAGAATGCCCTTATAGGCGTTGGTTACTGTCTGGCTCGGTGACCGATGGGATTTCCAAGACAAAATTATTGATCGACGGAGGGGGAAAACCTTTATCCGAACAGAGATTCACAACCCTAAAGTCACCAATCCAGCCTGAAACCCTAAACATTGCTGTCTGTTAGCGCAAAACCGCGATCTTTGACAAGGGTTCCGGCAGAGACTCTGCTAGTCGTGTATGTTTTGTGAAAAGCCATTTTCGAACTAGGCGGAGAGTAGGGGTCCTGTGGCTGGCGAAAGCTCGCGACGCCGATGGTCGGCACCAAATCCTCAAAGCTTTGGTGATTTGATGACCTACACTATCGATTGTCGCTTGATGCTTCACCGCCCATTATCGCATGGAGCTGCTGAGGATGACCAATTACTGTGATCCCGTCTCACTCTTTGTTCCACAGGTGGCGGGCAAGGCGGAGTCGAGTCAGACCTCTTGGCCTGTCCCGGGAAGACGTCACTTGAACGACCCGCGGAACACCATTTCATCGCCATCTATGAACACGCTGGTCTACAGATAGGATCGTCAAAGGTAGAATGGGAGTGAACTGGGCTCAGGTAGCCTGAGGTCGACCTGAAGAAGCATTGCTTTGTAATGGGCCATGCAAGGCAAGATCAAATAAACTCTCCTTTCTCGAAATGTTCGCAGGAATATTGACTCAGCCTCAGGATGTACGATCCTGGTGCAACATAACATTGATTGCGATGACATTCAAAAGACTAATTTGACTGATAGAGAATTAAAATGCTAAATGTGTAGGGTGCGCTTAAGTAGATATTTTAGAACCGGGAAGAATAGATACTGTAGGAATATCGCAAGTCTTACAAGGTCCAGCAGCTCCTACTCAGCCGTCAGACCTACACGGCCGGGGAACGAGGTCCGCTGATAAGATATATAGCGATCAATGAGTCGGCATCCTACGCCGGTAGGGAATTCTCCCAAGGATGGGGATATGTCTCCTTAAACAGCAAACAATCGGCGCGCGATAAAGAATCGAAACACCCCCACGTGAGATCTCACGATTCTAAGGCTCGTAAGTGAAGGCAGGGTCATATTCTCCGAGTCAGGTATGACAACTAAGATGGATAAATGTCCGTCGGCTCTCAGCGTTGCCCTCTGCCTGCGTCGTCGCAAGTCAGCGTCGTACAAGCTGTGGAGTCTGAATCTGCCATATCGATTAGGACAGAAGCGCAGGAGTTTGTAGGATGGTGGTATCTGATTGTGCTTATCATTTTTTCGAAGATGGGCATCTGATGTGATAGTGGGAGTTGCCAACGATGTTGTAGAATGGGAGACACCAGAAGTGCCAAGGCGTCATGATCGCTCTGACCGAGCCGAGCCTTCCTTGCGCACCAATCAACGAGCAGCAGTAAGCGACGCAACGGCGATTAGCATCGTCAACATTGATTATTCCCTTTGCGGCATGTCCTCGAGCATATGAAACCGTTTCTGGCCTCGATAAACCTCCGCCCCCACAATAGCCCATCATTCCACGCACCATCTCGTGCTCAATGCCCCTTCCATTTGCTTCAATCTGCTTCAATTTGCAACTGCAACCGTCTCCCCCGTTGCCCACCATCAATCGGATCATGCCATCATGCAGGTACCGACATGGCCCGAGCTTTGCTGCTCCGGGCCACTCTGGCACGGCAGCCTTGGTCGATCCTCCAGAGCATGATGACATCTCGTGGCCCAGGTCCCCCAAGAAAGGATGACTTCAGGTCGTACAACTTCTCACTCCACCTTCCTTTGCAACCATGTTTCCCTTCTGTCTCGAAGGCTGAAGGCCTTGCTCCTCCCTCTGACTCCCAAAATCCATCCGGCTGAGCAGAGGGTGGGGGGCCGTTGACGAGGCCTTTCTTATGGGTCCGTTATTGACGGAGATCAGTGAGACAGCCCCCATCTTGACCGGTCGTATTGGTGCCGGGATCTAGAAGGTTGAGTGATGATCCCCATTCCCTCAATGTACACCTCGAGGGCGACAGAATGTATATATTGGTGGCTCTCGCACCCAAGATTACCCTTCTCAGCATCTCGAGCCGCGCTCGAGGGTCATTCACTGGCTTTTCTTCTTCATATTAAATCAGTCATTATCTTTTTACAGATCCCTCGACTATACTGTTCCCCATATCTAGCCTCATTCTTCTACAGTCATGCAATCACATCTTTTGTTTGGCGTTCTGGCGCTAGCCCTACCCGCTCTTTGTCTATCAAGTGCTCCAGCTTCTTCAGCGTCCGCTAATGGGCCTTCCGACCTGTATCCTATCAACGTTGCCCACTTCGATGCCGCATTTGGCGTCAAACGCCGTGCAGCTGAGAAACTTTCTTCTTTGGACCTTCAGACTCAAGAGCGGCTGATCTACGGCCGCCACGGAGGTCCGAGTTATTTCAACCGTACTACCAAGTTTGATAGGCTGATAGACTTGCAGGAGATGGCCAATTGATCCTTGCCAACATGACACTTTATGCGGACGACGGCCTACAGATCGTCCTGATGGAACGCTTCGAGGGTCTTACCAAATCCGTCGATTGCAAAGGGGACGATGGCACCATGTCTTTGACCTTCAATTCCAACGACGCTTTCCAATACGCACTCAAGACTTGGGACTTCATCAATCAATCCGAGGAGAAGAAGTTTCTGTTGATTGCCAACCATAATGGTTGCGGTCCCAATGATCAGAGACAACCATATCTGTAAGCCCAAATCTTCATCGAGTGCCAAACATCTCCTTAACATGAATTACAGGATCACAAACATTCGCGAGGACGCCGCTACTCTCACGACATTCCTGACTGCTCAGATTGCAAAATGGAATGAAGTAGTCCGCACTTACGATCTTGACTTCGGACATGCTCTTGTAGCTCAGAGCTCAAGCAGCCAGTCTCGGCGAGGCCTGATTCAAGACATCTCCAACGGCCTACACGGCAATTTTGCTATCGACAAGAGTAAAACCTTCTCCGTGGCTGTTGGAACACCAAACAAGGCGTCCACCGTACTGGACACCACTGCGGCCAAGATTCAATGCGTCAACTGCTTCGTGACCGGTAGCTTCACGCTCGCAGGACATGTTTCAGTAATTCTAATTTCCAACATATCTCGTGTTCCTTTGTGGCTAACGGCACACAGATCAAAAAGCTCAAGCTCAAGGAGCTGACACTCACTGGAACTCCTTCAGGACTCGCCGCTCAGCTTGAGCTTGGCTCAACGATAACGGGAGGACTTCACCCTGACACCTTGTCCTATTCAAAAACTTTATTCTCAGTCCCCATCCCAGACGCTGGCATCGCCGTCGCGGGAATTTTCTCGCTCGGGGCCATCATCTCGTATGACGTAGGCGTCAGTGCTGCCTTCTCCGGCAGTGCGACGGTAAAATATGGTCTCAGCGCCAGCATCCCAAATAACGCCAAATTGGTTGCCAACCTTGTCACGCCCTCATCTAGCAGTGCAACTGGCTTCGAAGGTTTCCAGGTCACGCCCGTCTTCGACGTCACGACACTCTCGGCAGGCGTCACGCTGTCGGCCTTTTCTCAGCCTAAGCTCAGCTTCGGGCTCGAAATCACTGGCATCGCCAAGTTCGACGCCGCTTTCGCAGTCAAACTCCCCGAGGTCACCGCCACGCTCACAGGCGGCTTCAACAGCGCCGGGTTGTGCGCTCCAGGCGCCTCCAAGACAGGCGTCAACGTCTCCAGCAGCATTGGCGTGGAAGTCGATTTCGACCTCAATGCTGATCTTGGAGGTTTCAAGCATGATTTCACACAGAAGTTGTTCGGTACCACCCACTCTCTGGGGGCCAAATGCATCCCGGTATCTATCCCAGGCTTAGGGCTACCGCACCCGGTTGCCAATGCACCACCTGCCATTGCGCTGCCGAGTGGAACAGTGGTGCCGACGGTTGGGACGACGAGTGTGGGCACGGCAGTGCCTATATCGACTGATGGCCCTAAAAGTGGTTCGGCCCCTGTTGCCAATGCACCACCTGGCGTTGCGCTGCCGAGTGGAACAGCGGTGCAGACGGCTGGGACCACGAGTGTGGGCACGGCAGTGCCTATACAAACTACTGGCCCTGGAAACGGTACGGCGCCTGTTGTCGGACGCAGAGTCAGGCTAGCCTAAAGCAAGCGGCTTTGAATGAGTTTGCTGCAGGCTTTGGTTCGGGTCAGGAGATGGCATTTAATGGGCATTTAATGGAATCGGTATGGTATATGCATCGGTCATGGAGTCTTCATAACCCTGGATGTGCCGGCAGCCCGGTATAGGAGGATTTTTGGGTATTCTCCGGATTTGGGATTTTTTGCCTTCACATCGCGGTTCTTCACTTCCCACGCTTGATTTATTCCGACTTCAACAAGAAATGAGTCCCAGTCAACGGAAATGTCCAACATTTGTCGGAGTCTTTTTGCAGCACCCCGGCGTTTCGACGATCGTTTTTCGCTGTTATTTCCACTACTCCAATGTAACGCCCTTATTCATATCAAATATCAAGATCTAGAAACATGGTCCAGGATCAAAGAGGGGGTGACCAATGAACTAGCTGAATGAGTCTCAAAAGGCTTGCTTCTACAAATCTCAGCTCGCAGTATGCGCGCAATTTTTGCCTTCTTGACAATCAGCCTCCTTCCATTTCGATTCAACCATCACCCCCAGGCCCTTTTCCTTCGGCAAACCCAATCCCCTATACCGTTCAGCCCCCCGTCCCTCCTTTCTCCATCCATCAGTTTCCTCCCATCCCCTCAGCAACACCTCACCCCAGACCCAGCCTTGCCACCACAAAACCCGCAACCAGCAGCACATGGACTTGAACCCCTGATCCCGGCCCATAACCGAAGCAGTAAGGTCTAGCCTTGCTTGGCAGTGTTTCGTCGTGGGATGGGGGCGTGGAGATCTTTGATGAGGGTTTAGGAAGGCTGCGCTGCGCTGTTTGGGGGAAATGTTGTGGAACGGTCGCGATCATGCGGGTTGGAGGGTGGTTGTGCTGGTGGGTGATTGATGCGCGTGGGTGGGGAGGGAGTGGAGGGCGGAGAGTGGAGAGTGGAGCTTGCTGGCGGGGAAGGAGGGGAGGGTTGGCCTGTATTGAAGGTCACTATAGGAAAGGAAAAAGAGGGCTGGCGTAACACGCAATCGGCGGGAGCATGCTTTGATGGGTATGCTGATGCAGGAATTACCTAGGAGACTAAGGTTGCTCTCTCGATGGTGAATTCAAGGCTCGGCTATCTATCTCAATGCCTGTGTATCGCTGCTGACTGGTTGTTCGACGTGCTGCTCGGAGCGCTTTAGCGAGGGTTGCGTTTCCCTGCCATATGGTTAGGGCTACTGGAGAGGACCTGGTGGGAGCGATTTCGTGGTTTCAAGTGAAGTGTGGTTTTGGACGGCGCCATCATGGCTCGTAAACTACTCTATCGTCCTTCTCCCCATATTCATCTCCGAGCCATGATGTTGTGGAGGGAGAGATAGTTCTTGCATTAGCCCGCCCATCATATGATCTTCCTCGATATGCTCAGCATCGCCAATGACCTAGAACGGGGTAAAAATGTACGGTCAAAATATTTCTCGTTCCCCAGCAACCGAGTCAAGTGCGTGCAAGGGGCCAAAATCGGCCCCCCTTCGACTTCCCTCGTCCTTTGCACCTTCTTTGTAGTCGAGGTCGTCTGATACCAATAATGCTTGGTGCGGGAACAAGATCCAGATGTGACACGTCATGACGAGGCATCGGTGCTCTGAATAGCGGTTGGAGCGTAGTGTACTTGGCAAGGGTGGAGACTTCCAGCTACGACAGAAACAGGCCACGATAGGAGCTGCCTCAACTGGTAGTCTTGTAGATTTTCTTCGACACGGTTATCCAAGAGTGGATTTTGGAACGAGTTTTCCAATGTGCCAGCCTGGTATGTGTGCCAGCCTGGTATGGCGGGCGGGGGAATAAGCCCAAGGATGCTAAGTTCTCTCAAGATGAACCCGGCGACCAGGAGAGTGAACCGAGGATTCTTTGACGGTCTTGGAATGTATGACACTTTGGGTTTGTCACGTAGGTGCTCGATCGGCTGTAATCAGACTAAATCAATGCGAAAGCTCGATACGCTGCATTAAGAATGGGGTCCGATTTTGTTACTCGATGGACTAAGACGGATAGCTCAGTTCCATAGATAAGACTGTTACTTTGAATGAGCTATTGTGGGGAGACCGATGTTTCCGAGCTAAAGCAAGGGGGTGATGCTGCGTAAAAACGCTGCTCGCCCCCGACTCCTCGGAGAGGCTTTGGCCCGAAGTCCACTGTCTCGAGTAATATATTCATTATGCAATGGACCATTCACTATCCGCTCCCTCCATCTGCCTTGGGTGATACGGCTGACATAGTTCTATGACCAGCGCGGCTCCGAGGTTCTAGCCAAGCAGCTCGTGCAACTTGGTCCCTCGGGCGATGATTCGACTTTGTAAAGACTTCCGGCGTCAGCCTCCGCAACTTAAAGCTGGGTGAGATCTGATTGATATTGCGACATATCCTGCTGTATCAAAAGTTACGCCCATGACGATAAAAAAGGTAAGCTGGCGGTCCTTGAAACATGACTCTGGCCTTAAGTGCCCTGCACGACGCTGGCGATGCTTGAAACATGACTCTAGCCATTATCCATTCTGTTTGTTCCTGCCGCTTAGGCAGGGGGGATTTTGGCGGCTTTGTGGGTCCTAGTGACAATTTGGGTTGACCCTTTGGTTATACCATTTATCGGTGGCCTCTATCCACCGAGGCAAGCGAGCTAGCCGACGGCCCAGTCACCTATGTATATAGACGAGGCGGAGAGGCAGTAGCTGTGGTACATAAAAGAATGAAAAATGAGGAATGATAGAATAGTAAGCCGAGGCAGGGGTTTCTGAGACTGTGGGCGGCCAGCTGTGCTAAATCCATCTGTTTGTCTATATCTCATAGAGGTGCCCTGCCCAGAGAGTGCTCGGCGCCCTTCACTGGATTCTTCGGCGCTTCTCTTTCTAACACAGCCAAGCGATGAGCTATTGACAGAAGAATCAAAATCTGTCAGCCTGTGGGTAGACTCTGTGTTAGAAAACACTCACTAACATACCTTATAAGCTACGTATGCGCATGTCATGTAGGTCATTACCTCTGCAATGAACGCCAACCGAGTAAATATTAGGCCGTGCTCCTTGAGAAATCTTTCCAAGGTTTTCCGCTCTTCTGCGGTCCAATTCGGAATGGCTCTACGAGCATCGGCCTTCATCATCTGGTGAAGCTCCTCCATGCTTTGCTGCGCTATACTATAGAGAACCCTCCATTCACTATCCCTCAAGTATCTCTCATTCACATCTTTCAGGAACAGTACCCCGAACGCACTCACGGAAGATGACAGCCCATGAGCTTCCGATAGTCGAGCGTTTCCCTTTGTCCTGAGCGTTTCGGCAAGGGCTATCTTGCGTAGGGTCTTTATGACATCAGGCTTCGGAGGGTTGGTGAAAGGCCTTGAATATTCCAACGCTGACCGCAGTTGCAACAACAAGGTGTCGGGATTGCCGAGTCGCGGCCGGCCTGGAGTAACGAGAGGAAACGAGGCTGTTCTCAAGAAACGAGAACGGAGCATCCTCGTCTGCCTTGAGATTGTAGAGATGGAAGGTTGCACTTTCAATCTCCAATCATGTTTTCAATTTATGTAAGGGATTGAGGGGAAACTTGCATATGCAGACCTACTAGTCCTCGTCCGGCTACTGCTTGCTGATTCTCACCGGTAACCACTTACAATGCTCGACAAGCCGCAACGAGTGCGAACTGCATAACTGAGAGGAGGAGTCCCTCTGACTTGGCTTGATGAGTGACCACCTCCGCTTGGATTTTCCCTGAAATAGATTGATCGGCTTGACTGCAATGGAACTGCAACTAGAATTTGGTATAAGAAACCGCTTCTGGCATGGTTGCGGTTCTTCGCTTCTACCTTCTATGCTATCCCTTGTTGCTAATGTGGCTCTGATGTTAATGGAGTTCCACGATGATATCGATTGTCGCTTGACAGCAGTGTGATTGAATCTAGTTCTTTCTCTGCGACGTTGTGCGTTGGAACCGTCGATTGACTCGACTAGCTGCAGCCCTCGAGGAAGACAACATCACATCTGGGTCTCCCTATTCTATAACGACCGTCATCTTAGTACGGTTCTTCACTTTGGCGCGGCTGTGCATTGAGAGTGAACGGGCAAGCCTCCCTACGCACTGCTATGCTTTCACTCGTGTCACCTTCGATGGGTTAGATATTCCCGTGGTTTTTGATCGCTCTTGAAACATGATCTGCTGCGCAGTGAGAGCCAGTATGCTACAGAGCAGTAACAGAAAGCTCCGACTCGGTCGCTCTGTGATATAACAAAGGATATTCTAAGCCAGGACACGGGAACCAACATGCCTCTTCGTCTTTGTTCGATACGCTTGATCTGTGAACAATGGCTACCGACAAGTTATAAGTCGCTGCTCCTGGGACAATGCGATTGTTGCTCTCTTGTTTCTTGTTGCTCTGCTCTACGCAGAAGCCATCGTACACATGCCTTCTGTACGGTAAATTTCGTCGTTCTTCTTTCATTGCACCTATTTTGTTATCGCAGACAACGCTTTGGTTATTGGTCTTCCGCATTCTAGGCAGGGAGCTGGTCTCTCCGCCAGACCAAACCACCATGGCCATTCGCTTCCGCAAAAGGGAAATTCGCCTCCAGCCGCTGTTGAATTTCTTCATACTGGCCACAGTCGGCCTCTATCTTCTTGTTACATCCATCTGCAGCATCGTTGCCCAGATCACCCTTCTTGTTGATCGTCCACCCATTCAGAAAGACAATGGTTGCAACGGCCATCCAGCACTTTGCGATCGACCCTGGAGCAACATCACGCATATCGGTGCCCACGATTCCGCTTTCGTAGGTATCATGCCGTTCGAGAACCAGAACGTTGACGTGACCACCCAGCTCGACGCAGGCATACGGTTTCTGCAAGTACAGACTCATCGCAACCATTTCGGCCAATTGGCGCTCTGTCATACACACTGCATCATGGAAGACGCAGGTCTACTCTCAGCCTACCTCGCGACAGTAAGAGAATGGCTAGACTCACATCCCCATGACGTGGTGACCTTGTTGCTGACCAACAACGATTTTGTCAATATGTCTGCATACGACGCCGCGTATACTGCTGCTGGCATGCAAAAGCATGTCTTCCATCCATCCAACATTACAACTTTCTGGATCTCGCCAACCTCATGGCCTACCCTTGGTGAGCTCATCGGCAACGGCACACGCCTGATCTCCTTCATGGACTACGGCGCCGACCCAGCACACGTTCCGTATATACTACCTGAATTCAGCTTCTTTTGGGAAACGCCGTTCGATGTCACGAGCTGGAGCGACTTCGATAGCTGTGACATCAATCGACCTGACGCCCTCCTGAAATCCTATAAAGCCACGACTTCCGCAGACCCCAGCTCACCGGCTTTCAAGACGGCACAACAGCAGCGTCAACAGTTCATGTATATCGTGAACCACTTCCTCGACACGAAATTGTGGGGCGGTATCATGGTGCCTGATAGGAAAGATGTTGCGAGGACCAATGCGATGAGAGGGGAAGGGAGCGTAGGAGCTCAGGTACAGCTGTGTAGTGATGCCTGGGGTGAGAGACCGTGGGGCGTACTCGTGGATTACTTTGAAAAAGGACAGGTGGTAAAGTTGCAAAACCAGTTGAATGGGGTAGATTGAGACGGGCGACAAATTGTTGGATGAACACTGACGATTTCTGGAGACGTTCCTGGAGGGCGAAGGACCAGCCCATGGAGGCTTTGATCACAGTATCCTTTGATAGATGTGCCGCGATAGAGAATTCGTAACGCAGATTGAAATCAAAAGAAGCGTTGTAGCCCAATTATGGAGTATGGAGGGTAGGCGGAAATGCAATTGAAACTCAGGGGGCAAAGGTGTAGATTTCTAAGTGCTGCAATTAACGAGAATGTTCCAGAAGTACTTGTAGAAGTAGGTAAGTAGTAAGTACGGACGGTTCTGCACTAGACCGAATCCAGCCTAACATCGTCAGGGATCATCGCTAGATCGGCTTGGTGGCTCCGCGGTGTGGAGCCTAATTAGGCCTAGCGTGTTTCTGGGGGTTTTTAAGTCTTTCCATCCTAATAATGTACTTAGCATCCTTGATTATACATTTTAATAAAACTGCTCCTACTATTATTCTTGTCTAATTTTATATTTTGATAAATATATCGAGATATATTTGTTTGCTTGTTAATTAAGATTATATTTTTGCTTAGAGTATCTAAAGTTGTTCTAAGTTTGTTTTGTCTATTGTAAGATAAAAAAAAGTCAAAAACTTAGCAGTTATTGCAAAAAAAAAATTTAAAATTGTTAAAAACAATATCGAATTAAGCTATTATTATTCTATTACTTTGCAATTTTTATATTTAAAACAACTTTATTATTTTGCAATCTTTATATTTGAAACAAAATCTTGCTATTAATTATTATTAATTATATTTACTATCTTATAACTTGTTGCAATACTACTAAGCAAAGCAATAATAATTAATTTTTTTTTGTATCTTTTTTGTTAATTTTGTCGATATTCGAAGCTTCTTCTTTTTTTAAAAATATATAACAAAATTATCTATTATAATAAAAAAACAACTAAAATAACAACTTAAAATCTATTTTTATTAAAACAATTTTTAGAATTTTTAAATCGAAAAAAATTATCTATTATAACAAAGTATTTAATTAGAATATTATTAAGTATTTTGTTTTTAAAAATCTTAGCTAAAATACTATTAAAGAGTATCTTGTTTTTAAAAATTTAGCAACTAAAAAATTTATTTTTGACAAATTTATTTATTAAAGTTAAACTAATACTAAATATTATTTTTTAATATATTAATATACTTACTATTTCTACAAAAACTTCTATACAATTTAAATTCTTTTTATTAAAATTATTTAAAGAACTTTTATACAATTTCGAAATATTATTTATTGTAACAAGACAATCTGCTAAAAATTAAAAATATATTTTGTTCTAAAAAATCTATTTTTTTTAAACAATTTAATCGAAATTAAAGACTATTTTCTAATATATAGTTAATTTTATATTTTTTATAGATTTTTAAAAAGCTTTTAAGCTTCTATTTAAATTGAGCAAGATTTTTATAAAACTATCTATAATAGCTAAGATATTAATTATTATATTTTTAAATATTTCGAAATTTTATAATCGAAAAAATAAGAATATACAATAATAAATATATATTTTTAAGATAAATTTTGCTTAGATTAAAAGTATATATAATTTAATTAAATATAATATTGTTAAATTTTGTTTAATATCGAGAAATATTAACAATAAAATATATAAGTAAATACTAGATTAAAATAATAAAATAATAAATAATTAAAAACTATTTAAAATTAAATTTCTTTAACAATTCTTTTATTTAAAGAAGAAAAATATTGTTTAAAATATAATTACAATCTTGTTTCGATTAAAACAAAATAATAGATTGTACAAACAATACTTTAAGAAAACTAGAGAAATTAAATATTATATTTTTTTAAATATAAATAATTAAGTATTTTTATATTTAACTTAAAGTATTAATAATTAGATAATTCGAACAATAATTAAAGTTTATATTAAGAATATTAATTCTAATATAAATTTGTTAGCCTAAGATTTAGAGAAAACTTTTTGTATTATTAAGAGAGCAATAGATTTTAAAAATAAGAAGAATATTTAATTAGCAAACAAATTTTAGAACTTTAAGCTCTTTAAGAAAGCAATAATAAAGATAGTTAAATAATTAGTTAAGTTTATAAAAGAAACATATTAATATATTCAATTTTTAAACAACAATATTAATTAAGAAAATTAAACAATTTTTTATTGTAATTCAAATTTTTATTAATTAAATAAAGAGTCTTTGTTGTAACAAGAAATTAAAAGTTTACAATTTTAAAAAAACAAATTTTTAGAGCAATACTTTATAATAAACAATTAGATAAGAGTCTTTTAAATAACAAATATTATTTGCTATAAATATTGTTAATTAGAATATTTTTAGTTACAATATATTAACTTTTTTGTTTCTAAAAAAGAACAAAATTGTATTTAACAAAAGATAAATACAAAAACAAATTTCTCAAATATTAATACAACAGATTTAAATACTATTTTGTTAAACAATAGTAACAATAATAGAGAAAGATATATATAAACTAATTAATTTAAAGAAGTATTTAATACTTTAGAAAGATATTAATTTAAAGAAGTACTTGCAAAGAAATTTTAGTAAATCGATTATTCGATTTATTCATAAATATTTAATAAATAAAAAATAGATAATAATAATACTTAGATAGCTTTAAACTTTTATTGCAATTATTGCAAATCTAAAAATATCAAAGAAATCTATATTGTTAAAAGAAAAGCAAAAAAATTAGATTTAACTAAGAATAACAATACTATAGATTTTTCAAGTATATATTGTATTTTTTGCAAAATTCTAAAAAATAAAATAAAAGCTCTCTAAGTTATACAATAAGTTCTTATAGATTTTAAAGATAACAAAAATCTAAATAGCTTAAAATTAATTAATTTATATTTTCTTATAAACTCTAATATTACTTGCGCTTATATAGCAATATCTATTAATTAAATATTAACAATAGCAACTATTTTAATATTATTAATTATACAATTTTTAAAATCTAAAAAGTAAAAAGTTTGTAATATATTATTTAATTTTTGCTTTTGCAATATAAGAACTTAGAAATTCTTTAATATTTACAAATTTTGTTAAACAATTAAAATCGATATTATCTTAGTACAATTTCTATATTATTTTTTGAAAATTAGAATTGCTTTTGCTAAAACTATTTAACTTAAACTTAATTTAAATAAAAAATTAAGAAAAAAAATACAATTTACAATAGAAAATTAATTATATATAAGAACAAACAAAATTAATATAGTTTTAGTTACTAGTAATACAAAAAATAATTAATACAATATTACAATCTATTAGTCGAAAATATATATAACTACTTTTTCTAATATTAAGAGCACTAAGAATTGAATCAAAGTTAAATCGAAAATTTAATTTACTTAAATTTTATTGCAATTTCGATTAAAATTAAAGAATTTTTATATAGTAATTGTTATTTAGTTGCAAAAACTTGTTATTACTAAATAAGATATAAAGAAAGTTTTTGTTAACTTAGAAACAATACTAAATTTTTGCTCAAAATAAATTGTTAAATTTCTAGAGTATATTTGATATATAAGTAGTATTATAGAGATAATTATTGCAAACAAATTTCAAGTTTAATTATTAAAATTTATTAAATTTAAGATTACAATAATAGCAATTTCTTAAATAGTTAAAATTTATATAATTTCGAATAATCTATATATAATTTTATATAATCTAATTTTAGAAATATTATAATTAAGAAATATTAAAGCAATTAATTACTATAAAAATAATAAATATTAAATTTAAAATTATTTTAAGATTTATATACAATTCGAGATTTTAAATTTAACAAAAAATTATAATATTTTATAGATTTTTTTTTGCAAAAGTATCTTAGAAAAAGCTATTTATATTAACAAAAAAATATTTAACAACTTAGAATACTTAACAAAAGAAATAACAAACGCAATTTTAACTTAGATTATTAAGTAAATTAAGAAATAACAATAAAAAGAATACAAAGAGTTGCACTCTAAATTTGATTAAAATATTTAAGAAAAATTGGTATTTTTTTGTAGATCTAGATTACAAAAGATTAACTAATTATTTAGAAGAGACAACAACAACAAACAAGAATAGTATCGAAACAAAAACAAAGATATACAAGACAAAAATAGTTAAACACAAAAAAATAGTATTAGCAAAGAGAAGAATAGTAATAGAGAAGACAACTATTATATCTAATTAAAAAACAAAAAGTTTAGAAAACTTATATATAGAGTTAGACTAAAGCTAAATTGCTAGTATTAATTAATACAAACTTTTAACAAAGCTACAATAATTTTCTTAACTTCTCGACTTTCTACAATAATAAGATATTTTAAAACAAAAATATATTTAAAAATACAAATTACAAAGAAAGAAAGAAAACAAATTTTAAATATAATAAGACAACCAAACAAATTATTAGATAGAAAATACTTAATCTAAAATTAATTGTAGTTTTTCTAAAATACAAAGTAGTATACTATATAATATTAAGATCTAATAAATTGTATAGAGATATTTAGCAACTAAATAGATAGAAAGTTAAATCTAAAGAAACTATTTATTGCAAGAAAATTTTCTATTTAATAAATAGATATTAAAGAAAATAATAAAATAAATATTGTTGCAATCTATATTTAAATTGTAACAATCGAGAAAATCAAATTTTGTACTAGAGATTCTATTTAAAATAAAACTAATTATTTGAGACAACTATAAGAAGAATATTATTTAACAAAAATATATTAAGTTAAAAGTAAAAAAAGATTGTTTTAATTTAGCAATTTAATTTATAAAAAGAAACAGAAATTTAAATATATAAAATTAAGATTCTCTACTAAGCAAAAATTAAACAATTATTGTTGTAAAATGCTAATTAAAATCTCAAAGAAATTTAGCAAATAACTAAAAAAGTTTTCTAAATTAATTAAACTATTTGCAAAAAATAATAGATAACTTTAAAAATATTAAAGATTGTTCGAAATATAATAGAATTTCTTTATTAAAAGTATTTAAAAAATATTAGCAATTAATCTAATAAAATATTGAATTTCTATTTATAAGAGTATTATATTTACAATAGTTAAACTTGCTCTTTATATAAACAAAAACATTAATTAATAGAAAAAAAATCTATTAAATCTTATTTAAGCAAAAACTGTTATATAGTATTTTAGTTTGTAAAGTGTGCAAAGTTATTTTGCAAAAAACAACAACAATTTGCTAAAAATAATTTATATATTTTGCAGTTTAAATAATACTATTATTAAGACAAATATATTTATATAATAAATAGAATTTATATTTAACAAGTTAAATTAAATTTAAGTAAAATACTATTTTTAATATAATACAATAAATAGATTTTTTGCTATTTTAGTTTATAAATTGTATATTTATAAATTCTTATTTAATAACTTTATTAAATAGCTATATTATTTTTGAATAAAATAGAGTTGTATAGACAATTTAGTAATCTATATTAAATTTAAAGATATAATAATCGATTTTGTTTTAAACTTGTATATAGAATCGATACTTACAAATATAAATTCTAAATATATCTATTTTAATTATCTTATTAATAACAATATAGATAGAACAAATATCTTTAATACTTTTGTTAATTTTCTATATAAGTAATACTTTTCTTAACTTAAATAAATTAAATAAATTTTGAATTTTATTAAGTGCAAATTATTTGTATCTTTTCTAGATATATTAAATTATTAGAAAGATAATTAGAATATTAGATTTTTAAAAAACAAATCAAGAATATTTCGAAAATAATCTTTATCTACTATTAAAAAAGAGCTCAAGAGATTTCTCTATATACTGCTCTTTCTAAAGATTTATATTTCGAATAGAGTTAATTGTTTAATCTTTTTTAAAATTACTATTATTAAAAAGACAATATTAATAAGAGTTAATAATAGATAATATATTACAAAAACAATAAAGAACTTTATCTAAAATATAGAGTATAAGAACGTTTTCTAGACAATAAAGCAATTAGTTCTACTTAAAACTTGCTCTAACAGAGATAATAGTTTCTCTATATATTGTTCTTTCTAAAAATCTATATTTTGGACAAAGTTAATTGTTTAATCTTTCTTAAGATTGCTATTATTAAGAAGACAATATTAATAAAAATTAATAGTAAGCAATATATTACAAAAACAATAAAGAATTTATCTAAAGTATAAAGTATAAAAATGTTTTTCAAACAATAAAGCAATTAGTTCTACTTAATATTTGCTTTGACAAAAATAACAATTTTTAATAATATTTTGCTACAAATGTTTTTCGAATTATATTAGATAAAATATTCTTTCAAATATTAAATACAGCTTTAAAAATAACTATATTTAAAATATATTTAAATTAAATAAAAATTATTATATTTCTATTATATTAATTTATACTTTTACAAACTTAATATCAAATTACTAAAAAAAAAGAGATTTTTAATAGTAAAATATTTATCGAAGATTTAATAACTAATTTAGAATTCTCTATATTTTGTAAAACTATATATTAATTATTAAGTTTTTACAAAAATTCTTAAGAGCAAAAACTTAATCGAAAGAATTATTTATTAACAATTAATATTTTCTAAATACAATCTTTAAATTTACTATATATTAGGAAAAAATCTTAGAATTGCAAATAATCTTTTTAAAATAGTAAAATATCTATTCTATATTGCAATAACTTATAAAGTAACAATAATAATTTTTAATAATTAATAAGAAGTATACTATAATAGAAAGTTAATCTTAATTAAATACTATTTATAAACAAAAAATAGAATATACTTTAATACAATCTTAATAGAAATTAAATTAAAAGAAATAATTTAATAATTTTTAATACTTTGCAATTATTAAGTACAAAAGTATTTAAACTTATAGTATTGCAAGTTTGTTTATTAAAATTACTTTAAAAATTATTAAGAAAAAAATTGTTTACTTTATATTAATAGAGTATAATTAAAATAAAATATTAAAAAGAAAATTAATATATATTAAGATTTTTCGAAAGTACAATTGCTATCTATATAAGAGCAAAATTGCTAAAATTCTTATTTTAATTTATAATATATATAATTATTTTTTCGAAGCTATTATTCTTTAATATATTATCGACAAATTTTACTAATTTTTTTAATTAAAAAATATATATAAATTCTATTTTATATATTTAAATTGTTAGATACTATTTTTTTTTAATTAATATAAGATTTGCTCTCTATTATATTTCTACAATTGCTAAATTTTATAGAATTAAACTATATTAATTTTATTAATTTTATAGTATAATTAAAAGCTAGATTTATTATAATATTAATTAATTATTTTATTAATTATCTTTTTGTAGAAACAATATTTTAAACTATTTTTGCAAACTTAATTAAATTTATAGATTAAAAAATTGTAAAATTGTTTAATTAATCTTAAATTTTCTATTATAACAATAAATCTTACTTTAAGAAGTATTTTTTTGTTAAACTTATTAAAATAAAAGTTAAGTAATACTTTGCAACTATTAGCTATTTTTTATTAATTAATTTAATTAAAAGATATATTTAATTAATCGAAAAAATATTTAGAGCAATTCTTTAATATTATTTAGATATAATTTTTAAATAAGATTTATTGTTTTTTGCAATAATAAATACTATTAATATAAAAATAATTAAAGTATTTAAATTTATATTAGCAAAGTTTTTGCTAAAATTTCTTTTACAATATATTGCAAACACTAAATTATATAAAGACTTTCTAAAAACAAAAATAGTCAAAAATAAAATAAAAATAATTCTAATAGAGAATATTTCTAATATTGAAGTTTTTATTATAGAAAAGAGATATTTTAAAAAGCAACTTGCTAAGATAGATATAATTTGAGACTTAATTCTAATAGAAGAATAGAAATAAATAAGAATTTAATAGAGAAAATTAACAAAAACAAATTTTTGTTAAAGATCGAAAATTTGCTACAACTATATTATTATTATTTTAATAATATTTATACAAATAAGTTTTTAAAAAGATTTAAAGAGTCTTATTAAATAACTAAGTTAACAACAAATAATAAAAGTATATACTTCAAAAATCTAAATAAAGAAATAGTAAAAAAAAGATATTATATTAACAATATAATTTTTTTTCGAAAACATATTAAATTTGTTCTTAATATATAGAATTAACAATTAGTAGCAATAATTAATAATTAAATTAAACAAAATTTACAAACTTAATTAAAAAAAAAGATAAAAAAAAAAAAATACAAATAAATTTTAAGAGCTAAATTCTACTAAAAAAGATATTATTGTTAATTTCTATAACAAATTTTAATAGAAGCAATTAGCACAATTTTTGCAAAAATATAATAATAAGAAAAACTATATTTTTTGAAAGAAAAAAACTGTAAACTTTTAATTTTTTTTTACTATACAATTAAATCTTTAAAGAAAGAAGAAAAAAAAATAAAAAAAATATTAATAATAATATTAACTTAAATGCAACAAAGAATAATAACTACAATAATAGCTCTTAATATATAGTATATTAGTAACTAATAGTTATCTACTATAAGTATGCAACAAAAAGTCTTCTTTGTTTAATATTCTATATTTGATTTCTTAGAATATTAGTATTATTATATAATATAGAGTGTTAACAAGATTGTAACACAAATATACAAATAAATATTACTAGTATTTATTGTCTTAAAAATACAAAGATAATACTCTATTATAATTAACGCTCTAAAACTATTACTTAAAGACAAAATCAATATAGTTGATAAATATTTTAAAAAACAAAAACTTTTTTTTAATACTTTTATATCTAAAAAGGATCTCGAAAATCTAGAAAAATATTTTATAATAAAAAACTATAATTTAGTTAATATACTTAATTAGACTAATTGTTCGATTCTAATAGTTGGAATCGAATTGCATAAATTATAAAAATACTAACTATATTAGATTAAAACTTGATCTAATTAGATATAACTTTCGGATCGAGTTATAGATTTTGAGGAAAAATCGACTCGAACAATTAGTCTATACTTAATCTAAGCAATTATTTTATAACAGAAAATTAGTCGACAAAAAACAAATACGCAAATCGAGTTTTCTTTAAAGAGATATATTATATTGCTATATATTAAGCAATTAAGTATTATATTAAGCTAGTACTTTCTACAAAGATATTAAGATAAATTGTGCTATTAAAGAGATTTGTAAACGTCTTCAAGCAATATAAGCAATTATTTAATAACAAAGATTACAACTATAGACAATTTTTATATTTAATAAATCTTTAAGAGATTCGATAAATTAAAGTAATAATAAGTAAAAATCTATAATAAGTTAAATACAATTTATAAGAAAGTTGTATTCTAGTTTCTATATATTAAGAAAATACTAATCATTTGTCTTGTTTGCTTTTTAAGTATAACAAATATAATTGTTTGCAATATTTGTTTATTAAATATGTCGAACATTATACTTAAGATATTTGCTTCTTAAATATATCGAATATAATAACAAGTTTATCTCTAAGATATAAAACTTAAATTATTAATATAACTTTAATAAGCTTGTAATATTATTTCTTTTTTTTAAAGCTTTTGTTTCGAAACTCAATATCTTCTTATTATATTTTTAAGAAAAATTAATATTAGAAATTTCTTCTTTTAAAAGAAAGATTTTTTTAAGATTTTAAGTTTAATATCTTTAGCAATATATTCTTATTATAATTGTACAATATTTAGTAAAATCTATTATGTAAATAATAATTTTAAAAAATATATAAAGTATATACAATCTAGTTGTAATTGCAATTTAACAATTTTTTCGACTTTAATTAAACAAATTTACAAAAAATAAATATAATTAAAGAAAGAAGTACGCAATATGCGTACAAAGCTAAATCGACTAAAAAAACAATTAAATTTTCTAAAAAAGAAAAAGAAAAAAATAATTGTAATAAAATAAAAGAATATTAACAATTTAGAGATAAATAAAGTATACTTTGTCGAATTTATAATAAAGACTCTTAAGTTGCTATTTAATATATTGTTCGAACAATTTTAACTTTTAATTAATTAAAATTAAAATATTGTTTTTATATCTTTCTTTAATAAAGTTTCTTTAAAAGATTTTAATAATAATTAAAATTCTTTTTTAATTTTTAAATATTTTTTAAAATAAAGTATTTTTTTTATTTAATAAGATACTTTTAATTCTTTTGTTATAAATTTTTTTAATCTCGAACTAATTCTTTTTTTGCAAATAAAAATAAAATATATTCTATAAAAACGTAATTAAATTTGTTAACTTTAACAATAAAATATAAAATATTAGAAATATTTTAATGTTTTTAGATAAGTCGAATTTGTAATTGATTAATTTCTTAATTTTTTTAACAAGAAACAATTTAACTTTAATATAATTTAATTTCTTGCTTAACTTTCTTGTTTTAAGATTTTTTATAAAAAGATATATTTTCTTTTTCTTTTTTAATTAAGATGTTGTTTTTTGTTTTTTATTTTAATATTTGATTAATTTTTTTTGCATTTTTAAGATATTGTTATATATCTTTTTTAATATTGCTACTTTTTCGATAATTAATTGCGCAAATAAATGCGTACGTTCTTTTTTAAAAAGATTTAACTTCTTATTATAATTAACAAAGAATAAAGTTATTTTAGTAATATTTAAAATCTTTGCATTAAATGCTAGTTCTACAATAGATAAAAGTAATACTTAATTACTTTAAATATTGTTAATAGTATAATATCTTAGATATTGCTTCAAACTTTAATTTGTTCTTTTTATTTAACTATTTGTAATCGAATAATAGATAATAGATATTTGAAGTTTTGTATTTAATATTAAGAGAAGCGTCTTTTAATAATTAGACGTAAAAAGCTTGTCTTTGTTATTAATTAATTTTTTAAATATATTGTAATATTGTATAAATTAATTTAATATAATATATTTTAATTATTTTGCAATAAACTTCTCTTTATATATAATAATATATAAGTACTTAATAAATTTATTAATTATTACTAATATTAAATTATATTTGTCTCTAGTTGCTAAATTTGTCGATTTCGACAACTTAATAATAAAGTTTATCGTAACTTTATTTTATAACAATTTAGATAATTTCTAATATTAGATTTTGCTATAGTTTGTATATATATTATATTTGTTTTGTTAATAACTAAGATATTATTTAATATATATCTTAACAACTTATCTTATTTGTAAAAACTAACAATATTAATATAAAAGTTAAAGAATTTTTGTTACTTTTAGATATCTTTGTATTAATTTATTATAATGCTTTTTTATATATTTGTCAATTTTGTTAATAAATATTTGAAGTTTTTCTTTCTTTATTCAAAACTCTTTTGTATTATTTTGAAGTATTTGTAATATTGTATTTATTTTGTATTTGTTTGCTAATAATAATTTATTTTTATTAATTTTAAGTATACTATAATTAAACAATTTTTTTGTTTTTATATAATTACTTCTTTTATTAAGTATATTTGCTTTATTATTATTTTTGTTTAAGATATACTATATTTTAAACTTGTATTATTTTAGTCTTTTTAATTATTGCACTTATCTCTTGTTTAGCTACTTAATAATAGTAAAGTATATAAGATTTTTATAATTTATAAAAATTGTAAGTTTAAATAATTTTTTTATATATACTCTTTATAATTTTAAGAAAACTATTATAACAAGTAGTTTTTTATTGTAAATATTATAGTTCTATTCGATTAATAAAAGTTTTCTTAAGATATATATTATTAAGTACTATATATTGTTATGCTCTTAATTGTAGCATGCATTAATAGCTAGATTTAATATATTAATTTCAATTCTACTTAACAATTGCAAATTATATATTTTTAATATTAAATTTTTTAAGCATTTTAACTTAAGATTTTAAAATAATTTCTTTTTTGCAAGTTCTTATAATTATAAGATATTTTTTTTCGTAAAATTTATTAATAATATTGCGTTTACAAAGTAGTTTTTAATAAATTTTTTGTTATAATTTATAAAATCTAAAAAGAATTATATTTCTTTAATATTTATTAATAATATTTATTTTTTAATTGTTTGTAGCTTTTCGAAATTTATACATACTTTATATTGTTTAACAACAAATTTAAAAAAGTTTTTTTTTTTAATAAAATTTGTATTTCTTTAACTTAAAATATAAGTTTTTTATATTTAAATATTTTAATACTTTAAAGATATAACTAATATATTTTTTCAAAATTTTTAAATAAATTATAATATTGTTCAAATATACTATAACAAATTAATTTAAATATTGTTGTATTATATTATTAATTATTTTTTAATATATTCTTGAGACGTTTGTAAATTCGAACAATATTATTATATATTTATATAATTTATATTATATACGAAAAGTTATCTTTTATTTCTTTTTTGTTTTTATTCTAATTTAATTGTATGTTTTTCGTAAGTTTAATTTAATAAAGTACTTTGCTCTAAATAGTTAATCTTAAAGTTCGCTAATATTAGATAGTAAATATTAATTTTTAAGTATAATATTATTTAGCTTTTAATAATTAATATATAAACAAAGAGTTTTATTCTTTTTTAATATAAAAAGAATTAAGTATCTTGTCTATAATTAGAATTTTTTAATAATTTTTTTTTGTTTTTTGCTAGATATTTGCGAAGTATTTCGAGTTTTTTTTCGAATAAAGTATATATAGATTTAAATATAAGTTGCTTGTTTAATTTAAATCTAATTTTGTAATTTTACAATTAATATTTAGAAAAAATCTCTATTGTTTTCTTTTCTTAAAATAAATACTTTTAATTATTATATATTCGTAATATATACTTTAGCGATTTCTTTGTTATATTAAATAATTTAAGATTTCTAAAAAATTTATAATTTTTTTTACTTACTTTAATTTTGTAATTCGACTAATTTTTGTTAATATTTATTAAGTCGAACTTTGTTAAATTGTTTTTTTGCAAAAATATAAATTTGTTGCTTACAATCAATTTTTAACTTAATCTTTTATTTATTATTAAATATTATTAATACGTAGATTAAATATAAATTACGTAATTATATTGCGCAAATCTAAGTATTTGTATATTTTAATTAACTTCTAGATTGTGCTACTTTAATTAAAGTATTTCTAAAACAATATTATAAATAATTATTTTTACTATATTAAAAATTAGTTTTTCGTAATATTGCTAAATAGCTATTAATAATAATATTGTTTCTTTATTTACTTTTTTATTTTTGTCGAATAATAAGTTTTTATCCACAATTATTAGATTGTACACGTTAGACTTTTTTTAAATAAAATACTTTTCTCTTTTAACAAAAGCTTTAGTTATAAAATTATTTATTATATTAAAATCGATTATTGCAATAAGTTGTTATTTATTAACTTTAACTAATATAATAAAATATTGTACGTATATTGTTAAATTTAGTTGCTACTATTAAACTAATATATTATATTTCTCTAGTATACTCTTTATTAAAAAATTTGAATTTTTTTTGTTCTAATATTAAGATTTCTACTTTAAACGTTTGTTTGCGCTAAGCTTTCTTTTTATGCTAAATTAATAACTTTAGCTTCTAGAAAATCAATTAATTTCTTCTTTGTTTTTTAAATAAGTTTAGTATAAGTTGTTATAATATTTTGTTTAATTAAGCGTTGTATATTTCTTTGCTTTCTTTATTTTCTTTTAAGATAAACTTATATTGCTTAATTGTTGTTTAATTTTATCAAAAATTTCTCTTTTTATAGTAGCGTCGCTTTCTAGCGCTTTCTTATATTTATTTACAATTTAATTTTTTTTTTTTCTTAATAAGCTAGTTAAAGTATTAAAGTAATTTGTAATATTATTTAGATATTTGTAAAAATTCTTTTAGTTATATTTGTTATCTAAGTTTGTTATTAAGTAAAAATATAATATTTTTGATTGTTTTGCTCTTATAGTTTTATTAAGTATTTAATTAACTTTTTGCGTAAATATAAATACTTTGTTTAATAATATTTTATCTAGAATTTTTTATAATTAATTTAGATTTTCTATTAAATAGTAGTTGTTGTTTAATCTAGTTTTAAAAGTATTTGTCTTTATATTAATTTGCTTTCTAATATTGTTTTAGCTATTAAATATTTCTCTTAATATAGCATTGATTTGCTAGCGATTTATTAAATTTTATAATTAGCAATTTCTTATAAAGTAATTTAATTTATTATATAAATAATACGTTTTTTAAAATTTGTTATTTTGTTTTCTTTTAAAGTTTTTCTTTTTATATTGTTAAATAAAATCTAGTTTTATAGATACAAATTTACGATAATTAAAATTATTATATTTTTGATTAAAACAAGATTCTTTTTGCTAATATTTAATTGTTAATTTAAAAAAGATTTCTATTTTTTTTTAAAAATAATTGTTATTTTTTTTATAACTTTTTTATATAGTTTGTTGTTAAAATTAATAACTACTTCAATAAAATTAAATATATTATTAACAATTCTCTTATTATATATAATCTTATTTTTTAGATTATTTTTAAAATTTTGTCGAAATATTGTTATTAATACAATATTATTTTATTTAATTAAATTAATATACTTTTAAAATCTAATTGTATAATTTATTGCAAAAATTTGTTAAATTAAATATTAAATTACTCTTTTTATAATTTGTTTTTTGTTAAATATTTTAAAGATTCTTTATAACTTTTTCTTAAAGTTGTTGAAGTTTATAAATATTATATAAGAATTTTTGCTATTATTTTTTAAATACTTTTGTAAATTTAATTTAAGTTAATATTAAGCTCTTTTTTTAAAAAATATTAATACAAAAATTGTCTTTTAATTTGCTAAAACAAAATAAAAAATAAAATAGATATTTATTTATATAAGTTAATTCTTTAGATTAATACAATCTTTATAATAGATATTAAATTTATTAATCTTAATTTTGTTATCTTCTATAATCGATAATCGACGTAATACTAATAAGCTAATATTCGAAATAAAGATACGTTAATCTAATATAGATATTCTTAAAGTATTCAAAGTATTAAGCTAGTACTTTCTATAAAGATATTAAAGTAAGTTGTATTATTAAAGAGATTTGTAGACATCTTTAGACAATATAAGCAATTACTTAATAATAAAAATTGCAACTATAGACAATTTTTATATTTAATAAATCTTTAAGAGGTTCAATAAATCAAAGTAACAATAAGTAAAAATCTATAATAAGTTAAATACAATTTATAAGAAAGTTGTATTCTAGTTTCTATATATTAAAAAAATATTAATTGTTTATCTTCTTTGCTTTTTAAGTATAACAAATATAATTATACGCAATATTTGTTTGTTAAATATGTTGAATATTATACTTAAGATGTTCGCTTCTTAAGTATATTAAATATAATAATAGATTTGTTTCTAAGATGTAGAATCTAAATTACTAGTACAACTTTAATAAGCTTGTAATATATTATATATTATAATAGTCTATTTAATATTATAATTTTATTTTTTTACAATTATTTATTATTTATAAGTTTTACTTTTTTTGTTTTACTTCTTATATTAAAGAATTTAAACTTTTGCTTAATTAATAAAGTTAAAATCTATTTCTATTGCAATCTTTCGACAACTTTAGTATTTAAAAATTTATTTAATTCTGCAATCTTAAAATCTTAGCGCAAAAAATAAATAAAAATTTAGTATTAAAATATAAATCTAAGTTTATTAAGAACTTAAATTAAAATTAAATAAAAAGTTATAACAAAATTAACTTAATTGTTTTAACAAAAGTTTTAGCAAATTATTAAAATATTAAAGCAATAAAGAATTTAAAGAATTTAAATATTATATAAATAAATTAAAATTAAGTAAAATTAACAATAGATAAATTTGTAAAAAATAAAGATATTAAGATATTTTGTAAAAATATTAAAAAAATAGTATTTTACAATAAAGAGTTAAAAAATTTGAAAAAAAATAAAGCAAAGAATATCGAGACGCTTTGTAAAAATACTAAGAAGATAATATTCTACAATAGAGAATTAAAAGATTTAATAAACAAGAATATTAGCAAATAAAATAAAAACTCTATTAAAAACAAAAAAAAAGATTAAATAGAAAGTATAGAAAATTTAAAAAAAGAAAACGCAAATAATATACTAGTTAGTTTAAGAAAAAAATACAATTTAAAGCTATTATTAATAAAATTTTGCAAATATATATAAAAGAATAAAGCTAAGTAGAATTTTAAAGAAGAAACAAATCTATTAATAAGTAAAATTTAATTAATCTTTAATTTTTAGAAAAAGATATTTCGAAACATATTAGTATACAAAATTGTTAAAAGACTAGTAAGTAAAAAAAATCTAATAATTTTTTTTTAAAATTATTTGATCGATAATAAGAACTTAAGTATAACTTAAAATAACAAATACAAAATTAAAAATAAAAACAAAAATAGTAGTTTAAAGCGCACAATTAAGAAACTTATTAAATCGAAAAATAAAATCTCGAAACAACAATACAAATTAACAACAAAAATTAATATTATATACTTAAATATATAATATAAGATATTAAAGAATTTGCTTAACAATTAGAAAATTCTTAATTTAGAAAATAACAAATCTTTAATTAAGATTAATTGCTAAAAAAGAGCAATATATATCTAAAATAAAAAGAAAATTCTCTATTATATATAATTGTATCTAATTAAGAAGAAGAATTATAACAAATAATATATATAATTTAACAAAATTTTTAAGCTTATAATTTCGAGTTATAACTTAGATTTCTATTATATTAGATTAATATTTTTGTATATTAAAATTAAGAAAATTTAAGAAAAAGCAAAGAAACAAACTAAGAATTTAAGAAACAAAAATAAACAATTTCAAATTTTTTTAAAATTAAATAAAGAATAAAGAATTTTAACAATATCTTATAATTAGTTAATCTATTAATAGTTCGAAAATATAACAAATTAGAAAACTATAAAATATTTAAATCTAAAATAAAAGAAATTTAAAACAAAATTTAAGAATATTTTTAAAATTATAATAATTAATTAAGTTTAATCTAAAAAAATACAAGAAATCTAATATTATAATAGCAAAAAATTTGTTGTTAAGTATATTATAATAATAGAACAAATTCAAATTTTAAAAACAAAGAATAAAATATTTAAAAAAATAAATAAATAATATAAAAAGCAAATTAATATTTTATTTAATTTAGTTTTTAATATTTAAATTAATACTTAATATAATATTAATTTTATAAAGAAAAACAAATTTAATACTTTTAATAGTCTAAATTTCGATATAATAAATAATAATTTTACAATAATAGTTAATTTAAATTTAAAAATCTTAATTATAATAAAAAATTCAAATATTAAGATTAATATATTATCGAAAATATTAATTTTTACAATAAAGTTTTTTGCTATTGCTAAAAATAATTCTAATACTTATATTAATAGTATAAATCTAAGAATTTCTATTATAATAGATAGTTATAAAACTTTTATAGCTTCGATAATAGATTTTTTTGCAATATAAGTTTTATTTTTTTTTTAGTTTTTTTAGTTTTTTTATTTTTTTAATTTAGTGCAATCTAAGCAATATTAAACTTTCGATATATTTTTTACTTTTAGACAAAATATTCTTTAAAACAAAACTAAATAATATAAATTTAAAAAAATTAATTAAAATTAATTAATTTATTCTAAATAATATAAAGAATTTATAATTTAGTCTACTTTATAATAGAAAATCTTATAACAAAAATATTATATTAATAGAATTTTTAAAATTAATTTTTTTTTTTTCGATAATTTTAGTATTTTTTTAGTATTTTTTTTTATATTATTTGCAATATTCTTCAAATATTTTTTGAACTTAGCGCAACAATTTATAATAGAAAGTATAAACTTAAAAAAAACTTCTTGCTATAAAGATATTAGCTTAAATTTGCTTTATAAATATCTCTTTTTAGTACTAATTTTAGTACTCTTTAGATTTGACGTAATATCTTATAATAGAAAGCGCAAATATAAAAGAATACTTTGCAACAAAGATTTTCGAAATATCGAATTTTCTAAAAAAGAAATAGATATAAAGTCTAATTAGATCCAGCGTATTTCTAAGAATTTTTAAGTCTTTCTATTCTAATAATATACTTAGCATTCTTGATTATATATTTTAATAAAACTGCTTCTGCTACTATTCTTGCCTGATCTTACAGCGGTCTTTAGCAAGTCCTCGGCTTCTATTTTTAGAACACACCTCTAAATCACTCCTTGATCTAATATGTCAAAATTCTCAGGGATAAACAAGACACCTTCCGCTCTACAGACTCACTTCGATGATCGATTCTGATCAAACATTGAAGAGGTCATTATGGTTGTAACTTTCATAATTGTGAGTTCCAGCGAGTCAAAATGTACTGTGGTCCAAAACATGAAATTTTGACACTGAGACATTCTTGAAATCAGTATTAACTATATACGTCTGAAGCGCAAAGCTTGCTCTACTGTTGTCATGTCTTTGACATTGGGAGGTCCAGAGTAGCAAAAATTGAACAAGTGATATTGTCAGCAAGTGGGGGCTCTGAATAGGCATCGTTCGCTTTATCATCACCTTACAACAACGAGCTCAAGTCGCCGCAGAGGAGAATGAAAAGCGATGGAATCCACGTCGATCGCGACCAGAAATTCCATTTGCAAAGCTCAGATACCAGGAACCCCTGCGCACTCGAAAGTCGGGTCGCCGCCCCGCTTCCAGTGAGCGTCCCACAATGCGAAAAGCATCGATCTCGTTGCAGACGACCGAGGATGTCGTGGGCACGTACCGCTGCTTTTCATTATTTCCATCACTTATCCTTCCTTTAATATATATATAGATCTAAGAGCTGGTTTGATCGTCATAGCCTTCTAATCACGTCATCTACAGACTGTTGCAGATCTTGATTGTCATTCATGGAGCTCGGTGCTTTAGGTACCACGATCTCCATTTACCTTCTTCTTGGGCACGATGTATCATTATATATTGAGAGGCTTTGTACTCTACAGAGATGTGAATGAAATTTGATTTTGCGTATAGTAGTAGACGCCTTTTCTTGGTAGCCTCCGTAAGGTGTGCCTTTTCTGAGGAACGAATCTTTCAGTGAAAGCACACGAAACAGATCGGAAGATACGGAGATCGAAAGCTGTAGCTACAGCTCCCTTTTCGTCTTATCGATTTTGAGGATTACGTGATGCGGCAAGAACTCGATGGGCAAATCTGCGCATTTGAGGGAATTTCAATGTATCTGAGCTCGGCTCCACGAGGGAATTTTGAGCCTTCAGTCACTCGCGCTTGATTCCACAGCCATTATATATATATTCCCAGATACAGTTCATAACAATCTCACATATACTTTCCATTACCAGCCACCTTTCGAGCAAGTCAACAGTCCATCAATTGTCTAAACGCTTACCATTCCTCATACTGATCCCAAGCTACAGAAGCAACACTCACCTACACCATGCATATCTTTCAACTCATCACCACCTTCGCCTTCGCTTGGACCATTGCCCGCTGTGATAAAAAGCCTTGGGTCCACCATCCAACTTCGACGCATCCACATATTAACCCTGCTCCGACTCTTTACCTTGGGAAACCTCAAGCCGGAACTGCCATCGACGTGTTGAACAATCACCACGACTGGAGTGAGTGCATCAACATGCACATCCGACGCCGCGACGTCAGTAAGTCGATCCCCCTTCCCCAGCTTTCACGAAACTCTCAAGCCACCCACCCATCTTCTGATCCCTCATCAAGTCCCCTCCACCATACTAAACCCCTCTCAGCAGACCAAACCCAGCTCTTCACCATCCCCTCTCAGCTTCCCGACACCATTCTCTCTACGCTCCAGTGCAACGCCGCCCCCGTAGGCAAATCCAACGACGTGCACTGCGGCAACGTCTTCAACGTCCTGACGACCTACTGCCGCGTGCACATCCTGGACTGGGACCGCTTCGAGGTCGGCAACCAGACCTTCCTGCACAGACACTACATGCGAGGGCTGCCAAACGCCTTGCATCTAGCATACATGCGGAGGAACCATCAAGACGACTTCAACGTCACGGTCACCAAGGTGGAAACACCCTGTAACGCTACCGAGAAAGCGTGGAAGAAACACACGCCGGATATGTTCGATCGGTGTTTTCAGAGTCTGTGGGGGACTTGGACGGGGTGTAAGTTCTCATCCCAACACCGACCTGGGAACACATCGCTGACAGGGATCTAGGCAACAACAACAAGGGCCGAGGCGGCTCTGTCATTGCCGGCTGCTACAACTATACGTTGTCGGTACTGGATCCTGGGTCCCACCTCGACCTCACCCGCGACGATCCCGATTCCTATTATGTTTGGCCCGGGCCTGGAAAGCCGCCTGGGACCCCTTGGGTCCATCATGTCACTTAATAGCCAAGAGCTCAATGTACTAGCCCTGATAGACAGGGCATGACCGATTTTGTTACCAGGCCTTCCCTCACTCATAATTCCCACAATCTCGAACCATCTCATAATGTTGCAATAACCGATACAGGCCACAGGTTCAGTAAGCCATCAGCCCTCGTTACACTAGATCTAGCCTAAACTCTTTCATCACAACCTCATCCTAATATACACGAACCCCCCTCATCTGTTTTTCTTCATCATAGCCTCCACCCTTAACCCCCCCATCCATAGTCTCGACCCCTCACACCCTCTTCTCGCCATCCTATCTCCCGCCCTTTCCTCTTTCCACCACTCCATCACCCCCACTTGAATGCTTGTCTTTCAACGATACACAGACTATGCTCCCTCCCCTAATTTCCTCACGGAACACCCATTCACGATCCCGCGAGGGAACCGCGAGTAAAATAGGAAACAGTCCCCGGGCGGAAGTATGGCCTGATGTGACGCGCACGAGACTCGCGTTGTGATCTTGGTTTTCGGCTCGATTAATAAGAGAAGAGACGTTGGACGTGCAATAATTATGGTGGTGAAGAGGGTTTGGGGCTTGGAGATGATATCGCCCGTTATGCTGAGATGGTGTAGGGCTGTAGATTTGTTGGGGGATGAGTTGGTGGAGCGGGAAGCGAAGCGTCTACCTTAGACAGTGAACAAATTCACCGTTAACACGGTAAATCAACGGGGACAGCCAACAACCCAGATTTATAGGCAAAGCGTCATTCGGTCCTTGTGGCAATTACGACACGACACTCTCCCCCAGCTCCCTCACAACACCCATCAATACCTTCTCCCCCTTATCCCCTTCCCACCGCGCAGTCCCTCTCCTCACCTCCTCTTCATCCTCCTTCCGGCTCTGCCATTCCAAAAGTAACGCTCTATCAGCCTCGAAAGATAGTCGCAGACTCATAGTCCCGAGCTTCCCATCCTTACCCTCTGTCGTTTGCGATATCGAGCCGATATACGGATTGACAACTTCCCATGCCTGGTCACTTGCAATTACCAGGGTCACGAGATCTAGAGTCAGGAGGTGGTTGATGTGCTCCTCGAGGTCTGCGAGCGTCGAGAATTGCAGTGTTTCGGGCAAGCTGGACATGTAGAAGTTGGAGAGGCTGGTGGTCATGGTGGTGCGGAATTCGGTGCCAAGTGTTGGGGGAAAGAGGTTGGTGTGAACGTCGATTCGCAGGGAGGTTTGATGGGAGGGGAGGTGCATGTTAATGGAGGTACGTAGTGGCGAAGTAAGGTCGTTGAGGAGGCTGTCTGTTACGAGCGCCTCGTCCTTACGGGTAAGGAAGAGGCTGGGGGGGATGTTGAGGGTTGTGGCCGTGTGGTCGATGTCAAGAGGTAGGCCTGCCTGCTTGAGGGTGGCTGTGAGGTCGGACAAACGCTCTCTGAGAGATTGGACGTCAGAGCGGTGACGGATGTTCTCGATGATGGGCTTTAGGATTGGGTAGACGGGCCTTGGACGCTTGGTGTCTGTTATAGGTGGCGGCGGCTGGGAGCGTCGATGGAGGTTCTGTCGGTGAGCGTGGGAGAGCAGGATGCGGAGCGCTATTGCGATCGCATCAGCGATGTTGTTGTTATTGTGAGAAGCTCCAACAAGGCCGTGATCGAGTAGATCTATTTCGATGTGTTTGTCGGCCTCGTAGGGCACTTGTACGGCTTCGCCAATGCATCGTACGCCCTGATTGACAAGATTGCGCGCCTCGCGGTGCAGCTCCGAGAGCAGCTCCTCGTCGAAAATGGCGTTTCTCGCTTGAAAAATTTGCTGTTCGATGGGCATGTCCTCGAGATCGTCCACGATATCGTCTTTGTTCTTTGGTGGAACAAACCCTGAATCGTAGCTGGAGCTGAGGACGTTGCCCTTCTGCACTATCTGGACTCGAAGAACCCGGTCGGAAGAACGTGGTCCCCTATCAAGACTCACGTCTCCATCTTGATCGCGTCTGAGGGCAGCTAGCCCGCGATCGCGAAAGTCGGCATAAGCTGGAAATCGTGAGCTTCCCACGATTCACGGATTTGGAAAGCAAACGCACCTTCGCTGAAGCCATATTTCACACCTAGTGTATGCTTTTCCCTAGGCAAGTGGCACACTGACCACCCTTGCTCCTTGACGGCAAGAATTTTCTCCCAATAATTAGATTCCCGCTCCATCTCCCGCTCCAATCTCGTCGCTGACTTCAGCAGCGCGTCAGCTGCAGAGTCCAGAGACTGCAATTTCCACCCTAGAGCGACCATGCTATCGGCATGCTTTTGCGCATCCGTTTTCTGCGGCACTTGCACTGCATCCGTGCCCAGAACTCCCAAAGGCAAGGCATTCTTGATAAAGGGATTGAGGGTCTGCTGTGCTTGATGGGGCGCATGCTGAGATAGGAGAAGCGAGATGAAGTCCAGAGCTTGTGCGCTTTCGTTATGAGCTTGACTATAGTGTACGTCAGCCGCATTCAATTGGCATTAACTCCTTCGGGACCTCGTACGTAACTTGCCTAAGCATCTCCTCTCGAGCCAAAGCGAGCTGTTCTCGTCGCGATCTGTCCTCGTTGGCTTCTTCGTCATCACCGGAATCTTCCACCCCTTCGGCCTGTCCAGCCTCCAGGCCACGAAGTTCCTCTTGTAGGCTCTCCTCGTTTACGTCGCGGAAGGAGCCTCGCTGCTCGTTGATGCGTGATATGAGGAACAGCAGCGAGTGCTCATCAGACTCTGACTTCGGCGATGCTTGCAAGGAGAGCATCAAATTATCCGTCATGGTCGCCGATGCTGACTCCATCCTACTGATGGGCAGCGAACACCACCTTGCCTTTGCAATTACATTCCAGCTATGTCACATAGCTCATGTTGCATAGGCACTGGTCGGAGGACTCTGGGTTTCTCATCACTTTACATCTGGATTACCAGGCGTTGGACTCGACGAGTCGACGACCTGTAACCCGTAGGCTTACTACGTTATGATTGGAGCAGCAGACGCGGACCGAGCGAAGGAGCTTGGGCCATGCAGCGGGGAAGGATTCCGAAGAATATTTGCCGAGCCGGAGATCTACCGTCGGCCCGCTCAACGCTTGTTAATGACCCGATAAGCTATGCTTTTTCCTGGACGACCCTGGTACCTTAGAGTCCCTTCAACGCTCATTTGAGGCTCCTACTTTATTCTTGTACCTATCAATATGGCACCAGTCAATGGCGTCCCCCCGCCTCTACCTGGCAAGAAAAGACGCATTGGCGTGATGACAAGTGGTGGTGATGCCCCGGGCATGAACGGAGCGGTACGGGCTGTTGTACGAATGTCGCTCGCCAAGGGCTGCGAAGCCTACGGGATCTATGAAGGCTATGAAGGATTGGTGAAAGGCGGAGAACAATTAATAAAGCAGATGTTCTGGAGCGATGTCCGTGGATGGCTGTCTGAGGGAGGCACACTCATAGGGACCGCCCGCTGTGCCGAATTCAAAGAACGATCTGGGCGGTTACGAGCTGCCAAGAATCTCATCACGACAGGGATTGATGCTCTGGTTATTTGTGGTGGTGACGGAAGCCTGACTGGCGCTGATATACTTCGTGACGAATGGCAAGGGCTTCTCAAAGAGCTGGTACAGAACGACGAATTGACACAAGAGCAAGTGCAACCGTTCCGGCACCTGAATATTGTCGGCATGGTTGGTTCGATAGATAACGACATGTCGTTGACCGATGCTACGATTGGCTGCTACTCCTCGCTAGGACGAATATGCGAGGCGGTGGATTACATCGATGCCACAGCATCTTCGCATCAGAGAGCTTTCGTAATTGAGGTGATGGGAAGGCATTGTGGCTGGCTTGCACTCATGGCAGGAGTCAGTACTGGGGCGGACTTTGTCTTCCTCCCAGAGGCACCACCAGGAGAGAACTGGGAATCCCAGATGTGCGGCATTATCTCGAAGGTAAGACCATCTTCAGATGCCTCCAAACATGCTAACATCGATCAGCACCGAAAGCTCGGAAAGCGAAAGACCATCGTCATCGTGGCAGAAGGCGCCCACGACGTAGCCCTACACAAGATCACCCCAGAAAGGGTCAAGGACCTCCTCTCAAATCAGCTGAAACTAGATACCCGGATAACGACCCTCGGTCATGTTCAAAGAGGGGGAAACGCTTGCGCTTATGATCGAATACTGTCGACGTTGCAGGGTGTTGAAGCAGTTAATGCAGTTCTCGAAGCAACACCTGATACTCCTACTCCCGTCATATCCGTTATCGAGAACAAAATCGTTCGACAGAACCTTATGGAAGCTGTGAAGGCAACTCAAGAGGTGGCTAAAGCGATCGAAAGGCGTGACTTTGACCGTGCTATGCAGTTACGGGGCGCCGAATTCACTGAGTACCACCACGCATACATGACTACAACAGCTACGGATCAGCCTGAGCTACAGCTTCCACAAGACAAGGTAGGTACAAGTATCATGTTGTTTACAGGCGATGATGTTGACAGCCCATAGCGTATGCGAATAGCTATCGTCCACGTTGGTGCACCCGCTGGTGGCATGAACTCGGCGACTCGAGCAGCTGTGGCGTACTGTCTAGCAAGAGGCCATACGCCAATAGCAATACACAATGGATTCCCTGGCTTGTGTCGGCATCACGATGACGAGCCCATTGGATCGGTAAGAGAGCTAAATTGGCTTGACGTTGAAGGCTGGTCCAGCAAAGGCGGATCCGAGATTGGAACGAACCGGGGCCTCCCTGAAGACTCATTCCGGGGCTCGCCCGACCAAGACATTGAACAAGTAGCAAAATGCTTTGAGCTATACAAGCTTGACGCGCTATTCATTGTTGGCGGCTTCGAAGCTTTCACCGCTCTCAGTCAACTACGAAGAGCTCGTGTCCAATTTTCAGCTTTCAGAATACCAATGGCTCTTCTGCCAGCAACGATAAGCAATAACGTCCCAGGAACAGAATACTCGGTGGGTAGCGACACGTGTCTGAATGCGCTGGTGGGCTACTGCGATGCTATCCGACAATCAGCATCAGCTTCTCGCCGCCGCGTATTCGTTGTTGAGACACAAGGTGGGAAATCGGGATACGTTGCAACTCTAGGAGGATTGGCTATTGGCGCTCTCGCTGTTTACACACCGGAGGAGGGCATCGGTATCCGCATGCTTGCAAGAGACATCGAACATCTACGTAAGAACTTCGCAACCGATCGAGGGCAGAATCGGGCCGGAAAGCTCATACTACGGAATGAGCATGCTTCGAAAGTCTACACAACCGAGGTGATCGCGGACATGATCGCCGAAGAGGCCAAAGGACGATTCGAATCACGGTCGGCGATTCCAGGGCACGTTCAACAGGGAGGTACCCCCTCGCCAATGGACCGGGTCCGCGCCGTACGATTAGCCGTCAAATGTATCCAGCATCTTGAGATGTAAGTCACACTTCCCGAGCCTTCACTGCCACTCTTGGGTTTACCTTACCGAGAGCTCTGAGACACGACTGAGTGCTTCTTCTGCTCCAATGACATGCCAACTAGATGCATTCAAACCCCTCAAGGACCTAACGCTGACTGCATGCATGCGCAGGTATGTTGGTATGCCGGGTGACGAGTTAGCAGAAGATAAGATGAGCATGTCAGTTATCGGAATCAAGGGCGCCAAGCTTGTGTAAGTGAGATCTTGACCTACTGATTGAAAGACGGGACGCTGACTTTGCAAATCTAAAGGTTCGGCGCTATGAAAGAGCTGGAAGAAAAAGAGACCGACTGGAAAGCCCGGAGACCAAAGAACGAGACCTGGCTGGCGTTGAAGCCAATAGTGGATACGCTGAGTGGCCGTCCTAAGCCGGAGGACTGCTGCGAGACGTGTGGGAAAGCCAAGTAGATAACAATTTGGCGTTTTGGCGTTACCACTCAACGATACCCACTGCCCCTGCGCCTTTCCACGTATATAGATTATAGAGACTACGAGACACAATATAAATACCTGACAAATGTATTTTTAGCTACATTGACCCCATGAACCTGCATTAATCCAATTGACTTATGCCTTTTCATACATGAGATATGATTGGCTAGCGAGCGCTCTAACTTGCGGGAAAGAAAACGCAACCACGGATTGCCGGACTACTGTGACCACCTAAAACCAACTTCTTGCTCAGCCCGTTGACACTAGTATCTGGTTCATCCTTCGTTCACTTCTTGTATGTACAATATTGAAAAACTGCGACTTCATCCAGTGATCGCATATGGGCACACGGTTTCTTGTACACTGAATCCTTACTCTTCTCTCCTAACTTTCGGTCAAGAAGTAGGACACCATGTCGAATCTTTCGCGAGGACCGTCATCGAATGTAGCTCGCAAGCCTGTGTCTCCTTCACCCTTCAATCCTCCAGACTTGCCTCCTCTCTCTGCACATGTTGCAAGCGGGACTGCGATGCCTTCCCCTACTCAGGCTCCGCCACCAACACCTCCACCTAAAGACAGGCCACCAGAGGCAACACCTCCTTTCCAAACCCCTCAACAAGGTCGCCCTTCGACACCGGATTTCTTCTTACAAAACTCGACATATTCCATGCCTGGCGCTTATCCTACAACGCCTGGAGCATATCCTATTACACGTACACTTTCATCCTCTCCTCTTGCCGCCGACCCACGAACGCAGACCACAGAAACAGAAACACCGCCTCCTCCACAACCCATAACGCCTTCGCCGGGCAAGAGGAGGTCTAGTGGAAATAGCATTCGCACTTTGCTTTCAAGTCTAAGGCGACCATCAACCCAATCTCCTCGCGACCCGGGGGCGTCGGGCGATTTGTATAGGGGCGGTTCCTCAGCGAGGCCAGATACACCAAGCAGGGATAGTATGGCGTCATTGAGTCGCCCCAGTTTGAGGAAGAAGATGAGTGGTAGCTTCTGGGGTAAACGACAAAGCTCTCTGGGAATGGAGATTGGGATGAACCGAGGAGATCAAGACGCAAACGCTCCAGCTACTCACAACGAGGCGATCCGTGAAATCGGGCAAGGCCCGACTCCCCATCATCCTACAGTCCCGCCTGTTCGAGACGAAGCAAGCGAGAGTGAAAGCGTAGGGAATCACATCCCTTCTCGCAAGAGTGGCACATTCTGGACGAGCAGGCGGAGCTCCTTGGGCAACGAGCTGAATGCGCAGGCATTGGCTCCGGAGCCTCAGAAGGGCTACCAGAGTCCTGTCAGGATCACATCAACGGCACCAGGGCCGAGCTCAGCGGATCAATCGCCAGAGTCGCTGCCGAAGAAGAAGAGTGGGACTTCTTGGTCGAGGAAACTATCTATGAGCCTGCAACGGGAAACGGAAGCCTCAAGAAAACATGAAGGAACCGGAAACGGGAGGTTAGACAGTCCCAGGACCGCTTTTAGCGATACTGCGGTCGAGGAGCCTGAAATGATGTCGGAGGAAGAATCCTACATGCCTGTGGAGAGGCCTAGCAGTCCGCCTCCGAAGCTACCAGAACTGAATTTAGATGTTGGCGGGGGCCGGGGAAGCTTCATAAACGGCGGTGCGGAGGATCTTTTCGGGCATATTGGAAGGGACTAATGAAGGAAAAGATAGGTATAACGGAAAAGTACATGCACGGGGTCAGGTCCATTGATGGATATCTAGGCACAGGACAGTGATCTGTCCACTTTGTATCAAATCCATTTGAGATGATTGATTTATTAAATCCTAAGTTTGTCGAGATCTCTTTGACTACGAGTGTTACCCAATCTGTATCAGTGCCGGCGGCATTCTACGGAGGTATGGTGACAGTCTTCTTAGCTTTGGAGGCACCAAAATGCTGCCTTGAATGATCCTATCTTATTGCGTGACTGCGAGCTCCGATTTGCAATGATGTGGCGGATGTAGCTTGACCGTGCCTTCAGAGGCCGGCAAGAGTCATGGCTTGCGAGGTGGAAGCCAGCCAGATGAAAGTGCTGCGGAGCACAAGATAATTTCCAGCAATATCTCTACTGGCAAGTCGTAGAAACTTCATTTCGTGTTAAAACAATGGAATCCTCGTGGCTCCAGTCTGATCCCGCAACCAACCACAACACTCCAAGACCAACACCACCAATCACCATCAAGGCTAATGCTTCATGATCTCCGAATCCCCACCGTCGTCTACTGCTGTCCCATGGCTGCTCGGATTTAATAGCAACCGTTTCGGAGTTGTCAAGCAGAAACAAGACTGCCATGTCTCGCAATCAACAATTGCAACTCCCAGGACTCCCGATCAACCAACCTTCAGGAACATACTATCCCAGTCCGGCATCATCGCAATCGCCAGGCTACAATAGCGATTCCAATATGAACCCACCGTACCTTCCCACTCTAGACACCTTCTATCGCTATCTGCCGCCAGATTCAGACTGCGGAGTGTCTATGTGCAATCCTAACATACACCGAGATGCATTTCCGGCTCTAAGAGGTGTGCAGTACGCACCGCCTCCCCCGGGCGTCCAATATGCACCCGCTCGCTATGGCACCCCAGGGTTGACAATGTACAACCCAACTCAGTCGGGCTCAGTTCACAGGGTGTCTGAGGGGCCCTTCATATCACAGAAGCCCAAACCCTCAGTGTCGCTACCCAACACTGCCACTGTGACCACCATGGCGGCGAGACAGAAACGTGTCCAGAGCCCGGAGAGTAAGGGTGAGATTCGATTCAAGAGGGTTAAGGTTACGTACAGCGATGAGGCGGCTTCGCGACGGCTGCGGGTTGGGAGTCTTGATGCTCGAGTCAGGAAAGATGAGATACAAGGCCTGTTTCGTGACTATGCTATGTATGTCGAGACATGTTCTGGCAGTATCAACCCTTAAGAGATGCTCTTTCCTCAATTCACTGACGAAAATTCATTGCTGACTTCAGTAACTCACAGTGACAGCGTCGACATATTCCACGATGGTGGAGGCGTATATGCCTTGGTAGTGCTCTCAAGTACAGCAGATGTCAAAGAAGCAATCTACAAGCTCTGGGACAAGGTCATTGGTGGACGAAGGTTTACGATCAAACTTGATTCGAATTCAGAAGTTGGCCGGGAACCACAACGTGACCTGGAGCCGACCCGAGTGTTAAGGTCCCAAATGTCGAAGCGCTGCGCACATCTTCCACCAAAGACTGCTTCTCTTTCATCGACTTTCAAGTTACCACCGCACCTCTTCCACCGCCCTCGACCAGATCCGAATTCAATTGCCCGCGATGACGATGTCCGCCCAGAATTGAAGGCAATTGCAGAAAATCGGCGGATGTACATCAGAGACCTGCCCTTCGGCACGACCGAAGAGATCTTACGCGAGCTGCTGAAGGAACGCTCCATGTATGCAATAATACACTGACTGCTTCTCTACTGGCTGTCCGATTGAATTGACAGTCTCTGGCAGAGAAAACCTCACCATCCCTTACGATCCCCGCACAAGGCTTCAGACCGGCTACTTCGCCTTTGTAGACTTCACAACCCCTATGGAAGTGCCGAAAGCCCTCAAGACGGTGTTCCATTACAGTCTCGCCGGCAACAAGATCCAAGGCAGCACGAAGCCGGTTCCTCCCATGCTGCGCGAACCGGATCCCTGCACTCATAAAGTGTCTGGTGCGAATGGCCGTCTAAAAGTCACGAACATTGCCAATGGTGCGAGTGAAAATGACCTTCGAACCCTGTTTGACGGATTATCCACGTAGGAAATGCTCTAAGTCTCACTAGCAGCGAGCTAATCAGCATCACAGTAATACCATCATCATACAAAAGTACGTGAATAGCGAGCGTCTGACTGGTTGTGCCTTTGTCCAATTCGAAGAGATCATCGACTCCCACCGCGCTGCGATGAGGCTCTCCGGAAGGAAAACAGCTGCACTGGGCCACAAGTGTATAGGCGAGGCTTCGACCGACTATCGCAGCTTGAATAAGGACGAGCATGAGAGATGCGGTATCGACCCTCAGTTATCCAGCGGCACTGAATATGGAAGAGATGGCAAGACCCCACGTCCACGTCCCAAGGCTGAATTTCCCTCGCTTCCAGAGAGACTGGGAGAAGGTCTGCAATTGGACCCGGGGTCGCATCGGCCTGCGCCAATCGTACTACCATCGCTTTCAGAGATGCCCAGAGACGTTCCACCATTAGACCCGGTGCCCTTTCGGCCTGCACTCATCGTACCACCATCGCTTTTACAGAGGCCGGAACACGCTATGCAATTGGACCCAGTGCCCCATCGACCTACACCAAGCATTCAACTACCAGCTCCAAAGTGGCCTGCAGGGACTATGCAATTTGACCCCATGCCCCATCGACCTGCACCAAGCCTACAACCATCAATCCCAAAGAAGCAGGGAGAAACTCCGAAATCTATTCCGGGGCCGCGTCTCTCGGTACCAACCGTACATCCATCGCTTCCAAAGGAGCAGGGTGAAGCTTTGGGAGAGGATCAGAAGACTAACATCGTCAACCGAACAGCTCTGAGGGACTGGTTCTGGAAGCACAAGGGGCTGAGCCTGGATATCTAGAGCCTACGGTGTAGCGCTGTGCAACATGGGAGTGGTGGCTAAGAGAGTAGCACTGTGCTTATATGTGCTTGCTACAAGCTTCGAATGAGCTGTCGTGCAATCAGATATTATAGCACATCAAGCGACTTTGGCCGGGGCACGATTTGTAAGCCATTTCCAAGCTCTAGGAAGAAGAACCTTTCATCAAAACTTTATCAACATTCCATCCATTGACGCTTCTCTGATTCTCTCATGCCTCTTCCCCATACACCCATCTCCCCACTCCCTAACCCCCATCTCCCCACCTCCCTCCCCATACCCCCCGGCGGACCTTAGCCCTGCCGCTCCCTCCCCTCCCCAACCATCCCCTCACACCCCGTCACCTGCCCCAGCTTCTCCTCCGCCTTCCCAACCGTGTCGTTCCTCCCAACTTCGCCGCCGCTCTGCTGCTCCTTGGCGGCTCGCATCTCGCTGACGGCGTACTCCTTATCGGAAGTGCCGCTTTGGATACCGAGAGCTTCCTGCGAAGGGATCAGAAGGGTGGCGTGGCTGGGTGGGGGGGCGTGGGGGGAGAGGGGAGGAGGGGCAGAGGGCAATGGGGGAGGGAGGGAGAGGGAATGGGAGAGCAGGGAATAAATAGGGAGGGAGGGGAAGAGAATGGGGAGGAGTGGAGAATGGAAGGGGGTACCTTCGCGGCGCCGGCGACGTAGGTGGCGTGGCCATGGAGCATGGAGGGGTTGATGGTTGGGTCGGAGGAGGACATGGTGATGTGAATTGATGTGAGGCGGCTTTAGGATGGATTGTAGGCTTGTTCTGCGGTGATTATTCTGCTTATGAGATGTGAGTGCTGTGGAAGATGATTTTGGATGCTCGAGAGATGACGTAGTCGACAAGGGAGCGGCCCGATGTCTCGCCGGCGTCGCCGGGTCTCATGTCGAGGGTTCTTGGAAGGAACAAAATCTGATAGATAGCGCCCTCAATCACTGATACGTTGTGGGAGAGGGCCAGCGAGCTAGATACGGAATTGATTGCTTTTATCGGACGTCTGAGCATCCTCATTCATCCTACAGGTCTGCAGCATTGGACTGAATCTCTGATGGGCCAGCTGTCGCTTACTGCACGAATACATACTATTACTAGAAGCTTGTGAAAGCTTCAAGCAGAGCCGTGCCTGATATGATCTCCGCCATATGTCTGTTGGGTCGTGAAGGTGGGCAGCCATTGATGATGATGCCAGCTATACATGCAAACGCGTGGCTTTGTCTAGGAGTCAATTTTGCATTTGTCTTTAGGCTAACTTTCTTTCTCCGCAGTCGTGGTTCGTTTGCTGCGAGACATGGTCTCCAATTGGGCTATCCGACGCCACCCCCAGTCTCAAAGCTGAATCAAACAAATAGTTTATCATCTGTAGCTGCTGCGACGGACAGAATAATAGGGCTTCCGGTTTTTGCCGAAATTTAAGGAAGCCTCTCTCGACAGGCGTTCTAGCCAAGTCCCAGACGATCATCCTTTTGGAAAGATAATGGTAATGCTTGTGGCAAATCATAGGTCCAGTAGGAGGCCAGTCACTCGACGATCAAATGACCGAGGTCATAAGTGGTCAGTGAGGCCAAGTATGCGAGCTTCATTGTTGGGATTGTGGCTTTCTAATTGAGCTCATTTCGCAATTTTGTTCAGGCTGCCAGATTCTGACCAGAAGTACCGGCTAGTACACAACATCCCTATTCTGCTACATGATTCTCATTCCTTTGTTCTTAAATCGTCTGCAAATATCCAGCTTTTTGACTTTTCCTATTACCATCAGCATCCATCTACGCACCTTAAGAATCTAGGATTCAGTCGAAAGCCTTCTGATACAGCAACACTGACAAATTTCTCTCACCTTCGAGACTTAATAAGGATGGCCCGTACGGCAGATCAGATCATTGCACGGAAGCTGGCGGCCTGGGACGACCACCTCGATCAAACGCAGAACGAAACACTTCCAGCTCAAATCAGCACACCACGGGGTGCGATGCAACACTTGTTGGGCTCATCACTGTTGTTCGGCAGCTTCCAGGAAGAGTCGCCATTGGCGGCCCCTGATTCACCAATCCATAATCAAGAGTATGCGCACAAGACCGAATTGGTGCAGTACGCTTCGACCACAACCGCAACAGACAGCGGCTGGCAAGTTGGACATTACCGATCGACGATTCGCAAGTCCCATTTCTGTAGACTTGACGCTCTCCCGCCTGAGATTCAAATGCTTATACTTGGGTTCGCCTCCGACTTTCCCACATTCGTCCACCTTACCCAGTCTACCTCGAGACTCATGGCAGTGTACAACGAGAACCGAGAAAGGCTCCACGCCAAGGTCATGCTTCGTGTGCTGAAAGACAAAGGGTTTGATGCCCACCACCCAACGACCTGGCTAGAAGTCTCTTTATTGCCTCGAAGCTGTAGTAATCTAATTACTGCATCAGTAGGAGCGATGCGTAAGATACCTTCGAGGGAAGAATTTGAGAACCGGGGTCTATCGCTAGAGACTACGATCCAGGACATCTATTATCAAATAGCGACCAACAGGCCAGTGTCACTCACCTCCAGCCAGTGTTGGCTGCTAGGATATATTGACCAGGCAGTAGGATTGTACACCTCGACGTCACGTGACGGGGCCGAACACCTTTGGTGTACCAGGCACTTTTCGAATCCTATCGCGAGATCGAATCCAGACCTCTTCATGACGTTCTGCTTTGGGACACGTACAGCGGATGACTTGAAGTTGCTGAAGAGTAGGCTGCCAATAAGGAATGAGCCCTCAGAAGACGCGACTGCATGTGTAGCTCCAGCGGTCTTGACAACTTGGCCCTCTTGAATTTCGGATCGGTTTAGGCGTGGCAGTGTTTGATAACGGGTGTTGTGAAGGAATCTTAATGGTACCCTAGATGGAAAGGGCCTTTGTAACCACTCGTCTCTGGTTTGTTTCTTGATATTGGCCTCTTGCTACCACTTCTTTAAGGATCTGGCAGTGTTTTGGAGGACCAAACAACGTTATGGAGGATCTGATGCCCCTTACTAGGGATAGGAGCAATGGTTTTGTCGGTCTTGTCTCCATGATTTGTTCTTGCTTTATGCTATGTCTGTTCAACTATTGCATGTCAATAAATTCGTTGTTAGGTCTGTTAACAAGCTTCAACACTCCACGGACAACCCTCCTTAAGGGCGGATCACATGCAATCTATGACGTGTTTGTCTAAACCTGTGAATCTCAGTTGTCAACACAACAACCAAGGCCATCGGAACGTATTCCGCGTGCGCTGCAAATATTATGGCTAAAACTGTTACAATCTCCTCGATCTTGTTTTGTTGCACGCGCGCGGACACACGTTCAAGTTGTACATTGTCTATATCTGCTATCAGCTTATTGAACAATATGGCGGCACATTTCAATTCTTACGACGAAGCTGCAGTCGCATCTTGGGCATCCCAGATCCTAAAGTCTTCTACTACTATGTTAGCACGCAATGCCTACAACTCTTCCACTAGTCTTCCGGTCCCTAATATTCCTAACAGAAATATGCTTAGCAGCAATGCCTCTACCGATACTGCAGACGACGTTGGGACATCCTTCCGCACTCGGCGCGACCAAACCCCATATCCTGGCACTGCTTATCGCCAGAATACGCTTAGCAGTAACGGCTTTACCAATTCTGGCGACGATATCGGGACACCAGTCAACGCTCAGCGCGAAGATACGCCATTTCCTAGCCACGCTTATCACAGCTCCTCTTCCTCCGGATCGTCTTCTGCTCTCTCGGACGCACCAGACAGTGATCTGGATGAAGCTCCCCGCCTCTCCCGTCCTGGATCTTTTACTTCTTTACGGAATGCCTTATCCACCGACCTAAGCAATCAGCCTGCTCTCTCTCGTCGCGCCTCTGCCCTTTCCCTCCCAGATGCTCCACCCCTCAACCCATCCACACCGACCCGCCGCTCCTCCATGTCGAAAACCGGAACCAACAGCGAAAAGCTTCGACTGAACGTGTCATTCGACCTATCCCGGAGCACTCAACTCCCTCCCCCACCCGTCGAGATCGCCCTCCTGCCAAACGCCTACAGCCGCAGCAAGACCTTCATCTTATCCTACGCCGACATAAACGGCATGACCGACGCCAACCGCCCCAAACAATGCCGCCCCATGTTCGCCCTCCTGCCTCCTCCCTATCTCTCCGCAAAGGAAAAGAAGGACTACGGCAAGTTCTTGCAGAGTATGTCCTCTTCTCGCGTTGTCCATGGGAAGGGAAGAGAGGAACACAATGCTAACTCGTGATATCAGGGCTAGTGGATGCACTTAACCTCCCCGACGATGCCAATAGAGGCATCAAGGACAGGTATATTGCCATCCCCACCTCTCGCGCTGATATACGTACTGACTGTTTTGCCAGGGCCCCACGCGCACGCCGGGCGCTCTGGCACCTGTGGTTCGTGTCCAGAGATGAGTGGCTGTATCTCGGGCAGCCGGACGTCGATTTCGAGGGGGAGTTGACGTGGTTGGCGTACGATCGGGGGAGGCATTGCCATCTTAACGAGGATGGGAGTGTGTATACGGGGTGAAGGAGCGCTCACCAGTGGCACAAGGTGTTTTTGACGCTTTGTCTGTTTGGCGTTGCAAATGCTGCTCGTCTCCTGTTGTCTCTGTCTCTCTCTCTCTGTGTACTTCTAGCAGCAAGCGACAGTAACGGTCCTCTCTGTCTGTTTTCTTCAAAATCCGAGCAATTCTCCATCTCCCTGGTTTGATATAGATGCTTTGACGGATTGCCGCTTTTGCGTTGGGGTTTTATTGGGTGGAATTGCCAACCTCCACTACGTAAATGCGTTGTTTCAACTGGTACGGAAGTATGGGATACCCCAATTCGAAGGCAGATGGACCACTGGGATATTGAAGAGTCTAGAGAGGGATTGTCTCGCGTCTTGAAGAGATACACAAAGACTTCAAGTTACTGTCTTCGCTAGTGGTGCTGTAACGACTTGCCGCTTTTACGTTGGCATTGCACTTGGCGAAATTGCCCAATCCCAACACGTGAATACGTTGATTGGAGGCTGCGGAAGTATGAATTTACAAGACTCAAACAGTACAAGAACGCAAACCTGCCTTGGTTTTATAGCGAATGCTTAATCAGTTTGCTCATAGCCACTGCTTCCCTAATCCCCTCCTTTTCGCTATCTCCACTCAATCTCTCACTAGCCCCACCTCCCTCGCTTTTATCTGCAAAGCAGTCAACCTGCTATAGAAGCGACAAAGCGCCAGATTCCCGCCAAAGAACCAAAACCCCGGATGCCCGCTCCCTCGCCACATGCGCCTTGTTTCGCCTTCCGCATCAAAGCCCCATACATCGCCCACCCTGTCCGCCAGCTCATCCCCAAACACCTTCCGCGCCGTCTCCCGCATGTTCCGGTACCCCGTAGCGAAGACTATTTCGTCGGCTTCGAGCTCTGTGTCGTCTTGAAGGACGATGCTGTGGGATTTGAGGGCTTTGACGCCGTGGCCCTGCTTGATCTTAATCTTGCGGTCTGCGATCAGCTGGGAGGTGCCGACGTCGATGTAGTAGCCTCCGCCGCGGGATAGGTACTTGATCCAGAGGCCGGAGCTGTCGGGTCCGCTGTCGAGCGCGAAACCGGCGTCCTTGAGGCCGCGCAGGAGAATGCTGTCCCGGGCGATCATCTGCTTCGTAGCGCTAGTTTGGAGGACTTTGGCGAGGGGTGAGGGCCAGGACATGGCGAGGATGTCGGCATCCTCGGTGGGGGGCTGGTATTGAGGTTAGCATCTTTCAGATGTCTTCCCTCTTTGTGGCAGATGTCGGCTTCTGTCGTATCATGCTGCGTGATTGGAAAACACAGGGGGGTTGGGGGGGATGATGGTTTAGGAAGGGACTGATGGAGAAGAAGGGGTAGTAGTGAAAAGGGAGGTTAGCCAGGTCAGCGAGCTGAGAGATAACTTACACCGCCCTCATCGTAAACCCCCGTCATCGTAACATCAACAAGCGTCTTGCTCGTTAAGACTAGCGTACTGCTCCGCTGCACCATCGTCACATCGTATCTGTGATCGTAATAATCCCGTGCGATGTCATGACCAGAATTACAGCAGCCAACCACGACTGCTTTCTTGCCCTTAGCGTTCTTGGTGGGTTCAGTGAACTCGGATGAGTGGACTAGGCGATCGCCTTTGAAGTTCGAGAGACCGCTGATGTCGGTTGGCATGTATGGCTCGCCGGAGTGGCCGGTGGCAAGGATGATGTGTCGCGGATGGAGAGTGCCTGGTAGAATATCAGCCTCAAGAAAGCAGTAGCCGCGGGGGAACACCGCTCACGTTCTTCGTGCTTGTCGCCCAGTTGGCGGTCAAGAACAACCGTCCAGTGCCGGCTGCTATCATCCCAGCTGGAGGTCTTCAAATTCGTACTGGTCCATATATTCAATTCTAGCACATCAGCGTAGTGCTCAAACCAGTTGGCTAGCTTATCTTTGGGCGTGAAGACCTGGAATAGCAGGCTCTTAGTGACTTCAACGTCGGGGAGAAGTGGAGAGGGGAACCTACTGGCCATGAGGACGGAAAGGGAAGGTACGGCATATGGTCATACCTAGGAGAGGTGTCAGTCTCTCTCTTGTAGCTATGGAGTGCAATCCTTCATCCGGAACGCACCAGACCGAATCATGAAGCACTAATTGATGATATCGATTGCGCCAATTGTCCCCAATACGAGGATTTCTATCAATGATCAAGGTCTCGACGGCCAATTGCTTCAATCGGGCAGCTACAGTCAGACCTCCTTGACCGGCACCTAGGATTCCAAAATATGAGCGTGGATACTCCACATCAGTAGATATTGCTATAATACCAAGGATCAAAACCGCAGGCTCAAGATCTCCTTCGAAGTTCGACTGAGCTTTCCTTCGATCTCTCCAATTCATGCCCCCTGCTGCTGGCTCTTTCTCTAGCCCCGAGGGTCTTCGTGAATGGATAGTTTCCTCATGGCCTTTCAACTCCTTGAGGGTCGTGAACAGGGTGAGAGCTTTCCAAGAGCCGCCATCTCCGCACTTCACCAGTCGAAGGAGGCCTTCGCCCCTGCCAAAGCGGGTCTCGGTTTTCAAGAATGTTTGCACGATCTCGAGCCCCGCTAAATTGATGATTTGGGGTTTCCTGTGCTCCTTGGTTGCGTCAATGGTAAGCCAGCAAGTATGCAGAGACTTCTTGACGAAGTCGACTATCTTGTCGGGACCCTGAGAAGTGTGGAAGTCGTTCGAGAAACAAAGCAGGTCTCGCCAATTGGCCTCGGCAGAGAATAAATTTCGAACCGAAGAGCTGTCAGATGTGATGGACCGGTTGAACGAATCTACCCATTTCGAGGCAATGATATCTGGATCCACCGTTTCTGTACTTGACGGGGAGGCTTCAGGCCAGGGTGGCGTAGGTAGAGGATGTGAGCCAGGGAGCAGATGATTCGAAGGTGGAACATCAACGGCCGCAGTAGCCATGGTGCTGGTGATGTATCAGTTGTAGAGTTTCAAAGTGCTCGGCCTACAAGGTCTGATGTTTCAAGCGTACAGGGTTGCTGTTATGGAGCACAATGGGAGGTTGATGCTATTGTCACTGAATTCTGAATCGTTATGCAACGTGCATTATACGTCATTAGCGCCGGATTTAGCCCGGCTTTGCTTCTGATACTAGCCGCCAAGACAGATCAGGGGGCAGGCTTGGCAAGTATCACGCTTAACATCCTTCTTTTGCTCCCATACAAAAGATCTTAGCCAATGTGCTGTCCTGTATAGCTACCGTCTCATACGATGTAACAATGCGCCGCTCTCCGTCGACATTTACTGATGTAAAGCGTATGTGGTGCCGGCTGATAGCCTTGACAGCGCCCGAAGTGGGGAGGCGAATCAGAACTCCGAAGTGAATCCTGAAGGATTGCGTTGCGTGCGCTCGCGTGTGTTTCTTCGGCTTGCTCCGCACGTCTCTCCGTTATCGTCGATGCTGCCCGCTTTTGGCAGATCGAATGGCCATGCTGCTGCTCTTTCACTTTCTCGTCACGCTCGTTCTGTTAGACTGACTCACGCTTGTATCCTCTTTCTGAGCTTAATCGCAAGTTAATAACTAAATTCGTCTCTTATCGCCTCGTCTCTCGACGAGTGCTATCTGCATTACCTAGCCATCTAGATTATTAACTTTTAGATAATTTTTCTATTTATCGTTATAGCATTATTAAATTAATCTCGATTTATATTATTAGAGAGTTAAATAAAAGCTAGAATTGTGCTCTATAGATTATATATTAAAAGTTAATAGATTAGATAAAAAATAATAGTGTTCTTAGTAACAAAAGAAGAGATTTTTCGAGTTAAAAAATAGATCTCTTAATACAATTAATTATTAAGAAACAACAAATATATTTAATTGCAATTTTAAATATTTAAACTAAGTATCTATAAAAATTATAAATAATTGCAAAACAACTCTAAGAAAGAATTATAAAATATATCTAAAATATAAAGATTTAATAGCGCAATCTTTTTTTTTTTTTTTGTTATTATTGTTTTTGTATCTAGATCTTTAAATAAGATTATTATTGTATACAAACTTATATAAAGATATAATAAACTTTAAATAAAATAAATAAAGATTAAAGTAGTTGTACAAGTTTATATTGCAACAATTTTTTTCGATTTTATTTAATTTATTTTAAAATAATTTTTGCGCAACTTATAAAATATCTTAAAGTTTCTAATTATATATAGTTTTCTTATTTGCTTTTATATTTTTTGTTATTTTAGCTTTTGTAACAATAATTTTTGCTATTATTATTTGTTTAGCTTATTTAATAATATTAATAATTTTTTTTATTTTGCGCTTTTGTCTTTTTGTAGCGACAATTGCTTTCTTTGTAACAAAAATCTCTTTTTTAATTTTGTTTTTATTTCTCTTTTTAGATTTCTTTGCAATATATATAGTTTTTGTAGTTTTTTTCTTTATTATCTTTAAAATGTTTGCAACAATCTTTTTTATTATTTTTTAAATTTTTTGCTTTACTTTAATAACAATAAGCTTTATTATTTGTTATATATATATAAATATTATAGTTTTGTAATCTTTTGCTATTGTTAACTTAATAATATTATTAACAACAATAGTATTATATTGTTAATAATATTCTTTGCGTACAATTGTTATTATTAGATATTTATTTAAATTCTTTATAATAAGCTTTAAAGTATTTGCTTATTTTTTTATTATTTTAAACAAACAAAACAATAAATTCGAATATATATTAAAGATATTTTTCTTGCAATAAAAATTACAAATATAATTAATAACTTTCTTAATTAATTTTAATTTTTGCGATATTTTTATAAAGTATTTATCTAGATTTTGCAACAATAATATAATCTATTGCTTTATAATAATTTATCTAATAATAAATTTTGTTCTTAATAAATTTATAACAATTAAAGAATTAAATAATACAATACTAGTGTAAGATACAAGTGCGTTTGTTTCTTGCTAATATATTAAAATATAAAAGACATAAGATATAATAGATTTGTATTACTATATTTTAACTATATAAAATAGATAGTAGTAGAATTAATTGTTAAAGAATAACAAGAAATAAGCTTTCTTTTTATCTAATACTTGCTATAATATACAAGTTTATTTCTCGCTATTTAATTAGAAAGAAATATTGTACTATTTAAAACTTTTATAAATACTTAAGATTATATATCCTGTTATATTTTAAGACGTTAGCGCGTCGAGAACGTTATAATATTATAGTTATCTTCTCTCTTAAAGTACTAGTTTCTAATAATATAAAAAGCTATATTAGTTTTATTAAGATAAAGATATCTACTAAGCGCTAGTATTGCAAAAGCTTGTTAAAAATATTTTTAAATTTTTTTAAAAATTAGAAGAAAAAGAGTCTCTTATCTAATAGAAATAAATTTATGCTTTAATTTAACACAATTTGTAGAATAATATAATAATAACAATAATAATTTATAATATATTATTGTTTTGTTGTTTGTTATTGTTAAAGTTCTAAATAGAATTTAAAGTAAAGTTAACGTTGCGCAAACATTAGATAAATTATAAATATAAATATTGTTGTTTCTCTTTTCTTTTTTTTTCTCTTTTTATATTTTTCTTAATTGTACTTTGTGGAACAAGTTGAATTAAGTTAGATTGCGAGCTTTAAAACTTAACTTGTTTCAAATTAGATATTGTTCGAATTAATTCGAATTATTGTTTAAATTAAGTTAGATATTTATTAAATTATATTTAAACTCAATAGTGCGCTAAAAGTTCTTTCGCTAATCTTTAATAATAACGCAAGCGAGTTTAAATTATTAAATTTTATAGTAATTTTTTTAGTAATTTTTTTGCTAAATTTTGAATATATAATGCAAGAAACGTATATTAAAGACATCTAAATCTTAATAGCTTAATAATAAGAGTCTTCGACACAAACAAGTTTTTATACTAATTTTAGCGTTAATTGCTAGTCTTTGATTAGCAACTCGCTATAAATAATATATAACATTATTTTGTTATAGAAGCGCACAAATTTAAATTTTGTTTAAAACATTTTTTTTTTTACTTTTAATCTTAATAAACAAGTTAAAAGCAATTAAACTTATTAAAAGATTTATCTTAAATAAGTTTTAAACGTTTGTTATAATCGCTTTAATTACTAAGCTATCTAAAGAATCTACAAAAGAAAAAGATTACTTATAAAAAAAACTTTTTTTGTATTTTAAATCTTCTTTTTCTTTTATACAACAATAAATAAATTGTTATTATCGTTAAAGAGAAGATTGTACACTTCGCAAAAGTATACGTCTACAACAACAAAAAATTAAATTGTTAAACAATATAATAATTCGACAACGCAACAACGACAACATTAGATATCGACAAAAATTGTAATTACTTTGCACACTTAATTTTATTTGTTCGTTCAATAAATTTAGTCAATTATTAACGTCTATATACGAGGAAAAACATATTAAAATTAATCTTTAATAAATTTTGTTTTTCACAAATTAATATAATAAACGTATAGAAAATATTTAAGAAGCGTCTAATATTAATATATATAAATGTTATTTTATAATCTAATATTCTATCGAATTTGTTAAGACAATAAAATTGTTAAAGCAATAATTACGACTTTTTTCGATATCTAATAACAATGTTATTTCGTTAATAGAAATAAATATATAATAAGATCTTGTTTTGCAAATTAAAATTTATTATATAAAACAAAATTAATTAAAGCGAATATTAAATTACAATAATTTAATTCGCTTTAAATCTATCTTAAGTTAAAGCAAATTTTGCGCAATTTAATTTAAGTTGTTTGCAAATTATATTTGAATTTAATAACGCATTAACTAAGCAATTAATTATTAAAAATTAACTTTAAATAGTAAGTTAAACAAAATAAATATACATAAATTTCTAGCAATCTTTTTATTTATTATTCTTTTATAATTTCAAGATATATATACAATTAATATTAATAAATTTCGATTTAATAATTTAAAAAGACATATAAGTTTATATTTACGTATCTTTTTGAACTTTTAAGTTGTTTTAAGCTTTCGAGTTATTTTAACACTTTTAGGTTTCAAAATTAATAATTCAACTCTCTTAGATATTGTTTTCTTTTTTTGTTTTCGTTTTAATAAACAAGTTAAACGCATTTAAAATTATCAAAAAAATTGTCTTAAAAGAGTTTCGAATTCTTAATCTCTAATAATTAACAACTTAATTATATTATTTATAACGCGTTTAATCTTTAATTAAGCTAACGTCAAAATTAACATAGTTAGAAATTAATTGTAACGCTCTAATTATTAAGTTATTAAAACTAATATATAAATATATATATTATAAGAAAACTATAAAGATTTTATAGAAATTGCAATTACAACTCTATTAATGTTTGCTTTAATTTTTATTTTTAGTAATTTTTGTATTTATTACTCTTTTAAACTACAAATGTAAAATAGAGAAATTGTATTCGAATTACATTTTGATATTATACATAGCTTTGTTTCTTAATTATCTTTTGCTTTATTATTTAAATCTCGATAACTTAATAAATAGAAATTCGCTTAAAATATTTATTTTTTGTTTTAATTTCTAACAAATAAAATAAAAAAACATAATAAAAAAAATTCGAATTCTTAATCTTCGTTAATAAAGAAACTCGAAAATATTATTTATAACGCATTTAATCTTCGATTAAGCTAACGTTAAAATTAGCATTCTTAACTCTTTATTAACGACGCTTTAATTGTTAAACTATTAAGATTATTTTATAATTGCAAATATTAAAGAGAAAATATAATAAATTTATTAAACTTAAAATTATAATTTAATCGAATTGTATTTTTTTCTCTATTTTTAGCAATTTTTTTGTATATTGCTTTCTTATATTACAAATGTAATACAAAGAAATTATATTTAAAATATATTTTATTATTACATTTATTCTTAATTTTTAATTTTGCGAAAAATCGTTAATTGTAAGCAAAATGCGTAGAAAGTATATTGCGATATTTTAACATAAAGTGTTGATAAATTTTCTAATTTTTATATATTAACTAAAACAAGAATAAAAAATGCAAAAGAATTCTTGCTATAAATGCAAATGCTTAGATTAGTTTGCTAATAATTTTATTAAAAAGTCTATAAAATTCGAAAAAAAGCTCTAGAATTGCGTCAATTATAATTAAGAATTTAAAAAGATAATAATATTGTTATTCTAAATATTTAAGTTAGTTTATTTAATTAAGAGATAAAATACAAGAATTCGCGATATACTTAAGACAATATTTGCGATATTTAAGATGCGAAAAAAATAATAAGAAAAAAAAGTTCTAGATTTGCGTTAACTATAATTAAGAATTTAAAAAAATAATAATATTATTATTCTAAATATTTAAGTTAGTTTATTTGACTAAAAGATAGAGTGCAAGAGTTTACAACATACTTAAAACAACATTCGTAATATTTAAGATACAAAAAAAAAATAACAAAAAAAGAAAGTTCTAGATTTGCGTTAACTATAATTAAGAATTTAAAAAAATAATAATATTATTATTCTAAATATTTAAGTTAATTTATTTGATTAAAAAATAAAATGCAAGAGTTTGCAATATATTTAAGACAACATTTGCGATATTTAAGATACGAAAAAAAATAACAAAAAGCTTGTTGCGTTGCTTTAATCGAACAAAAGCGTAATATAACAATATTATTAAAATTTAGTATTATATATTTGAATGCGTCGAACTTAATAGCAAAGTTGATCTCTAAATTGTCTTGTAGCGTAAACAACAAAATATTGTATAAAAAGTTTTAAATCTCTAGACAACGCATATAATGTTTTTCTTAAATTGCTCGCTTTAAAGCAAGAGACAAAAATTATAATAAAATTAATATTACATTAAGTAGTTTGTTTAAAGTAGATACATTTAACAAACATAATTTGTTTTATTTTTAGTAATTCTTTTAATTATTATTAATTGCAATATTATGCTTAATATCTATATAATATCTTTTAACTATTATTAAGATATAAAATTAAAAAATAATCGACGTATATTTCTTAAAAAAAATTCGAATTTTTATTTTTTTTGCTTTTAACTAAAATATATCTTTTTAAACTTTAAATAAAATTATTATTTAAGATTTGTAAAGTTTAAAATAATATATCGAAAATTTATTTAAAATGTCTTGATTATTAAACTACTTAATTATACTTTAGAAATTAACAATTTTGTATTATTTAAAAACAATTTAAGACGTATCTATTAAAATATATTTTACGAAATAAAATTATAACTAGAGTGTATTTTTTTCGAAACTTTGTTAATACTTGTTTGTTATTAATAAGTTAAGAAATAAATTTGTAAAATTAATATATATTATTATTGCATATAATTGCACTAGCTCTTTTTCTTTATTGTCGCTAATATATATTTTATTATATATTTTATTTAAATTCTTTTTATATATCTCTTTTTTATTTTAAATATTATCGAAATTTATATTTTTGACAAATTTTAATTTTAAATTTAAATGTTTTTGCTAATACATATTCTTTGCAATATTGTACTAGCGAAAAAGCATAAAAGTTTATATAATTGCAAAATTATACAATTTATAAGTTGTATATAGTTTCGACAAAATAAAGAATAAACGTTCGCAAAACATATTAATTGAAACAAAAATCAAAATATCTTGTATTAAATATATTATTATTAGTAATTAATCTTTTAATTGTTGTTACTAGTTTAGAACGCTAGTTTCTTCGAAATACTTTATTAAAACTATAAAGAGCAATTAGTGTTAATTTTTTGCTCTTAATATATTTAAATATAATTTAAAGTAACAATAATTAAAAAAATTATTAAAAATGTACTTTTAAACTTAAATAAACATATTATGTTTTTTATACTAAATAAATTTATTATTGATTGTCGAAGTTTCTTTTTTGTTTTTTTATAATATATTGTTAAAATCTTTAAGCTTCTTTTTAACTTCGATTAATTAAAAGTTCGAAATCAAAGATTTTTTATATCGCATTTTGTAAGAATTGTAGTTTTTTTTCAATAAAATTTAATAAATGTCGACTTAAAGAAATTTATGTCTCTTATATATCTTTTAAGCTTAATTGCTTTGTTTAAAAAGACTATTATTTATTATAGAACACAACAATGTAATCTTGTTATATAGATAGTCTAAGTTATTTTAAGTTTTATTATAGTATTACGTAAACTTTTTCTTTGCAATTATAATCGTATTAAGTATTTTTTTCTTTTATAATATTTGTTTGTTTCGCAATTTAGTTTTAACTTTGTCTAGTTTATTAAACAAATTATTATAAATTAAAAAGATGTAATAAATAATAAAAGTCTTAATAATACTAAGTATCTTTGTAAAGATACAAAAGAGCTTAATAATCTTAATTATATATATTATTTGCTCTTATTTAAATTTAGAGAGTTTTAAATATTCGCATTCAAATTTTGCGAAAAATATAATCAAATTGTTTCGCAAATTGTAAATTCGAATTAGCATATAATAGATAGAATTTTAACAAGTTTTTACGTCTTAAAACAACTTAAGAGACTTAATTCGATTAATCTTTAATATGTCTTTGTTTATTTTAATTTTTAGTTGTTTTTGTTCGATTTGCATTTATTATATTTGCATAAAAGATTTCTTTCGTTTGTTGCTAACATTAATGTAAATAATTAATTTTCGCATTTATGCAATTGTTAGCAACTAAAAATAAATATAAAAATAAATAAAAACAACATTATCTTTATTAATATTATAGATAACTTACGTAAAATAATATTTAAACAATTCTTGTTTTTAACTTAATTCTTTTGTAGTTTTTTGTTAATTAAATTCGCACGTATTGTTTTAAGAAGCATTTTTATCGCAAGTTGCAAAACATATGTCAAACAAAACATATATTTAATAAGAGTATTATTGTTTACATTAAAGATATTTGTAACGTTTCGATTAAACTTATTATTATTAATATTGTTATTATTGTTTTTCTCTTAATCTTCTTTATCGAAGATATTGTTTAATATAATTTTATGCGTAATTGCATTAAAATTAATGTATTGCAAAAAGTTTGCTATAAAGATTTTGTTATTTAATACGTTATTAATAGTAATAGCTAAAACTCTATTTAAAACTTTGTAAAAATTTAGCGTTCTTTTAACTAAGTTTGCAATTCTTTAACTTAAATGCTTGCTTACAAAATACATAAATTTTAAAACAATTTTGTAATATTCTTAATTATAATTAATAAAAAACGCAATTATAATCAAGTAGAATTAACAATTAGAAGTTGATTAAGCATTTATAGTAAACGAAAGCTTTGTCTTATTATTCGAAAGACGTTTTAATAGATTTTTTTTCTCTTTAGTTAATTGCTTTATTATATAATTTTTAATTGTAAAAACGCTTTAAAGAATAATATTTAAATTAAAACAACGAAAAAAACATAGCATTTTAACATTGTTTACTATGCGAAAAAGCGAATTAATAATTACAATTTATTTTTCGAATTAATTGTTAAAGTTCTTTCGAAATAATCTTTTATTATTAAACAAAATGTTACAATCTTTAAAATTCTAAAACAATAAATTATTAATTAAGAGAACTTAAACAATATTTATTATAACAATCTTTTTGCTAATTGTTCGAAAAAGATAACAAAAAATAGTAAATTAATTCTTTTTTTTTTAGCAATTTTTAAATTGTTAGTTAAGTTAATCTTTTGTTCGTTAACGTTTTAATACAATCGTTGCTATTAAAATGCTTGCTAAGAGTCGAAATTTTGTTGTTGTTCGAAAAGTTATAAGTTAAAACAACGTTGTATCAAATATATATAACAACTAAATTATTATTTTTAATTATAATACTTTTAAGATACAAATCTTATATATTAGAACGTTTTTTCTTATTATTTTAATATATATTTTTTTTAACATCAAGTTTCTTTGCATTGTTTTCGTAAAATTAGTAAATTTTTTGTTATTATTTTTTGAAGATTGTGCGATGTTTGTTACTATACACAAAGTATTGTTTATTTTTACTTTTAATTGTTAATTTGTTTAAAGTTGCAAAGTTATTAAATATAATAAATTTAATATTAACAATGTTTGTTACTTAACTAAATAAATTAATAATAAATTAAAACATTAAGATCTTTTAACAAAAGTAAGATAAATTTATTGAAAATATTAACAAATTAATAAGTACAAATCTCTTTATATAAAAGAAACAAGAGCGAAGATACGTTTCTATATATCTTTATAGTTATTTAGTTAACTAGTTGAATTGTTGAAGCGCTAACAATTAACAATTAAGCTTAAATTAATTATATTAGAATTTAATTTCTTATTTGATTTAATTTATTAATTTTTTTAAGTTATAAAACTAACAACAATTGCTAAACGCAATAAGAATCATATAACAAAACATTTTTTAAATATGTCTTAAAACGACTTCTTTAATTTATCGAATTCTTTAAAAAATAATTATAATAAAGCGCAAATTAAAGAGAATCTTTTAAACAACATTTAATTAACAATAAAAAATTTAACATTGTTACTATTTAAGCTTTTCTTAAACGTTATAAATACTAGATTGTCGTTTAGAAAGCAATCTATTGCATTTTCGTAATCGAATAAATAATCGTTTATCTTACAAAAGCGATTTTCGAATATTGGCGATCGAACGAAAACAATTGTTAAAAAATTAATTTGTGCTCTATTTTTAAAAAAAAAAGAAAAGAAAGCAAAAATACAAATCTAATAATAAATTTATATAATTGTTACAAGAGCTTTTGCGTACTTATTATATTTTAATAGCTTTAACATTTAAAAAGATTAAACAATATTAAAAGTTAATAAAACTAATAATATTACAACTTTCTTTTTCGCGTCTAATTAAGAAAGTGTTTTACAATTTGTATTAAAAGAATTTTTGTATTCAATTCGCAACACTAAAGACATTACAAAAGATCGCAAAAATTATATTAATTTTCGAAATATATTGTAAGCAATCTAGTATCTTTGTTTGAGCAAGTTTAATTTTGTATTTAGTTAGCAATCTTTGCATTATTTATGTTAAAAAAGTAATTTTGCAATCGAAAAACATAAAATTGATTAAATCTTTACGATTTATTATATTGTTGTAGAAGAACAAACTAATATATCTATAACATATAATATATAATATGTAAAGTATTTTTAATTATTATTTTAATAATTACAACTAACATTTAAATAAATTTGCGTCTTTTAAAATACAAGTTGCAACAAACAATTATCTTAGACAATTAATTTATAAAACTAAAGAGATTCTTTAATATTATAGTAAAAACATCAAAGCTAAATATAATTCGATTTTAATTCTTTAAGACTTTTTTATTAAAGCTCTTTATAATTAGCGCAAATACGTATTTTGTTTCTTCGACGTTCGCATTTGCGTCTTAATTATACTTTGCAAAGTCGTAGTTCTTAAGTTATTAAAACGCTAACTTAAAAAAATTATATTAATTATTTTCGTTAATCTTGCGAAAGACTTTTCTATGCGTCAACATATTGCGCCAAATTATTATCTCGATTCTAAAAAAGTATTCGTAAGAAAATAATATCTCTACTCGCATAACATTGATTTAATAAATATTAGCATATAAGTTGTGCATAATAGTACGAAATAAAGATATCTTTTTGTCTTATAAACTTAATAAAATTAAGTTATAAATTAAGTATTCATAAATTTAAAGATCGACGCATCGATCTATATAAGAGACTTTTTTAATTATAATAATTATAAGCGTTTGTTATATTTTTCGTACTTTATGTTCATTAACTTTGCGAATTTTCTTTTTCTTGTTAATTTAATATTGCTAACTAATTGTTATTAAATAAAATAAAGAGACTTCTAGAAATAATACGTCGTCTTCACATTTTTCTTTCTCTTTAAGTATACGAAATTCTTGATTTATATATATTATTAACATAAGTTGCGCATATAAATAATTACAAAGATAACTAAAAAAATTATATCTAACATAGCTTTGCTATCTAAAATATCTTCTTATAGTAAATTGTTGTTATTTTCAATAATAAATTTTTCGCTTAAATTAACGCTCTTCTTTTATGCGATTTAATTAGTATAACAATTTTAATTAATTTTAGCAATTGTTAGCATCGACAATGTTTAAGCAACAAATATAACAATCTTAATTTATCGTTTATATATAAAATTTGTTAAAAACGTTCTTTTTAAAGTCTTTTAATTCTTTTTGTTAACATTTTGTTATTTTATAATTTTTTATAATTTTCGAAAATAATAACGTTCGAACAATCTATTGATTTTTTTTGTTAATTTAACAATTTTCTTTGTCTCAATAAAGTTGTTTATTCGATAACAAAACTTTTTAATATTAAGATTTAAGCTTAGATTCTTTTTTGTTTTGCGTTTTTGCTATAAGTCTTTAAGATAACTTCGAAAATCTCTAATAAATGCAATAAATATTAACTTAAAATAGAATTTTTAACTAGCTATGCAATATTATTTGTATTTATTTTTTTAATTATTATCGCAAACACAATGTATCTAATAAGTTCTTTAAATTGACTTTTATTCTATTAAGATCTTCGCGCTTTAAATCAATTATCTTTTGTTAACTATATTGTAAATTGTAAATTTTAAAAACAAAACATAAATCTAATTTTGTTAATATTCTTTTAAATTGTATTATTCTTTCTATAGTATTATACAATAATTCGAATAAAAATCACAAAAATAAGTTGATTAAATGCGAATATTAGATAATTTTGATTGTAGCGCAAGATTTCTCGTCGAAAGCGAAACTTAAATACATTCGCTTTTAGTGCGCTTTTCATAAAACTTTATATTAAGCATCTAATTAATAAAATAATTACTACAAATTATTACAAACTATCTAATAATAATTTCTTAATAATAGTAAGATAGTGCAAAATATTAAACTAGTTTTAAAATTCAAAATTTATTATTAAATGCTACAAATATTTGATAAATAAAGAAACTTACATAAATATAGTTTGCTTAATAATCGTAAATAGTAATATTCTTGTTTCAAAAATTCTAGTTAAGTAAATCTTCGCTCTAAAACTTGCAATTTTTTATTATATTAACATTTGTATTTTAATATCGTTAACTATTTATATTATAATTCGAATCAAAAAAATTAAACTTTTTTTTCGAATTAACATTTTTAATGTTCGCAAATTTGTTAATAAAAAGTTCGTTAAAAATAATAAACTAATTCGACGCTTAATAACTTAAAAAATCTCGCATATTATTAAGTATTTTAACGTTATTAATTTTAACAAAATTAAGAAGAGAAAGTTTAAACAAAAAAGTAAATTACTTTATATTGCTTTAAATTTATTAAAAGCTAAAAAACACTTTGTAGTTATAGCTTTGCATCAAATTAAAATTGCGCAAAAAGTTATAAAATATTGTTTAACGTTTAAATTTTTTGCAATTTTTGTACAAGCAATTTCAAGCGACATAACAACAAGCTTTAAAATTAAGTATTGTTAAACAAAGAACGCACTTTGTACTTTGCAAGATAGATTCGAATTAATGTTAACATCTTTGTACGAAAGTACGTTAATAGTTCAAATTATTTTGTATTCTATTTATTATTTTGTTAATCTTTAATTTAATAAGTTTGTTCGCAACAATTTATACAAAACGCGTTACGTTAATAAAATTTAACTTAAATTTTATATATTAAATAATACATTTTAATTATATATATATTGTTCTTTGTTAAAAACAATAATTAATTTGCTTAAAATACATATTCTTATCTCTAAATTAAATCGCTAAAGAAAATTTAATCTACAATTGTTTTTTTAATTTTAAGCAAAATAATATTAATTGCTATAGTAATTTGCAAACAAAACATAATTAAACAAAGTACAATTAAGCGAAGAAAGCGAAATCTAGACAAAAAGAAAAACAAAAAGCGATATCTTTATCTAGAGAACTTATTTTAATTCTAAAGTTAATTTTAAGATTAAACAAAGAATAACAAAATATTGCAAATTTAACTTAAATCTTTTTTAATAATACTAAGAATTAAAATTTAAGTAAATCTTTATATAATTAATAATTTGCGCAAAGCATATAAGTAATTTAAGAAAAATATTTAATTATAACTACAAAAAATAATTTTTGTTTTATATAACAAAAATATAAACTTATATTTTTAAATTAAAATATTAATATTTTGTTTTGCTTTTTCTATATTTGCGTTAATAAAACGTGCGATTTACATAATTCTTTAATATATATTAGAACTTTATTAACATTTTGTTGCTCTAATATTAATAATATATTAAATTGCAAGCATTTTTATTTATTTTTCTATTACTTTCTATATAATCTTAAACAAAAAATTGCGCTTTCTAAAACATTATATTGTAATCGAACAATATTAAGTTATTTATTACGTGCGAAAATATTGTACGATCTTAATTAAAAAAATAATAAGTAACTTATTCGTTAAAGAGATACGCTCTTAATTTTCGAATATATTTTTGTCAAAATTCTTTGTTATTAGCGCAAATGCGCATTTTGCGATTGCAATATTTATGTTAATATTCTAATTATACAATACAAAGTTGTAGTTATTATCTTATTAATACATCAATTTAGAAAAATTATATTAACTCTTTTTGTTAAATATATAAAGAAAATTTATATATGTAAACATATTGCGCCAAATTGTTATTTCGCGTTTAAAAAAGTATTTGTAAGAAAATAGCATCTTAAAACAAAGCTTTTAAATTTAATAAATATTAACATATAAAGTTGTTTCGATTGCACAAAAGAAAAATATTTTATTAATTTATATTGTTAATAAATGCAAATTGTACTTAAAATGTTAATAAATCTCGATGTTTATATATTTGTTTATATAGCGAATTTTTTCAAACAATATAATTATAAGCTTACGTTAAATTTTTCGCAACGTTAGAAACTTGTTTATGCGACGCTTTTATGTTTCGTTTATTATATTTTGTCGAAATTAATAACGCAACATTGAAGTAAAAATATTAAGAATCTTATAATTATAAGAGTTTTTAAGCTCTTAAAGTGTCTAAAAGTTAGAATCTAACATTGCGAAATTAATAAATAAACAACTACAATAATTGCTAGAAATATTATATTAATTTTAATCTTAATATTAAAGATATTTTCTCAAAATAAATTGCAATTATTCTTAACAATAAATTTTTTGTTTAAATTAATATTCTTCTTTTATGTAATTTAATTAGCATAAACACTTTGCTGTATTTTGTTATATATTAATACTAAAAAAATTCGAATATTAACAATAACAAATATAATTTATCGCTCTTTTATATATTTTTTACAAATAATATTTTTTATTTGCGTTCGCTCTTAATTGTTAGACGTTTAATACAATAGTATTGCTTAAAGCTTTTTAAGTTTGTATTAAATTGTTGTTATATTTGTCTTTTTAATTGTATCTACTTTTTTCTTTTTTAATGTTTATATTTTGATTTGTTTGCAAAACTTAACAATGTGTAAATTTCGACTTAAGTCTTTCTTACGTTTGCGCTTTTTTTATAAGTCTTTAAAACAACTTTAATAATTTTTAGTAAAAGCAATAAATGCACTTTTGAAGACAATCTTTAAATAAGTTATAATTAATTATTGTATTAATTTTTTTAATTATCGTAAAATGCTTTTTGTATTTAGAGTATCTTTATTATTGTTGTTTATTTAAGTAGCTTTTATAATCTTAAGTTCAATTCTATATTGTTCGTTATTATTTTGCTTAAACTTATATATAAAGTAATTGTAAAACTAGACTAAATACTATATTTTTTTGTTCAAAATTTTTAATCGTATGCAATTAAGTAATATCTTAAGTAACAAAATTGCATTAACAAAAATAGATTGCGTAAATAAATAAAAATGCGAAGGAATTCGTTGCATATATAACGCAATTTAATTTGTTACAATTTGTTTTATCTTAAGCAAGATGTTCGCATCTTAAGTATAAAAATTAATGTTAACAAAGAATCTTGTGTTTCGATAAATTTTAAATCTAATATTAAAAGAATTTACAAACATAGTATATCAATTTAAAAATTCTATCTTTATTAAGCTTCTTTTTAACAACTTAAATTCGCATTTAATTCTTATAAACGACAAAAACAATATTGTTTTTTATAGCTATTTCATTTTATAATGCTATTTAAATTGTCGCTAATAGCTTTTCTTTAAGCATTGTATTTGTTAATTTAACTTATATTGTAGATTTATTTATAATAAAGTTAACTTAATGCAAATTAATCGTTATCTCATTAATTAATTATATATAAATCAAGAAAAATTACTTTTTTAAAAATTATTAAAATTAATAAAGTAAAACAAAGATAAGTTAAGCTTAACAATAAATTCTTTTATACTACATTATATTAAACTAAGATTAACAATCTATTCGCAATTGTTTACTTGCGTCGATATAAAACTAAACATAAATTTTTAAAATTTTTAATCTTTTTAATTTCGTTAAAGCAACAAGTCTTCAATTTTTAATATAGTTTTGTTCGAACTTTAAGAGCTTTAACAATAAAATTACATTAACAATCTAGCGTTCTTAAATATCTACAAAACAATATTTAAGTAGTCGTAATTTTTATAATCGAAAGTATGTTTATTGTTCGAATTGTTTCGTATTCTATTTATCTTTTTATTAATCTTTAGATTAGAGAGCTTGCGTACAACAATTTATATTAAACGCTTAACAATAATAAAGTTCAACTTGAATTCTATACGTTTATTAAGACATTTTAATCGTAAATATGTAATTCTTTGCTAAAGATAACAACTAATATCTTTAGAATATATATCTTTATCTTTAATTAAATTTGACATAAAGAATTTAACATATAATAGTCTTTATTTCAAACGCATTACAAAATTATTGTTTAACGTAAAAGAAAATAAAGATTAATACAATGTTGTAAAGACATTAAACGTCTAAAAATATATAAAGAAAATTGCGAAACTCGAAATTGTAAATAATGTTTATAATAAAAAAAATATAAAAAATAATAAAAAGAGCTTAAATAAGACTTAATACAATATAAATTTTAAAATAATTATTAATTTTAAGTCTTCGAAATTAACATTTAAGAACTACATTAAATAATCGAAGATTTTAAGACTTTTAAACATAAATATTTAAAATCTAATATAAAAAATAAATTGCAACATATTAGATACGAATACTATATATTTACATACTTTATTAAGTTGCTTATTGATTTCTAAATGCATAAAAAAATGTTTAGAATTATAAGTCTTTCTATTCTAGACTTAGTACGCTATTAAGTTCGAATTTTACTTAAGAAAAATTTAAACTTAAATTAAGAAATTCGAGTCAAGTTGTATTTATTAGATACTTAATCTATAACTCGAATTAACTCGAATTAAACAAATTCGATTTAAGTAATACTTAATTTATTTCGCGAAGTACTTAATTGTAATTGCTTTATTGTTATAAATAAATTGTTGCAAAAACAACAATATATAAAACTTATATATATAGTGCAAATTATAAATTAATATATTTTTCGCTTCTTTTTTCTTTGTTTTTTTAATTATATTTTCTAAGAGATCGAAAAAATAAATAAATAAATAAATTTAATACTTTATTGTTTGCGATATTAATATATTACAATTTGTAATAATCTTTTATATATAACTTGCGTAAGCAAATATATATATATTTGCGAAAAAAAAAATATTTGTATTTGTTATAAATTTTTTTATCGCAAATTAAATTGTTATATTGTAATAAATTTTGTTTGTATTTACAATATAACAATTATTAATATTTACTAGTTTATTAAACGCTTTTAAGATTATATAAAAAAACTTGTTATTAATTATTGCGAAAAACTTAAGATAGAAAATATAATTTTTGAAATAATAAAATATATACAAAAGAATATAGTTTGCGAAATAAAGAATTAATAATATAATAAAAAGTTTATCTTATTAATAACAAATTAAACTTAATTTTGTATTTAACAACTTAAATAAAATTTAATTTTTGTTTAAAAATATTAAATTAAGTTCAAATAAAAACTTGCAAAAACAAAAATAATTCGAAATAAAATTCTTGCTAAAATATAACAATTAATCGATCTACTTTTTAAGAAAGTATTAAAAATAAATATTTTTGTTTGCTTTTTAATATTTTATTAATATATATTTAAAATTTAAAGCAAAATAAAATTAAAAATAAAAATAAATTGTTAATAGAAATAAAGAAGACAAAATTAAAATAAATTGTTTTTAAATTTGTTATTAATTTAGATAAAATAAGTTTAAAAGATTCTTTTGCGAAGTTTTATAATTTTGCGACAAAATTTCTTATTAACTTTAAGTTGTCGACAAAATTGTTAAATAAAAATATAATAAGTTTTATTACAATTTCTTTTGCGCTTTGTTTGCTTATATATTTTTAGAAGATAAGAGATACAAAGATATATATAAATAGCAAGAGCAAATCTATAGCAAAAACGAAAAAGATTGTATAAAGTAGATTTTTTGTAGTTTGTCTTTTTTAAAAGAATATAAGTATTTCGAACAATTTTAAAAACTTGTCTATAATTAATTTTAAAAAGTTTAACAATTTATTTTCAAATAAGTTCAAGAATTTTTTTTAGTTGTTTTAAGATAAGTTTAATAAAATATTAAGAGCTTGTTAAGTTGTTACAATATATTATTAATTAATTAGCAATAATAGAATAACTTTGTTTTTAAACTATATTTTAAATATTTATATTAAGAGAGACAATTTTATTATTTTTATTATTTTATATAATAAAATAAAGAAATCTTTTTATATAACTTAATTATACAACAACAATACAATAACAATTTCGCAATATTTTATTAAGCAAATTATTGTTAATATAATTGTTGTTGTTGCAATATACATTGTATTATCTTTTTTACTTTTGCTTGTTATATATTTGTTTTTTAAAATTCTTTCGCAACTTATTAATATTATTTAGAGATTCTTCTCTTAACTATTAATTGTACTTTTTGCTCTAGTTTATTTATTTAATTTTATATTATATTTGTTTCTTTAACTTAGTTTTGTCTAGAATTTCTTCAATCTTTTATTAAATTTTGTTATTAATAAGTTTTAAAGTTTGTAATATTTATTTTGTTTACTTATTATTAATGCAATACAAATATAATTTTAAAAATAAAATATAAAAAATATTATAAATTCGATAGATATTAAGTAGAATAAAACAATAAATTTGTATTCTAATCTTGTTTTTAATTCTAAACAATTTAATATATTTGTGCAATATCTTTTTGCTAAATCTCTTTTGTTTTAGATTTTTAATTAAAAGTATAATTAATTCTTCTATAATAAAACTCTTTAACTTATATTTTTTATTATAGTATTTCGCTTATTGCGCAACAACGTTTTCAAGACGTTTTACTAGAATTTTTCTTAAATTATAAAGTTATTTTACACATTTCTATATCGACAATATTTTTTTTTCGATAAAATTATTTTTAACTTTATAGTAGATCTTTGAATAATAATTATATATTAATGTTAGGATTAAAGCTTTAATAACTAGTATATAGTTAATTAACAAAAATACTAGCTATGCAAAACTAACTATATATAGGAAATAAGTATAAATATTATAGATTCCAAGACGCTAGACGTTACTCGTAGTATATTCGAAACTAAAGAGCGAAAATTCAACGAATAATTAAAGAGCGAAGTCTATTTAATTTAGAATTGTAACATTATTTTTTTCTTTTATTTGCAAATTTCGACGAAATAATATCGAATCTTTTAGTTAGCGTTTCTAGTTAACTTTAGTTAATCTCGAATGCTTATTAAATATAAACTTCGATTAATATCAAATACATATTAAATATTATTCGACAATCAAAATTGAAGTTTTTGATACGCATCGAACAAAAGAATAAATTTGTCAAATAAAGAGAAAGTAATCGAAAATTTTAAAATAAAATGTGCAAAAAATAATAATATACAAAGCAAAGAACGTATATATTACGAATAACGTTTTAGTTAATTCTTAATTATTTTCGATTAATGTCGAATACGTTTGTTAAATACAATTTAATGTTTAAAATAAAATGTCGAGCTATTGTTAAACAATAAAAATTGAATGTTAAGCGATTGTTAAGTAGTTAAAATCGAGTTTCGAATAATTTGTTAAGCAACAACAAGATTAAAAGAAAGAAAGAGAGTAAATAAATTTTAAGAAAACATCAAATATAAAAAAATTAAAAAGAATACAAAAGATTATTAATTTTAACTCTAAAAAAGAAATTCGAATTACGTAATACAAAAATCGAAAAATCGATTACATTTAAAAAAATTCGAAAGATCGATTAATTACGTAATTTAAAAAGAGAATCAACAACAACAAGAAGAATAACAATAACAAAAAGTCGAAATTCGTCAAATTTTAACTATATTCAAATATGTTCGTCTAAACTTGCAACACAAAGAGAGAAAATAACGTAAAAATGTCTTGATAGCAATTTATATATAATTGTGCGTATATTTAGAAATGTTAAATCAATTTTAATTCGAAAAATCTTTAGAAAAAACAATTATAAGATATTTAACAAAAACACTATAGAAACAACAACAAAAATCTTAAATATATATCGACTAACTTTTAACAATAATAATATATTAATAATGCGTTTTTAGAATTCTTATTAAGTGTAATAGAAAATAAAATAACATATTAAATTTAATTTTAATTGCGAATGCATAACAAGTAATTTCTAGCAATAGTAATATATTAGCAATACGTTTTTAAGATCAATTCTAGATGCGACGACAAAAACTATAAATATATATTAAGCGACTTTTTGGCAACAATAATAATAGAGCGCAAAGATATATAAATACGAATTATTTTATTTATTAGATTTTTAATTAGAAGATGTCTTAAATGTTTAATAAGATCTTGTTGCATCTAGATATTCGTAACAAAAGTTAACAACAAAGTTAAAACAATTGTTAGTTATAAAATAATTTAGTTATTTAGATTTATTGTTGTAGTTTGTGTAATTTATAAAGAAAATTTAATATTGTAGCATTTTGCGTTTGTAATTAATAACAGTTAGATTTAAATTTACGTTATTGTTATTTTTGCGCATATTGTATTGTAATGCTTCGATACTTTTAACGTAGTATTCGAAATCGTTATTAATATTGTTAATAGCATTAACAAATAACAAGAGTTTAATTTGTTAACTTAACAAGAACTTGCTCTTATTAAAATATAAAAGTTATATATAAAATATTAAATAAATGTTTATTAATTTGGGCAATTTTAATTCGTAAACATAATTGTTAATTGCTCGAATAATCTTATAGAGATTTGCATTTTTATACTTTAGAGACTTGCATAATTAAGTTGTTTTAATATTTCAAATATTAAACATAATTTAATCGTCGATTTTAAATTTCGAGATCGCAATGCGTCTATAATTAGCGAATTTTACTTATTTAATTTAGATTTAAATAAGCTTTTGTCGAAGAAAATTTCGCAAAATTTTAATTTTTTTGACGATCTTGTTAACATTTTTTATGTTGTAACGAACTTTAAACGTAATATTATTAAGAAAGATTATAAATAACTTTAAATCTAATTGTAACAAATAGTCTTTAATAACAAAGAAAAATAATAAGTTAATAGATTCGTTAATATAATTGTTTGCGACAAATTCGACAATAACGAGATAATTAATCTAGTTATTCTAATTGTATTGTATGTATATTCGAAGATATTGCTTAAAAGCAACATTAATATTTTTAATTTAATCGTCGATTTCTAGATAAAACATAATTAATAATTTAGATTTAATTTCTAATCTTTTGCAAAGACGTTATTAAAAGTAAGCGATAAATTGAGTGCCTTTGTTAGAAACAATAATAACTAAAAAGCTCTCTATGCGTTAGATAAAATCAATAAAAACTTAAACAACAATTTTGACTTTTAAAGAGTTTATAAGTATAAATTTCTTATTTTTGAATAATTTATTAATTATTACTAAGATATATTGAAAGATTTTTTCTTTATAACAACATAACGACAAAAAGATAATAAAGTCGCAAAATATGTCTTGCTAATAACAATTTAAAATAAACAAAAATTTTAATAAATTATATTTATATTTGCGATGTAATTTGACGTACTTGTAAATCGAACAACTTTTAACGTATTTTTTGACGTCTAAATATAGTGTAAATTAATAGTAGTAACATTATATTTTTTTGAAAATAGTTGTTCGATTTAAGTGCTTAACGCTTAATAATTTATGCTAGAATCTAATTGCTTTAACTCGAAGAGTATTATTTGTATTTCGAAACACATATATCTTATTTCGAACAAATAGATACTTAACATTAATTATTAAGTGTTTAATTACAATACAATTTTTAAGTTTTAACTTAATTGTTTTGCGAAAAATAGTTAAGATTTTTCGTTTATTAACTTCTTTAACGTAGATAATTTATTTTATCTTTTTGTTATGCAAATATATTTTCGATATTTGTTAAACGAAAACTTTGAAGTCGAATTTTATCTTAAGTTTCTTCTCTTCTATTAAATTGATTGCGACAACAAACGAAAACTAAATTGTAAAAAAGATTGCAAATATAGACAAATAAATTGTAAATAAAGCAAGTATATCGAAAGAAAAAATAGAATTAATAGCTAAAGACAACGAAATTATAAATTAAGAGATCGTAAATGCAACGATAACTAACAATAAAATTAAAAAAAAAATTTAGCAAAGCGAAGTTTGCTTTGCTAAAGTAATGCAAGTATTGCAAACAATAAAAACATAAATAATTCTACGTTTTCGTTAGTTGTTAACGAGATTTAAGTAAACTTTTTGCAAGTTTTCGCAATTTTTTTGTTAATAATTAATTTAAATTCGATAAAGTTTCGAAGCAAATAAATTAATTTCGTTACTAGATTGTAAATAACACTTAATAGTAACGAAATTAATATAACAACTTTAATTATGTCTAATTTTAAATTATATTGTTTAAGAATTGTTTATTGTTAAAACTAATTGCGAGAGTTATTGTTGTTAAAGAGCAAATTTTGCAATCTTTTAATTAAATTGTTTAACTTCGCGTTTAATATATTTAATTAATAAATAATTTTAAATTTAAATTTAAATAGAAACTTAATTTAACAAACTTAACAACAATTAAGTTGCTTAATAATTATAAAATACTTTAAATTGCGATAATTAATAATAATTTTAATAAATTGTTCGATAAATGTATTAATATACTTTGAGTGTTATTTCTCAAAAGTGCAAACAATAATCAAGAACTTTTTGTCGTAGATTTTGTAATTGCACTTTGCGAACAACATAATTTTAAACATGTAAACTATTAAATAAAGCAATTTATTTAAGTTTATTTATAATAATATAATAACAACTACAAAGTCGAAGATATCGCTTTCGATTTAAATCTCTAAATTAAAATCAAAGTAATGCAAAATAAATTAATTAATAAAGACTTTTTTAAGAGCTTAAAACGCAAGATCTTTAGAATCGTTAAATTGTTATAAAAAATTAAGACTTTTATTCTTAAGCTTACTAAGCGCTAACAAAGATTTAATTAAATTCAAATAATTATAAATAAATTGTCAATAAAAGTTAACAAAGTCTAGAAAGATTTGCATATTACGCACGCAAATAGAAGCTTCTTATTTAAGAATACACTTAACTTTCTTAAGATTTATTCAAATCTCTTTAATAATAATAATTAAATTTAGATATTTAACTTGTTTAATAAGGAAAATATATTTGTTAATATTTAAATAAAGATTTGCGTTATAAAGCTTAGCAAGAACTTTATTTATATAATTTTTATATTTCGCTTTAATATTATTGTAAACTAAAATATTATTTATATAAATAATGCAAAAATTGTTTAAATAAAGATTAAGAGTTTTATTAATAAAAGATTAAAACGTAATTAAGACATTATATAACTTAAAAAACATTACAATATACTTAAACAAATTGTAACAAATAATAAAGACTATCTTGTATTTATTATTAAAACATATTCGAATTTCGTTAAAGACAACAATAATATCGAACTTGCTATAGTATTTAATCTTGCATAATTGTTGCAAAAATTTTTAAATTAACAATAAAATATTGCAATTCTTAATTGTTAAAGCGTTAAAATCTCTATAGTTTACGTAGATACACAAATCTCTATTAGACTTCTTAACTATAAAAGTGAAAACAACATATTATAAAATATTGTTGCAAATTTAACTTTTACAATTTATGTTATTTAGATAAACTCTAATAATTTTTTCTTTTTAATAGAAAACATTATAGATTTTCTTAATCGAAGAAGTTGTTTTTGAAACAAAATTAATAGCATAATTAATGCTTTTATTTAATAACAATCTATTAGCTTTCTATAAATTAAAGAGCTTAACTTAGTGTTTAAACTTTAAATAAATTTGCTTCTTTAATTGCTTCAAATTAGAAGAATCTCGCTTAAGCTTCGCATAGAATTTATCGTGATTATTAAAAATTATAATTGCAACGTTTATTGTAACATTGTCGTCTATAATGCAAGCTAAATATTTATCGTTTTTCTTTAATTAATCTAGTATAACAAAATGCTTAGATAGCATAACAACTATCTTGTAGCTTTCTTTGTTAACAAGCTTTAAAAATATAGAAACATTTATTTAATAAACATCGATTTTATTAAGAGACTTCGAAGACAAACGTTTTAATTGCTTGCGTTAATTGTTAAAGATTTCTAACAATTGTTAATTTAACAAACAATATTTTATACAATAATTAAAATTAAATTCGAGAAATTATATATTATCTTTAATTTGTATATTATACTTTTTAATCTAAAGTATATTGAAAATAATTGCAAATTATTTTAGTTTAATTATTAAACATTATAAAATATTAATATGTTCGCTAAGATTAATAATAATTTAAGCGACATAAATAATATTAAAGACAAATTTGTTATTAATTAAACGCAATTTAATAGAATTTTAAAACAACATAGTAGAAAGCTTATAAAGCTTAATAAACTTTTTATTTATAAAGATTTTATTAGAGACTTCGATATTAATAAGTAGCATTGCGTTGAAATAACGTTTATTAAAGAATAAATAAATTTAATTTGAACAAATTTTGACGTAAAAATTTAGTTGCTAGTTGTTAAGTAATTTGTTGTCGATAACACTAGAATTAAGTTCAACTTTAACGAACAAAATTTTATTTTATAAATTAAATATAACTTTAAGTTCTTTTATTGTCTTTCGTATAAACGTTAATTTTTATTTCGAACTACAACTGTTGTTAAAAACGTTTAATTTTTTAATTTGTTAAAGTTATCTAAGTTGTTATTTAAAATATTAGAGAAACTATTTTCTCTAAGTGTTGCTAGTTCGAAATCGCTAACATTATAAGTTTTAAGCTTAACAAAAGCTTTATTTTTAATCTTAGTTAACTTATTTTTGCAAAAGACGTTTTTATAATGCGATCTATATTTTAATTTAAGACATTTTCGACAAAGATTAAGAAACTTGATTTTGTCTTTAAAAACTTGAAATTATGCTTCTATGTTTTGTTTTTAATTGCGAGTAAAAATACGTATATTAAAGTTATTGATATTGCGAACATTTATATTAATATATTTAAAGAGTTTAAAAATATTAATGCGATTATTGCGTTTATTAATGTTATTAGTAACTTATATATAAATAAAAGTTTAAGTAATAATTAAACAAAATCTTTTTATTTGCTAAAGTTTTAAATCGATTTTACGAATTAATTTAATAAGTTAATTTAAAGTAATATAATTCGTTAAAATAATATAGTAACTTTAAAGTTTATAGCTTAAATCTTTGTTAAATTAATGTATTTTATTAATTTCTAATATAAAGATTCTAGTTGTTGTAGATATAAAGCAATTGACGTATTAATTAAAGATTTTAATATTTTTTATAACAAATTTGAACGATATAATCTTAACAAAGTTACGTCGTTTCTTGTTTAAATTGTCTTATTAAACACTTAAATCTTCAAGCAAATTATCTATTATTAAATAAAAATTAATAGATTTATTAAACAAACAATACTTGATTTTTCTAAAAATGTTGTCGATAATTTTAACAATAATAAAATTAAGTTTAACTTTCTTAAAGATAAAACGTTAAGAAGCATTGCTAAACTTAGAAACTAATACAATAATTTATTGTTTAAACTTTTTGAAATTTTTAATAAAGATAAAGAGATTAAAAAAGTATTTATTGTTTTTTATGTTTCGTAGCTTCGATTTAAGATTACGAACGAGATAGACGTCGTTAAATTAATTTTTTGCTTATAAGCTAGATTTATAAAAGTAGTTACGTTTGTTGTTGTTGTTAAAGTTGTAAGTTATATAAGTAGATTCAATAAATACAATTTCTTTATTTCGAAGAAAAGAAAGCTTTTGTTCTAGTTGACGTACAATAGCTTTAAACGAATCGCATTAAACTAAAGCGTTGTTGTATTTTTGTTAAAGACAATATATTGTTTTGTTGCAAATATTTACTATTAATTTCGTTTAATTTAAATAAGTTTGCAAAAAGTTAATTTGAATTTTTAACTAATAAACAAAGTCGAAATTAATTTTTTTATCGATTTGAAGCTTGACGATAATAATACTATTTTTATAAAGTAGTCGAAGTTATTTCTTTACGTTATCTTTGATTGCTTCTTAAAAAAATTAAGACATTTTTTATTAATTTTTGTTAAAATTGTTAAGTTAATTAACTAAAGTGCGACGTTAATTTAACTTATTTTTGTTTTCTTTTTTAATATATTTGTTACAAAATTAAGCAAAACTACTATTTAGCAATTAATATATTAACAATCGAATTAATGTATTTGACGAATTTATATCGTTAAACAAATTTGATTCAATTAGTTTGTTAATTATAATTTCGTAAAAATTAAATCGAACAAATAACGAAAATTCGAATACATTGTACTTAAGTAAATCAAAGTGCTCTTTAAGCTTTAAATTGTCTTTAGAGTTATTTTAATTTAATAAAGAATTTACAAAATAATAATTGTAACAAGAAACAACATTAACATCTAATTAATTTTTATTTATTAAAAGTTTTTTAAATAATTTGCGATTTTTGTTAGAGTTAGACTTAACTTTGCTTTTTGAAACTAATTTCTCGTTAATTATATTGCAAATATAGATAAGATACAAATAATATAAATAATTGTAAACAAAAGTAAAAGCTTAAAATTAAATATGTTTAAAGTTATATAAGTGTTAAAGAACTTATGTTATTTGCGAAACAAAATTTTTAATATTAAAAATAAATGTTGTTTAAAGTATTGTTTTGTTGCGTAACAAATCTTCTAATATACGAAAACAAAAGTGTTGTTTAAAGACGACAACAAAATTGTATTGTAATTGTCGTTTTAACAAGTCTACTAGTTTTATTCTAGCAAATTCATTAATTCTATTCTAGCAAGTTTATTGATTTTATTCTAGCAAACTTACTAGATCAAAATCAAAATAGTTTGTCGTTTCTTTATTTTAGCAAGTTTATTGATCTTATTTTAATAAATTTACTAGATTGTAATTAAAACAATTTGTTGTTTATCTCTTTTAACAAAATTACTAGAGAGTTAACGAAATTAAATATCGTTAAATTATACGTCAATTAAGAGATGTTTATTGTCGCGACTTAATTACGCTTCGCAAAGCGTCTATTTTAGTAACTCTATATTTAGAATTGCTTTAGTGACTCTATATTTAAAGTTGCTTTAGTAACTCTATATTTAAAGTACATTTTAAAGAAAATAAGTTAACAAATATAAGTATCTTTAGAGTACGATTCGCAAGATCGTGTTTAAAAAAATAGCTAATATTATGTTTAGATTAGAGCTTTAATAACTAGTATGTAGTTAATTAACAAAAATACTAGCTATACAAAACTAATTATATATAAGAAATAAGTATAAGTATTATAAGTGCCAAGACGCTAGACGTTACTCGTAGTATATTCGAGACTAGAAGGCGAAGACTTGGAGGATAATCGAAGGGCGAAGCTTGTCTAGTCTAGAATTGTAACAATTAAATAGAACAACAAAGTTTTAACTAAAATATAATAACTATTGTTGTAAATAAATTTTGCTATTAATAATAAATTTGTCTATTTTATCTATTTAGTATTAATATAAATGCGAAAATAGTATTTAAGAGTTTAATTTTGTTGTTCAATTAAATTATTTGTTTAAGAATAAAAAGCAATACTTAATTATCTTTTAATTTGTGCATAAAAATATATAGCAAATTAAAAGATACTAATAAAGATAAATTTGTTGTTATTTACTATATTAATTGACGTTTCGAAACGTAAGACAATTTTATCGAAAAATCTTTTTGCTAGTTTTGCAATATTAATTCTAGTAATTACAAATATATATCTAGTTATTTTTATACAACAATTAACTATTATAAAAATTGAATTATATATAACTTTATAATGCTTGTTTAATAACAAACTTATTACAAAGTTTATAATAATTTTCTTTTATAACTTTTATGTTGCAAATAAAAATCGAAGCTTATTATACAATTTATAACAAAAAACTTTAATACATTAATAAATATTATATATTTTAATATATATTTTTACTTGCTTAGCGCAAACAAGTTAAAAATACTTTTGCTAAAGTAAATTTAAATTTTCTTAATCTTAAAATGTCTTGTTAAAGAGTTGTTATAATTCTTGCAAATTAATTTCTTTTTAATAGTTATATTCTTTAAAATATAGAACAATTTGTTATATTTAATAAGATTTTTTTAATTTAAAGTCTATATTGTTTGTTTACAATAAAACAACTTTTTAATCTTAGTTTAAATTTTTTTAATTTAAGTGTTTTTAGTTTAAAGATTTTTTATTAAGAATTTTATTAATTTTTGAGATTTCTTATACAATTTTTTTGATATATTTTTAATTATTTTTCTTGAAATAACAATCTATACTCTAGTTAATTAAAATAAAGATACTAGTTTTTTAAAAACTTTCTTTCTATTTTATAATTGCAAAATCTTTGCGTTATTAGTAGATACTTTTGCTAATTATAATACAAGAGTTAAATTATTTAATATTTCTTGTTTGCTTTGCGCTAACAACTTTTTGTTAAACAACAACGTTAACTTATTTTAAGATATAAGAATTAAATTATTTAATATCTTTTGTTTGCTTTGCGTTAACAAATCTTTGTTAAATAATAATACTAGTTTGTTTTGCAATATTAATAGCAATCTTATATTTAATAATAAGATCTTTTTATAATTAAAACGTTTTAACAATTTATTTATCAATTTTTTTTTATTTAAACAATAAAAGATTTTAAAATTATAGATAATTAATTTAAGTATCTAGCGAGCTTGTCTTAAGTTTAGCTTCTTTTAACTTATAAACTTCTTAAGATTATTATAATCTAATTATATCTTAATAGAGTAAACACTACTCTTTAGATAATATCTCTACTATTTAAAAGCAATTATAGTAGTTAGCAATTTCTAATTATACATCGACAAATTGGGAAGACGACTTATCAAGTTTAAACTGCAGATTTGGTCTAAGTAGTTCGAAACGTGCTTGGGACTAGTCTAGGGAACTCTTAGAAGCTTGCATTTAGGGGACCAAATAAAGTTTAACAAAAAGTATAATTATTAATGTTCGAGATACGCATAAACTTTTATAGCACTTCGATTACGTCTTTACTTGTTACTTGTTTATATTATAGTAATTTATATAATAGAATCGAACGATTTGTAAGATTTCTACGCGAAAATAATGCGTCGACGAAAACATCTTCAATACGTAATTGTGTTGTACACATAAGAATCGTAAATTGCGTCTATAAATTGCGCTTATAAATCTTAATAACACAAGTAATGTTTAAGTAACGCTTAACGTATTTCTTAAATTTCTTGATTAGCTATAGACAATCTTGAATCAATCGTATCTTACTAATGTAACTTAAGAATCAAAATATGCGCACAACGATCTTAGAAGTCTCTAATTGCTAAAAGCTTCTAGAGAGAATTATCCTAATTTGTCGATATATGTCTTATAATTTTGTTTTGTTAAAATTATCTTTCGCAATTAGAACGCTATTAAGCGTTAATTCTTGTTGTTATTTTGTTAATTTAGAATGCTTGCGATTGCAAAGTTAGACACGTTAGTTTTTACTCTTATCTTTTTGTTCAAATTGTAGTAACAAACTAGTAAAGTTAATATAAAGATATTGCAAAGTTAACAAAACACTTGCTCTACTTTATTTAATCAAACAAAAAAATTAAATTTCTTATTATTCTTACTTTCTTTTAATAAATTAATAAGAAAAATAGCTTTTTTCGAATAGCAATATATAAAGTATCTATAAAAGTTTATAAAGTCTAAAAACACTTAAAACTTGCAATAAGTTTTTAATTTAAATTATTTCTTAATTGTTTTAATTGTTTTTAAGTTTATTTGTATATCTTTTAAGAATACAATAAAGTTTAAAAATTCAATCTTAATAATATTAAATTTACACTTCTTTAAATTAATATATAACAAATATTTGCGAAGATATTTTAGTATTTGTCTAATATAGTATTAATGCTTTGTTAAATTATTATTATATATAAGTATATTATTTATATAGATTATGCAAGTTATATTAATTAGCTTTTGCAATATTTTATTAATATAGATTTAAAAGATTGCAATTACATTTGCTAGTTTAAATAATATAACTTAATACTCGAAATATTTATAGTATATACAAAATGTTGTCTTTTACTTATTATTGTATTTAATGCAAATTCGATAATAGATATTCTTTAAGTTTAAGACAATAAAGCGCTTTGCTTTGTATAAACAATCTAGCGTTTCTATAATTAAAAACAATAGATAACAATTTTTGATAATAATTGTATTTAGTTTTCTATAGTTGACGTATAAATATAATTTATTGTTCGATTTTAATACAAATAGAATAGAGACGTTTGCAAACGAAATTGAATATTTAATTTAATTTTTCGCTAATATATTATCAAGATATTGTCGATGTATTGTTAACTTATTTTGTAAAAGATTATAAAGAGATATAAATAATAATTCTTTATTGTTTTGAAGCTTTATAGCGTAATCTTCTTTTTTAATTTTGATAAACTTTTAGCTAATTTATTATTATAGATATCTTTTAGATCTCTTAATTTCTTAAAGATCTTAAATTTTGTTAATTTTTTGTTTAACATTTTTGTAATGTTATCGCAAACAATTGTATAAACTATACTATACTTAACAAAATCTAAAACAAATTGCTTAAAATTAACTATTTTTAATTTCTTGTTTGCAATCTTAAATTGCTAGCTTTGTATCTTCGAATTAATTAATATGTTTTGCTTAAATAGCATTAATATATCTAATATAAAATTAGAACTTATATATTCTATCGAATAGAATAAGATAGTGTATTTTTAATACTAATCTTATAAGTTAATTAAATAATAAATCAACTTATAGATATTGTAACAAAAACAATTATTGCTATTAAGAAAATTTAATATTGATAAAATAGCAAATGTAAATTGCAATTTTTATTATATTATATAGATATAATTAATAAGATTTATTTTAGCTCTTTAGTCGATTAGATCTATAATTTAATATTTGTTTTTAAGAAATTAAGTTTAATCTTTTACTAAAATCGAATCTATTATTTTTATTTGTCTTTTTTATTTTGTTTGTAAGATATTGACAAAGTTTAATCTTTTTTTGTATCTATTATAATAATAGTAGCAACAATAGATTTGTTTTATTTGTATTTATTAAAATAATTTGTTTTGTAATATCTCTTTTTATAGTATTTAAGATATTTGATATTTCTTAAATAGTTTGTGTTATTAATCTTGTAGTTTTGCTTGCGCAATATCGATAAGTTTTTAAAAATATATAACTTTTTGCTTTTAATAAATTTGTCGATATTGTTTAAGCAACAATCTTAATAAAATTTGTCTAAAGAGATATTAAAGCTTTTTGTAATTTGCTAATTTTTAAAGTTGTTTGCGTTTGCTTTGCGAATGCAATTTAGTATTTGTTTTTATATAATAGTTATAGTTAAAAGTTTATTGCGAGTATCTAGTATTGTATTAATATTTAGAATCTTTATTTTTAAGTTTAATTTAAACTTAGTTAAAAATATATAGATTCTATATTTTTTTAAAAGCAACAATAAATAAGTCTCTAGTTTATTTAAATATTTTATAAAGATAGTTATTTTTTAATCTAGTTTCTATCTAGCGATCTTCTATCTTTTGTAAATAAGAAAACAACAATTAGTAAAATTAACTATTAAATTCAATAAAAACTCTCTAAATTTTTTAAAGATTTTGTTTTTTAGTTTAGCGTTATTGTTTGTTCTTAAATATTATTAAGTAGTAATATTGTTTTTCAAAAATAATATATAATAGAGAATTTTGTTCTTATTTGTAATAAAATATATCGAAAATTGTATTATATTAATGTCGATTTTTCGAAACTAAATAATATGTTTATTTATACTTTAACTTTTGTACAATTTTAGTTTTTTAAGCTTTAAGAACTTAAATATTATTAATAGCAATATAATAATAAATTAAGAAACTTAGAAGTTTGTTTGTTCAATTATTATAACTTGAGCTTGTTAAGTATTTTGCAAATTTCGAATTTTCGCTATTAAGATTTTTATTTGTTAATATAAAGTTAAAGTTTTAATTGTAATTAAACTATCTTCTTTATTGTTATTATATTGACGAAAATTATTTTTGTCGATATTTTGTAAACAATTGTTGTTTCGAGAGATATTAAACTTTTTAAACTCTAATTTAGTAGTCGAATAATTACTGTAACTTAAGTTGCTATAATTTAATATTATACTATTATATTTTAAATCTTTTTCTTCGAAAGATAGAATAATTAGAACTATAAAATGCGAATGCGTTTGCTTCTTGTTAGCGCACTAAAATATAAAAAACGTAAAATATAATAAACTTGTATTACTATATTTTAACTATATAAGATAGATAGTAATATAATTAATTGTTAAAAAATAACAAGAAATAAACTTTCTCTTTATTTAATATTTACTATAATATGCGAGTCTATTTTTTGCTATCTAATTAGAAAGAAGTATTGTGCTATTTGAAACTTTTATAGATATTCGAGATTATATACTTTGTTATACTCTAAGACGCTAGCGCGTCGAGAACACTATAATATTACAACTAGTTTGTGCAAAGATATATTATAGAGTTGCTAACTTAAAAGTTGCAACTTAAAATATTTAAAAAATAATAAAAAACTTTATATAATTAAATTTATTATTGTTATAATAAATAGTACAATTAATTGTTTAATTATAATACAATTTATAGATCTAAAATACTTCTATATTTAATAATTATATTATATAAGTAAAATAAAAAGAAAGTTTAAACAAAATAATATTGTTTGTAATTATTAAATTTAGAAACTTTAAAATTATATAAGATTTAAAGCTATTAATAATTAAAAAGATTTATTGTTTTATATATTTGTTATAAATATATCTAATAAAATAATAAAGTTAATTAATAGCAAAATTATTATTAAAGTATTTAGTATTGCTAGTATTAAATAGCGTATTTTTGTCAATATTGTTCGCAATCTATCTAGCTAAAATATTTATTTTCTTAATAATTATTATAGATAAAATCGATTAATTAATAGTATTAGTAATCTTTGCGACAATAATATAATTGCAATTTTTAAAATCTATTATTTAAAGTATATCTTTAATATTTTTAGTAACAATAATATATATTCTTTTGCAATCTATACAAAAGTTTGTCTTGTTTATATTTTAATAATTTGTTTTTTATATATTTTTCTTGTTTATTACAATCTTAAACTTCTTAAAATAGAGCTTTAATATCTTAATATTTAAAAAGATATTTTTTCGAACATTAACAATAGATATTTAACAACAAGTTCTAAGTTCTAGATATCTATTATAAAAGCGTTAAAATCAATAATTGTTTATTAAAGAAATATCGAATAAAAGAAGACAATTAATAGCGTTAACAACAAATTCTATTGTCGATAATATATTTATATTATTTAAATAAATAATATAATCGACAATTATTTGTTTTTGAATCTTAATATGTCTTTTGTATATAGAAAAACAATTTAATTTTAAAAGCGTTTCGATAAGTCGATTTTGCAAATTTCGTCGATTGTATGCGTACTTTAGAGCGCATTTTGTAACATTAGTATAATTGTTATTTTAAAAGATTTCGTAGGCTTGCATTACGCGTGCATCGCGCTCTTAATAGATCAATTGAGCTATAATAGTAATAATAGATAAATAATAAGATGGTTAGTTAAATTCTGGTGAAAAGTTGGTAATCTAGGTGGCTAGGTAATGCAGGTGGCACCCGCCGAGGGACAAGGCGGTGAGGGACGAATTTAGTTATTAACCCGCGATTAAACCTACTCGAGTTCTTCCTTGGCTCTCCAAAGTCATGTGAAAACGTCTTCATGGCCAGTCTCAAATCTCTCTTACTTCTCTGAACGATATGAAACCTAGCGACTCTATTCAACCCTCATAATGTCTACTAAGCCCAAATCTGAGCGCCTGGCTCAAAAGGTCGCCATCGTCACTGGTGCCTCCTCCGGCCTCGGCCGCGCCATAAGTCTAGAGTTTGCCGCCAACGGTGCAAGCCTCATTATCTGTGCCGACCTCCGCCCAGATGCCCGCGGTGCCTGGGGCGCTTCGCAAGCCGACATACATACTCATGATCTGATTTGTCAGCGACATGGGAATGGCAAGGCGATCTTTGTGAAGACGGATGTTACAGTTGCCGAGGAGGTGGAGCGGGTCGTGAAAGAGGCAGTGAGGGTCGAAGGGCGGTTAGATATGTATGGGGCTCCTTATACGACGCCCCTTACAAAAGTCGCGGTCTTGGGCTGATGCGATTTGTGCCTACGAGCTAGAATTTGCAATAATGCCGGTACTGGGGGCACAGAGTCTGCAGGAAAGGTGCATGAAATGTCGGAGGCGACATGGGACTTCACCATGTAAGAACCCTCCTCCCCTCCTGCCTCATTGGACATTGTTCTTCCTTTTTGGCTTTTCGCTCATGATCCCTTTCTTCCATGTGCTTGAGCCAGACTAACGCTTCCCTTTTCACCGAGTATTTAGGAATATCAACTCGCGTTCCGTCTTTCTCGGCTGCAAATACGCTATTCAGCAATTCCTCACTCAGATCCCTCACTCTTCCGGCCACCGCGGCTGGATCATCAATACTGCCAGCATCCTGGGCTTGGTCGGCTTGAAACCCGGGGCCTCGGCTTATTGCGCGAGTAAAGGGGCAGTGGTGCTGTTGACGAAGCAGATTGCAGTGGAGTATGCGAGTGACAAGGTGCATTGCAACGCGTTATGTCCAGGATGTGAGTATTGACTTGTTGTGAAATTCCACGAATGGTTACTGCATAGGGGAGCGCCGCTGACAACAACGGGTTCAGATCTGAAGACCCCCATGACGGAACAGATCTACAAAGACGATGCCACAAGGGAAGGCATCAACGCCATGACACCATGGGGAGAATGGGGCCTGGTGGAAGACGTAGCCAAGTGCGCTGTTTTCCTCGCGAGCGAGGATGCCAACTATGTGACTGGGCTGCCGATGGTTATCGATGGAGGATACACGGCTCAATAGATGAGAGGAGCCAGGCCGTAGCTGGACACCAGTGAAAGGGCGTTCTTCCCGATCGCTTGCACGTGACATCCGTCCACCATAGGATAGAAACCATGAAATGCCCTCAATAGCCTTATTAGCATATGAATATTGCAGCATCTGTGCTTTACAGAAGAGGTTCTTTTGTAGATTTATCTCAAACAATTTCAATAATTCTCTTCGCCAGGATGTAAATTGTTACACTAATCCTTGGCAGTCTTACGGGCTTGGGCGATTAGAACTACTATTTGAGGCAGCCATACGCGGTCTCGCCGAAGGATTAGCCTCGTTTCTCTGACTCTACAGACAAAGTCGCTGGTGGGAAGAGCCACCCGGACTGCTAGGAAGCCAACCAATCTGCCTCTATTTAGGCGCTGGGAGCGAAGTAGGGTGGGGTTGGGGGGAGCGGCGGGGGGCAACGAAAGGAGACAGACAAATCTAATGAAGAGGGCGTTTGTTACTGCTGAATAGTATGGTGGGCGAACAGGCATTGCCCCCTTGATCAGTCTCGTCCTTGGCACTAGCCCAAAATTCTTGCAGGGCTTGAAAAAGTTCTTTGCTCACTTCTATGTTTTAGAGACCACAGTACAGAAGGACCACCGTGATGCATCCCCTTGAATAACATCACTTGCACGGCTATTTCTCCCACTCAACCCTCCCCTCCTCAAGCTCCTATGATCCAAATGTCCAGCACCCAAAGCTGATGCCATCTCCATACAGTCCCTCTCCCACCACATATCATAGACAATCCCTACCTCAACCACCCCCTCAAGCAACATCGCCCACCAACAACGCCCACCCCCTCTACCACCCAACCCTTTTCCCAATCTCAGCGCACCGCTCGTACAAACTCAACGTGACTCTTTCTCTTCCTTCTCGGCACTATCAGATCACCACACCAAACATCACTGGATCTGGCGTCTATCATTCTTTTGGATTTTGTGGTTATGCGTGGGAGTTCAACATGGGAGGGAGGCTGAGAGTGTACTGTCGATGATTGGGTTTATACTTGTTGATAAGCTCTCGTTTGGTGCTGTGGTTGTTTTGGGGGGTTGCTGGAGCGTTGGTTGGATCGGCGGGGTGGAGGTTATATGTTTTATGGTGATGAGGGGATGGGAGAGGAAGGGGGTAGATGGAATGGAGGGATCAAGCTAGGCGCGCATGGTCTGAGTGAGAGTTCAAATTTCCAATTTTTCTTTCAGATGAGCCCATGCTCGTAAGGCGAGAGATGAGAAAGCATCGAAAGCTTTGTTGCTGATACAATCAAATACCCTTGTCGGTATTCCAAACTTAGGAAGCGCAAACATCTCTCCACAACCCCCTCACTGTCTCACCCGCAGACCAATACTCACAGCCCTCGTCCTCGCCTCGTTCGCCCACGTCGTCCAATACACACTCGCATAGCCCGCCCTCGTCGCAATCAACATCTTCGCCGCAAACTCCGCCACAAAATCCCACTCGATGTCCGCTCCAGCGCTGAAGAAGCCGATCTCCAACGTTCCATAGCGGACGACGAATTGCGACATTGGAGCCAGGTCACGCCAGTGGAACATGGCGTTGAATTGGAGTTCCCAATAGAGATCTTCGAGGGCAGAGGCAGCGACCGCGATAGGGATGAGGAGGTGGGAGGTTGTGAAGATGAGGGGGAGGATTTTGTGGGGGTTGCTGCGTGTTTGGTGTGGGAGTGGGTGGGAGGGAGCAGACGGTAAGGCGAGTGTGGTCGTAATAGGGGGCAAGAGGAGGGCGAAGAGGAGTGGTAGGAAAAGCATCGTCAGGTATGTGCTGGTTGTGACCTTTCGGCTATGTGGCCTGCTGATTATGATGCGGGAGATGTTGAGGACGTTGGGCGCAGAGATGATGTAGATTTACATCGCTCAAGAGTGAGATTATCCCGCGCCATCGAATCCTTTGGGGCGCTTACTCTCCGATTGAGGTCTCGTGGGGTTGGGTTGTAGAGCTCTCTCAAACCCGCACACTCGCATGTCGGCGGGTTTAAATCTAAATTGCGCAAGAATCCGACATGCGAATTGTCTAAAATCGCATGGAGCATCATGAGGGAATAATCATCCTCGAGATTCGTAGCCGCCATGCGACACGGCAAGAACAATCATTGATTGCGGCCCACATGCGGTTGGGTATCTGCTCAAGACTGTTCAAAGTGTGTGCTATGTAGTGCTCCTAGATGACCAATTTGGATTCTTGGCAACCTGATAACGACGGTCTTCGTCTGGAATGTGTCAGGGACCGTAAGCTATTCCGTCGCATCGTTTCTCTCCAGAGAATACGTAGATACTAGGATGAAGGGTTGGCACGTGAATGTTGCGGTTGCTTGTGTATTGGAGTCGTCTGGTATCGTTGTATCCTATCGATAGCTACGGCTTTCTATATCCAAATCTCCGAGGCCAGGATAGGGAAGTGGAATTTGTCGGCCGGCCGATCTGAAATACATCAACAACATCGGGTGTCCTCCCTTGGCCACTGATAAGGTCATCACTCGACCTCCCACCAAATGGAGATAAGGGTCCTGTAATTGTAATGGCTAGGTACTTCTTGGGTCCGATCTCGCCTGCGCCTCCAAGGTGCGGCACTGGTATAACACATTTGTTGATAATCCGATACATTTGATGGACAAAGTATCGGGCTGTGAGAGTTTCCTTGAACTCGGTATGCGCGTCCACCGGTAAGATCCTGACCTCACAGGAGCCGGATCGACGTCCCAAAGGGATGACAAAGTCGACATCCTTGTCCCTTTTCGTGCTGAACACCCAAGGCCGGCCGTATGGCCCGAGAGACATGAAGAAGCTAGCAATATCGCGACAATCTTCATAGTTGGTAGGGTGTGGGTCCTTGAAGTCTGCTGGAAAACAATGCATGGGAAGGTCTGTGAGATTGCCGGCCGCTTCCAGTGAGGCACCCAAGTCAATGACTAGAGCCGAGAGGGGAAGTGTGAGTAGAGCTAGGAGGCTAAAGAACAGTAGATTGAGTAGCATGGTGCTCAACCCAAGGCAAAGACCGCAATATACTTGATTTCGATGTCCACGAATGAGCTGTTCAGAAATGTGGTAAAAGAAACGAAAGGAAATAAGGATTCTTCATCTTATGCAGATGATACGTCGTACAATCAACCCGCAAAACGCGTGAGACAAGGGCAGCAAAGGGACGGATCGCAAGCAAAATGGCGCATACATGGAGATGTGGAGTACCCTCTTAAGCGCCCCTGGGGAACACTTGGTCACCGTTGTTCTTAGATGCTGGCTCTGCCTCCGATCTATGCAGATCTACGGCTTCGCATAATCGGAGTTTGACATTGTTGGCTCCGCCGCGGACTTGAAAGTCGTAGACACAGTACACAATGTTTGGGAGTCCAAGACGCGCACTCAAAGTGTACTCATCAGCGAAGAGCAGCCGGGCTCGAACAATGACCGTAGTTGAGACGCGTTCCCGCAGCGCGTTCCCGTAGCAGTCAGGAATACTTGTTGAAGAAGGAGAAGTTGGTTGTTGGAGGCAAAGAGATTGGTACAGAACTCAGCCCTACAAGGCGTAGCTTAGATACCTCGGCAAATACGTCATTTGGCGACGCGATGCAATTCGGGGCATTCTCAACATCGTTTTCTCTACGGAACAATGGCCACTAAATGGAGGCCATGCCTGTTGACGAGGCGCCTGGACAGTACCGAGACCCTATATCTCTCTCGCCCAACTCGCCGACGTCCCATATCTACCTACGGCTACACCCAAGCCAAATCCCTCGTCTACTCCAAACACGGCTCGATCCCCGACGTCCTAGAGTACAATCCCTTCCCCCCCTCCCATTCCCATTACACACACTAAATCCCTCCCAACAGCCTCCACACACACTCCATCTCCCCCCCACACTCCAATCTCCTTACCCTCCGCACCCTCTCCGCGCCTCTCAACCCCGCCGACATCAACCAAATACAAGGCACCTACCCCCCCCCCCCCCCCCTCACCACCTCCCTCGGAACCTCCCACCCCATTGCCATCCCGGGCAACGAAGCCTGTTTCGAGGTCCTCTCCGCTGGCTCGGGCGCCAAAAGCCTCAAACGCGGCGATTGGGTGATACCGCGCACGACGGGACTGGGGACATGGCGCACACATCTCCAGTGCCAGGAGGGGAAAGTGATGAGGGTGAATAAGGAGGGGTTGAAGAGCACGCAGGTGGCGACTGTGAGCGTGAATCCCGTGACGGCGTGGCGGATGCTGAGGGATTTTGTGGAGCTGAGGGAGGGGGATTGGTGGATACAGAATGGAGCTAATAGTGGGGTGGGGAGAGCGGCGATACAGTTGGGAAGATTGTGGGGGTTGAGGTGTATTGCTGTCGTGAGGGGAAGGGCGGGGGAGGACGGGGAGAGGTTGAAGAGGGAGTTGGAGGGGTTGGGGGCAACGAGGGTGGTTACGGATGAGGAGGTTGGGGAGAAGGGGTTTAAGGATAAGGTAATGGGATGGACGAATAGTGGGAGGGAGAAGGTCATACTGGGATTGAATTGCGTGGGCGGAGATGCGGCGATGGCGATGGCGAAGGTGCTGAGCGATGGGGCGCATATGGTCACGTATGGCGCGATGAGTAAGAGTCCGATGAGGGTCGGGGCGAGTTTGTTGATATTTAAGGATCTGAGGTTCAGTGGGTTCTGGGTCAGTAGATGGGCGGATGCGAATCCGGAACAGAAGATGAAGACGGTGGAAGAGATTCTGCAATTAATTAGGGAGGGAAATTTCAAGGATGTTCCAATGGTGGAAGTGCCGTGGAACTGGGATACGAAGAAAGAAGAGCTGGTTCAGGCCGTTGAGGGGACATTGGGAGGATATCGAAAAGGGAAGGGTATATTCATGTTCGCAGATACATGACAGGAAATCTTGTCCCCGCCCATCTAGTGATTGAGGGAGTACTTAAATCCGTCTCATGTTTCAAGAGGTGACAGGTTTGATTCAGTTGCAGCCCCTTCTGTTTAGTTGGCGACGCTATCAATTCATCTTCCGAATAAGTCTCGCTTCGCAAGATTATTGTTCGCTGCGGTACCTCACGCGGTGTGCGAAATACCGGTATGTTGGCATTGATCCGAGCTGGACGAAGATGGATATAACTGGCAAGAACAAGGGGATTGCCTCTGCCAACGCAGAGTTCAGAATCATGAGGAATATGAATGCAGAGGAAGTGACTCGCTTTTAAGACGGTCTCCAGATGTTATCAAGCCATAAAAAACCCCTAAGTCTCCAAGTCGACAAAGACAGTGTCCACTACAGCACGACGGATTCGCTCTCTCCCCACTCTGTCCACTACGATTTGCCAACCATGGTCTTCTAGGCGGCTTTATGGCCATACAGAACGGCACTACTGCTTGCCGACCAGCTTAGCCTAGGTTATGCTTGAAAAATATCTGCAGGTACTTTCACAGCCGGTGGTGCCATACTCGCATTCCACTTCCCAACAACAGCGCTTATAGAACCGGAAGATATTACAGCTGAGCGCAGTTTAATAACACTGGTGTGGACTGACCTATGGGTAAGTGAGCTCGAGAACCTACCTGGACCAAGGGTAACAGTCGTCATGGCATACGTAGTCTCCTGAAGGGGCAAGATAGTAATTGCCCTCCAGTCCAGAGAGAGACCGATCGTCGGCATCGATAGGCAGGCAGTTCCGCAAAGTTATTAACCTTGATCGAGACTATGTGAAGCTCTAAGAACATGGCAGAGCGTAGATGACGCACCCTTCTCACTTAACTGGACAAAAATTCAGGCATATGCAATCTGGACTCTTTACTCGCGGAATAGACGTCGTCTTCGGGAGTCTGAGAACTACCAATGACCCATGTGTCAACACACCGCGCCTCGCATTGCTGCGTCGGAATCCCAATATTCGAACGCTTTGGTCAAACCCAGAGTCCAAGACCATGCTCCGCACATCACGAGGATATGCATTATCTGATGACTGGAATCAACGATATCAAAAGAGTTTGCAAACCAGCGTTCTGGAACACGAGGGGCGTAGAAGGCTCCGCCAGTGAGGTTCAGCAGGCCAAGAACGATGAAATATGCCACAGACTGCCGCTCATTCTGCACTTTCCAGCCGTTGACAATCACGCCGTGAGCAATTGGAACGAACGCGGAAAGGCCGAGGAAAGAATACATAGCCACGCGTATGTTACGGTAGGGTGGAGAGCGGAACTTGGGACTCATGGTAGAGATACCACAGCACAGGGCCGTTACGGTTGACTATGGATCATAAGCAGTGGTAGGTATTGGAAGCTGCGCATAGCGTCCGCTATACCATGGTTTCGTATGAGAATTGCAGCTTTGGGCTGCCGTGGAAGCCAAAGTGGTCGCTTGGTATCGTCGAACCCCACAAGACAAACACTATTCCCAAGTGATCAACGCGACTGGCCAATTCACGGACTTTCCTGCTGTGATCGGACAAGGTGTGAGAGCTGACAATGGGCGTAAGCGGAAGTATTGTTGGTCACTATGGCTTGGGGAAATACATACACTGGAGAGAGATCGAAGCATATGATGACCCCAATGAAGAATATGAGGAGAACCCCTCTGTCGCCTGAGCTGGCGTTTTTTTTATCGCGAGTAGAGGTGGAGGTACAAATAAATTGGCCAGACGAGGAAAAAATCGGCTCCAAGTGTATGCGTCCAGATGTTGACTATAAGTGCTCGCTGTTGGTACGAAAGCAAGAAGAGGTATTGGTTACCGGAGCAGACTTACTAGTTTCGTTGTGCATTTGCAAAATCGTTTTAAGGGACCGCTTGACGGAGTACGAAGGTGGCCTCGCAGCTTTTCAGTTCCTTCCGCTGAGAAAGATTTGATGACTTTACCGGTGCCCAGTCAAGAGATACTCCTCGTTATCTCTATATCACGTTTAGCATGGTCTTAGACAAGGTCGTTTAACCTCGGAGGTAGTCAACCCAGACTTTTGCCATTCAGCTAGATTTTGGGCGCCTGAATCAGGCGTTTGCCAAAGTCAATACTGCGAGGAACAGGCATACGGAGATGTTGCCAAATGACTAAACCCTCTGCGCTGGACTTTGCATGGCCGCTAAATCTCGAAGACTCGGCTTGTTTGGGCAACATTGTCGAGGGTTGCATCACTGATGCTTGGGTTGCCATAGAATACGGTAGATGTTTTTTGAAACAGACAAATAGAAAGTTTAGAATGATCAGCAACTGGAAGTACTTTAATTTCCAACAGCTTGCCTAAAGTATTGAGAGCTGAATGGAAAGGAAGAGAAAAAGTACCTAGAAGAACGTTTAAACTAAAGAGTGCGACGTTTCTGTAGGCGCTAGTCCCCTGTGACCCATGACGTCGTTCAGTCGATTCTGTCATGACTGCTGTACGTCTCCGAAGTTTCCATTTTTCGCAACCTTCCCGCTCTAACCTGTTGATTGAAATATATGTGAGGGAACAGGCCTTGTTTCAAAAGAACATTATGTATTTAATTGCCGGAACAGCATCCGCCTCCCTATGCTTCTTCGAGATTACATAGCGGTTTATTCCATGTTCAGACATACTTCATGACTTTCTCCATTGTTATGATATCACACACGATCTTCTGTCGGTTGCCTACTCCTTCTTTTGACTTGGCCTCTCAAGTTTTAGGGCTGATACATTAGTAAAACCCTTGGGAATGCTGCGGCCACAAGTTTAATTGAGCGACGGCCGTGTGTTATAGCAGTAAGCGGTGAATGAACGTTGGCGGCAAGTGATTAAAGCACACATCGTCAGGCATTGTTCGTTCGTGTGTTCGGTCGGCGGGAGATTGCTAAGCTTCGCGAGGGCTTTATTATTTTCGAAGAGTGCACTGCTGCCAACCTGTCCTGGTGCTGGCTTGCAGTTGAGAGGGTAGTGCGAAAAAAAAGGTACTGGCTGTTAGAAGACGCAGGAAGGCTGACTGATCGAGGGAAAAGTCGTACAAGTCGGCGGTTCTCCAGACTGTGATGCGCTACGCGACAATACAGAGCAGCACAATCCTTTGGCCTTGAAAATGCTACTGGTCCACACATCACTTTCGACATAGTCTCCTTATTCGGAGCTTGCGATACATACGCATTGCGTTTTGGACAGAGATCTGGAGAAACAGGCAGAGTTGTGCGGTCCCGTCTTTCATGACCTAAATATGGCGAATCGCGAGCTGCGCTCAAAGACACTTGGATGGGATCACCGTTTGCAGTATCAGGCCGGTGGAGGGCCGCATCTATAGGGGCTAGCTCGATCTAGTAGACAAAAACATACTTTAAGAGCGCCTGGGGGTTTTTACAAACGCTTTTCGTATTATCTTTTGTCGTCAATTAGTATGGAGAGCCTCTTATTGATAGAGACATATCCGGTAGACATATCAATGCTCTATAAATCTACGTATACATATTGTTACAAAGATATCTACTTGTCTTCAAAGTCTAAGAATAGTATATTGTAACAAAAATATTTTAAAATTTAACGATATCGTAAACAAGAAAGACTCTTGCTTCTAAAAATAAATAGTATCTTGCAATAGTTGACTCGATAGTTGTATTATTGTATATATATTATTGTTTTGTTAATTGTAATTGCAAATATAGACGTTTTACGCAAAGTTTACTTTAGATAACGTATAATCGCTCGACATATATACGTTGTAATTGTAATAATCGTAATAATATAATTATCGCTTTCTATCTTATCTTACTTAAGATATTACAATTTCTAATATTGTATAATACAGCTAACTTAGCCTCTTGACTTCAATATATCGTGTGTTCAACAATATTTTAAAGAATAAAAATCCTCTAACTAGATCTTGGTAAAACATTATAGTTATTTCGAAGTAATCAGAGGTTCGTGTCGGGAGCCTTATTTATTGCTAACATTTGTTTATGCAATGACTTCTAATACACTACTAGGATAATTACAAAAACCCCCCAGGCGCCCTTAAAGTAAAGCACTGTCTGCACGCGCGGACCTTTGTACCCTGCAATGACGTCATTGTTTGCTCTTGGCAGACGTGGTGCGCAATTTTCCGCGACCTGGATCCCACGCTCGAATAGATTAAAGATATGCTGTTTCTGAAGTAATCCTTCTTGCTCGCGAAGTCCAAATCAGTTGGCTAGTTGAAATCTTGACATTAACTAGATTGGATCGCCTTCCGAGACGCGCGCATGAAACCACCGCATCGGCTAGTAATATTCTCGCGGATTCAGTACGTGATTGGATCGCTTTGCTGTATTTCAATATCCGGAGTTCGGGGGGAAATAAAGCATCTACCGCTCCAATGAGCGATGATGCCGCGGGTTGACATGGCACTACTGCCTGCTCGCCACGATGACCCTGTATCTTGGGCAACTGAGGCTGGATCTCGCCAGGGTATGGAAGGCAGCGAGCAACATTTCTCGCAGTCGCCACCGGAAAGCGTGTTGGGGTTTTGGGGGGGGCCTAAGTTCCCAAGTTGTCCGTCTGAGATAGTACAGCGCGGCGTACAAACTCCAGCTAATATCTTTCGAGCTGCTCATTGGCTATCAATGCGCTTTGCATCGGTGACGTGAAACAAGGTCCAGCCATAAAGGACATATCCCCCTCAGCTGCTACTGAGGCAGCCATCAGGGGGTGCGGGAACTGATCCGCTTACTGTATGCTTGTAACCAGTCGGAGTAGCCCACCAACATTGGACCGACAGGCGACAAGCGTGCAGTAAGTGGATTAATCCCCTGATGGCTGCCTCAGGAGCAGCTGAGGTGATAGGCTGCCACTTGGACGATGGTTATCAGTCCAGTCCAGGAGACTTGAAAGTAAGTCCGAAAGTATTTTCTACCTCTTACGCTCATAAGTTGCTCCGGCTTGAAGCCCTCTAATTCGTAGCAGTAACAAAGAGCATCATATGTCTCACCGTACTGGCCAGAAGGAGAATTTGTACGCCCATTTCGTCGGGCCGTTCAGGATTTAAGGGGCCAATCATGATACGCGCACGAATCTTTTTGCCAGTCTTGGTACCACTAATTTTCCTATTTTCACTGCTTTACCATCTGCAAAGAAGTCAATGGAAGACACCAAAAGAGTGGATCCCAACGGCGTTCGAGCCGCCGCCATGTCAAGATGGACTAGATTGGCCTGACTTTCCAATGATCTCTGGTAAGATTATGTACGCTCGCCGTGAGATCCAAGTAGTACCCAGGGAAGGTCTTCAGCGCGCCTCAATCACCAAGCTTGACGAGCCGTTACTTCCAATGCTTCAGGAAGTCCATTCTTCCGAGAGACCGAACGTTCAACTTAGGCACTGCATGAATCCTTTGATCTTAGACGTCCCTTCATGGCCTCAAGGAATAGTCAATGCCTCTCATATCATCTTTGGGATGAGCACACCTTTAGATCGCCTGGAAGACTCCACAGTATACCTCGAACGCTGGTTGCCTTTCACCGGCGCGAGACTCTTCGTGGTGGTCACCGGATCGGACGAGTCCTGGCCTGACAAGAGCCGGATGAGCGAGCTGGAATTGAAGATGCGCGATCTCGGCATGCAAGTGACATTGGTCGAACCTCTTAGCAAGAGCGACGTCGGCTCGCAGCGCTACTTCTCGCTTACCAAAGTCATATATAGTAATCGCGATCCCAATACTCAGTGGATTGTTTGGATTGATGACGACACGTTCTTCCCCTCCATGCATACCCTCGTCAGCATGCTCTCCACCTACGACTCGAAGAAGGAATACTACATTGGTGGCCTTTCGGAGGACTGGTGGTCTGTTGCCCGCTATGGCATGGTACAGAAATCTCAAAACTATCAAATTGGGGTTTTTTGACCGTCAATAGATGGGTTTCGGAGGAGCAGGCGTTTTCCTTTCAATCGCATTGGCCGAAGTCATGGACGCCAACTACGACGACTGCAGAAAGTACTCGGATACGGGATCTGGGGACGGTGAGTGTTCCTTCGGGCGAAATTCGATATGCCCTCTCGTTGACGTGATTTAGTTGGGATTATGGAATGCGTATACAAGTATAGCGACACAAAGCTAACGCATGAGACTGCGCTGCACCAAATAGATCTGCCTGGTGATCTGTCTGGCATATACGAAAGCGGACGCTTGCCTCTCTCCCTACATCACTGGAAGCGGGGCTGGTGGGACGAGTCCGATGGTCCACAGTTTCCTATGACAGATATGCATCTAGTGGCGGATGTTTGCGGAGATTGTTTCCTCCAAAGATGGCAATTTGGGAAGGACATGATGCTCTGTAATGGGTATTCGATTTCCATGTATCCAACGGACGCCCTTAGTAAGTTCGAACTGGGCATGGGCCTGAGTAAAGTTGAGAAGACATGGGGCGAGACTAGGCGGGTCGAGGAATCGGTCAATAGAGGTACCGACCATGATATTGGGCGCACGAGACCCATGCTTGAGCTGGAGAGGGAGAAGGTTCAGTATAGATTCTTGCATGCTATACCTTTGGAGGGTGGGGTTCGCCAATTTTACCACCACTACGGGCTCGAAGGCGATCACGATACCCTTGTGGAACTTCTTTGGACCCAGAAGGATACTATAGGATGACGCATTAGCGGTCTGCCTGCTCAAGCGCATAGGCCTTATGGGACGCGATCTGAGCCTGTGCCGACAATCGAGAACGACCCCTAGCGAGCGCCAGATGTGGTAGCATAAGTCAAAGTTCTATTCCACAAAGACTAGCCCGCCGAAGTCGCTCGAAAAGACCTGCGTCTCCCGCTCCGACGAGCGTCCACCCATAATAACCTTGGTCTCTCGACTCCCTGATCTACCGAAACAGCATTAGACCTGTTAATATTAAGGCAGGGTCATGCCTTCCTCATCGACAAGCACTATGTTGTTGCTCGATCATCGCCGAAGTTCAGGGTGGGCGCCTGCGCCGATCTTGCAAACGACCCACGGCATACAGCCAAAAACCCCACGTTCAAGCAGCTGCAGCTACTGAAGCATCACCTGAGGCTGACCGAGTCGCTGCAGACCCAGACTGCTCTGTCTTGGAACACCTAATGCGGATGTAACAGGGGCCTTTCGACGGCTTGTGATTTCCCGGCGAATATGATGTGGAATCGCATGAGTGAGAGATTGCTTACGCCTTCTCCGAACCTATCCCTTCCTCGTGCAAGCCACTGTTGAATACCAGTCTCGATACGAAACAAGACATTTCATCTGTTCGCGTAGACCTAGCGCTTGAAAGCACTTGGCTATATTCCTGAGTTGGAGACGGGAAAGGATGGGTTCGCCCAATATCTTGGTGGCATTGAGGATGATGGGATTTGCGAGGGCGAAGATAGGCGCGGTGCGGTTAGTGAGATGGTGAGGGGAACGTATGAGGATGAACATTTCTAGATAGGTAGGTGCGGATTCTACACTCGTCTCGTGAGATGGGTCGGTCAGAACTCTTATTACCGCTTGTGGGTATTATCCGCTTGTCGCAATCCTATACTTTGATTATCGCTTACTGAAGTTGTTCGGGGTAATTCATAACTTTGAGGGTCTGCACTCATATGGCAACCGGCCAAACAAGACCTTGTCGCGATTCTGTTGAATCGACGCATACTGCGCCAAAGAGCCCAACACAGGTCCCAAGTGTCCTGTTCTTGCAATTGCATTGTTTAGAAGCCTTAAGACTGAGTTAGTACTTCCGGATCTTAGATCTTTTCGTCTGCTGCTGTTAGAAACATACCTCCTGACCATCTTTCTCCCCAGCCCGTAGAAATGTCGTCTTCGAACAACCATGTTTGGGAGATCAGCATAGTGCTGACAGAACCAGCCCACCACCCAAATGTATGTTACAAAAGCTAGCCTTCGTTCAGCTATTACGAGAAGCAATGAACCCCCTCTCGTCTGCCCCGTTCGAGTTGTTCGCTGCTCTCCGCTACGTGGTCGACAACTTCGGTCATCGCGCCTCTAAGATGGTCTGACCCTGGACTACCATAGCTCATGCCTGCCTGTCTTTCGAGAATATCGGATACGGTATGTGCACCAGCATTTGCATGCGCAATGATTGGAGAAAAAGGCGTAGTCAGGGTTTCAATTGTTGGCCATCAATTAATTGCGGAGAGAGCTTTCCACCTGCCTGCTGGAAGTCTAACAAACACTCTGTCAGCTCGAAGGTTTGGTACTATCTTGCTCTCCACTATCTCTTAGGGTACTGCACGTACTTCACATCCATATTCTCTCGCAAGATCCACAGCTGCTGAGTATAACCTGGGCGATGTTCGCTGTCTGCTCTCCTTTATCTCATCTAAGAGTATACTTCTCTCGATTCTTATGGGTTTGTTGTAATGGCGCTCTTTGTAGCTCTTACTTCTGTTGGCACGATAAAATACCTTCCTGTGTAGCGAAGTCTTCTCCTCCACGGCGTCATTCTTGGCCTCGCCGGACCTTTTCAGTGGATTTCTGGACAAGGAAGCCTTGTGCTTTCACGATTTCCCTCTTGGGCACTGGGTCAACGTTGGCCGAGAACTTCGGTATTGTTTCTTTACCTGGTCGTTGGAGGGTTCTGGGGACGGCCCGCCTGCTCTAGCCCTGCAGTCAGCATGGAATAGAGACAGGTCGAGAATTCTCTCATAATACTGATCGGCGACGTCCCAGCTCAATGTAGAGCACCAGTAGACATCAAAAGACACCCCAACCCATCAACCCCCAGAAGATCATCATCCCATGTTGTAAAACCTCAGGGGAAATAAAATATGTGCAGAAGTGTTCACACCAACAAGGCTCCTGATGATGTAGTCGCGCATGGCCGCCTATGTAAGCAGCTTCTTCATCCCTGCTGCAAAAAAATTTCTTTGACGTCTCACAAACATCTTTGAACATCACACCTTCATTATTTATCGAGATCTCTTTGTGCCTTAAGTCTGAAATTTCTACAGGCGGCAGCCATGTCAGCAGCCAAACGCCCTGCTAGCAGCTCCGAGTCACCGCTCCCTGAGGCTAAGAAGCGCCATACGGAGGACGCTGACATTGGGACTCTTCCAGGGGCGGACGGTCTTCAAGACGAAGTTGAGTGGTCTCTATGGATTAACGAAGACTTCAACAGCCCCACGCCCTCGCCATCCGCTTCGCAGATGTGTAAGGAGTATGATAGTAACGATACGGTCATCGCTGCCGGTCGCGCTGATGGTCCTGCGTCTGCCGTTACGCCCGAGATGTTGTGCACGAGTGGGAAGGAGGACACCTCTGGTATGTAAACCGTCCGTCTGTCACCCGCTGTAGGCTCGAACACAACGTTTCAACGCGACATGGTCTGGTCGTAATCGTCGAGACTACGTACGGATAATCGTACTAGCCCAGTACTGATAGACTGACAACGAAGCGCGCCATAGGTACGACAGATAGAGGGAAACCAGATATCGAGTACCGACTCCTGCTCAGTATTCGTAGTAGCGATGGTGATATCGATGACGACCCAGACAAAGGGTCCATTGGAATTTACTACTCCGAGCCCCTATTCTGGAACGACGACGACAAATACGTCACCAGGTACCGCATGGAGCAAGGAGAAGAAAAATTCAATGCGAGCGCACCCGCAAGCCCCATCACCCTCCCCTCGACCTCCCCACCGCCCGACCCAGCTACGATGCTCACGCTCCAGCAGATTGAGCTCCTCAACTCCCAACTGCCTGGCCCCCCAAGCAATTCCGAAAGTCGAGCCTCCTCAACAGCGAGCTCCTTGTCTCGTTCCTTTTCCGCGACACCACCACCTACCCCCACCACGGCATACCTACACCTCAGATGGGGACGTTGGAAAATTCTCTGCGTCTGCGAGTTCCTGAGTCGAGACAGCGATCCTAGGAACATCAGGGTTGTTCGGTTTTGCTGGTCCTTCAATGATTGCTTGGAAGACCTTCAGGTATACTTTGAGAGACCAGAGGAGGCGGAGGAGTCGGTTGTCGACGATAACGGCAATCGTTTCTTGGTCGGTTATATCTTCTGGAATGCCGGCATTATGAACGAAGAGTCGGTCAAGGTGTATGGCAAGCGAGTGGTTGATGGCTTTGGGTCGACCAAGATGAGTGCTGACGAGAAGAAGAGGATCTCAAGGCCAGAGTTGAAGAGATTGACGGAAGAGTGGACAGGGAGTGCGTATACTTCGGAGGAGGAGGAGGAGGAGGAGGAGGAGGAGATTTGAGGACGAGGATGAGGTTGAGGACGAGGAGGACGAGGAGGCAGACGAGAGCAAGATTGGGGAAAGACGTAGCACTAAGAAGGAAGTGAAGAACAACAACGGCCGAGCTGTATCTTCTGGTACTGCTTGAATTCCGCCAGAAGGTAGTCTAGGAAGAACCTAGAGGGGCTTGCGATCATTTTCTCTTTGCTCGCTACACTAACAGAAGGCTAGATATGGAGAAAAGAAAGCATATGAATACCGACCCACCATGATTAGCCTAGGCTAGCAGGGTATGCTGGAGATGAGGTGCTGGTATGTTCAAATCTATCAGGCGCGCCATTGTGTAGTCTTGCGTGACCGCCTACATACGCAGGACCCCAATACCAAAGAAAGTAAGTTTTCTTTGACACTTGAGAACCATCACGCACTCACACGTCTCCAAAGCCTCGCCTTCCGTAAGCATTCGCAGCTGTTACCACCAAGTCTCTCTGGTATTGGATTTGTCATGTCATCAAAGCGTGTCAAGAGCGGTATGTCGTTTTCCTCGCTGGACGCGAAGAAGCGCCACGGAGAGCCCCTGGCTGATCTGACGGAATGAATAGAGCCCTCTGAGAGCCCACATGGCGTTAATATGGGGATACCAGGAGTTGAAGAACCAGGTAAGCCGATGTTATTCGAGTAGTCCCCGTGATGGAACACGACCAATTTGCAGATGCACACTTCATGGGCGGTCGTGATCACTGAATGCCGCATTGCCGATTTTACCAAGGAGAGATAACTGACCATAATGTTTAACAATAGACGGTGTTGCGAATCTTGAGTGCGGACCACTCTTGACATATAAATTTCTCTTGTCGATGAACCACGGTAACGAGACGCTTGTCTCCGACGAATGCAAAAATGACCACTTTATCGAGATTGGTCTCTCGAAGCCAACGGACTGGGATAACGAAGATTGGCTTTGTGATCCTGTGGATATTGAGAACGAGACCGATATTGGTGACGAGGAAGAAGAGCGCAAAGCTGAGAAAGAGAATGAAGAAGAAAAGAAGGGGGGAGCTGAGGAAGCAACACCTACTGGCATTGGTGGGGTGGCGAATGCCCCCAACGATCCAGAAATCGAAGCCACCTCGCCTCTCCCAGCCTATCTGCGCTTCCAATGGGGCCCGACCAGAGAATACCAAGCGCTCTTCAAATGCAATCTACCAACTCTAGCACCCGAAGCCTTCCAAGTCAAACTCCATCGCCTCGGCACCGGACTCGAAGACGAGCATCCCCATGACATCTCCATCTACGCACGAAGCCACGACCACGGAGATGAGATCATCCTGGACGACAATGGGATTCCGCTCCTGGTTGTGTTCATCGAGTGGAGTGGTGGGGGTGGCACGAGATACGGAGCGTTGACCAGAGCGTATGCGAAACGGACCGTTGGTGACAAGGCGCCGGTGTTGAGCAGTGAAGAGATCGGGCGTATGCTAGGGCCTTGGAGAAAGATGCTGAGGAAGGATGTGTGGAAATTGGACGCCACCATAGAAGAGAGCTGGATGAAGAGCGGGGCGCTAGAAGCTTCGGCTTTGGCTTCGGCTTCTACTATCACGTAAGCTTTCCGCGGAAAGAAGAAGGATGTTCGAAGAGCCTGCCGTGGTCTTGCGGCCTGTGGTTTTTTTTCTTTTGCGGGTTCCTCCGGTCTTGCAGTTTCTTGCAGTTTCATGGCCATTACAGCTTAGCTAGAAGGTCGTAAGCGATACTATGAAGAGCATTATGTGTGCCACTTGAAGCTGATAGAGTGATTGCAATCGAAATATTCTTTAGACATCCGGTTACTAATACTGCTTGCATCATTCAGTCCCTCAGTCATGATTGGTATGCCATTCGTCAGCACCGATGGATGCTCAAATAAATCACTCCGTCAAATACGCCCTCAAGATTTAGTTCTCGGGCTCCCTGAATCAAGATCGCTTTTGGCAATGTCTTTATCCTTGTACTTCCTGCTCGGTGTTTTCTATACTACCAGCCCAGAGCTTTGACAGCTTGCCTCTTCAGCTGTCTGTCTCTCTTGCTTTCTCAGTACAACATTATGCCGTCGAACCGTTCTTTGAGCTAATGAGTGCCAGGAAAAGAGAGAACCATGTCCCGGTAGCGCATGGGCTAGCCCGCGGTTTCATTCTCTTCTCTTTCCCTTCGGATAATCCATCTTGTCTTGAGCCTTCTCATTGCAATAGTGAGACGCCTTGATTCTTTTCCTTCTTACCCTATGGATCTGTGCTGGCGAAATAGTGCAACCAAAAAAGTCTCCACGGACGCACATAAACGATTTCACGCACGGAACGTTCAAAAGATTGGAGGTACGAGCCACGATGGCCGAGTCCAGACTACTATCCACCGATCGCGGGCGAATACATATTGAGGTAGCTGTAGAGCCGAGAGCACTAGTGGGCTAGCCAGGTGGAAGATGTAGACAGACTGGCCAGCAACGCAGGTAGTAGGATCGATGGTTCTCTCAGCTGGACCGTCCGAGATGGGAGATACTATCAGTGCTAGAGGCGCTCGAGAACCGCTGGACGGCGGGTCGGCTCACTCCCCCTCCCGTAGCCCTCGACGCGGATGGCAATAGATACAGACATGTTCTAGAGCCGCGCATATCGCGAACGAGATTCCGACAATGATCGTGCTAGCGGCCTATGCTACATTCTGTCATACGATGGCATTGTTGGTTCTCGACCTCACGATAAGGACAATTCGATGAAGAATGAAATTGCCCATCTTTTGCAATAAACTTGGGTGGGGTGTCGCGTAGTTCGATAAAAGCTGGGTGTGCCTTGACTCGAAAAGCTAGAAGAACTGGGCAGGCCCAGAAATTGGAGAGGAATTTCGATAAAAGGCCATCAGCTGGTAATTCAGTATGCGGTTTTCGGCCAAGGTTCGCAAGCGTTTGCAAACCGTTTCACACTATTGGTGCACTATCAGTTTAAACCGTTTAGTGCAGTTTAGTTTGAGGCATTTGGCAAACCGTGCAGTTTGGTTCAGAAGGTCTACATCACGATTTGCACTGACAGTTTATAGATATCTTAATGTTTGGATTGATTCTAAATGTAACCCTAGAATATACGCAGAAAATCCTTATTGACGGATAAAGTTACTACTCGTATTATTGGATCGATCTGGAAGCGACCCGACGATCCGGCAGATTTACTAATTGACTCAAGATTTATGTAACGGCGAAATTCTAAAACTCGAAATTCTTGCTTGCTATCGTTTCTCTTGCCTCAACTGCATTACTAAAAGGTCTAAACTAGCGTACACTATCAGTTTAAACCGTGCAGTTTGGTTTGAGACCTAAAACGCACGGTTTGGAGCAAGGGCAGGCAGTTCAGTTTGGTTTGAGGCCTAAAACGCACGGTTTGCACGGTTGCGACCCTTGGGTTTTCCTGCTACCGGCTAGCTTTTTTGAGCTGGGCCGCTGAAAACATAAAAGTATCGGCGTTGTCAGAGGTCCCCGAGAATTTAGCATCATTGCATATTCGTGAAATTCCGAAGAGGGCTTTAAGACAGACAAGATATGCGAAAATAACGGATTTCGGGAGAGCGTACGTTGAATGTCACTCCACATTCGATGGTCGAGATCTAAAAAGACTGATCGGACAATTTAGCGTCTCTCTCAAAGTCTTGACCCTTGGTCCACGTGGTCGAAATGAAGCCTACCCCAAGGTTGCTGTTCACTTCTTTGTGCCTACCACGTCCTTGACTCGTAAGAGAGATGATTCCAGACCAATAAGCAGCTGTCCTGACCACCTCACCTTTCTTCTCTCGCGGTGCGTCCGTAGCCAAGGCGCGCAGGCATGGAGTGCAGTTCGCAAGTCACCGCGTACCGGCGATCGCAGCATACGCTGGGGCGAATGCGCAGACAACGAATTAGGCGTCGATTGTCAGCCAGATAGAGGCCTTGAAAAGCATGATGTCAGGGTCCAGGTAGCGTGGTGTATCAGCTGGGCCAGCTTTGCAAGGGTAGCCAGGAGTAGAGCTGGCCAGAAATTTCCATCGGTGATCAAGACAGGTTTTCATCCAGCCCAGGCAGCTTTCTACTCCATGGAGGCGATTCTGACAGATATAGATGGACGGCTGCTGGTGGATGCACAGAGCCTACAGAAACAGGCAGAAGCATCGCGCTCGATAGGGAACGCGTAATTGTGGGGAGCGCTAGTCGATGGAGTGGAGCAGTGCAGCAATTGTTCCACCTTATCAATTGCGGCTGTGCCGTCTGGTACAGAAAAGATCACAATGCAGGTCGAGCTGATACCAGTAACAGAGAGTGCGCTGTTGTTCCTTGCAATGATGTTCCATAGAGGTTGAAAGGGGGCCCCTGCAATACTTGGTCGCAAGATGTCTTTTTGACAATCGGCTTGAAAATAAAAAATACTTGCCATACAGGGCAAGCTGACGGACTGAGATGGGTTCTCTCTTGGTGATGGTACAATGATATTTGCCGAATCTTTGCCACTCTGTTGTGAAGCTCTATGTTAGATCATTCAACTTGAAAGCACCGCTTTGTAGAGCGAACAGATACTACCATTGCGTGACCCGAGTCGACCATATGAGAAGGCAAAATCTCAAGAGGAATCTTCAATACTGTCGCTCTTGAAGTTTCGTTTTTGCAGTGATCGTTTCGGGAGGCTCGACACCGATCGCCCCAAAACCAGCAAGTAGATTTGCCACTTTTATTCGCATAGATCCCTCAATGTTATTTCGTAGTAAGTATAACACATTCCAAAGACCCTCAAAGACAGATAGCAGAGTTTTGTAGGTGAGACGTGATCGCCCATCTGGCGCCTTTTTGGAGTCGATACGGATCCAACATTCATGCAGGACGGTAGATACAAAGGGTTCATCTTCCGCAGCGAGCCAGTCGTCGCCCTTCTCGATGAGGCGTTGTTCTATCCGTCTTTTCCCTTTCAAGATAGCTAGGCCCATTGGATGATGTTGGATAGGTTTACCGAGGTATAGGATAAAGTCAATGGCAACGTTGGTACCATGAACTTCGTAATTGAACATGCGAACGCCGTCTCTCGTAGAACCCGGTAGTAAGGAACTATGATTGCTCTGTCTGAGAGGCTGTTAGTATACGGCACATTTGAGTAAAACATGAGGTACGTACAATGAAACTGCCGTGGAACTTCCGCTGGAAGACGGCTGACCGATATTGCCTGAGATAGTGCTTGCGAGGGACAGGGTCAGCGGCGATGACGACGACTGATCACAATATATGAATAGTAGCAAGCATGCTACCACTACTCGGAGCCATCGCGGGCACACCATCACTGGGGATATCGAGAAACAGTAAAGCTTTCGTTCACAACTCCTGATCCATATACAGTACACAATCGAGAAAGTAGTCGACATGTGATTGCGCTGGATCGCTGTTCGCAAGGTGTGTGATGCGGAACCTGTACGCGCATAGCCGTACGCAATCCCACCCATAAAGCTGGAAACGCTTATGCGCATTTCGAGGGTTTTCATCTGGCCGCGAAATTCCTGCGGCAATAACTTTATTTGCACTGATACTTAGCAATCGTCCAGAATACATGACAACGGAAAGGAAATCTATGCTTTGTGAGAATCCAGGAAACTTCGCATGGCATGCGCTCCTCCAAGCACATCACACATCGTCGAGATCTGGCAGAGCGCTCTAAATCAGGGTGGAAGAAACGTGAGATCGAGACAAGGTTTTTACGCATAAAGACCTAAGCTTTTCGGGACAAGCAACCACTGCCCTGGTTTAATTCGACCACTCAATCCAAAGGCTTTCGAAGCAATGAGGTTCATGTGGAAGCAAGGCACAATCAAACCTGAATGATCACACCCAAACCTCAAAGACGGGGAGTGCATCCTCTTTATGGGCAGCGGGATTGGAGACTTGACCAGAAAAATTGCTATGTGCAGACGCACAGATTCCCAGTCGGATGACAGCGTGGCCCACATCATGACCCTCATGCTCCCTAGTCGGATTGCCTCGGCACATCTTTACTTCCGTGAGAATCATGAGATGATGTATGCAACGGTGAATGACTCCCACCGACAAACTCCCGTTGATGTTGCTTATCCTACCAGACAGTTAGGACCTGGCAGTACATGGTACTCGTCATGACGGTAAGCAGCTGAGTATCGTTGCCAGCTTCGTCAAAACCACAGCCTGATCCGCTGCACTCGCATCGCCCTTTGTAGTTGCCACTGCTACACTTATGCTCGCATAGCAACCCGCGGTCCCCACGACCTTGGTCTCGGTAGGCAATCTGCTTGACCCACAAGTGCTTATTTCTGCCGGCGTGCTCGACAACGCACTGTTGATTCGTAACAATACGAATTTGAAATCGGCGGTCGATGAACATATACCGCCACTTACGGCAGTGTAGTTGACATTCAGCCAGATGTTGGAAGGGAGGTATGGTTCTCCGGAGGCTACGAGCGATTTTGTGACGTTGGTAGAGAGATCGGCATAGACGTTGACGTATGGCTCTCGAGTGGCAGTGTATCCGGTCTGGCTGCGTGTTGTACCGCTGAAGGCGATGGCTGGGATGCCTTCTTTGGCGGCCTCGGTCGCGGCACCAACAGTGCCAGAGATAAGGACTGTTGTACCGAGGTTTGCTAGAGAGGTGGACTCAGTTGGTGTTTGAATGAGGAAAATCTAGGACCTTTTGCCTCCAACATTGAAGCCCGCAACAGCGATATCAGGAGGCCCTTGAAAGTACTTTGGAGCAAGGGTCTGAATGGCGTAGCGCATTGAGGTCACGGGATACGAGTTGACGTAGTTCAGGTCTAAATTGGAAGCGTCGTTTCCCTCTGCGGGCGATCGAGCAGGACAGGAGTTGAGTTCGCAAGCCTGTACAATTGACGTTGCAGGCGCATCTGAAGAGCCCTAATAATCAAGTATCGGTAAGCGCGTCCATGGCAGAAGCAGACCTCGAGAGTTCTTTACCGGTACCGGATTTATTTTCTGCGGGTGCTGAGAGAATGACATTATTTCCAGCTGCTGTCAATGCATTGTAAAAAGTCCGGATGTTGATCTCCGCCCAGCCGTCATTGTTGGAGAGTACGACTTTGGTGCATCCCGAGCTTAGCCGGAGCAGTCCGAAGACGAGAGCAACAGAACGCATGACGCAGGTTTCGAATAGGTGGTATTGTGCCGGTCGCAGAAATCCGATGAAGATTTCGAGAATAAATAGACAGAGAATTCCACCCCAGTCGATGCTACGATATCAGGAGGGAGTCACGAGCGATTCTGCGCCATATTCTTATGGGTTTGCGGCGCCCAAGAGAGCACGTGCATTACATGAGTGGACGGAGGTTACGGCCGCCCAGAAACGCAGGTTACATGTGTAAAGTCGGACAGCATTGACGCCGTTCTCTCTGTCCAAACCTCCACCCACGCGTCTGGATCAGAGCTCGCAGCTTCGGGACCTCGGGATTTTCTCCCCAAACAGCGTCATCCCGCAATGCCGTGTTTCCCGGCCCGGCCTTCTGGCCTTTCTAGTGTAGATGTATTCTGCTGATGCTCTGGAGCTTCACCCTTTATGAAAGGTGGAGAAGAAGATTGGACATATAGCACGGGAACTCCTTCCAATACGCTGGCTTAATTTCAGTGCTAAGACCTTGAAATTGAGGTTGAAAGCACTGTTCCACAATGTTTAAAGAAGACAAGATACATGTATTCATTGCCAACGTTTGTTGAAAACCTAGCGGTACTGTAGAGTCGATATAGTCAGACCCGCGCGATCCATCTGGAATTATTGTGTGATGAAAGCCCGTTAGATTTGTGACTTGGTTGCGTAGCTAATTCCAAAAGACGCAGCAGGACAAAATTGGCGAATAACGACACCATCATTACCACTCACGATCTCTGTTGCTTCATTACTCATTTGTCATTTTCACCCACGTAATTTGTTGGGTATTTGAATCGGCTCTGGAATTGAGTCGAAGCGTAGTTCAGCATTCCGAAGTGCAGCTCTTCAAGGTAGCCGAGTTGATACAAAGCCTGTTCCTGTATTGAAGTCATATCTGCCAGATACCTTTGAAGTTGTACAAAGAATGCTGGCCGGATCGTTCGTCGCGGCCCATCGCAAGGAAAAAAGCTTGTCTTCTTTGCGCTGGAACTCCCGATGCGACTCTTACGCGAGCGGAAGATGCATTTGTGGAGCCGCTCGCGTACCCGTATCTTGGAGTGCATTCTTAGACAGCCGAGCCAAAGTGGGTCTTCAAAGGCGTCGGTAATCACATGCATTGGAGTTGCATGCCAGCCAATAATGGAGCAGTTCCGAGACAGTCTTTCCCGTCACCCAACAGCCACGCTCTGAAACCACTGCCCAGGCCTATTCTTCGTCACCCGTCCAAATCCCACCATGCCCATATAATCGTGAACAATCAGGATATTTGCACCTGTGTGCCGGCTTTCTCTGTATAAGACATCGAAGACTCCTGTGAGCACACTATCGACCATGCCGTAAGTGAGACGCTTTGGTCGATTCATCGGGTAGTGGGTCGCGCCGAAGAAGCATCCGGTGTTTGCCTCGCTGCTCATGTACGGATCGTCGGAGGGGAAGAGGACGTCTTCGTCGGCATGGTAATGTGTGGCAATGTACCTCCGCAGGCTGACTTGGGTTTGAAGGAGCGTGCGCGCCATGTCAGGGCCGTCAATAATGGTGTTCGGGTTGAGCGAGATCTTGAGAGCTATTGAAGTGTTGCCCACTCGATGGTTGATCACTTCGGCGTTGACAGAAGCATTGAGGGGTCGAGAGAAGCTGGAAAGACATGTCAATCCAGCGCGCACCGGATTTCTGGCTTGACTTACTCAATAGCTAAAGCGCTAATGCCGCTTAGAACACCGCCGGAGATGGGGTTTGCAGGATCTGTAGGGAGCGCTGACGTTAACGTCGAAAGTAATAGTACAAGCAGATAGACTAGCATAGAGTACATATCGTCGTTACTATGCGTAAACAAATCAATGTAGCAACACAGTCATTATAACGATATTGTGGCTGGCGCAAACGCTTTAAACATATTTGGCAAGAGTACCATGCGATAGGCGAGGCGCAAGACCGGCATTAGAGAAGACTCCGACATCAAGAAGGACGCTATAGTACCCGCGAAGTTGACATACGCAGTCTCCATGATGTGGACCTTGCATTGGGCGACGTCCTCAATATCGGTGTTGTCAAGCAAGCCTCAGGAATCCATGTCCAAGTACAGACCATTTACTCCGGTTCCTCTGGCACATATGTCAAGATGCGCCTTGGTCGGTACGGTTCAAGAGGAACACGCCCTTGTCGGGATGTTTTTGGGAATGATCATCACGCCTTTCAGGTCCACATTAATTATCCGGTTGACTGTCCGACGATCTGTGACGCTGATGCCAGCTACGCAGATCTTCGGGATGCCATGGTAATGCAGGCGGCAGAAGTGACGTCCGGTAAGAAAGTGGTCGCCTATTGAAAATGCAATGCCGTAGGATTCGCAACGATGTTATTACCTCAGCATCAGAAGACAAAGATTGACGATTCTTACTCGGAGAGACTTGATGTCGCCGTCGAAGAGCTAGGCGCTTCTTCGTCCACATATGCCGACAAAGACTGAATGCAAGCCATGGAAGATTTAGGTTCACCAGATATGGCCTGTAATCTTCGTGATTTCGAAAGATCGGATGTACCATGCTCATTTTTGAAGCCCTCCGGCCTTTTGCTCGGTCATTGGGGCAACCTCGGTACTCTAGCCGGTGGGATCGGTACTCCGGACTATCTTGAAGCTTATAGCGAAGAATCTGGCTTACAGGTCTGGAAGGGAAATGTTGTAATCAAGTATCAATTGGTACGGTGGCACGTTCGTCGAATCTCGTTATATTCTTTGAATATGAGTCGGAAGGGGGATATGGCAGTACCCATGGAGGGCTGTCTGTGACTTGGACAAAATCAAGGAGGCGTAGGAGAGCGAAAATATAAAGCTTCGGCTTGCGTGGGTCCTCTGTTAATGTTTGCATCAGATCCATGAGGGTTTCCATTAAGTTCTATTAATTATACGCCTGGGACTTGTCATTTTCTTTCTCCCTGCTCGCAACGTGATCCATGCTTGGCTGACGCAATCATTGCTGGCTTTTAACTTGCCGGACAGGCCACTGCACAATGTAGACCGTACACGTTGCTCGTTTAGTCTCGGAAAGCCAGATCTCGAACACTCCCTGCATTGGTCCATACACACTAACCAAGTTACGAAATTCTTCTAGTGCAAAGTACGCGTCCTCTCTCAACAAATGGCTCGCGACCCCTTCTGGAACGTCAAGCGGGGCGAGGTCCATGAAAATGCTAAACTCTGTGGCAAGCTCCCCCCCGTACGAGCGTTGTTCCCAGTGTCGTTCGGTAATTTTGCTAGCCTGAGGAAGCTTTCCCAACCACAAAATCATCTGAGTGCATACAAGGATGGCAAGCTGCCTGGCTCTATCATCGTAATCGTTGTGATCATTCCGAGTAACGAGAATATACAATGTGCTCCGCCGTGGTACAAAAGCACGGTATGGAACAGGAGGCCAAAGGCTGGCGCTGTGAGAAATTAATTCCTGGAAGAAAGGCTGGAGAAGGGATCTCCAATACGGATATTGAGCTCACATGACATTCGAAGGCTTGGTTGTTCTTCCAGAAGCCGGCAAGCCTGCGTGTGAAGCCTTAAGAGTAGTTGGACTTCTAGGCGGTGGGAATTTATTGATCTGAATTGATAGAGGGATCAGCAGCGAGAGTAAGACGCCAAAGAATTTAATGAGCGGCATAATAATTGAAGGAACTATAAGTCCTAGGGCAATGAGGTATCGCGAAAGAAAGAATCGAGGAATACTGTGGGTTCAGTACTTCGACCGCATGCCGATCTGATGCTGCTATTCTGGCTGCACACCGAATGCCTTGGACCTTGACTCTTGATGCGCATATTGCTCGCATGTCGCATCTTTAGAAGTTAGTGCGTTTCGCCTTTACTTATCGTCGCTACCAAAGCAATGCAGAACGCTGAACAAAAATTGTGGCTGCGAAGATTTCCCATATGCAAACTAGGTATCCCAAGTCAACTACGGGCCAGGTCGACAGGCGTTTTCAGAGTCTGCAAAGAGAAAAAAAATTCGTAACGCTCTCGTATGATAGTTTCTGCCGGCATTGTAGGCCGTGTTACCAATGCTGGTGTCTTCCAACCATCGCGAGGGTCAATGTAACACCAACGCGTTGTAACCAGAGCGATCTTCTGTTGTCAGCCAGTTATATTGCGTCGACCAGGTCACGAAGCAGCATTTGCAAGGCACACAAGCTACCTGCACGGTGGGGACCCTGTTCGGCTGAGTTCTCCTGAACTCTAACGCTTTAGACTTTCTCCACCAAGCGCTCGCCGACGCTGCCTAAATGATTATTCTCAATCGAGATGGATCAGCAGAATAGCGGTTGCCAATGCTCAACCTAGAAAAGACCCGATCGCGAGATACCAGAGGCAGTTGTGAAAAGCAAAGCGATGGGTACGGATGGTAAAACCGATGAGAAGGAGTGCGGTAAAGCACTCTGTGTCGTTCGGAGGCAGCGAGTTTGCACCCAAGTAGCCGGTGAACCCTGTATGAAACGCCTTAAGTGAGATATAGGGAAATCCCCGACGACCTGAGCTCTCAAGGTAAGATGTAGCGGCACCCGAGAGCCACACGACTATCCATGTCGCTAGGCCATTCTCGAAGAATGCTCTACCGACGATGAAGACACCGAAGCATCACTACATCGTTGGTGTTTGCTTTTCGACCTCCAGCGCAGCGTGTTCCTACGCAATACCGACATGTGGTTCTCTAATCAAGCACTGTTCGGTCGCAATGCTCGTGCCTCCATGTGGTGTCATATCAATATGTACCGCATCCACTTCTTCCCAACCAAATCTCTTGTACAAGCCTAACCCTGCTGGTGATGCTTCGATGTATGTACGTGCGTTGTCGCGATCAGCGGCCGCGAGACCTTCACGAATCAGAATAGAGCCTAGGCCCTGACGCTGATGGGATGGCGAGACCGCGAGGATATGGAGGACTAAGAGAACCGAATTAGCATTGCTGATGTGCTGGTATCGCCGGGTAGTATGGGTATAGTTGCAGACAAAGTCTTACAGTAATCCTTTCGCTCGTCCAAGTGTTTTGCCCTCAGGGTGTTAAGCTGACCGATGAATTGATTATAGAGTGTCATGTTCGTACCCTCTGGGCAGAACTCCTTCCTTATAATCAGGCCCTTCTTTTCTTCTTGCTGCTCCGGCCTCAAAGTGTCTGGGTATTGCCATTTTGCGAATGCGACAAGCTTGCTCCAAGAGGCATCAGCTTGGCTGTAATGTATCATGTGAGATATCCTTAAAGATTACCCAGTATCGCGGTCAATGAGCTTGCTGATATGGCAACCCGTCAATAGGCGATCACGGATAGTTTTCTCGAAGAAACGTATATCGTCATGGTTCCTAACTTGTGGGCCAACATCACACCAGAGTCGGCCCACGATAGGGCCATCCTGGAAGGCAGCTTGGTGAATTGCGACAATGGCAGGGACATCTAAAATTTCCGCAGGAAGGATCTCGAAAGACATCTTTCGAGCACTGTTCGAAGAGCTGGTGTAATCGAACGATTTGGTTGTATGTGAAATAGAAAGTGAGCGAACATCTGGACAGGTTCTAGGTCCACCTGTTGCCAAGATAACTTTACCGGATTTCGGCCAAAAGGGCGATCGCTCTTGCCTTAGCCCCTCAAACCTAATGCCAAGAAAAATTTAGAATCTATATTATTTTAGGGTTATATGATTTTTTTTTCGCATTAGATCTAAGAGCGAAATCCTATAATATTGTTAAACGTACAATTGTTAATATAAATCTTATATAAGTTTTTGCAACAAGTTTGTAAAGTTACAACTTATATATTTGCTATATAATTAAGATTAAATAGTTATATTTTATATTAATTAAGTTATATTTATTACTAGATTTTAATATATTTTATATATAATTAATTTTAATATATAATAATATTACAAGATAAAAATAAAATTCTAGATAATAAATAATTATAATAACAAAAACTTATTACAATATATATATAAATTGCACTATATAATTTAATAATATATTAAATAACTAAGATTTTAAGATTTAAGTAAAAGAGATCACATATATATTGCAAATAGATTGCTAATATTAATAATAAACATTTCTAAGTTTATAACTTAATATTACTTAGTTATTTAACTATATATAATTTTTTCTCTTTTAATAATTATCTCTTAATTATTAAATTAAGAAACTTTTGTTTTTACTTATACAAAAATTATAGTAAAAAAAATAAGAAAATTGTTCTTATTTTTTTAAGATTATTAAGTTAAATTCTTTGTTTCTTTTATTATTTAAGTCAATTACGTAAAAAACGTAATAAATTAATTTATATAAAGTTTTCTCTAAAATTAAAAAAATTATTTAATCGAAATTAAATATTTGAAGAAATTAATTGTTATAATTTTTGCTTACTTTTTAGAAATAATAATAATAATAATAAGTTTTCTTAATATAAATTTAAAAAATTAATTTAAAAAAAAAGTAATAATAATAAAGTAAATTATTATTATTATGTTTACGTTAAACTCTTTAAGATAAAAGATAAATATATAATTTTAAAAGTTATCTCTAGCTTTAAGATATTTAACTTAAATTTAATTTTAATTTATAATATTTTTTTCTAATTTTAAATTAAAATAATATTCTTAATTTCTCTATTATTTTTGTTGAATTTTAGAATATATATTCGATAATAACATTCTTAATATTAAAGATAAAAAAAAAATTAATTATAATTTTAAAACAATAAGATATATTAATCAAAAATAAATTTAATAAAGTTAAATCTTAATAAATTACAATAATATTATTTCTTATATTTATTCGAAAATTCTTTAGAATTTCTTTATTTTTTAATAGAATTATATAAATAAAAAATATTTTAATTTTTATATTAATTTTGATTTTTAACTTATAATAAAAAATTTAAAATTGCATAATTTATATATTTTTAAATTAATAAAATATATTTGTTTAATATAATTTTTATTCTAATAAATTCTTTTTTATTAATTTAGTTTTTAATATTCTTTTATTTTAATTTTTTTTTTATTACTTTTTGCAATTATATATTAATCTTAATATAAAAATTATTTAATAAATATTTCTCGTTGAATAAAATATTTTATAT
>JAABUS010000362.1_pt1 | contig 116127 bp, 120 predicted proteins | sample 5560161 | NCBI WGS metagenome assembly JAABUS01 (sample SAMN10711885, study PRJNA513376) | rock metagenome | isolation source: Antarctica rocks | place: Antarctica: Victoria Land, Trio Nunatak nord | collected 2016-01-04
TCATACAAATAAAGGTATTTCTAGGCGGTCGAGGTATCGGTATAATTAATTCTAATTTGAATGGGTGTTTATGTAGTGAAATTGGGCGTGCATGTATGGAAACTGGGTGTGCAAATATTGGTTCCCTTAATATATGTATATATTTTTATACATTTACAGATAAGTGGTAAGAAAATCACCCGCAAACGGTCAACTTTCGATAATGGTGGTATTAAAGTAGACATCCACGATGTTATACGACTATCTATGTTGACTTGGATCACAACATTCCACAAGAACCTTGGCTCAAAACCAATCCAGCAAGCAGGTGAGATAGCATCCAAACACCGGTCCTTGACTACTACCGAAAGCAACCAGAACACCTCAACCCTCTGGCACAACATCTAAAATCCGCACGCAAAAACAAACGTAATAATTTCAATGGTGTGTCAAAGTGATAGCCGAGGAGTACAGCTATTTGAAGGAAAAGGGGGTTATCAAACTACCGGGGGTGAGTGATGGAACGGAAGTGTGTAGGGAGTTTGGGGTTTGGTTTGGAATACGGTGCGTGTATAGATGATTGAGAGAGAGGGATGGGAGGATGGAAGATGGGGCTGAAGAAGAAGAAGAAGAAGAAGAAGAAGAAGAAGAAGAAAGGGGTTATGCATGTTTAGGGGGTTTAAGCAAGGGATAATTGTTATAGGAAATATGAGGAAAGGATGCTAAGCAGTCTACATGGAAATCTCCAAGTGGAAAAACTCGACGACTATGAATAATGACTCCGCAAGCCATGTGCGTGCGACAAGGAGAACTGGGGAAACAAAATTTGGAATGACTCGGGTTTGACTTCTCGTACCCAATCTGTTAGATAGTCAGATAGTTGGTCTGGCGTACCTGGCTGTTGGTTGTTGGATAACGACGTTGCGACAAGCCTCTGGTTAATGTGGGGGTGGGGGGGGGGGAATTCGAGGGAGTAGAATCAACTACGGAACCATAGAAACATCCAATGGATTAACAAGCATTCGCAGTTGCCTCTCTCTGAAATAGTTGTTCATCTCCGTTCACTACCAAACCACCAATTCCAGCGCATACCACCCCTCACACCCCCTCCCCCACCAGCACATCTACCGTCCTCCTCTTCTCCCGATCAACCACCACCCCTTTCTCCCCAACCCCCATCCCCGCTAACAAACTTCCCTGCACAAACTGGCTTGGCTCCACCACATCAATCATTGGGCCCTTGGCCTGCCGATCTCCAGACATGACGCCTCGTCCCGTGCCTGTACCGCCTTGAGACTTGCCGGTTTTAGCCAAGAGGCCGGCCCCTGTGAAGGCGGGTATGTCGTCGTTGCTGTTGTAGGCTGCGCGCTCGGGGGAGGTGTGGGGGCTCTCGGGGTTGCTGAGATGAGAAGGACGGGTGCCGCGGAGGGTATGCGTTCGTTGGGTAGCGGGTGATCTTTCCCGTGGTCGTCGCCAAGAAGTAGTCGGCGGGATTGGGATAGCAGTCTCAGGGCTTGTAGCTATATCCACAAGACCCCCAGGGGGCAGTTGCTTGGGTATGATGCCTCGACCTTTCCTGAAGTGTTGAGGCGGTTCAATGTACTTTGGTGTTAGATCGATAAGCGGTCTCGGTTTTTGGCGCTGGGAGGAGCTGCGTTTGAGTTCATTGATGGCGTTGGAGCTGGTGGCCGGGGAGTTGCCGGAGTAACGATGGTCGACTGTAATAGGGTAGTGGTTGGGCTGGGTTTGGACAGCTTTCTGGCGCTGGCTGTAGGTTCGGCCGAGAAGGCTGGCGGGCTCAAAGGGCTCAGGTTCTTGGGCTTGTTCTGCGTGGCTCTGAATCAAGGTAGGCCCGTGTTTGCGAGTGGTGGCTTCGCCAGTGAGGGCGTCTTTGGTGAGCCTCTTGGGGAACGACACTGGAGGGGCTCCTCGATCTCTGACAGCTTTGACTCGTATCTGGTTACTCTGTGCCGGACCCACAGCTCCCATAGTGGGTGCTGGAGCCAAGGGTAAACCGTGATGAGAGCCATTAGTGTGCTGCACACGGTTTACGGCTGCGGGAGCCTTAATCGAGTTTCTTCGGTGGATACTATTCGCTGTATGGACATTTGCCACTTTCTTCTGGCCTTCTCCCAACACGTTGACCAGATACCAGCTTCTCCATTCCTGGACTGCTTTGTACCAAGACGTAGCCAGCTTCCTATCACTGGTGGAGAAGAAGTGAACGAAATTGGCAGTGCTCATGAACATGCTGGACTTCTGCTGACTTTTGACAGCGAAGCAAACTTTCTTCGGCGGCTTGATTTTTTTAGCCATCTGACGCGGCGTTGGAGCATAGATATCAAAATCAGACAAGTGGCAGATATTGGTCGTTTCACCTACAAGATTCTTGGCTAAGACCACTTGCCCATCTGACCGTAGGGTGACCCATCGTTTGTCCCACTTGCCTGGCATTTGTGAATGATATAAATACACTGAAGTATCTCCGGGCTGCTCTCTTGAAACACTCCTTAAATCTAAGTCATCGTCATTGCCTCCTGTGGGCGAAGGAACAACGATCAATACATTCTGTTCATCATTATCCCACGAGTTCAGTACATCGCGAATATGCTCGTATCTTCTAAGAGGCCGTTCTAACCCAACTTGCTTGAAAGACTCGAGTAGTACTACCGAGTTTGGGTCAATCATTCCGGGCATTTTGCTTGAAGCAAAGCGAATGACATCAACCGGAGTTGTTGACGGCGTGATAGTAATCGGAATGACACTATCCTGAAACTTGACCATGACTCTCCGCTCACCAGCGTTGACGGCGGATATGGGTGCATCGAAACTAGGTACAGGCGCAGGCGCTACACTCTCTGGTTCAATAGGGATAGGAAAAGAGATAGTCCGCTTCAGTTCAGCTCTGCTGTCGGATCCAGTAGCTTTACTGATACTGCCCGCCATCCGCTGAGTAAAGCTCTTTTTAGTTGATAATATCGGTCTTGAAGTAGGTTGCCTTTGCTTGTGCTCCCGGCTAAGAAACCCCAGATCTTCGGACTTTATCGCTGGCTGGTTGATCGGTTGAGCGCCCTGCCGCAGGCTTTGGCGTCTCTGTCTATGGCCATATGTTCTCTCCAGCTCTTCCCGCCGACGGTCGTCATAGCCAGCTCCCTTCATCCTTCTACCGTCGGTCTGTTCTTTACATAGTATTTGTGCCTGACAGTTATCATCGCCATTAACGGCGTACCGAGCTTCAGGCCGCGCTGCGTTTTCGGAGAAATTCCGAGGATGTTCTCCTGCCGTTGGCGCACTGGTCTGCACTAGATTCGATAAGTCTCTCTGGCCTTCGGGAAGGGATCGAATGCCTCGAGATTGGGAAGACGCAGTAGTCGCTCCTGCGAGCACATGCCTCCGAGCGTCTTCCACGGTCTTCCCTTGGCTACTATCCTCACGTCGCCTCGGTATTGCTTCCAGGTCCAGATCGGGTTCGTTATATGGGCCAGAACTAGACTGTGATTCTGCATGCGGCCTCTTGTACAAGGGGTTCGTGGGCATAGGTGGAGGATCAGCTTGGTTTTTGACTCGACGGTTTCCCCGATACCTCGACATGCTTCGTGCAATTGTCTCATTTCTAGGAGGTGCAGGATTCTCCGTTTGGACTACGGCAGGCATTGTCGCTATCACAGAGGAACCAAGTGTTGATGGAGAATATCTTGGAGTATGTTGCTGCGACTGGGGATACGTCTGTACCTCAGTCGACATCTTGGGTCCGTATTGCAATGAGGTGGTCTAGTTTGAGGCATCTGCGATGTTTGTGACAAGCAGTGAATAATTTCCATAGGGGGGGGCCAATTCCAAGAATTCGTTTGCGGATCCACGCGACTTGCATTAATCTATATAGGGCTGTTGAGCACGAGAGTATCTACCTACTGTACTGTACCTTAGCGTCTTTCAGCGTAATTTTGACAGCCCGGCAGGCCACTGGCAGTCACATCTGTAGGAGTACTGTAATGCACAATGTCCTTGCCCACGATCATTAGTCTTAGAAGTTCGCTCTTTCTGTTCATTTCGAAGCGCTGATGGTCGGGTGTATCTATGGTCGTGCGTCCAAAGCCATCGCCGTGAACCACCATCCATACATTCGTAGCAGCGTCTCCCCATTAAGATTACCAGACAGCTTTCTCATTCTACTTGGTTCAATCTCCCATGACCTTATTTCTCTTCCTTGTTTCTACGCCTGACTGCCTTCTTCTACCCAATGATAGCATCTTGGAAAATAGTTCCCCCAAAACAACATAAGACTCTACTTCAATGAGAGATCGAAGCAGAATACGAGGTGAACTGATGGAGGATAGATGGTACTACGCCTTGAAGAGACCGCAATGGTTGATGGAACATGGGGCGGACGGAAAAAAGGTACATCAAGACATGATCATCAAGGACACTTGGAAAAGTACTTTTGTGGACCATATGTCGAACGGTATGGTGATCGACGGCATATCGCAGATGTAGACACAAAGACTTCCAGATCTCGAAGTAAGATACAGAGTGCAAATGTAGAAGCTTTGTTAGCTGTGGAGACATACTACGATGTCGTTTCGGTTGTGTTGTCCAATTCATCTAGCAGAGGATTATACTATCACGGTACCATGTGTGGTTGGTCTGCACGGCTGCTCCAATATCACGATAATATAGGTGTAGTACAATTTTGGTGTAGAAGGGCCCCTGAGAGTCATCTAAGCACGCCTTAACAAACCGTATCTGAAGACGAATAGGGCGTAGACCACGACACTGTTTACTTTCTGAAAGCCCGTACCTCCCATTTCCTGAAATTCCGTCAGCCGGTACATGGAAGACACTTCTATCGTATCCGTGTGCATACCACCAAGCCTTGAAACTCTGCGTTTGGACATTGATCCCAAGATCTTTAAGAGTTTGACTCGACAGATGTGTATCATACGGTCTCTGCACGCTTACTTTTGGACCATTCCCTTGTCTATCTGCTTCAATCTTGTCTTCAATTGGAAGGCCCATGATCTCCGCAAATAGCTCACATATCTCGTACTTCGTGTATCTATCCTCCGATGAAAACTGTAAGGTCCTTGGCATTTCCGACCGAGCATCGCCTGCTTCCAGGTACTTCGTAGCCACATCCTTGCAGACCCGTCCTACATCTTCAGTATTGGTGGGGTAGCGCTGAGCCCAATGATCCATACTGATCTTGGCGTTTTCCGCCTTCACCTCCTGAGCCTTCCATACCACGTCCATTAAGACGTTGATGGCACTTTCTTTAGGTTCCTCAGCTTTGCCATAGAGAACAGGCACCCTCAATACGATGCCTAAACCTGTGCTCTTGGTCGTGTCCAGTACAACTCTTTCTCCATCTAGCTTTGTTTGCCCGTATAGATTTGGAGGGCTTGGGAATGCGTCGGCTTCATAAGGAGCTTCACCTGGCACGCCCGGAAAGACATAATCAGTAGATATGTAGATGAGGAGGATAGATTGGGAAGAGGTTGCCTGAGCAAGGTGGTGGGTGGCTTCGACATTTAATTTTTGGGCTCCCTCCGGATCAGCATCACATTTATCTGGAAAGCGGTTTGCGGCACCTGAAACGAAATCAGTCCTAATTTGAGGTTCAAAGTATTACACTTCTCACTCACAGTGTATCACGACTTGGGGTCTGTGACCTCAGCATCGTCAGCTTGCATCCATGGCGAGGTGTGACCGCAATATTGCTGCCTACTTGACTTTATCTAGTACTGACGATATCGCCGCTTGGTCGGACACGTTTAGCTTGATGATGGAAGGCGGTTTCGCTCTCGAGAACCCGGTGCCCACAACGTCCCATCCAGCTTCTTGGAAAGCTTTCAACACCTGGCGGCCGAGTAGGCCCGTGGCACCAGTAACAAGTACTTTCCGTGCCATGTCGTGATATTCAATACCTTTAGATAATGCCTTTACGTGAGGACAAGCTCAACTCGTGCAATGGGCTCAGTAACGAGAGAGATTCCACAACCCTGCTTGGCTGGGGTTGTTGTCGTTTTTGTAGGCCCTTCCCAGCATTGCACATCTACAGAATTATCCAACATCGAGCATTTCTATCATGCAGGTAGCATGCATTCTTCATCGGGGAGAGTTGCGACGTATACCTATCTCATCTTCACAGCCATCCATAAAGGACAGCATGCAATGAAAAGATGCAGTTTCTTCAATGAAGAGAATTTTTCAAAAATTCCGATACGAACCGAAGTCCATAACGAGTGGTCATAAAGTAGTTTTCAACTAGCAAAAACGCGATCTCGGACGAATCCTCACTGATACGCGTAAAGCCCTTGCACTTAGATGGGGATGGAAGAGAGTCGGAGTTGGCGGACAATATGTACCAGTGGGTGAAAGCCGGGTAGCACCTGGGGGTAAGGGTCCAATACACAAGGCAAATTCCTCGACACTTCCGCCCAGTACTTACGGACAGTTACGGTAGAGGCGCAGGCAGCAAAAGAACTCGAGGACCATAGGTCTACTGTTCTGCCTATCTTTTCTTTGAAGGTTCGCTACTTGACCTGCGGTACCTTGTTCTTCTGCTCTCAGAATTACGCTGAGCGAGACTGCTGACCTCTTGGGCGTCTACAGTGGAGCTCGACATAGGCTGGTCTCTACGGGCCACTGGCGATAAGACAAGAATGCTAGTTGCAATCATGGTAAAATAGCAAGTCTTTCAATGGCGCAACTCATGATCAAATTCACCCGCTTCCATGAAATTACATCCAAGAGACATTAGGCCCCTCCGTCTTCATCATCATCCAGCAATTCCTCCAATAAGGTGTCATTTGTCCCTGTCATGTCTTCGACCTCATGCTTTGTGACATCCATCTTCATATCATCTGCCTCATCGGAAGGCACCCCTGGTAATTCAATTTGCCCTTCATCTACTACAGTTAGACCTTCTTGCGCCGGCTCAGCAATGGTCTCTCCTTCAGTACCTCCTCTGAAGGCGCTTGATTCGCCTATTACTTTGTTCAAGGCTGCCTCCAATTTGTTGAGAGCATTTCGGGTTGTCGCATCAGTCCCAATCTTGAGGTCAATGGCCTCGATGACGAGCTCGTGAGCAGATTGTAGCTTTTCTGCGTTCGAGTTGCCGGTTATGTATAGCTTGCTCAGCATTGAAAGGAGAGCTTTCTTTTCTTCTTCTAGAACATGGTCAACTATTGCATAAGCGGTCACGGAGCAATGGTCAAGCTTACTTGTGCACCCATGACTCATTGCCTTCTCGAGCAGATCCTCCACAAGACTGAGATGAACGTCGCCATTAACAGCCTTGACCTCTTTCCTACCAGCCTCGTCCCAGCTAACAGTGGCTTCATCTTGTACCACTAATTTTCTAGCATCGGTCCAGTCGGCCAACATATTTCCTACAACCGCTATTCCCACCATCTCTTCGTCCTCTTCCAATTCCTCTCCTAGGTTCATTAGAGTATGCATGATCCCTACCACAACCCTCGCCATTCTTTCCATATTCTCCCTACGGCTGTGACAATATACTGGCAGGAAGTAGCTTAACGCCTGCCTCACTCCAGCATTATCCTTCGTGGTAGGATCAAAGTAGCAGACCACAAGTTGCCTGAGAAGTTCCTCATCTTGGACTACGCTGGTCAGCATCAATTTGCAAAGAGCGGTTGTAGCTGCTGATTGAACATCAGGTGATTGCACCGCCTTCGTAGCTTTCGTAAAAACTTTGAAAACTGATTTCTGAAGTGCAGGATCGGCCGTTGGTGAGGAGAGCAGACTTGGATGTGTCGTCAACATATCAGAGAGAATATGGAGAGCGGTCACTTGAAGTGCATCATGACCCTTATTGAAGCAGTGAAGGAAGAGGCTTAGGTTTTCTTCAGCTAGATTCTAGAGCCAGAGTGTCAGTATAGGTAAGCCTTCAAGGAAAGGACCATCATACCTTATCGAGAAGGCAGCACAAACCCAAGCAGAGTAGACCACGTTCTCTGATTGGTGCTTCGTGACTCCTAACGGCTGGTACAACTAGATTGTTCAGCATTGTCACCAAATGAATATTTTGCTGTAGATTATCCTCCACATTTTGCAGCATACATTGCGCTATATGGAGGCACTTCATGTTGATCACGATTTCTTTAATGGCCTTGGCCTCGTCTTCCTCGCCATCTACGCTATTGGCCCGGACGCCGTTCTGCTTGTTGCTCGCCTTTGTCGGTGTGGTCCCGCTCATCTCTGATTGGGCCGAGTGGAAGCTTTCATCTTCATCGTTGGCGTTATCTTCTTCATTGGAGATGGTGTCATGGACTTCGGCGACAGCTTCCAGTACTACGCCACAGAACTCCCGCTCTCCAGCAGCGTCAGCGCCGCAAACGTCTCGGAGGACGTCGACAGCAAGCTTGGTGATCTCATCAGGTAATCCGGCAATGGCAAGTGTTTCCCTCATAAGAGAAAACATCTTTCTTCTACCAACTTCGTCGGAATAATCCAGTGACTTTGCAATATGAAGCAGTTGTTCCACAACGAATTCTAACTCGACCGTGTCTTCATCCTCTCCTTCACCTGAGCCGTCGGCGTCGTTACGTTTTAGACAGTCTACCAAGTTGTTCATATATCGTTGGAGAAAGAAAGCAAGTTTAGTCACCTCCGGCATCTTCTCCTCAGCAAGTGATTCATGCTTTGGTTCGCCGTCTTGTCTACAGAAGTCATTGAAACTTCTGGCCAGGAAGACACTCTCGGGGGTTAAACTGTCCCAGAATGCATTTTCGAAACTCATAGCGTCACAATAGTCTGGTCTTCCGATCCAGAACTCTTTCATAGCTTCGCCAGCCACACCATGTTCGACTGCTGAATTTACGACGTCAATACGCTCCAGCAATTCAAGCAAGCCGTCAACGCTGGGAGGAGCAGCTTCTCTAGCTGGACGACCCTTATCAGCTGTTCGTGGGCCTGCGCAGTCCTCGATCCAACGCTCTCGGAAGAGTCTTGCCGTGGCTTTCCGAACGTTCTCATCGCGGTCACGCAGACCCCACCGAAGCAGCTTCTCTCTCATAGACAGCGACAGGTGGCGGAAGTCACCCAGAGCTGGGAGCAGTCGTGAATAGAGCGCCCTTCGCGTAGCTGAATCAACATCACGAGCCCGCTCTAACAGATAAGGTAGAGTGCTTGGGGTCAAGGGTAGATTCAGTAGAAGAGAGCGGCGGACGTCTGCACTGGGATCATGCTGAAGGATCTCAAGCAGCCTCTCCGACAGGCCGCTTGCTTCGTCATCGTCGCTATCTGCGTTGTCCTGTCCTCCATCGTCTTCATTGCCAGCGAGTCGTCCCAGGCCGAGGACAGCCTGAACTCTTATCATTGGCTCTTTATCTTTTGTTCTTTTGAGAAGCCCAACCTTCAATAGGTGATAGTACTCATCATCGATTGACTCAAGCGAGTTGATTATATGCGCTATTAGCTGGGTTGAACGATAGCGAACGGTCTTTTCCTTCGAAGCCAGCAGTGGTAGCAATATGGCGAGAATATGAGAAGTCAGCCGAGTGCTTGGGGTTTCAGGAAAGGACTGTGTTTCGTCAAGCTCTTCAGGAAGAAGGGCCGCATCTATGAATGATCAGTATCTGCTCTGAGGGTTTCAATGTAATCTATCTCGTACCTTTCTCACAGGCATGTCGAAGGAACAGCCCTAGGAACCTCACGAGTTTATCGCCTACACCTTCACTTTTCTTCACACACATGAATCGGATGACACAGCGCGCAACTTCGACGTTGAAATCATCCTCCCCGAACTCCTCCTGCCTTTTGTTGCTGGGGTTGATCGGTTCGTAGCAACATGCCTCCTGTACCTTCCTCAAACTGATCACCAAGTTCCGATGGCTTGCAATTGTTCTCTGTGCATCTCCGAAAAGGTTACAAATTTGTGCTCGCAAACTTGACGAGGGTCCTTCATCTGGTATAACCACCGTTGGGGAGGAAATGCGTGACGCGGTCGACCTGCGCGAAGCTAGTGTTTGGGTTGATGGTTTGTGAGAACCTCGAGACGTAGTAGAAGCACGCGTGGATACTCTTCCTGGCATGCTGGCGACTCGTTGCAGATTTGAGACAATTGCGATTCTAGGAAAAATCAAAAGAAGAGTCAAGGTCGAGTTGGTGATGCCGGTGTAAACAAACAAAAGCCGCTAGTGCTTAGCGCCGTAAACTCCGCAAAAATGAACCCCTCCAAATCTTCCATATTCCAGCAGCTTGTTTTTACGATTTCTCCTCTTCTGTAATACCATGTTCACTAGAGGCGTGCGAAGGTTTGCCACAACAGCGTACAGGATGGCAGAATTATCAGCTAAGGTTGATGCTTCAAACCAATATCGGGTCCAATTAGCCAAAGCGCAAGGCCATGTCGACGGGTTTGTTGGAGGTAAAGGTTACTTGTTCATGTACATTTGTGTCTGGCTAACCGAATGTGCATCGATTCAGCAATTGGGAACACACCCCTAATCCGCCTCAAACGCCTTTCAGAGGAAACTGGATGCGAAATTCTGGGCAAGGCGGAGTTTCAAAACCCTGGTGGTAGTGTTAAAGACCGCGCGGCTTTGTATGTGATCAAGGAGGCTGAGGAAAAGGGTCTTCTACGGCCAGGTGGAACTGTCATTGAAGGCACGGCCGGGAATACAGGCATTGGCCTTGCTCATGTGTGCCGTTCCAAGGGCTATCAATTGGTCATTTATATGCCGAACACCCAATCTCAAGGAAAAGTTGATCTTCTGAGACTTTTGGGTGCCGAAGTCTTCCCGGTGCCAGCGGTGGCATATGAAAACCCGGAGAACTACAATCACCAAGCTAAACGTCACGCCGAGAGGCTGGACAATGCAGTATGGACAAACCAATTTGATAATATGGCGAACAGGAGAGCACATATCGAAACAACAGGGCCAGAGATATGGTATCAGACTGAGGGCAAGATTGACGCGTTTACTTGCGCTACAGGAACAGGTGGAACGCTAGCAGGTGTTACAAGATATCTAAAGGACATTTCTAATGGCAGAGTAAAGTCATTCTTGGCAGATCCACCAGGCAGTGTTCTACATGCATACATTACTAATGGGGGCAAAATGATTGAAAGGACTGGCTCCAGTATCACGGAAGGTATTGGTCAAGGCCGTGTCACAGATAACCTTCAGGCAGACATCGACCTTCTTGATGGTGCACTACATATTAGTGACGAGAAGAGCATAGAAATGGTATATCGATGTCTTGACGAGGAGGGACTTTATCTTGGTTCCAGCTCCTGTCTGAACGTCGTTGCGGCAAAAGAGGTGGCGGAGAAATTAGGAAAAGGGCATACAGTGGTTACGATACTTTGTGATGGTGCTTACAGATATGCTGACAGACTTTTCTCAAGAAAGTGGCTGCAAGAGAAAAATCTACTGGGTGCTATACCACCACACTTAGAGCGATACATCGTGTTGCCCTAATCATTTAACTCAAGCATAGCGAAATGGACTCGATCCAAGGCTCGCCCAGAGATACCTCAGAGTATCCGAGAAGCTTTTCCCGTCATAGAGGATGATGAGAAATTTGAACTAAAGCAACCTTCTTGCTACCATGACTGGTAATCAGATTCTCAATGAATGCAACTATATGACGGGCTTCGAAACCGTCCCGCTTTACTGCTTCCTTCTTCTGGATCATCCTAGCTTTCTTTACTGGAATATAAGTTGTTATTTCTTCTTCGTATGATCAACATCAACCATTATCATTCACCGCACCCTTGATTGCTATATGAATTAAGTACCACACCGATTCATATTATATTCCCACTCAGCACGAGCTCAGTAGTGTGAGTAGTTTTGATAGTTGACCATAGGATCCGGCCTTGAGCAGTTTAGCATGACAGCAGAGCCGAAATTGAAGGTACTAAGGAAGAGCAGCTCATCCAGGACGGCAGCTGTCAGTGAATACCAAGATGTAACCTCAACACTAATTCTTGCCACAACACATGCCTTGGCCGTTCCCTTACAACAACCAGCATCCCAATATACTTCAGAACAACAACAGAATATAGCATTTCGTATTACAAAGAAGTCTTGCGTTCATTTTTGCTAAGGATATTACATCTTCTGTCCCACTTTTTGCCTACGACGTCTCTGACTGACCGGAATGGAAGCCTCAACTCGCTCACCAGACCCACCAGCAGGCCTACTATCCCTCTCAACAGAAATCCTGATCATGATCGCCGAGGAGCTCCGATACCTTTTCCAGCGCTGTAACGCATGCAATACAACGCAGGCAGTCTGGCGCACCGAATCCAACTTCGTCCCCATGGCTCTTACCTGCCGTCGCTTCCGCGATATCCTTAGCGCGTACGCATTTGTGCCAAAACGTTCGCGGGGGAACTGCCTCATGGCAACTTTCACATGCCCTTGCGTGTTGGCGCGTATGAGTGCCATTGCACAGGAGCCGCTGGCAGCAATTATTGAGGCGGCTGCGAAGATAGAGGAAGAGGCTACAAGAAAAGAGGCGGAGGAAGAATCTGCGGTATTAAGATATCTATGGAAGCGCCAGGCACGAAACCCGCGGCGAGGAGGTCGTCGAGGGGGTTCTTCGAGAGGGCGTGGAAGGGGATAAAGGAGCACTTTGGATCACGAGGTAGCGTTGTACGCATCCTATGGCGAAGAATGACTGTTTCTAATACGAGGGTAATATTTGCATAGCCCTTTCGCCTCCACCTTGGTTCGCATTGGAAATGTCGTGGGGCGAATAATCCCTGGTGCTTAAGGACGAACAATGTACACATGACGCTGGATAATCCAATCGGCCCAAGATCTATAGATCTTAGTGTCATACACCATCATACAGGATCCTCAGCAAAAGCCAGCAACGTAAAGATAATACATTTCCCATATGGTCCCATTCCAGGAGCCACCAACACTCCAGCGTTTCCACACACGACAAAGACCTCTCTTTCTTTTCGAAAAACCATGACTAATAGAGGGAGAGTTCTTCTCGATAATCACGCATCATAGATTTCTTTGTGTCCCATTGCATAGAGCGTCATATATCATACTTGATCGTCGGTGGACGGACAAAAAATGGGCTCCGTAGAATACGGGGCTGTTCTTTACAAGGGCTTTGGTCGTTTACTGGTAGATTTGTACATTACACCTCACGAAATTCACTTCTGCACCTCTCCTCGTGAGACATAAACATGTAAAGACCCAAGATATACTCAACGCACGTGCAGTAGACACCGCCACCCATCCCGTACCACCCAACAGGAAAAACCCCCATACCGGATCTACAGTACAACCTCGACATATGAGAGAGGACATGGAAACCTAACACATCATATAGTTCTCACCTCATCAATTGCCCCCTAAATTCTCTCACCTTGTTGAGTCTCCCACCTCACCACCGTTAATCAAGTGCACGGTGCTTCGTTTTATGCGCGCCGCCAGTGCATATTACTTACCCGCTCTTCAACTTTGGAACCTCAAGTCTCCTCCCAGGCTGGTTACAAGGTGAGTACAAGGAAACATCAAGCATCCGATCTTACATGCGTATGATCACACAGCCTTGCATTCCATTCATTCATCACATATTCCTACGTACTCCTAAGTCTACCACGCCCCTTTGTACACCGACCACCTCCAGTATACCACCCTATGAAGAGTAACCCACAAACATGACGCTAGCAAATGCAAATGCAAGATGCCCACCGCGAGTCCTGTACAATACTCCAAAAGCATTGCGCTCTGTAAAACTCCTTTGCCCAATCACGGACGTAGATATTCCCAGTATATAAACAATTCATCCCCCTTATGCTTCCTTTTCGTTAAGCTCCTTCTGCCGCTTCGTCTTTAGGTCGGGATGATTCGCCAACCCAGCCATTAATTTTCCCAATGCCCCCCTCGCAGGTCCCGCATGAGCTTTGGCTGATGCACCATTCTCGATAATATCCAGATCCTTCCCCGTTGTCGTCGCCGTCGTAGGAGCTTTATCTAGCGGACGTTCGTTGTGGTCCATTTCGCTAATATTCGAATTGCGCCTTTGCATTCGCTTGGCGGCATCTTCGTCTTCCTTTTTGTGTAGGGAATCCGAGGGAAGGAGGATGGCGCGGTCGAGGGCATAAGGAAGTCCGCGATGCCGGCCCCGCACCATCATGGCCATAACGACGACTTTGGAGACGACGGTAAATTTGCTGCTGAACGAAGCGTTGATGTTGGGGTAGCCAAGGGAGAGCCCGACGGTGCCGTACGCGGAGACGATCTCGAAGAGGCAGGCGAATAACGTGAAAGCGCTATCGTTCGGATTCTGCAACTTCGGGCCCTCCGCAATCGCAATGATAAACAGTCCCAAGAATAGATACCACAAATCGAAACTCAACTGGCGACGCAAATGAGCCCCCACGTAGGAGGGCTCTTTTTCGTCTTCTTCGTTCTCGGCTGAGGAGCCCCAGATGCCTAGGGACTTTTCTTCGTAAACATTTGTGCGACGTACGGAAATGGCGATAGGGAAGACTGAGATATACATCATGATGAGATAGGAGACTTGGATGCCGGGGTGGAGGTTGGAGAGGCTGACATCGGAGAAGCCGGCGGTGCGGGTCGAAACGGCTTGGAAAAGGCCGTTGAGGACGCGGTAGCCCGGGGAGCCGATGCCTGTTACGGTGGGATCGTTGAGCTAGCGTGTATGTTAGAGAGACATTTAGAGGTGACTACTATGGCAAGAAAACTTACATCAAGGATGATAAAGAAGATGAGGTCCAGGCCATTGAGAACTACGAGGATCCAAAACAGCCACCATGTAGCGGCACTTGGGAAGAGTAAGGTGAAGCAGCGTCGGGGATGGTCAAGTAAGAACCTCAACTCCTCCCATACCCCGCTGTTTTGTGGCACCAGGAATGAGCTTAGCCAGATTACGAAACGAAGCATGCATGGGAAACCAGTATTCCCGATAACAATGAGGAAGCTCCCCAGCAGGAGAGGCAACACGGCTTTTTGGAAGGAGATCATCGAATCTGGTGTGAGCGTGAAGCCGAGATCATTGAACAGGGAAGCTGGTGTGAATATTCCCCTTGGACTGCGTAAGCTTTTACTTGGAGATGGAATAACCGCTCTGCTTACCACCACGCTCGTGACAGGCCATCGCTATCAACTATAGAGCCATAAGTGGCGCTGCGTACAATCCAGGGCGCCAGGGTGACCACGCCTAGTAAATGGAAGAAAAGGTAAAACGCTACGTTTCATTGTACGTTAGCGGTAGGCCGTGAGATGAGTTCGGCGGTTTTTGACACACTTACAAACGAGTACGATGGCCAAGGTCTTCAATGAGCGGTATTCGATCCCACCGAGTTCCTCCCTTTGTTCTTCTGTTAGATCAACAAACGCAGAGTTCCGTCCTAGAGTCGGCTGCCAGCTAAGATATGGCATAGGGTCCTTTTCTCTAGAGCCAGATGCCCTCAGACTCCCAAATGTCCCAATACGCGATCTGAGCCGTGCTGAAGGTGGACCTATCTCATCTGTCGGTGTTACTTTGACTGCCTCAGAATTTCCGGTCTTCCGGAACGAGAGCTTAGGCAAATTCCCAGTGTCAGTCCTCGTGGCTGGACGATTGAGCTCGTCATTTATTATATTGCGTTCCACATGTTTACTGTTCACGGTCTCTTTGCGCTCTATTGGACTAGTAATTTCACGATTCAATGGTCCGCCATCGTCATCGCCAGCCAGTGTTTCTGGGACATCACCGCGATCAAAATCTCTAGGGCCAGGTATCCGAAGTGTCCCTTTATCCTTGGGGTTCCTTTGGTTCTCTAGAAAAGCGATGTGCTGTTCCGGAGTTAGGCGTTGGGGTACACTTTCTAGCGGGGAACCAGTGCCTCTTTTCTTGTCAACTTCGTCAGCGAATGTGACTTCTCTGTGAAACGTGGGTGGTTGTTGTAGAGGTGGCTGGGCGTGGCGCGTAGGTGGCTCGACAGCATCTCGCTGACTTGACGATGAAGCCGTCGCACTATCAAGTCCTTTATTGGGGTTTACTTTGTCTGTAGCATACTGGCTGTCTGCGCTGTCATTTCGAGACTCTCCATTATGCAGGACTACAATGTCCCGTCCATTGACACCTCGTTCCAAGAGTCCTGGATCTTGAGTGTCTTTTCTGGCCTCGGTTTTGGTACGAGATCGAGTGCGTGTACGACCCATGCTGTGCGCCTCTCTGACGACGTGCTGAAAGCGCTGTTCGAACCAGTACAATCTAACGAAGACCACAAATGTATTGATGAAGATTGGTGTGGCTATCATAGCAAGGAAGTAGAAGACAACCTGGTGATATGGTAAGCAAGAGCTGCGGTCGAATGGTCACCGATTGCGATTACCTGCTGATATGTATTGAGTTTGTTTACATCGATCCTGCAGAAATATTAGCACCAGCATCCGCACGGGGAAAGCATTGGGAGGTAAGGAGGTTTTACGGGTTTAGCCCACTTTGCGTTGCACATCCAGTGGCGAAGAAGATTGCGTCAATGTAGGCCAAGTTACCAGCTGGGTATAGGAGGATTGATCCAATGATGCCAAGGCAGAGTATGTACATATCTGTACCAGCTTCCATTAGCGCCTTCTAGATCTTCTAGACAATAACCATCATCTAGCTGGCGTACAGTGTATGGTGAGAAAACTGAGGCGCCGCTTCTTGAAGGGCGAGCCCGGGTTGTGCGCCTTCACCCATTCGAAGGATTCAAGGAAAGGGCCGAACATGGTGAGGGAAGGCTGAACGCCCAACACGGCGCCAACTGATTGGTAAAATGAACAAAGGATAAGCGGGATACAAAGGTATGCGGGGATGAATCGTTGGAAGCTGGATTGAGGTGGATAGAAGACGTCGAGGAAATCCTTCCGCCACTTCTTTTTACAAGTTGGATTCTTTTCGAGTTATCATTTCGTCTGAGGGGCATTGCCTCATTGCCAATAGAAACGGCTTTTGCATAAGAATATGTACCATGATATCTAAACTTCTCAAGGGAGGTCATCGACCGGGCGGATCGATTTCCTCTCCACGAAAACCAAGATTCCGGGCCGAGGCTACGGAATAGTGTATCGTAAAATGACGGTGGCAAACACACTAACGGCGGGTGAATTAAGGTTTCTCGCTTAAATCGCCTAATGCGGCTGCGGTTGCGTCTAGACATGGGTGAACCCAGACGGACGGCTCGAAAAGGCATTTACGCTTAAGGCAGTCATCACCATGATACTCTGTCGAAGGATGATCATCAGACAGTCGTATATCTTTTACGATGGGCCAGTCCCACTGAAGATGCTGTGCAAGTGTATGAACTATCCTCGACTGTGCGTGAAGAGCTATGACAATCCATCAGCCATGGCATGGTTTAATTATTCCAATATACGAAGGTACAAGTCTTCCAAGAGACGGGGGACCCGGAAAGAATTTCAACACCTTCAAGAACAAAGGTAACCGCAGTCTTCCCACCTCAAGTCCATCAGGGTCACTCGATGCCTGCTCTTCGAAAGCACGAAAGCATGAAAGATATCCCTCGTGGCTTGCAGGTGAGCGTGAGAGATTGTAAGCCTGGCCGGGGGTCTCCAAATCAATGTGCAGACCGTCTCCAGTGAATCTGTAACCCTCTCATAGCGGGGTCGACTCGGGAGCCAGCTAGGGAGGGCCGAAGACCAATGAGGCTTGATTGCTTCCATTTCTGGACCTGATCTTCCCTGATCGGGCTCTTAGTAATTTCATGTAAGCTGAGTGAATCGACACCGAGTAGGGATGAGGCCGACCGATGATGCAACTTAGGTCAGACGCCATGGTAGGTAGTGACGTTTCCCAGGAGAAAACCCCCACTGAAAAACTCAACTCTCTTCTTTCTCGTTGTCCTCACCACCTCAGCGCTGTTGTCTCAATTACCTACTACCCACTGATCAGAACAGAATATCTTACCTGTATCTTTCTTGAGAGCCTACCCATCAGAACAGACTGTTTTCCATCTATTTTTGTTGACAAACCTACCGAACTAGATAGAACAGAGATGTCTTCCCTCTATCTTTCTTAAGAAACCTACCGACTAGAACAGACCTGTCTTCCCTCTATCTTTCTTAAGAAACCTACCGACTAGAACAGACCTTTCTTCCTTCTACTTTGTCGAGAAACCTACCGACTAGAACAGATCTTTCTTCCTTCTACTTTCTTGAGAAATCTACCGACTGGAACAGACCTGTCGTACCCCTATCTTTCTTAAGAAACCTACCGACTGGAACAGACCTTTCTTCCTTCTACTTTCTTGAGAAACCTACCGACTGGAACAGACCCGTCGTACCTCTATCTTTCTTGAGGACCTACCGACTAGAACAGACCTGTCGTACCTCTATCATTCTTGAGGACCTACCGATTAGTACCGGCCTGTCTTACCTTTACCTCGTGTGGGAACCTATCGATTCGAACCGGCTGCCTTACCTTGATACCTAGCAATCAGTATAGACTGCTTTGCCTATGCCAATCCTGATACTTATCGACCAGCACAAACTTTGTTCGCTTGTGTCTTTTTTGATACCTACCTACTAGAACAGACTCCGTTTACCTGTGTCTTTCTCGATAATCTACCGATTAGAACCCACAGCCTTACTTGTACCGTTCTTGACGTTGAGGCATTCGGAGCTTTGCTCTTTTCGAACTTGAGGACTATACATAGGTGTTATGTGTGGTATCGCCCTCAACCCCCAAAACGTTGAACCTGGCGAGCCACGAAGGTACGATACAGACGTGTTCCTAGTATTCCCCCGCGACCGTCGCGAGAACCGTCGCGAGAACAACTACATTCTGTCCGAGTGGGATATCACAATCCCAGAACAAGAGGAAAGGTCGAGTACTGTCTCTGGCCCATCATCCGGAAACGGTGAAAGTCCAATTCAGCCATCTGAACAAACAGATAAGCAGCAGTCAACCACTGCCAATAACCAACGAAACTCTCCTCCATCAGACGATACCTCCAACACACCATCTCCCAAGGCAGGCAAAAAGTCTAAGAACTCTACGTCGAGAAAGCAGCGTCATCACGAAGTAGCTGAGTCCACGCCGCGCAACGAAGAGAGCTCGGCCCGCAACATTTCCTCTAGGAAACAGGTGAGTTTCGACTTGCCGAACTCTACCATTGGCAAGAAAGTCCGCTTTGCCATGGACTTTATCACCCCATCCCGCGCTTCTTCCGGTTCCTCCTCCTCCTCCTCCTCAACAATCTCCGGGTCGAAGGACTCATTTGTGGATGCAAGTCATCCAAATGTTCCCATCGACGCCAATAGCAACGGGCATCATGCGCCCAAATCTTCCACCTTCAAGCTGCCGCCAAACATGGTAGCGGAGTCGGCGGCTCGCCACCGACGAGACAAGAGGCCCGACCCAACCCGCAAGGTGAGGGAGTGGAAGGTGGAAACCCCGGCGCCAAAAAGCGCCGCGCCAAATGTCGAGGGCACCAGTCGGCAACGCCGACCAGGGACCCCGTTTGAGTACGCGACGGAGGAGGAGGACGAGGAGCTGGACAGCGAGTTGGGGAGCTCGGTCGATCGTGGCTCCGCCGTCCCGTCTTCGCGGGAACAGCTAAGGAGTTTCCACACGGGTAGAAATACCAAGTGGAATTCCGGAAAGCTTGACCATTCGCCCGCTGTCACCGACAGCGACCTGTCCAGCGAGCTGGGCAGCAATGTCGACAAATCGCGGCCAAAACCTTCGTGGTACCGGGCCCCATCTCCCTACCAGCTCCCCTCTGTGTCCGAAGAAACGGAGGACCGATACGACCCCTTGCTCGGCGTCACCTGGCGCTCTGTCTAAGTGGACGGATTCATGATTGGCAGCAACGCGTAAGTACCCCTATTCTACTTCTCTACTTACCCTGTATCTCATTTCCCCCCATCCCGGCCCTTTTCACTTGCACCTCTCTTTCCACTACCCCACTTCTCACACTCACTCCTTCGATGCCCCATCTCCCCACACCTGAAACACTCAACATTCTTACTCCCACTTCCCCCACCACCTCCGGAAATCGCTGATAGTTTATTCAGTTTCACTACCTTGCTCCTCCGCCGCTCCGCCTGCCTCGCCGCCTCCGCCTTTTTCTCCTTCTTCCTGGCTTTCCTCTCGACTTTCTCACCATCCGACTCATCGCTATCCTGGCTATTTCCTTCCTCCTGTGAGCTTGATGACACGGACGTGTCAGATCCGTCCTCTGTACCGCGCTGGCGCTTGTAGATAGATACCCCACTTGTTAGCTTAATAAACCACATATTCGAGAGCTGCAGACTGAAAACAAACCTCCAATTCCCTATTAAACCTCCCCCAGCTCCTCCTCCCTCTATCCCCCTCCCCATCAATATCCCCCCACCCCACATCCTGCACCCTCATTCCCGCCTCTGCCTTCCCATCCCCACTATCCACATAACTAAACACCCACCGCGTCTCCCCCCTCTCCTCCCCCAATCTCTCCACTGCCTCGCTCTGCTTCCTTTCCTCTTCCTCCAGCGCCGCTCGTATAGTCTCAAGCTCTGATACCGGCGCTGCGGGCGAGGATACGCTAGCATCATCATCAGTGGCGACGGTGGTTGTGGGGAGAGAGGGTCTTTGGCGCTTTTTGGGGGGTGCATCGTCTGTGGTCGAGGGCGTGGTGGGAGAGGAGATGGAGGCGGCGCGTTGCATGAACTGTCTGGGGGTCAGAGCGGGGTTTTTGGGGAGGGAGGGTAAAACGGACTTTCATGGTCAGGAGGCGGGAGGACATGGATTTGGGGGCGCGCCCGGTGGCGGAGTTGGGAGGGGTGGCCATCGTTGTTTGTTTGGTGGGATGATGGACGAGTGAGAGTTGTGGGGTGGCTGTGGGCTGTGGGCTGTGTGAGATTGATGAAGTAGTGGTATATGGTGAGTGTTGTGCGCTTTCTGAAACGTAGCAGTCGCTGGTTTAGCACAATGGTGTGACTTTCGAACCTGCTTATACGTTGATATCCGCCAGATTTGCCTTCTCAGTTCTCACAAGTTCGGTCCAAAAGCCTTCAAAGCGGAGCGGGCCGCACCTTTCTCTACGGTAGGTACCTCACACTCCGCCCATCAAACCTTTTAATTTACGACCAATCCAACCATGGGCTGACTCACCTCATCCCCCAGGACCCCTCCTCCCCAAACCATGCCAGTCTAGCAAATCTCCAATGGGCGGCAAAGCCTTCACCTCCACCCCGCATGCCCTCTCCGTCCCTCGCCTCCCCCCACCTCTCTATCAGAGTCTCAAAGCAAAATACCTCGCCCTTCTATCTCAATTCTACGCACATGCTGCCGTGCCGCTTGAAGCGCCCGAGAAGGGGAATTATGGGGATATCGACATCCTCGTGTCTGTGCCCTTGACTTCTGGTGCTGGACCCGATGCGCTAGCTACGACCCTCGAGGCAAAGGCAGTCGTGCGGTCTGGACCCCTGACCAGTTTCGCGGTGCCATATCCCGGCTCAGATGGCAGTTATGTGCAACTGGATATCCACGAATGCCCCCCTGAGACATTTCGCTGGCAGCTTTTCCATGAATCGAATGGGGATTTGTGGAACATGCTCGGCACTACGCTTCGCCCCTTCGGTCTTACAGCCAATGACGTAGGTTTTCATGCGCGTGTGCCAGAGATCGAGCATGAGGACAGAAAAAAGAGTTTTGTGTTGCTGACCACGGAGCCGGACGCTGTGCTGACGTTCCTGGGCCTCGATGCACAGATGTATTGGACGGGGTTTGAGACGGTGGAAGGGCTGTGGAGGTATGTTTGCGGATGCAGATTCGTCACTCCGGGGGCGTATAGGAGGGGGGACTTGAAGGCGAATGATCGGAAGAGGATGGGGCAGAGGGAGGGGTATAGGCGGTTTGTGGAGGAGTGGGTTCCAAGGATGGAAAGGGAGCGTAAAGATAGAGAGAGCAAGGAGGGGGGAGGAATGCACGATGAGGGGGTGACTAGGGAGGGCGTTTTGGAGGACGCGCTGGAGGTGTTTGGGAAGAGTACGGAATACGAAGGACGTGTTGATATGTGGAGAAAGGAGAGGGCGGAGTTGGCTCGCAAGCGAGAAGAAAAACAGGAGCGAAGGGCTAGGGCTTTGGAGGATGAGGTGTATGCGGATGCTTGGAAGAGTTGCTTGGAAGAGCGGTGATGTACCCTTGGAATTCGTTCCTGTAGGGAGGATTCGAGACAATGGCATTCTGGCTTCATGGTGATTTGCCCAGCCACAATCGCAGTTTACAAACGTAGTCGTGTGCCTTCTCTACCAGAGAACTGAAGAGCTTCATACGAATAGAAGACTGTACATAAAACAATCACCGCTGCGCAAACGGCTCATCCGTTACCCTCTGGCTCTCGGGCACCTCCGCCGGTCCTCCCGCCGGCTCAAGTGGGTACGTCGTTGATGGCAAGCTCTGCAAATATTTCCTATGCTGCTCTTTTGCCTACCGCACCCCCATATCATTAGCCCTCCATTACCCACAACCCAGATCCCTTTCTCTCCCTACCCAACCATTTTCCAAGGCAATGTACCCTATAACTTTGGAAAAAGGAAGAACTCACAAACGGCAGTCCGCAATAAGTACACCAATTAATCTTCGGCTTGTCTACGTTAATGAAAATCCGAGGATGCCCCAAGGGTCCTCCTCCACCGTCGCAGGCGACCTTGCGCTCTTTTGTCCAGCGAACGGGTTGCTGGTGGATGAGTGAAATGGCGGCTTGTGGTTGTGGCTATATGATCCCATGAATCAGCGTAGATCTTCCTTCATATCCCTATCCCCTATCCCCAATCCAATTATCCAACCACCTCCCCTACCCCCACCGGTCCGCCCTCCCTCAACCCTCACTCCTTACCCCTTTTACGTTATCACCCTTCATCTCTTTTCCCCAGTCCCTTCCATAAAAACACATACCTGATACTCCATAATCGTCTGCTCAAACCTCGGCCCACTCATCGCCAGCTCACGGGGCTGCTGGCTCCGACTCCACACCTCCTTCCGATTCGGCGCCTGCATCGTCCGCTGCCTCTCCGCATCCTCCGGCATCTCTTGCAGCGGCGCATCGCGCGCGCCGCCCGTCGAGGTCGGCACGGCGTTGGTTTCCGAAACGTTTTGTACGGGCGCGGGGGGGTTTGGGTCGTTGGTTGGGACGCGGTCGGAGTGGCGGGAGGCGGTAGAGTAGAGGCGGGGGGGGAAGCGGAGAGGCAAGAGACGGTGGATGGTAAGGCGGAGGGTAGGAGGCATGGTTAGTGGGTTGTGGGATGGAGGGGGCTTGGTGGTGAGGGTTTGGGCCCTTTGGGGTGGACATCAGCCCTGGACCTCAGACGTGTGGGGCTAAGCCCCTACCGGTTTAGCGCTTTGCTTACTATGGAAGCTGGTGCTGCACTGAGCTCGCGGAGTAAGCAGAGCTAACCCGAAGGGGCTTAGCCCTGCACGTCTAAGGTCCTGAGGTAATCAGCCCTATGAAGTGAGACAGTGCTTAGGTAATGACCTTAGCGTGTCTCGCTAACCATCCACTCAGGATCCTCAAGATCACCGGTCCGTCTTTCATCCATTAAGCTTACGCTTTCTGGCTACGCTTCTTTCTTACAACGCACGCCGCTTTAAGACACAGCAGATTTCGCCAAGATGCGCGCCCGCAGAGAACGATCGCAAGCTCCCAGCCCACCTTCCAATCGACCCTCGCCCTCGCCCTCGCCCTCGCCCCGATCAAGTACCCCGCGTCTCAGGGATTATTCCACCCCACCTCGCTGCCCGCCGGATATGTACAAAGAATTGGCCTTCATTGAGGAGCGCCTTGAGGCTGTCGAAATTGATACTCGTAAGTTCTTGTTCTTTGCTGTAGAAGTAGAAGCACTTGTGTCATTGCTGGCACTTTTTCGATTGAAAGGCGAGAGCTGATGAGTTTTGGTTGGCTCATTATAGTACGCAAGAACTACATCGCTTCCAAGCAAATCTACGATGATCGCGCCAACATCATTTCAAAAGTCCCACATTTCTGGGCACTGGTTTTTGAGGAGGCGCCCGAAGATATTGACTGTCGCATCCAACCTCGAGACACGGCGGTTCTCAGCACCCTAAAAGCTTTTCAAATCACTCGTTTCGAAGTAATAGGCTCAGATGAAGGCGAGCCACGAAGCGTCAAGTTCACCTTCACGTTCGATAAGAATGATTGGTTCCATGATGAAGTACTAGAGAAAACCTTCTGGTATCGTACGAGCAAAGATGGGTGGACAGGGCTGGTCAGTGAGCCGGTGAAGATACAATGGAAGGAAGGCATGGACTTGACTGATGGGCTACTTGACATGGCGGTCGGCGTGTGGGCGGATGAGACACAGGGTTCAGCAAAGTCTCCGGCCCAAGATACGCTAGTTGAAACGATGGACAATACCTCGATGGACGCGATCAGTCTCTTCGCATGGTTCGGATATCGTGGGCGGAAGGTTAGCGCTCAAGAATCTTCTGAGGCGGTAAGGGAGGAGGAAGAGAAGAAGGTTAAGGGTGGGCCTGGTGGGCCACTTGATGATGACGAGGAAGAGAACGATGAAGGAGAGCCTGACCTAAGTTCAGTGATCGAGAAGACGATCGCAATAGAGGAAGATCCGAACGACGACGAACTAAGTTACGAGATCTTTCCTCGAGGCGAAGAGTTGGCCATAGCTCTTAGCGACGACCTCTACCCTGGTGCCATCAAGTACTTTAGTAAGTTATCAACCCCTCCATTTCGTCTCAGCGGCTAATCGGTTTGCAGCCCAAGGACAAGAGGCTGATGCCTTCGACTCCGGGGACGAGGAAGTAGTGGATTCTGACGATGAAGAGTCCGATGAACCAGCGAAGAAGAAGGCAAAGAGAAGCAGCTGATCCATTTCCTAATGTAGTCATGTAGTCATGTTTACTTTCGAAGCACGTATACCCAGGCGTGCGTGGTAGTAGGATAGTCGGTGCTCTAGATGGAATTCAATCTAGTCTTGCTTACTTCGAACATTTGGTGTGAAACATATCTGGATGAGGAAATTCGTCATGGAGTACTTCATTTAAAGTTCTGTACTTGTTCGATAAAGGCCATCGATGTAAAGGATCGCGAAGTGGGGATATGGATTCAGAAAGGATGTAGACGAGGTTTGCTCATGAGGTAAATCTCAACTTTTGCTTCCATTTATGCTTCTGCCAGGAGTCAGACTGGGGAACTTGTGGGGATTTCCGGTTCGGATTGAGAGAATCCAAATGGGAGAAGGCGAGGTAGAGAACATACTCAGGCGGAAGTGCTCACAAGGCGACTGCACGAGTAACCGTCATTCCTCCTCAGATATACCCTTGACACTGTTCTTCCTCAAAAAAACTTGCCAGTAGATCAAGATTCGCGTTGACTTCTCTTTACCAGATCAACAGCAACAGTCGCCATCTGCCTGTATTTCTCGTGGTTGGAAGTGTTGTCAACAGCTCAAGTATAGAGCTGTGATTCTACAAATCGAGGGAGTAAAGGAACAGAGTATTTCTAGCTCGTTTCCTTCACGAGTTGCCAGGTTCCGGGCCCAAGATCTCTATGATGCAGTGCATGACTTGCCATGATAATGCAAGGCAAATTACCAAACAGATTTGATAGCCACAACAGGGTGCGGAAAAGTAGGAAAAATCTGTCAGCATTGGCATGCGTCTTGCCCATCTACTTAGCATTCTACAAGTCAAGCTGTGGAAATCATACGCAAAAAGGAGTGAAGAGGGTCCAAAACGCGCACCAAAGCCGTGATTCCTGCACGTCTACTCGGCATCGAGCCAGTCAAGAAAACACATGCGTTGACAAATCATGTATTCCTCCCCATGCAGTTGTACACCAGCGTGCGTTCGACCCATGAACGCTCAAACGAGGCGGTTCATGATCGGCTTTGCATCACTCCCCTCAGCTTATGCACTTCCAGTCATGCTCCGAGACTGGCCGGATTAGAGCTGTGCATGTGGTGCTAGTGTGCATGAAGGGATGTGGATACTGTTCCTAGCGGTGATTTTTGTTGCCGCCTGCTCTTCCGGGAGGAGTCGGGTTGTTGCCTGATAGGTGTGAACCAGAAGGGGTTTGGAGAAGCTAGGATAAGGTTGGGATTAGGGTTCAGGTTGATGTAAGAAGCCGTTTGAAGATTTGACAATGTTTTGACTGGTTGTGAATTCCTTTTGCCGATTGGGAAAGACACGTTAGTGACGACGCGAGTTGTAACTGGTGCGATGGCTTGCAGGTTGTACGGAGTAGAGGAGTAACCAGTGTGACTCCGATGACAGGTTGCAGTACAGGGTTTGGGTCATATCCAGTTCCTTAATTCTTTGGTTTCATCGTGCTCTTGTGTCGTCAATGGCTGCAAGCCTCATTCATATCAAAACGAAAATGGTGTTCCTAACTCGATCAATGATCACGCAAGGATCCTTGCTTGCAACGAGTGTTGTCGGTTCTGCTTCTAAAGTCTTCAAGAAAGGGAGCGGATCCCTAAAGCGCTAGAAGAGCCGAGATTCTGTAAACATACCAACTATCCTCAGAATCTATGCGCCAATAAGATACAATCCTCGGTTCAATGAAGGACTTCCAGAGAACTTTCGATTTATTCCAACAAAAATAGGTTGCATTCGACTTCCCAAAACTCGGAAACTGCGATACGCTAGACCTGTCTTGCAGTAGGCTAAAATGAAACCAATGTTCTTCTAAACTGGCAACCCCTTGTTCTCTTCCACAGAACCCGGGATTTTGCATGATCTAGGCAGATCTAAATACTATCAACGGGTTCAGGTTCAGCAGGCTAGGCTTCATGATAATCAGACCACGAAAGACCAGGGGGATCGCTGGCAGCCTCGCCTTCCTAAGACCCGAATAATTGAGCATTTGGAATTTTGATTCAGAGACGGTGATGCATATGAGGCGAAATTTCCGCAACCCATATTCTCCTGAAGTGGTTATTGAGATGGAGGTACAAAACCTTGTCCTTGGAATGAGGCTCGGAAATGCCTATATGTTTTATGAGACGTCGATAACATATTCAGGTTCTAGTCGCGTGCTGGGAAGCCTTTTGACACGGTTGTTGGCGCCAGCTTGGTATCCAAGACGGAGCGCCTTCAGGGATACTACAGTCATCAGCAGGCAGGCTTGTCCAAGTAATAAGGACGTGGAATCAAAGAATAGAACAAAGCAGCGGCGGTCATTAGCGTCTAGCTGGCCAAATTGGCACTAAGGTTCAGTCTCGCGAACAAGACTGAGTGGAATTTGATAGCTCACATCAAACGTCTGAAAATTCTGGTTGATGGGGCAAATCAGCGATCGTTGTCGTTGAAGGCCTTACCTTAGTTGGTATACTCGGTTGGCGTTTTGACCGGTTCAATCACGCGACGGTGCCTATGCACGAACCATAACATCCTGGCTTGCAGTCTAGAAATCTCTCGAGGTCAAAGAGTTGGGGTATGAGATGATAACAAATAAGAAGGCAACGGCCGCTGGTTGGGGAAAGTAGCTCCTAGCCACACAAGAAGAAGAAGAAGAAGAAGAAGAAGATGATGATGATGATGATGAAGATGAAGATGAAGAAGAAGAAGGTGTTGGTCGATGTGGTCTTACTTCTCCACAACAATTGACTTTTCAACGGGTTCTGCGAGCCTCTAAGGTAGGTAAGGTAGTACGGTAGTATGTACAGTAGTACATAGTGCTTACGAGCCTCCAATACGGCTGGGGGACTGTGGAGCAGTGGGGGGTTTGAGTTTGAGAATGGAACCTCTCGGATTGCATTGCGAAGCATGGATTAGATGATCCATCTGTTGACATGGTGGCATACATACCTTACGTAGTAGTCGTACCTTAGTCGTCGTGGTAGTAGTATATGTACGTAGTAGCAAAGGTACCTTAGTATACTTCCGTAAGGCACATCAAACCCACTTTCGGAGACCTGCCGGTGGGGCCGAACCATGGTAGAAGATCTGCACTGTACGGATGTAGATATGTACCTTATTCTTTGACTCTGGGCTTTTCTCGGCAATTTCCTTAGGGTCCGAAATCGATTCCTCTGCCGGTTGCTTGTGGGTGGAACCATCTCCCTTCTGTACGGATTAGTTCATACTACGTACAAGGCAAAGGAAGGTTATACCGTCGCAGTAGGTAGGAAGGTAGATAGATAGGTAAGATGGCCACGGTAGCCGATACAGTACCGCCTACTGATAGTCCATACACAATAAACGATACTGATGCTTATAGACGCCAATCGACAAATGGGGCTAGAGTACCGTACCTAACATGTGCTGTGTAACAAGACATGAGACCATGTGTACATCCGTACAGTACTTTAGTCGGTATTAATACAAGGTCGATCACACCAACGGCAGATGTCGGTACTTGGGATACTGGGCATCCACTGGTCAAGATTATCCGATAACCAAAGTAAGAAGCAGTACCGCCGATCTTTGTTCTGTTCAGCTTGAGAGTCGAGACGAGGGAAAACGGTGATCTCAATTTCACTACGTTCACTGGCGGCGATGAACAGGTAATCTTCTCCCGTTCCATCCCAATAGCAATAACCATCCTCTCCAGGCAAGCCCGACTCGACTCAGCTCATCTTCGCACTGACAGGCATCGGGAAGAGCACCCGAGCGCTTGAGAGGATCTTCGATGATAGCGGCGAGACGACGATACAACAAGCTACAAGGGGCGGGCCACGGCCCAAATCGGTGCTTGAGAGCCTAGGAGGATTGAGAGGATGCTCGCGTATCTGGAGAATCCATGGACGGGGCGTTGGCGTGCATAAGGTCTGCTGGCTGACAGGGCTTACGAAAAGTCAAAGTTACAACCGCATTCAGCCAAGGATTTTCGGTTGTCGGATGGAGGATCTTCAGGGTCAAATACTGTAGTATGTAGTTCCAACGTCCCTGGCGCTCTGCAGATGACAGAAGACGGAGCAGCGGACCACGTTCTCGCCCACCTCAGAAATACACCATGGGAGTGTCGCTACTGTACTGGCGGAAACGCCATGTCCTGCAAGCACAAGCCAAGGCAGAGACACGAGCTGCATGAACAACAATACCATGTTCAGAGCTGAAAAATTGAAAGACTATCGGACTGATGCTTTCGTCTAGACCCAGGCTCGCCAGGTCATTTGGCGAAGCCACTCGTTTTGCCAGTACTGCAATGTGGCTTTCGACTTCCTATATCCTGGTGCACAGGAGAAAAACGTAGCGTGTGGATGATCGTTGCTGTTTGCCCGGACTTCCTTGACCTTGAAACATGGCAAACATACTATACCATTCATACCGCCTATGCCGCAAGGCAATCGTACCAACATCGTGAACACGCTGGCAAATGGGTCAAGACTAAGAAGCCCATGTAGCTTTGCTCAATGAACCCCCCACGCCCCTGGCTCTATGGACTCGTTTCCTGGATTTTCTCGGGTCGGAGTATTGCGATGTAGGATTACAAGCGCACCCGTCAAATCTTGATGGACTTGGTTGGGATGGCGGCGGATGTTCGTGTACTACTGCTGCAGCCTCCAGAGTTCCTGCCGCAATCTCGATTACCTCAAGTCAAAACGTGCCACTACTATCCACTCCAAGTACCGACATGAGATCGACGTTTGATATTTCAAAGGGTCAACCCAGCCTTCTAGTTCGCAGGACATGGGTGCTAATGACATAAGTCAATGTCAAGTGCATTCAGATGCCTTAATGCAAGCAGTACGCGTCGGGTGTGGGCAAAGCCTGGGCTTGCTACTTTGACCCGCACCAACATTTTGGCCCTTGGGATGCTTCATTCTCCACAAGTTTTATACTGACCTCAGAGCGAGAAATGCATGAGGGTATACAATCGAACAGGCTCCACTGATCGACAACGCCCGTTGGTAAGCTGGATGATGCTACCGGCGTTTAATGCCTTGAAAATTCGAATCCAAACGCCTGGACTTGAGCTACGTCTGTACTCCGAAGGTACCTAGCTGGCTTCTAACTCCATACCTCGCAATCGCCGGTCCCTATTTGACTTCTGGGGGTGCCAGGTCCAGCCTAGCCCCCGACAATCGATACCTATCTTTACCCCACACCATCAAAGTACGCAATCCCTGCAGGACGAGGGAGGAAGGGCTACTCGTGCCGACCACGGATTTTTTCCGGATCATCCCTCAAAAGACATATCATTCACCAATATCTTCCAGCGAGCGAGTTCTGATCCATCAGGGTCCAGAGCTCGCAAGTCTGCTAACATTCCAGCGACAGCTGATACGGCGGCAAACTTCATGATCTTGATCTTTTCTCTTGCAAACTTTCGAGATTTGAACGGTAAGGCTGTGTGGACGATGCCTGCAGCTACTTTGTTTAGGTAGCTAGCTGCAGACGTTACATTGGGTAAGTCAGTGTTTCCGTACTGTACCTTGTATACGTACCAGTACGGCGAATTCGTTGGAATTACCATCAAGCTATCCTTTCAACACTCGCTGTCTTGCTACAACGCACCGTCCACTCTTGTTTTCGCGGTTGCTGTCGACCTTTGTCTTTCGAAAGTCGTTCCCATGGTGGTATTTCTTGTGGAGTTGTGATACCGTCCATTTTATGCCTTTCCAAAAACTACCCAATTTCAGGGACTGTACAATGCACTTTTCTACCACACCTTTCTAATGCCCAATTAATCTCATATCTGGTTGTGAGGCCGACGGGTACATGGACCTTCTTTTCTGTTCAAGTTGGGGCCCAATACCCTACAAGGCTGATATTTGAAGAAGTCGCTGATAGTCAACGACGTCTCACCATTCTAGGTCAACAAGGTCTCACTACTTTAATGACGGCCCAAGATTCTTATCTCTACACGCCGTCGAGACGCTCTTTGCGTGCTTTTATCTCAATGACCGCGGACCCCATTCGACTTTAATTTGGACAATTTTCGACCGTCGAAGCACGTTCAAACCCTTCATCCTGGAAGATTTTCATGTCACGAACCTACATTGGACCCTTTGGTAGGTATCTGCCTATCGTTGACGACAACGAGCACTTCGAACTCGAGCAGGAAGAGATTAGTTTTGAGGACCAACCAAAAATGACGACTTATCAACTTCCTCCACCCCCAATGCCAACAAGACTGCAGTTTGGGACTGATCTTAGCCCCGGGTTCACCGAGCCCACGAGGTACAATACAATGAGCGACTCACGAACCTCGTATGACCCGCATAAGTCAAATCCTGGAGAGCACCCAAGACGAATGTACCATGAACAGCTTCCTTCCGTCAGTCAGCTTCTCACGCCTGGATCCCAGTCGAGTGTTCCCAACTCGCCGTTCTCGCCGCAACATAGTCCGGATCTGTCGGAGACCCGACACACTTATCCTTCCTCACATCGGAACTCTGTTCCTGAGCGATTTTCTCAGACAGCGGCCGCGTACCCAAACCAGGGCGGTTATAGCCAAGTGCCCTTCCAAACACAACAGGGAGAGATTATGGACTCAAGGAATCATAACCTCCCCATCAATGCACAGCCAACACATATTCCTTCGTCTTACAACCCTCGCCAAGAAACAAATGCAGCTCACTACCCCACCTACGCCGCTTCGTCTCGGCAACAGTATGCTCCTCACCCCCCACTGGTCATCTCTTCGAACGCTCCTGCTCAATATTATCACGCACAGCAAACGAGCTATGATCTCTCATCGCCTTCTTCGACCGGATTTGATCAAAGCCGTCAGGACGCCGAGCCCAGTATCAAGCCATTGCCTCGTGTGGTCGGAGAGCAAGATATACCAGGGGAAGGTCTCTGTTGGCTATACGAGGATGGTTCGATCTGCAAGAAGGTGATTGATGGAGAAGAAGTCAATGCACAATGGGGAATAACGAAGGCGGGTAAGCCTCGTAAACGTCTCGCAATCGCGTGTACAACCTGTCGAGAGAAGAAGATCAAGTGTGATCCTGGCGATCCAAAGTGTGTGCAATGTGATAAATTCGGTAGGGAGTGCCGGTTCACCACAGCGTGAGTACTTTTATTGCTTCTTAAATCTCACTTGTGTAGGGCGCCTTGTATTTGCAGAATGTGCAGGCAATGCTTCATTCCGTAACGCCGTATTTTCATTGCGCAAGCCGCATTTGTCATTGCCACTAGAAGCCAGGAACGTGTTTTCTGTAATTGCACCATGTCTCTCAGTACCTACCCTATGTACTGATGTTTGCTGTAGATTTCGCAGTCAGCATAGTCGTCCAGAATCACCTTCTTACGATCTCCAGGCGCGTACTTCACCACCAATGATCGCCCGAAAAGATTCACCGCTTCACTCCGGTCCGATTTCCCCAAGAAGTTCTGCCGAGAAAGAGCGGATTCTTGCCTTCAAACGCGGAAGCTCTCCGGATGAAGCAATCGAAATCAAACATAATGCAGACTGCAGGCCGACCTTGACAAGGGACTCAACACCAATGAGAAAACGACGGCATACATCGACATCGATCAAAACAGAGAACGAATTTGACGAGCTACCGCCAAAGACCGAAGAGAAGACTGCTCGAGATCTGGAACCCCACTCCTGGAAACTCAGCGCTGTCGAAGTTGAGTGTGGACATTGTAGCGAGCGTAAGCTCCTGCCTTGCTCATATCTGAAGCTCTCCCCCTCTTTGGTTCAGTCGGGCATATTACCAAGGATACCTCGATTCGAAGGAGAATCTGCATGTCGCGGAAAGCCAGAAAGGTGTGGTAGCAGCGATCAATGGCGACTATCCCGGACCGCAACCTGTGCGTGAAATACACGCCATGATCAACTGATGTAATTGCACTCAAGAAAAACTGAATACGGCAAGGGCTCCAAATTTTGTACCTATATGATATTCTTCCTACCATTGCTTGGCAGCTTCTACGAATCATAGGGACGATATTTGGATCCAATGTAAATGTGGTCCGGAAGATGAGCACCAAGAAATTGAAGAATCGACGGAAGGCACTGCTGCGTTTTCTGCATTTCATATGTCGCGTACAACGAAGAGCCTCTGTTGAGGTGAAAGAACGGTTGAAGATAATGATGTAAAACAGTTGGGCGGTTGTCTCCACTACTCGGGCTTGACTACAGTACTGCCCCCATTCAAAACCAGCGTTCTTGCGTCTTATATGCATGATGTGGGTACATAAGAAGAGAAGGGATTTATTTGAGACGGAGGGGGTCATAATGTTGGTGGAATTGGGGATTTGGACAGTCAAACAATTGGATCTGCTTCGGCACAGTCCAACTCCATCGTGCCGCCACTTGTAGTGCCTTGCTTAGTGACTTTCTCTGAGATGTTAAAGTTGGTGGGTGGTGTCGAGTCCATCCCTAAAGACACCGCACCAAGGGATCAGCCGATAGCCAAATCCGCCGGATCAGTCATTGGACCCACTGACCGTTGGAGCACAGAAATTCGAGATTGATCCGTTCTCGTTGTCGGATCCTTCTTGTCGCACGAGCTTTGTAATGAAGCCTGAGGTGATGCTTGCATGATTTCAAAGTAAACGACGTGTGCCACAGTTCTTTCTGTGAAGAAAGGATCATTGTAATTTTACCTAGTGCTATACAATATCTTTGATAGCAATTTCCCGTCAGTAAGTAACTACTGTACTTACTACCTTACGGAATAAGTAGATGTTGGTACTCCCTACGTACGAAGCAACAGACCAACTAGCCGAGCAAGCCTTGCGAGAGCTACAGTAGATCAATCCCGGTCCGAACTTTTCTTTCTTTTGTTCTATCTTTCTTTCTTTCTTTCTTTCTGTGCCTGATAGAGAAGTTCAGTAAAGGACAATTGCGAGATTTGGATTCCCTTGCCTTCTCATGACGCAGTAGTACTGTAGTACAGTGCTACCACACACAGCCCTCCTCGTCTAATCTCTTGCCGCCATCCGACCCGAGCACCAGGAGGATGCTAACGTTTCGAAAGATCCCCCGCCAATCAGTCCCCACAGTAAGGTAATGCATCACCGGCGGCAAGGTCGAGAAACACCAATGATACCTCCGTAATAAACCAACAAGGTAAGGTATTCTGTAAAACCTTCCAGGTTGGCATGAGAATGCCGTCGACTACCTTAAGCATGGGGAACGAAGCTCGACATGGATGCCTGGCAAGTCACAGATGTCCAAAAGGTTCCGGTGTCTCACATGGAAATCATGACAGTGCGTGAAAGTCAGGAGAGCGGCACCTCTGATTGGTTCTACACACGCAGTCAAACGTTTGCCGTGGTCCTTCATATCAGTTTCAATGACTTCCGCTCTTTCTGCTGTGCTGTCGTGACTTTCTCCTTCTTCCAACGGCATCCATTCCTTAGGTACCTCTTTACATTCATTACCAGTTGTCCCACCGCAAGACGGTCGAGATAGCCTTTGTCGTTCCTTACAGCGTACCTGAAGCCATTCTTTTCAACCTCTATCAACGTTCTTGCCGAGTGTCAGTACCTCATTTGCATCGCAAGGGAATCGCTGGCGAAAGAACCGCAAAAGCACAGAAGCAATACAGAACCTTGAAGTATCTCAAAGTGCGACATCTGTTGCGTGGAGACAAGTGGAGACAACGTTTGTATTGAGAATATAAAGCTTGCGAGAGTCTCCTGGAATTGAAGTCGCCTGGCGCCGCTTCGCTTTGAGTATCAGACGTGGCCAACATCCCGAAGATATACCCACCGATACTGATTTGCCTGGATCACATCAATTGAGTAGAGACACACAACATCATTTGATCAGAGCATACTCGCCGTTGACTTAGGGACGCTGGTTGTCTGTGGAAGAGTAGGTAGACCTCTCAAGGTGAGCACGACCATTCTCTAGGAATTCACAACACTTGACCCGAGATAATCCTTTGATTGATTCTATCTTCGACTATCTAATTGGTCTAACGCCTTATCGCTGTAGTGCCGGATCAACGTTGTTTCAGTGACACCGTTCATCATATAAACAGTTCATCTTCAGTTTCGACCTTACTCCTCAATCACCTCACATTGTAGCGACCGACAACGACGATCACTTTCGTCCAAAGCTTGACAGCATCTTGTTCGGTGTCTCAATATCTCTAGATACATTGCATCACAAACTTTACATCTAAATACTCTGTTGGCAGCCAGTGGCTGTCCCGAACCTCTTTGGGCGGTGATATTAGCGTCAACATGAACATCGCAAAAATCGGCCTGGCGACCGCCAGCAAACTCGCTGTCGTCGCGTCGATGGTCATGGTCTTCATGATCGATAACGTAAACGCCTACTGGCGTTTAGAATGCGATGGATCGGTTGGTCTCGCTCGCTTGGACCCACTTATGAATTTTGGGACTGCTGGGGACCACGTTCACAGCATCAAAGGAGGCAGTGGTAAGTTCTTGACTTCTTTCGCTTCGAATCCATGGTTCGTTTCTATTGTATATGTAGCATTATCCTAATTGTATTCACGTACCACTCAGCATTCTACTATCATAACTGAACAGAAGCTAAACATATCCTACTATCAGCCTTTACATCTACCTCCACCGCGGACGATCTTATGAAATCCAAGTGCGCAAGCTGTGGAGTCAAACAAGATCATTCTGCATACTGGACCCCGGCGCTTTATTTTATGAATAACGACAACAATACTTGGGAAGTGGTGCCGGAGAAGCCACCGCACAAGACGTAAGTCCTGATTCCTATATCGTCTGGAAGCATCTTCAATTCATCCTTGAGGTTGAGTTTGTGGTGTACAGTATGTTTACACATCGTACAGATACTATCTTCTGAACAGCGGGTTAACTTCTGACGGAAAATCACAAAACATTGAGGCTTTCCCGAACGGATTTCAGATGATCTCAGGGCACAACTTTAACCGCAACTCTTCTCTGCCAACTCCCCAGGATCCTAACATGCGTTACCAGGCGCCCCTGGCAGATATGGGCCCATGGAAGGAGCCCCAAGATGTTCTTGCGCAGAGAGCCTTGGGGTTCAACTGCATGAATTATCAAAAAGGTGTTACGCCTGAACCGACTCTAGCTCGCCACTCATTCCCCGACAAAGCATTCCTCGATACTCACTGCCCCGATGGTCTTCGCCTAGAGCTCATGTTCCCAAGCTGCTGGAATGGCGAAAATGATAGCGCAGACCACAAATCCCACGTTGCCTTTCCCGACTCAGTCATGAGCGGAGACTGTCCCGCAGGTTTCGATCGTCGCCTTCCGTCTTTGATGTATGAAACCATTGTTGCTACAGATCATTTCAAAGGTAGAAATGGCAAGTTTGTGATTTCCAATGGTGACCCGACTGGTGAGTCTAGACCTTTTCGCAATCCTTTCACGGTTGCCACCCATTTCATAGCACTATGCAGGGTTAGCAATAAAAGCTGACTTGGTCAATCAACAGGGTTCGGTTACCATGGTGATTTCATCGCAGCTTGGGATGACGGTGTTCTACAGCAAGCTGTTGACACTTGCAATGCCATCACCGGCCCAACCGCCGGCGATATGAGGGCATGCCCTGTCTTTGAGATGGCGCAAGGAACTGACCAATGTCACCTCGAGAAGCCACTGCCAGATGCGATTTCGTCGGAGAACTGCACAGGCCCCATGTCGTCGTTGCCAAATGATATGCAGGTCTATCCAGGTCCGGAACCGGCCCCCAAACCGGGCAAGAAGCAGCCAGAAGCACAGCCGCCGAAGGAGACTGTCTCAAAGACATCAGCACAAGTGGTACCCACCATCGCTGTATCGTCGCATGCCGCTGCCGGCTTTGTTGATGTTAAGAACAACGTGGCCCAAGAGACTCCATATCCGTCCTCGACCGCAGCACCTTCGCCGATCTCTAGCAGTGCTGACGTCGCTCAAGCCAAGAATTATGTGGCTCAAGTTTCAGCACCCACTCCTTCATCGTCATCTCCGCCGCCGCCCCCACCCACTTCAACTCCCGCTCCGGAACCGAGCAAGGGCTCTCCGACTGGGGGGCAAGAGCAGGCCATTGCCACCACTTACTCAACCAAGGGTCATGAAGTGTATGAGGATGTCGTCATGATGACAGAAACCACTGTCACCGTGCCTGCCGCTGCGAAACGCACCCCGGAAGCTGAAAACCAAGCGCACAAACGACACGCACACCGTCACCTCAAGCACCACGGCGTTGGGGCCCGTCGCTTGCGCTGATGGCTGACGTGACGACGGACGCGAGAGCTCCTGGGTCTGTGAAGGGGTAGTGGATTATATCTTCTCACTCTGTAAAGGATACAATGGGGGGCAATGCTGGTCCGTTGCTCAAGTTATAGGTCACTTTGGTGTATGATTGGTTTCCATTGGAAACAATCGATCCTGCAATCAACACGGGCGTTATGTGCATGAAGGCGGGGATGGCTGCATAGCGGGGAACATGATGTCGTACATACTTTCATACAATGGCGAGAGAGAACACATGCAAAGTTTCTCTCCCGTACAGCTTTGCTCACTCATCACACACATCATCTACCTTGGTGAACCAGTAGTCTCAAAGCCTTATCAACCTCGCTCTTTTGCCTTCCGTTCGGGATTCGAACCATAGAATAGGCACCGTGACGTCACACATACTATACCACAACATCCCTCATCCACCCCACACGCGACCGGCCACGCTCGGACTCGGACTCGGACTCAATAACACTCTACTGACCAATCAATCAAAGGAGCGAACCAATCAATAATGGGGTGGAATTCTTTCATTACGCAAGCACAGGGTGCAGGTGTTACCACAGTAAGGTAAGGTAGGTAAGGTAGATATGGAGATGCTTCATGTGATTGACACGAAGCCCGTTAGGGCTGTACGAGTGAGTAGCACAACAGAAAGAGGACTGGCAGGTGATTGATAAGGATGAATGCGGTAAGGTTGTCGGTTCGGCTGTTTAGATCGGCCCCGAGTCAGGCCCGAGATCCTTCACGAACGCCTAGAACTACCTTAGTGGGAAACCTAATCATCTCCATTCACAACATTTCAGATCTCCCCACTACTGTCGCATTCACGAATCGCGGCAGGATCAGGATGTATTCAACGCATGCTACGTTCTACGTTCTACCTTACATTCTACATTCTACATTCTACATAGCCCCATTGGCCCCTTGGCCCCCCCCCACCCTCCACCCCCCTCCTCGGCCCCCAGCAGCAATATATTATGGAGGTCGATGCACAGACACGACTGAATTACATGTATAACTCCCATTTTCCACTCTTTCCACCCTTTCCACTCTCCAACGTTTTAAAGACATCCCCGACCACTCTACATTATGGCCGCCGTAACACAGAATGGAGCATCGAATGGAGCGACTGATGGAACACCTAATGGGGCATCCAATGGAACATCGGTTCATAGAAGGATCTTTCTCTTCACCCACGGACGAACTGCCTCCAACCTTTTGATGAAGATGTTCGCCAAGCACCCTCAGCTCACCCAGTCCGACTACAATTTCCACAATGCATTCATGTTTGGGCCAGAAAGACTGATGCAAGTCGGGAACGCGGATGAGCTGGTACCTCCGGAGCGTCTTGAAGCATGCAAGTCTGCTACCTACCAAAGAGGCTTCGACGGAGTACAAGAAACCATCGCAAAGATAGAGGCAGAGGTAGGGCTTGGCCGACTTCAACTCTAATCGTCCGCTCTAACACTGCTACTTTGGCAGGGTAAAATTCCATTCGTCAAAGAACATTCGTATTTCATCTTCGACCCCAAGATCATTGCGGCCAACCTTCCAACCTCGTCCGATCGCAGAGTTGCAGCGAAACCGGTCGTCGTCGACCACTCCATCACCCAAGCAAATGGCACCACCAACGGTACCGCAGACCACACTTCCACGTCCTCAGCCACAAGCACCAACCCCACCGTCCTCCCCGATAGTTTCCTTAGAACCCTGTCCCCCGTCATCGTCATCCGTCACCCCGCCCGCATGATCCCGTCCTACTACCGTGCCATGAAAAATTCTATCGGCATCGATCTGTACGACGGCGATTTCCCCACCATAGCTAGCTTCCTCTGGTCTAGACTAATCTTTGACTGGTACGCTCAACAAGTATGCGGCTCCCCCTCCCTCCCTGGCCCGAAGAAAAAGAGCGAACGCACCGGCCCCTCCTGGCCCATCGTTATCGACGGAGACGATCTAATCAACGACGAGAACGTAGCCAAAGATTTCTGCAAACAGATGCAAATCGATCCGCAGTACCTTCAAACATCGTGGGACATGATGCCGGAAGAGCAAAGGGCGAATCAAGGAATAATGCTAACGGCGTTTCTGTCAACGATTCAGAAGTCGACGGGCATCGTCAAGAGCCAGGAGGTGGATATGGACAAGGAGAAGGAGAAGTTGTTGGCGGAGTTTGGCGAAGAGGTGGGGGGGACGTTGGCTGAGTTTGTCGAGATGGCGATGCCGGATTATTTGCTTCTGAGGGAGTACCGACTTTGAGAGGGTGGAGAAAAGGGGCAGTGGGAAGTGAGATGGGGGTTTTAGCGGCGAGTATTGGAGAAGATACGCATTATGCTTTTTCGAGGTATGGAATTCTGTAGCTAGTACACAGTACTTATCGCATCTAGTTGTTGTGAGTTGCTGCTTGTAATTCCTTTTATCTGGAAAATCACCTTTCCATCGCAGAACAGCCAATCCTTCCAACATGATTTTAACAATCCATTATTCCGGAAGCTTCTCATACGTGGCGAAGAATGCGCAGACTCTAGTTTATCGTAATGCGAACACTTGCACCTTGCAGCATTACTACTTTTCTCCACTGGAAGGATCTCCCATCTTCTATTCCACATGCACTTTATTCCTCCCCCCCACCCCCACCCCCACCGGCGGGCCAAATCCGCTCACATCTCTCTCCACCCCGGCTCCTTCACTCCATCATTCTACCCCAGCCCACCACCACCACCTCCCATCTCTTCCCTCTAACTCGCTAAACCCCCTCCAGCCGGCAGACTATCCCCCCTTAGCACTAGAGCACTATAAATACATCGATAAACATCCCCTTGAAATAATAACAAGGGAACTACATAGATGGCTATCTAGCTGAAACGATCAAGAAGCTACACGCGTCTTTGCTGTCCGTTTTTGAGTTTGGGGTTTGAGGAGGGGGGGGGAGGTGGTGGGATGGAGGAGGGGCCGGTTGAGGGGTCGGAAGGAATGAGATATGTAGGAGAGGGGGAATGGGAGAGTGTAAGGAGTGGGTGCTTATAGGTAGGTGGTGAATGTAAGCAATGAGATTGGATGATGAGAAGGGAGTGGATGCGAAGGGGTTATGACTGGGTTTTGGTGGTGGAGTAGGTATAAGGGTGAGGAGGTAAGGACCGGGGGGGGAAATGTCAAGGGAGGGAAATGTTGTGAATCAGTACCTCTTATATTCTCCCATCCTCTCTCATCACCTATGTACCCCCTCCACCCTCCTGCCTCATATCCTGCTTTTCTTTTCTTCTCCCACGCTTCCACGGGATCGTTATGCTCTTTTCGAGCTTGCAGGGTTGGATGTATTTGATTAGCTCGGATGTGAGGATTTTGTGATGGGGGAGGGGTGGATACGAGAGGGTGAAAGGGGTTGACGGGGGTTGGAAGTTGGTGGGGGAGATAGGGGAATAGGGGCGACAGGGCGATGGTATTGTAGATCAATACGATAGCGAAAGCCATTTTGCTTCCGATCATTCCCACTCTACGAAGCATTTCACGATACCTTAACCATCCCTCTGAAATCTTGCGTAAAAACGTTGATTCAACCCAATGATATAAAAAAGGGAACTGTTTGTTAAAAAACGAAAACGATGATAAGCAGAGTTTAACAATGTTTAAGAAGAAAATGATCAAGTGAAAGAGTATATAAACAAAACTAAAGTGAAAGCAAAAAAGTCAACTGACGAAGATGACGGAAATAAAAAAAGGGCAGCGACGAGGTTTACTAAACGAAGTCGAATACTGATCAAAGAACACCAACGATAAGATAAGAAGTATCTCCAACCCCAACTCAAGAACAAAACCAACACGAAGAAAGGAAAGATCAAACAAAACTTATCCCATATCAGCAAATCGCTGGTCGGAGAGAAAAGTCTTTGAGATCTCCCCCCTCAACACTCAACTTCCATGATACATATTTGCCTCATCATCAACCATGCCTCATCCCCTTCTCTTCTCTTCTCCCCGCCCCACCCCACCCCACCCCACCCCGTCCCATCTTCCAACCCTCCCCTAACCTCCCCTACTCTCATCCCACCCTCTCCATCCTTAACCATCCCATCCCATCTATACGTGCGACCTCCAGCTTTTACGTTTTGCGGGAAAAAAAAAGTCGGAGTGAGAGAATGGGTTCGAGGATGGAAAACTCGGGGAGGGTTGGAGGACGGAGTGAGGGTCAAGGGGAAGTGAGAGGGAGAGGGAGAGGGAGGGGGAGGGGGCGAGGGGGAATGGTGGTATAATGGTAGGTAGCGAGGGTGCTGAGATGGGCTCCGGACGGGGAGGGTTGCATGTGCGGTTGTGGGGGCTTGTTACCGAGGGGGGATGAGCAAAAGGGGGGGAGTCTCAAGCGAACAATCAGCTGGGTTCTCAGCACTGCCATTACGGTCTTAGCAGTGAGCTAACACAAATGTGTTGGGCAGCTACATCCTATAGAGCTGCGTATGGAATTTGATTGTCGTTCAAGCATCTTCCAAGAAATTCCCCGTATGATCCCGGAATCCCATTGCAATATTAACCTCACACAGAATGAAACCATCTCAAGCGGGCAGCGAGGAGCTCACCATACCAGTAAAGCAAGTTTCATATCCTTGGAATGTCCAGCATCACCTAAAGCAGATTCTTCCCCATCGAAAACTTGATCCAGCTCAATCTTTAGCTTGATTCAGCGCCCCCGAATCCATCCTCATCGCCGTCTTCTTGTACAAGCAATTGTTACTCCTCTTGTGATGACATAGCACCGTCCTCAACATGCCACCCTCCCTCCCACAGGTCAGCGCTACGGAAGGCGGTCGCACAGCGCTGAAAATACTCACTGTCAGCGCGCCTGTGTCAACCAGCGTAAATAAGCGGTGGCCTTTGAGCAGGTGCAGTCGGGGATCTTTGGCGCATGGGTCAGTGACGGAAAGAGGTTCCTGCCCGATGCGTTCAATGGGGTCGCGGTCGCAAAAGGGGGTGCGGCATGGTTCGTAAGTGAGACGGCCAGGGTTGGTACAGTTGCCAAAGATGACGCACTCGAGCTTCTTGATCGGCATGGTACCTTCGAAGCCGACGAGCCACGGGGTGGATTGCATGGCGCTGCCACCGTAGAGGCCTCGTACGGAGAAGGGGGGGCCGAGGGAGAGAAGAGATGCGAAGAGCATGGCGAGCGTGCCCAGAAATATTAGGTCGGCATCTCGAACCCATCGGTCATCTGGGGGACCAGAAAACTTTTGGTATAGTTTCTAGAGATCCTAGACGTAAAAACTCAAAAGACCTAGCCCAACACCTGCCCAGTATACTCCCGAGCGAAGCACGATTTCCGCTTGTATTTCATTTCGGGAAACGCCTTCTAGCGAATCGAAACGCCGCGGTAACCATCTAAGATGAATTTGCCATCGCTTTGGCCAACACCGGCGACCTGGCATACAGGCTCAATGTCCCAGAGCTGAGTGTCTCATTGATCGGGCTCTGTGGCGGCGATGAAGATATCTCGGTCTTGTTTGGAGGCATCGGGAAGCATGCAGACCATGCGTTCCATTAGGAGGTCTCTGTTGTTGGCCAAGGATAACTGTGCGAGGGCTTGGAAGAGACTACCAGAAGGGTCAAGTTGGATTCTATTGTGAAGAAGGCCCATTAGAGCATAGGCTAGATCTCCATTGCTGAAGTTCCCGTTCTGTGACCTATTCTGCAGCGCCTCAATAGGGACGGAGAAAAGCTCTAAACGGCCTAGAGAGAGCACAGAGAAGTGATGTTCGGCTAACAGGCCTGTTGGCTGATTGTGACCATCATCTAGATTGCCATCATCACACACGCATCGCTCATATCCAATAGGCTTAGTGTTTGCGACGTTCCATCCGGAGCGCAGACTTTAAGACTATGCTGAGCTGCGAGCAAGGCTTCAGGTAATGTCCACATCCGAGATCCCCATTCTGCTTTCCTCTGAGGGGATGATTCAGGGAGAATAACACAAACTCGGTGCGCTCCACGGATAACATCGCACATTCGAGTACGTCTACAGTATGGAGGTCCACCTTTGCGTCCGGTGCACAGCATTTGTAGTCAATCCAATACGCGTTCAAGCCCTCTCCTTCAGTCTTGGCCTGAGTCATGAGTTCGAGTCTGCCTTGCACAGCCTTTGCCTCAGCGTTACGTGTTGGTGTCACGATTTGGGCTCTCCGTATGCGAACAGGAAAGTGACCGTTGAAAAAGCTAATGAAGACGTAGGGCATGTGCTTCGCCGCTTTAGAATCGAGGACCTATCCATCGTCCGTACGCACCACATCAGCTGGCGGGCCGTAATAGTCTTACTTTATTTGAGAGATTTTGAAGTCTATCGCCATTCTTGCTCTGATCAAGATTCTGCTTGAAGTATGGTCCTACATCAAGGCGGTTGCGAGCATGCTTAGGGTATTCCAACAATGATTAGGAGAATCTGTATAAATCTCTAGGAATTCCTCGTCATCCAAGGTCTTCGAAAGGTCTTCGAAAGTGGCAAGGAGAGCAAAACTAAAATGGTCGGAACAATTGTCATGACCCGCAGAGACTTATACAACCAGTTAGAGGGCGCTAAAGCCCATTCCGAGACCTTGAGAGCAATGGACACGTTGCCTTGGAGCTTGACACGTCTCCAATCACCGGCTGGTTGGTTCTTATAGACCTCACGGGTTGCTTGAACCAAAAGAGGCCTAGGCGCGGATCCAGTAGGACCGATGTATTGGAGAACATCCCTTTTTCTTGTGGGAACACGACCGTAAAAGTCACGATGAGGGTCTTCGGTTTGAACATCTATGAGCTTGCGACCCTCGTTGAAGACTTCTTCAAGGCTTTGTCGGTCAGGGCGTTTGTAAAAGTACCCACTGTCGTAGTAGCTTTTGCCGCTAAGTGGGTCTTGGTTACGTTTGTAGAACGGTGCAGGCTTCTTAACTGGACATCGTTCCCGCCTTCCAAAGATAGTGATACAACGTTGCTGTTGAAAGCAGCCTTCCCGTGGGAGTGGTTAGCGGAAAGCCCATGCTAGACCAAGTTTGAGTGAAGTTATAAAGATTGCGATATCAGAACACAGCGTGGGAGATAAAATAAAACGACAAGCGCAAAAGATGTCAGCTTCAATGTAAAGAGGGGAAAAGGAGAGGTTTATTAAATAGGAAGCCCCTAAGGCTCAATTAGCTGAACAACCATGAGGCTCGCGATGTCCAAATCCTTTCTGCAATCTCCTTAATACGAAAGGACCGGCAAACAAATGAGTACTACGTAGTCGTATCCGTGTAACCAGGACGAGCGCTTGCGGAGACAGCCTCGTTCCCTGAAGCATGGTTCCGTAAAGATAGGAATAGAAGGGTAGTTCTATCAAGCGATCGTATACATTCATATTTCTCCATCGTTATGTCTTGTAGCGATAGGGATCTTGAAGTATTTTAATTTGATCTTGTTGGAATCAATTCGAGGTTTTTTCATATCATTAATTGTCTTGGCCCCGGGCTCCATGTCTGCTTCTGCCAAACCCGATCGACGACTTTGGTAATCTTGACCTGCATGACTGCAGGTCTTTACCGCCAGCTGTGAACTGGTAGTGACCAGTAGAAACATAGCCGCTACCAAAGGGTTGCAAGACCCAAGTAAAATAATGGATTTTCCATAACCGAATTTGATTCGAGTCTTTAAGCGGGCAATTATCGACAGAGCCCGATAATAGACAATTTGTCGACCAGTCAGTTCATCAAATGACCCTACTCTGCTGAAATATATTTCCGATGATAGGCAGGGACCAATCAAGTCCACGTATGAAACAGCACAGAACTCAATTGCCTTTTTTTGCCTTTTCTGGTTTTGTAATTTTTTGACAACCCTTTCATTCTAAGTTGCCCCAAGTTTCTTACTCTTCTCGTCCGTCCAACCGCCGGCGACAATCGCCTCCCTAGCCGCAGTGTTGATAAGCCTGAACCGATCTGGCCCCAATTTAACCCCTCCATACCATCTACTGACGACGACGACTACATCCCAAACATTCATAACATGTAGCAGATGTAGTAGTCGCCCTCCCGCAGCGGTCTCGCCATCATCGTCGCAATCTTGAAAGGTAATTTCAGCGGCGTGGGTGGAGGAGCTTGGAGAGCGGATGCGGTACGCGGTGATGTTGTGGGTTGCCTTTGCAACGCGTTTGTCAGTAGAAAGGAGGTGGGCGATATAGACTTTGGCTTTGGCGGCGGATTTAGCTGTGCAGGCGCGTGCAAGAAAGATGGATTTCTTCTCGGTGACGGGAGAGGAGACTGTCCATTGAGGCTCGTCAGAGATGGAATCCGTGATCCCTGGTACGGTAGAAACCGGCGAGCTATCAGCTATGAATTCGTCTTGTGTCGCTGTACCAGTCGGTGAACGGTCGTCGTTGTCTGTAGGTGTCTCTTTGGCGGTAAGAGTATTGTCAAGCTCTTGTAGCAGGTCAAAGAAACACACTGAACCTGGTGTGAAGACTGCCTGTAGAGTTTTCTTGGCTATGTCGAGCACATGGCTGCCGTAACCCTTCCTTGAGCTATCCCCAGTAGCCTCTGTTCCTAGGATTAACATTGGAACATCTGGATATTGAAGAGGAATTGACAGGCGCAGGGATACTTGATGCTGGGGGATGGAGAGGATGTAGATGTCATTATTAGCATTGTTATTGGCTTGATGTATTGTTTCATCTCCGTAAATGGAATTGATAGCTTCAATTTCGTTGCTGAGATCTTCCGACATGAGGGTAAGTGATGTTCAATTGCTGGGATATTCAGACATCGGGATCAATCAAGCTCCAGGAGCTTGATTCGGAACGACAAGCCGCAGCAGACCAGAGTCGACATCATCTCCGTCTGTGAAAGCCTGGATATATTGTTCGGTCTCCCGCCAGCGGAGTGGCCCATTTCCGTATTTATAAGCAGAATTAGTAGGACAAGTCTCTGGAGTTGTCCGAAGCGAAACCCCCTGACCCCCGCTCTACGGCTCTAGTCCTCCCCGTGCTCCTCCACCCTGCGAGCCCGCCGTGCCCGCCCACCTTCGGTGTGATCTCAAAACTTATGCATGCTGGTTAAGTTGCCTTATTAGCTCCGGATTGGAAATCATGCCTGGCTCTCGTCGAGATCATCGAACCACTCGTAAGACTCCTAAGAGTTTGTTACGGTTTGGTATCACAAATTTGTGAAAGCAAAATCGTTGTTTTCTTTCGCCCACCCAAAACCCTCGTCTACTAAGTATAAATCAAGACTCCGAACTTGCTCTATGCTGTCCTTCGTTATGTTCGTAAACATCTTATAAGTTCCCAGACACTTTGTACTTCTACATATGTGGAAAAACCGCTTCATCGTTCCTGCGCACAATCTCTTCAATGTCGTCTAAGCTCTTCTTTCGCCAGAAACTCTTACACCCTTCCACAAATCGATGGCTGGTCTTTTCAACGTCCGGCAAATCCACTGCCGCGAAGCATAGCCGGAAATACGCCCAGCTCTTCGTATCTCGAATTTCCTCTGTGGAACTGAATATCTGACCCGGCGCCACAAGCACCAGAAACTTATCGGTTGTCAAATACACCCATAGAGCATGGCTCAGCTTCCCATGGCTTGTTTTCTTCCACAGCGGATGCGATTCCAAATTTAGCTTAACCCAGATAAACATTCCACCTAGAGGCCACACAAAATCATACATAAGCACTTTGTCCACGACGCTCCACTCGTCGGTCATGCTCTGCCTCCGTCCAGACTTGACGAGCTGTTTTCCTGATTCCAGGATGCCGCACATAGTATTCATACGTCGCTCGTAGTCGCCGCGAAGGCCCTCCAGCCAACGAACCCAACCAGCGACTTGCCAGCCGCTACCATTCTTTTCACCACCGCGGCCACCGTCGCTGGAATCATGCGGTCCTATAATCAACTCCGCAATCATTGCTTGGACAAAACCTGATGGCTGTTGTGTTGAAGTTTCCGTGATCCGTAGGATGCGCTCACAAAGAGCTGGCTGTGTGGTGATCCAGCCCAGCCGGCATCCAGGAGCCACCGTCTTTGAAAATGTATCAAGGCGGACAACGCGGCCCTCGGTGTCAACAGACAAGTACGACGGAACAAGAGAATCTAGGAATGGGAAACCTGACGACTTTGGGGCGTTGTAATTCCGAAGTCCTGGCTCGGCGTCTTGAGAAGTGGGTTTACCCCTGGCTGCCAATGAAGACTTATTTGCTGAAGGATATTGAAGGTACCAGTAGGGGTCATCCTCCACAATTATGACGTCGTATTTGCAGCAAAGTGCATAGATCTCCTTGCGACGTTGGACGCCCAGGGTGCCTGATGTAGGATTTTGACCGATCCTAGGGTTACGATTAGTTTCCAGCAGATCCACTTATCAATAAGATGACCCACGTCACTGTGTAAATCAGATGCGGTCTTTTGCCTCTCTTATAATCCCAGTGTTCAAGCACGTCCTCGAGACCGCCTTTACCGCCAGCCAGCATCCCTTCGGCATCAATGGCAACCGGCACGATATTCAGGCCCCTGGGTCTTCCAGTTTGTATGGCATTCATGTAACAGAACTCCTCGACAAGCAAGCCCTCTCTATCCCTAATCCAGTCTCGATCTTCATTCCAAACATTACTCAGTGCTTCGATTGTCTTCGCAAACCCATCAGTTGAACCACAAGTGACGATTATCTCAGGACCTCCAGCATAGGGAACATTTGGATGCATGTTTTCTGTTGCAAATTGACGAAGAAAAGAATATAGCGGTGGGTAACCTTGCGCTGTGCCATACTGCAGGGCAGACTTGAGATCGATCTTGCGGAGTATGTCAACTGTTTCTGCTGCTTTTGGTACGACGACTCGGGAGGACGTGGAGTCGCTTGATAAGGTCGTGGCTGCGAGCTGTTCAGAAGGTGGGTCCACCGGTTTGTTCGGCGTTGGAGTAAAGCGCTGCGGTAGGGCGGTTGTTGCTTCGAGAGTGTCAAAGGGAAAGTTGTTATAATTAGGGAGACCTAGGGCTATCAGTGTCTTGGTCTGTGATGGGCCATATAGTAGTAGCACATACCTCCTGCTAGGTTGCCTATGCCGGGGATGGAGAAGTATTTGTAGAAGTCTTTGACGGCGCTCGTATCTCTATTCTTTGTTACATGGGAATAATGATGGGAAAGGTCGATAGGAGCCGGTCTCTTATCAACGCTGCCAGTGGATGGATTCATACTTTGTGACACGAGGTGGTAAGACTTGAGTAGATGGGACTTATAAATTTAGAATCATATAAGACTTTGTAGGAGGAAACTGACTATGAACACGTTTATCATCTATACAACGATAAACGATATCTACAACCAATTCCTGGAGCATTTCAAAGCAACGGCCCCAAATGGCCGATAATGACGAAACAGATCCGCCAATCGGCAAACGATAGAGTAAGCTAAGGTAAGATCCCTGACCAGCGCCATGCGAGAGACTTGACCCGATCTAGAAGCTGGCCGAGGTTGATTGGCTAGCGCAATGTGAAACGCGTAACTCCATTAACTGCCGTCTAGCCCTAAGGCTGGCGACCAGAACACCGATTTACTATGGACTCGATTTGGAGGTCGGGTATGTCAATTGACACTACTCATACTCATACCTTCTTTTGACCATGGCCCGAATCGATATCGATAGGTAACTCTGAGCGTATGCTACCACCAGAGCAACCACCATGAGCCCCTCCAACAGAGATGACCCCGAGTCTGGAGCCTCTCAAAACGGCCAATCGCAATGGCATTATGATGAAGATGACGGTCTGGAAGCCTCCGCCTCCGAGAGCTCAGATTTACACATCGGATCCGATTCTTCGGACAGCGATGAAGGCCAGCATTCCCTTCCCGTCTGGCTACGGGAGTCTTCGAAGAATTTCCACTGGAGATGGGTCCCACTGCCCATCCGAAAGGCAGCTCGTGTGACCACGGCATGGTGCAAAGGCCCGGAGCCACCGCAGATGCAAATGATTACTCCGTGGTTTCCTGAGATCCAGCAGGCGCCAGCGAGGCTGATTGAACACTGCCTACCAAAGAGGAAGCATAAGGCGGCCCTCTTGGTGTTTTTCTACTTTGCCTGGTTCTTGATATTCTCACTGGTTCTGGGTCATTCTGCCACGGATGGCTATATTGAGGGCTATGGAAAGCCGCAATCCATTTGGTGCGGTGCTAGCTACTGGTAGGTTCATATCATCCAATCTACGAACTCACCGCTAAGAACAGCAGGTCTGGAGGCAACAATTGTGGCCTCAATGGGAACAGATGTCGCCCTTTCGCCAATGCAACGGCTGCTTTTCGATGTCCCGGAAACTGTGACAGTATAAAAACGTACAATCCTTATGCAGTGGGCGACCAAGAAATCTTTCTCGAACCTCTGGTAATAGGCGGACCCAGCACCAACCATACTGATTCTCCATTGTCCGAGTACGTCTACCGCGGCGACTCCTTCGTATGCCAAGCCGCCATCCACGCTGGCGTTATCTCCGATAAAGGTGGTTGCGGCGTTGTCGCACTCACCGGCACCCACAGCAACTTTCACAGCACTACACTCAATAAAATCACCTCCTTTCCGTTCTCCCCGTCGTTCCCCAAATCCTTTACCTTTGTCCCTAATGTCTCCTCTTCCTGCGTCATCGACCTCCGATGGCCCCTTCTCGCCGTTACAGCAACCTTCACCGTCCTCCTCTCCCTCTTTACCACTTCCCCAGCAATCTGCTTCTCTTCAATATTTACTATGCTATTCCTGCATGTCGGACTTGTCTCCGACCCGCCTAATATTTCTTCCTTGCCACCACTGACCTCGCTCCTAACCGAGCGCTTCCTGCCCGCCTCCTTCGTCGCCTACGTCCTCTACCGCTACTGCGTCCGCCCACAACAGCGCGACCTAACCGCAAACGTTGAAAGGACCCTCCTCTGGCTTGGTGGCGCCTGGATCGGAGCGCTAAACAACTACACCTTCACCTGGATCCCCGTCTCTCGTCTTACGCCGCACGACCTCCAGAACCAGCCTTCTGCGCAGATCGCCGTCGTTCTAATCGTCTTGCTCATCTTCTTCATTGCCTGTGGGCAGATATGGTACCTCCGGCTCGAAGGGCGGCTGCCACGGTATCTCGCCATCTATAGCGCCATGGCCGTCTTCTTACTCATCTGCGTCGCCATCCCCTGGCTAAACCTACGCATCCACCACTACGTCCTCGCTCTCCTCCTCCTTCCCGGCACGCGCTTACAAACCCGCCCGAGCCTTCTCTACCAAGGCCTCCTCCTCGGCCTCTTTATCAACGGCATCGCCCGCTGGGGCTTCGACTCCATCCTCCAAACCACCGCCGCTCTCCGCGGCGACGGGCTCCTCGATTCCCTCCTCCCCAACATCACCGCCCCCACAGTCATCAACGCCTCAAGCATCACGTTCTCGTGGCCGCCCGAGCTGCCGAGTCCGTATGATGGTGTTAGCGTGCTGGTGAATGATGTGGAGCGGTGGAGGTGGTACCGGGGGGAGGGGGAGCCGGGGTATACGTATGAGAGGGTGGAAGCGGAGAAGGCCTTTTTTAGGTTTGGATACATGAGTGGGAGTGAGACGGGGGATTATATGGGGGCGGGGGTGTGGGATATTGGGGGCGGGTGGGAGGGGGAGGGGATGGTGGGGAATTAAGTGGGGCGGGGCGGGGTTTAAATGTATGAGTAGATGAGACACGATTTTGGAAATAGGATAGATGTGTCTAGACTAGAATCGAAGGAGACCGTTTCTGGGCTGCAAATTTAATAGCCAAAATCTGTACTATCAAACTCCCACCCACACTCCCCGAATACCCGCTTCGATTCCCCGGTAAGTGGAGCCTCTTAGCAAGTTCGAGGTGGAGTGTTCTTTCCATCTGGCACCTCGACTGTGGTTGCAACAACCATTTGGCCTACATGTATATTAACGAGGATTTAATCATTTCAGGTACGCGCGGCAACATCTCAACTAATGTCCTTCGCTGCGCTTTTGCACTGGGAGACTTGGTTCTCGTGCTCTAGTCTTGTTCACGCTTCTCTGATGTCTACCTCGTGCATGGGTTTTTGATTTGGATCCAGGAGTATCTGCGTTCCCACCCCCCCGAGCACCACCATACTAGCTCCCCAGCTCACTACTACAACAGCACCCATCAACCCTTCCAAATCCCTAACACTTAAACATCCCCTGACCAACCCCACCCCCTCAAACCCCCAACATCTCCCCCAAAACCTCCCAGCACGCCTCCCCGCCCGCTCTACCAACCCCCCGCAGCCCCGCCGTGACAAAAGCATGCAACTTAGAAAATGTATCGTGCATTTGCCTTAGCTGGTCCTCGTAGGGGGTTGAGGCGAAGGAGGGAGCGCTGGTGGCGGGTTCGTTGTCGGTGTCGGAACGGGATGAGGAGGAAGAAGAGTCTTCATCTGAGGCGTCTTGATGGCGGTTCTTGCGCCGTGTTGTGAGCTGAGGGGGTTTGTGGTTGGGATTTGTGTATGCGGCGTGCGTATCGGAGAAGAGGACCGCGAGGTCGAGGAGGGATATAATGGCTTGATGGATTGGTGCTAGACGCTTTGAGATGAGGCATTGTTCTTCGAGGCGCTCGATGTAGGATTCGTGCACAGCAATCATCGCATCCACGTCCTCTGCCCTAACCATGTGCGCTCGCATCTCGGCGGTGCTGACTGAGAGTACAATTTCTGTTAGGTATGTGAGGAGAGTGTTGGTGATAAAGAGTAGGCGGTAGCGAAGGGAGTAGGTGAGGGTGCTATAGGTGGACTTATGGTTCCAGCTAGAACCGGTGGTGGAGAGGAAGGGCTGGCATTGGAGGAGATGCTTTGCGCGGTGGGTTTGTAGTAGGAAGGTGAAGATGCGTTGGTAAGTTACGAGGGACGAGGGGCGGAGGATGTTGGCGATTGGCCAAGGGAGGGTGTAGGTGGTACGGAGTGTATCGAAGGTCTTCATGGATCGCTTCTGAGTTTTCATGTCTTTGTAGGAGCTCGCCGTTGATTGGATGGTCAGTCGTTCCGCATCAATGCATGTCAGCGGCCCGAACACATATCGAAATCGCTCTGTCAAGATTGAGCCGTCATTCCAAGTTCGATTGCCTCGGTCAATCCTATCAAAGATCGTACTTGTACCAACGTCGCTCAGGGCGCCATTTCGGTGGAAGTAGATGTATTCCAGGGCGTCAAGAGACCTCGATAAGCCGCACTGGGATTCAAGTCCGTTTCGGAGAATTGAGGATACTGAGTGATGCATGCTGGCGATCCAGGAGTCTAAGGCCTTATCGAGAAGTTCAGAGAAGGGGCTAAACATATCTTCGTCTGCCTTTCGGCACACAGTTGTATAATCCAATTGGAATACACCTAAATTTTGTTTCTTCTCTAATCCTAGCTCCTTCAAGAAGTTGATGCTTTTCCCAGTAGTAAAGATCTTCGTCGAGGCAACATGAAGGAAATTAGGCGCATATAGGCTACCGTCGTTATCATACCGGAGGAAATACTGCTTTTGCCATATAGAGTCAAGAGATGCATCTTCCTCATTCTTTGCTATAAACATGACTTGATCGTGCTTGTTTAACTCACCAGTCTCCATCCACGTTCTCAAAGGCTTCAGATACGTTTGAAAACATTCGAAGAAAAGCTGTGCAATGAACTCGTATCCTTCTGTATTTCCAACACTCTGACATGTACATGTCCGCTCGAAGAGACCTTCTAAGATCTTGAATGGCATCTGCTCATTGGGTGTAGATTCTAACCCCGCGACAACTTCGGATATTGTCTGTATGAATCGAGTAATGTGCGATATCTCGTTACAAAGGTCTAGAAGGCTTATCGTCATGGGTTCGACGGGCTTCAATATTCTCGCCTCTATCGCCGACAAGGCGGCGTTGACATCCCTCATCCGGGAGACGAGTCCCGCTTGAAAGGTCTGCTTTACTGGCACTTTTTCGTCTCTTTGTGTCCAGCTACGGATGTTAAATAGTTGGTTGCCAATCGTAGTAAAAACACTGAGCAGATGCTCGATCGAGGATTGAGAAACGTGACGAATGCCATATCGTGAGCTATGCTCCAATTTTCCATCTTTACTAGACGTGAAGATTGATGTCGGTAGTCCATGTAGCATGAATATCACCTCTCGTGTCATCTGTGCCTCAGTAACCATGACTTTGGGCGGTTGGCATCCATCTTGCCCGCTGTAACTTTCGTCAAAGGGATCAAGTGCTGCTTTGTTTCTCCAAAACTGAGCATTGATGGTTTCATTCAAGATTGTGCTGTCGGCAGGTACGGTTAGGATGTCACCATCCAAATCTGCTTGGGCATCATCAAGGTGAATGCTTGAATCTGGCGTTAAATCTGGAGTTGTGGATTGCTCAAGCACGAGACCCTCGTCATCGCCCGAACTGTCTGCAGCATAGTCTATGCTGTCCCATATTCTATCCGGGTCGTCCAAGAGATCATCTGCCAAGATATCGGACCACTTCAACAGTGGTGCTTGAAGCTCGGGTTCAGTTACAGCCAAGTCGTAAATATTGGTCTTTTCAACAGGCTTATCAGACAAATGCAGAAGAAGAGACAACACTTCAGGGGTCCATCTACTGGAAGACCCTGAAAGCTCGACCAAGCGAGCCTCCAAGACGTCAGCTAATTCATCATTGTTAAGAACTCTGAATTTCTCCTCTAAACCATGGAGTTGATCCAGAACTTCAAATTGATCGGTACGCGCTGGGCGTGGGTCTGCGAATGCGCGTGATGCGAACAACTTTGATCTCTCTGTCTCCGATGCATCCTGTTGGTCAGAGAAGCGGGCTGAGCTGGACGGAGAGGATGCGTACTTTGGGACATCCTGTAATTGCTTGGATGAGGTCGCTAGTCAGAGAGCCAATCTTTGCTACATGTGTCATTTCGGACTGCTTTTAGGACGCTATACGTCCTTGCAAGTTGGAACTACATTTGCATCACAGAGATACTATACACAACAACCGAAGTCTGTGCCACTCAGGAAGTCCAAAGGCCTGCAGGCCAAGGGAAAGACTTCACGCCGAATGTGTTAGGCGTTTTGGTCGCTTTGATTCAACAAAGTGAACGCGGTCGAGTGGATCCAGTACCGCGCGCCTCGGTTCGTTGACGCAAAGCGATCAGCCCTACGAATTGTCTTTGATCAAGACCAGAAAACCCATAATAGTAGCGCCTCAGGCCTCATATAATACTTTGAACCTAGATGGCGGCCATTCTCCTCCAGAGTCAGCCCTGGACGACCAGATGAGAGCCTTAACCTATCAAATCATTTTCCAGCATGGCTATCCCAAAGCCGATGCGTGTGTTGGCAGGCGTATCAGCCTGTCTACTTTTCTTCCTTCTCTTCGAGCTCTATAGATCTCCGAGATTACTGAGTGGACCGGAGGAAAAGGTCCCTGAAATGAAGAGTGACCCCAATCTTGAGGGTATGCTGTGCAGAACCCCTGTACGCCATACGCTGACAATACGATAGCTACGGGAGAACCAGAAGGAGTCCTATGGCGAGCAGACGACTATGCTGCGGACAACCCGAACGCACCAAGGATAAACGCTACGCTGCTGGCACTGGTCCGAAATAGCGAAGTAGATGGCATGATTCAGTCTATGAGGGACCTGGAGAGAACATGGAACTCAAAGTTCAACTACCCCTGGACCTTCTTCAACGACGAGCCCTTTACGGAAACATTCAAACAAAGGACACAAGCCGAGACCAAAGCGAAATGTTTCTACGGCACGCCTCTCTCCGACCCCCCTTTTTGTTCCCCCTCCTAACCTCCCCCCGTAGAAACCATCCCGAAAGAACACTGGGCCGTCCCCCCCTGGATCAACAACGACCTCTTCGAAGAATCCGCCAAAATCCTCAAAGAACAAGACGTACAATACGGTAACCTGTACTCCTACCACCAAATGTGCCGCTGGAACAGCGGCCTCTTCTACCACCACCCAGCCCTCCTCAATACCCGCTACTACTGGCGGGTCGAGCCCAACGTCCACTTCTTCTGCGACGTCGACTACGACGTTTTCCGCTATATGCAGGACCGCAACAAAACCTACGGCTTTACCATCAACCTTTACGACGCACCCCAGTCCATACCAACGCTATGGCCCGAGACGGAGCGGTTCATGGCGGCGCATCCGGAGTATTTGCACGAGAATAATGCAAAGGAGTGGTTGACGGATAGTCAGCGAAGGCCGGGGCATAACAGCAAGGCCAATGGGTACTCGACGTGCCATTTTTGGAGCAACTTCGAGATTGCGGACATGGAGTTTTGGCGCAGTCAGGCATACGAGGATTATTTCGGCCATCTAGACCGTGCCGGCGGGTTCTTCTATGAGAGATGGGGCGATGCCCCGGTGCACTCAATCGCGCTAGGTCTCTTCGAGGACTCCAGTAAAATCCATTGGTAAGCTCCACCTCTACCCCTCAGTCACCATCCCAATCAAGGCCACCATGACCGCAAACTTCAAAACTAACCCCCCCTTTTTTACTTTTGTATGCAGGTTCCGCGATATAGGCTACCAACACATCCCCTACTTCAACTGCCCCAACTCCCCCAAATGCAAGGGATGTGTCACGGGCAGGTTTACGGACGGCGAGAAGTTCCTGTTCAAGGAGGATTGCCGGCCGAATTGGTTCAAGTATGTAGGGATGGAATGACGAGGGGCGGAGGGAGTTTTGGGGAGTTGTATATTAGTATTCGGTACATAATTCATCATCGTTACCCTTTTATGGTGCTACTGGTACGTGGTTCTGCTGAGAGTCGGTCCGTTGACTTGAGCGCATGGCAATTGATAGTTGGGTTTTCTGCTTTCTGGCGGTTGGAGGAAAAGGTACCTATTTCGACGTCGGTTCGTAGCCCGTTTCTGAACCTTGGCAATTACACGCATTGCAAACCATACACAGCTCCTACGACTGTATTGGCGATCACGCAACCCGAGCTCCTTGTTTGTACGCTGCAAGAATAATAAAAGAAGTATTTATATGCACATCTCACATACGCATTAAGCGTCCTTACAGCCACCCGCACCCCGCAACTCCCTTCTTTCCCTCCCTCCCTTCTTCCCTATCTTTCCCTCACCCTTTCCTATCCCGTCGCACCTTTACCTACACCTTAACAACTGTCCGCCCGCCCTAATCGTTACGAGTTCTGCGCATGCACCGACCCCGAGTACTACGGCTCAGGATACAGATCCTCCTTCAGGCTAACTCCTAGTTCCTCCCTTAAAGGCTTCAGCTCGCGCAGGTATTCGTCGTATTGGCCTTTGTTTTCGACTTTGGCTTTGATACCTGGGTGGAGAAGGTGGGTGTTAGTTGTGTGGGTGGTTGATGGGTTCGGGATGAGGGGAGGCTGAGGAAGAGGAGAGGGAAGGTGTGGAAGAAGGGGACGGAGGTGGGAAAGAGGTGCTCGTACCTTCGAAGACCCGGACAGCGGTTGGGAAATCGTTGACTCGCCGCGCGGCTTTGAGGGCCGCGGTGATGACGGAGGGGGAGGGGACGAGATCGTAGGCGAAGGCGTTGTTTAGATTGCGCTGGGGGGATGAGGATGTTAGTTTGAGTGGTTGCAGAAATGGTTGGGGAGTGGTTTGCTTGTTGGAGGAATTGGGGAATTGCTATACCTGTAATTCGAAAACGTCTTGCACGGAATCAAACTCTTTTTCATATCTGGAGATCCAATGAGTAATGGGTTAGCTGTTTAACATGCTCCTCGTAATTCCTCCGTGGATATCATCCCAATTCCTTGCTAGAGGAAAAAATCCCTCGGACAAGGCCCGAAGTTACGACAATGGCTCCCTACCTGGCCGTAAACTCCTCAAAGCTCTCCTCATGATGCGAACTGCTAGCTTCCTGCCCATCCTTATCCATCGCCCTTGGCACACTGGTGCTGAGGCCTCTACTGCATCCCACCAAAGCCAACGGGACTCCTCCTTTTACAGGCAATCGCGACCGGAGCAGACTAGATGGGGGTGTGCGCGTCGCGAGGCGGATGAGAATGATAGACGACATGGGTAAATGGTGGGCGTGGACCAGCTAACGAAGGAAGCTTGGAATGGTGAACAGGTACGTAGATACTTATGCGGTTGCAGCTCCGGTGAACTATCACGTGACTGCTAGACGAGAGGGTTTGCTGACGTAATAGTCGACCAGGGCTGGTGGGCTGTCAGGTACATACTGTATCGTTGATTGCGAAACCTTGTACATTTTTTAGGATTTGCCGAGAGCCCCACCAAAATTAGTGGTAAATCTTCAAAAGTGCAAAATAAGAAAACAGAAATTGTAAAATCAACCTCACTGCTTCTTCTCATGCCGTAGCATTAGAAATTGAAGTTATATTCATCTTAAGACTAGCTCTATCACTGCTGTCACTGCTGTCAGCTTCAGTATGTCGTCGTCGCTCTCTTCAGCGATGCAAAGTCATATTCATATTCATTTCAATCATTCAGACTTTACTGTCTTCATATTTAAAGTCATCGAAGTCAGCATGACTCAGATCAGAAGAATAAGAAGAGCATACATCGTCATCGACATGATCACTGCTTTCATAAATGAAAGATCTTTCAAGCTGAGCGACTATCATGCAGAGCAGCTCATTAAATATCTGCATCAACGTCTCACTGTTTATTAAAACAAAAAGATTTGATTTCTGTTTAATAAATTTAATATCATCATTGATGTCAGCAACATATGCAAACTGTTAGTTAAATGAAAATGAAGTAAAAAGTTCATCAAATGTATAATGATTCAATGAAGTGAAATTTTGAGAAAGAAGTGAAAGCTTCATCTGACTGATTGAACAGCAGATCAGCTGATGTTTCTAAATAAAAGTGCTGCATGCAAGCAAACAAATAAAAATTAAGATCAACGCTTGAAGTTTTTATGCTGATTCATTGATTAGATGATTAAAAGTATGACTGATCTTCTATTGAAGTTTCTTTACACATTAGTCAAACGCTCAAGCAATCAAAGAGATGAAGCATACTGTTGATATACATGATAAAGAAATATATGACATGAAAAATGCATCATGACTTCATAATCAAGACTATCTTTTTGAACTTCATAAGAATCAAAGTTCTTTCTTAATGCACTTTAAATAACTTTGAATCTCATTTCATCATAGTCATGAATAATGCTTGAATTCATTAATCTATTAAACTAAATCAGCTTTGTATGAAGTTTGAAGTATTGTTAATTAAGCTGTCATCATACTCATTTAATTTCAATCTTATAGAAATCTTCTTTGCAATGCTGAAGATTTGAATTAAGAAAAATATCAAGCTGATTCAGTATTACACAGAATTCAAAGACAAATTTAATAAGTTTTTATGCAATGCAATGAAATCACAACGATCATAAATAGAAAATAATTCAAACAATTTGTTTTAACTTGCTGATATAAACTATAATTCATAAATGTAAATAAACTGCTACAAAAAGAAAATAAACATTTAAACTCAAAAGTAGTAATCATTTTCTGAAACTTTCTTGTAAACATCATTGTCATATTTTAAATTATCAAAGTACTTTTTCTTCTGCTGCTGCTGTTTTTATTTCTGCTTTTGCTTCTACTTCTGCTTCTGTTTCTGAATTTGATTCTGAGTTTTTATCTGTGACTGTGACACAGACACAGTTCTAGTTGTTGATTTGAAAAATCTTTGCAGTCTTCAGACATCATATTTGCTGACATCACAAGTTAACTGTATATCAATATCAAACTATATATGTATGTTCTTTCAATGAGCTTCAAACTTATTCTTTCAGAATTGCAGTATTTGCAAATTGTAGTTTTAAACATTCAACTCAATGTATGCAATCATGAATGTTTCTTTTCTCTTCTTCTTTAATAAAATATATCATTGAACATACTTCAGTAAATCATTATCTTCAACAGAACTGTTAAATTGCATAGTCAATAATTATTCAGATGAAGATAACTTTCTCAACTTGTTTGATCTTCTCAGCTTGTTTAATCTTTTCAGCTTCATTTTTTGATTGATTTTATTTATTTTCTTTTTCTTTTCTTACTTCTTCATTTTTTGCTTTTGTCGCTGTTGCTTCTGCTGTTGTTTTAATTCTTTTAATGTCATCAAATTTATCAAATAATTAAAGTCAAAGTTGAAAGAAGTTAAAGTCTTTAAAGAAGAAGAAAGTTTAATCATTGTTTTTACAACAACTTTTTTATTCTTTGCAGCAGTTAATTAAGTTATTTCAATTATGTTTTTTGAAGATATATTAATAGTGATTGTATCATTATTTTAATTTATGATTGCAAATTAATTAAACATCTGAGCAGAATTAAAAAATACATGCTAATTAATAAAAGTGATTCAACATTAATTTTTCTTGTTCTTACATGTTTTATCATAATATAAAAGCTTCTTCATAAGCATCTTGATTCAATTATGTTCAGAATTTCATAAGTTTTTTCTTTCAACTTTCTTCTTCTGTAATTTAATCATCTGAATTGCTGATGTTTTTGTGACAGTAAAAACTGACTTTACAAAAATCTCATCACTTTGAGTTTTTTTGTATTAATATACTAAATGTATGTTCAGATTTTTCTTATCAGCATTAAATTTGACATGAATGATGAAAGTTACTTCTTATCACATATTCAACAGAATGAAATAAATTACAAATTTCTTCTTCTTCTTCATGTTAATTCAGATAACAAAGATGATGATAGAAACTTTAAAGTAAATCAAATTTTTATCATTTGCTTAGCTTTGTAACGATTGTTTCTTTAACAACACAAGATATATACAGAGATCAGACAGTAATCACTATTACTAAACTTGAGATCTGAAGATAGCTGAAACAATAATATGTATTAACTGCTTACATGAATTGAGCATGAAACTTCTATTTAAGAAATAATCTTTTATTATATAAACATAGAAGATTTGTGCAATCATCTGAATTGCTGAATGACTTTGTTGACTCAGACTCTGAATCATGAGAATCGCTTCATGATTTCAATGATTTCATATATTGAATTATTAGCATGTGATTATGATTTTATTAACTCAAAGTTCATCATGCTGTATTCTACATTTTATCTCAGCGTAGTTTTTATCTCAACTTGAATCGTGTTTTAACACTAGATTTTCTTCAAGATTTCTATTTTCAGAAACTATCATCTTTATGCATTTGAATCGAGTATTCAAATCATCAAGTTTCATCGCAAAGCATCATTGTCTTTCAAAGAAACTTCATGATAACGATAGTTCAGTTATGCGTTCTTGCAATCACTGTTTCAATCATTTCATGAAGTGTCATGTTGACACTGACTTTGATCATTGTGTTGAGTGTGTATGTTTAGATCGCAAATGCAATCTGATCATCTCAAAGACTGAATGAAAGTGAGTTTGTAAGAAATGAACTCATCTTCACATTAAGCTGAGTAAGACTTTGACTAAAGCAACTCATTTGCAAAAGCAACAAGAATTAATTGAGTCTTGTTGAAAAAATATGATGCAACGAAAGTTCAAAAATATTAAAGAACTTAAGAAGAATAAACATCATTAAATGATTGAATCATTTATTAGTGATTTTCTTCTTAACGTCAATTTCAAACAGCTCAAAATTTCTTCTGATTTCAACTGATTGTTGAATTTCTTTGCTGAAACTGTTGCAGAAACTTCTGACAATTCTTGAGATTTCTTTCTGATTTTTAAGTTTTCTTGATATGTTCATAATCTTTTCACTTAATTAATTAATGAAACTAACTTTTGATGTTTTGCTGATTTAGTATATTCTCTACTTTGTATTCAACATTCTGTCAGAATCGTGCCTAGATGAGTCAATCAGCGAAAGTCAGAGTTGAATAGTGCTTGATCTTTAAAGATAGCTATAACTGAATATTAAGAATACAGAAGAAGATGAGTACAAGAGCTTCTATTTAAGTAATATTCAGAGACTGCGCTAAGCTTGAAGAAAATGTGTTTGTGACATGAGTAGAATGTGATGTAGAAAGAAAGATAATGTTGAACAAAGAGATGTTGATGAAAGAAAATAGAGACTGAGTCAGATCTGAGCTAAAGGCACTGACTAGCTCTATTCAGCCTTGATACGCTTGTAACACATTCTGACTTTCTGAATTGATTTCTGAAAACTTTGTCTGAATTGATGTATTTAAGTTTGCAAACTTTAAAAGACAGATATGAAATATTAAATGTATTTTCATAAATGTTGAAAAATTTAACTTATAGTTAATCGATTTTTTGATTTCTAGAATCTTATAAAATTCTAGCTTTATGTGATTCAGTTTATTACTTGATCTTTTCATTTTGATGTTTCGTCTCAATAAACATACTTTGTTTCTTTCTTTAAAAGTAGATTTTTTATTTCTTTTCTTATTTGCATACAGAATCATGCGTTTGCTGAGAAACTGTATATCTTTTTGTAATTTCTTCTGTAGCAGCTGCAATTGTTTTATCTGTAGCGTAGCTTTTTGAGCTAATTATGCAAATTCACGCGATTTCTTAAAAGTTTCTGACTCAAACTCATAGTTTGCAAAGAATGATGACATGCTGATTACTTCTGTCGTTGTGCTATTGAAAGTCAACTGTGCTATTAATAGTAGCTGTACTCAATCATTCTGTCTATAATTAATATAATATCTGAAATACTGTTTCAATGTCTGATTCATTCTTTTCATTTATTCATTCATCTGTGAATAATAAGCTGTTGACAGCTTATGATGAATTTCTAATTGATTCATCAAGAATTTTCAGAATTTCGATGTGAAAAGCTTGTCTCTATTTGAAATTATCTTGTCTGATAATTCACGATTTGCTACAATCATTCTTAGAAATGTGTAAATCAAATCTTTCGCGAATGTTGCTTTCTTGTATGACAAGAAGTATTTGTACTTGATTAATCTGTCTGTTATAATCAAGATAAAGTCATATATTATTTTTGTAACTCTTTCTTTTGACTTTGATAGCTTGACTATAAAGTTTAAAGCTATGCTCTTTCATGCATGATTTGATGTGCTGAGACTTTTCAAAAGTTCATAGAGTTTGTGTCAATTGTGTTTTGTACAAATACATACATTGCACTTTCTGATAATATTTTCTATCTGTTTTCTCATCTTTAAGAAATAGTAGATATTAAATATTCTTTCTATTGAAAGATTAAAGTGAACAGTATCACATATGATGAAATCTATATAGATTGTGAAGAGAAGTCACAGACTGCTCTATTTATATACTGTCACGCATGACAAAGTTGCGACGCGCAACTTTATTTCTGACGCTAGTCTAGAGAGAGCTGCTAGAAACAAGTCTGACTGAATTCAGACTGAATTCAGAGCTATTGCAATAAGCTGCTAGAAACAAGTCTGTCATCGCACTTCTCAACACTTTCACTCGATGCTTGCGAGTTTCTCAGCTTTCACTGCTTTTCAGTTTCAGTTGTTCAATGAATCTCTTGAAGTTCTGTCGAGATAGTGGCTTGATCAATTCGTCTGCTATCATATCTTGACTAGAAACGAAGTTCACTGAAATCTGATTCTTCTTGTACAGATTTCGAATGTGATGATAAGCAATGTCAATGTGCTTCAATCTTTCGTGAATATGAGCATTCTTAATCAGCATAAGAGATGCTTGATTATCTTTCTTGAGCTGTGTGAGTGAGACAGATTGATGAGTAATCTTCTCAAGAATATCAACGCGACTGTGACTGATGCTCAGATACTTTGTCAGATTCATGTTCTTGAGCACTTGACTGATTCATAAATCTTTCTTGACACAGATTGATAGAGTCATGTACTCTGCCTCAATGATCGATGTGACAACGAACTTTTGCTTTCGACTCATTCAGAAGACTGATTCTTCATCAAGCATGTAGATGTAGACGAGAATCGACTTGTGATCTAGTCTGTCTGAGACGTAGTCTGAGTCAAAGTATTCTACTAACTTCATGCTCTCACTGACTTCGTACGTAATGTTTAGATCAATGATGAAACGAACGTATTGCATCAACTTCTTCAAAGCGTGTTCATAATGTTCTGCAGAATCGCTGAGATATTGACTTAGTTGATTGAGAGCAAAAGCGATGTTGAAACGAGTGTGAATTGCAGCATACATGAGACTTTCAATGACTTGTTGATACTCATGCTGATTGATTTTCACGTCTTCGAATTCAGCTGAGCGAAGAGCATTATATTCATTCATTGAAAGATCTGTTGCCTTGTGCTTGTCTTGCCTCATGTTGAGTCTTTCAAGAACGTCATGAAGGTAGTGAGTTTAATTCATTCGTAAGGTTCGTGTCTTTCTGTTGCGAGTGATTTGAATGTCAAGAATCTTCTTCATTTTTCTCAGATTCTTGACTTTGAAAACACATTGAAACTCATGCTTAAATCATTTAATGTTGCTCAATGATTTGAAGATGATGACTATGTCGTCAATGTATAGTAGCAACATGATTTCTTTTGACTCATGAATCAAAAGGCATGAGTCTGCAGCGCATTGAACGAAGTCGAGTTCAGACAGCGCTGTTACACAGCGATCATGTCAGTTTTGTGCAGCTTGCTTGAGATCATAAAGACTTCGAAGAACTCTCAAAGCACAGTCGAATTTGACTTTCACTTCTGACGAAGAGAACATGTAAATGATTTCTTTGAGAAACGATTCAGTAAACGCATTGTTTACATCGACTTGATGAAGTTCGAGATTCTTCATTGTTGCAATAACTAGAAAGACTCGCAGAGTGTCAAACTTGATGATTGACGCAAAAGTATTTCATAGTCAACTTCATGAATTTGAAAGAAATCTCTGACTATCAGTCTTGCCTTCAGTTTGTCAAGAGAATCGTCGACGTGCATCTTTGACTTGAAGACTCATTTGCTTGTCACGATGTTGATCTTTTTGAGCGACACTTCTTCTTGCCAGATTTCATTGACGGCTAGCGTCACAAGTTCTGCGTTGATCACTTCTTTTCAAAGTTCTTCTCAAACTGAGTTCTGCACTGCGTCTTTGTAAGTGTTCAACGTGAAAATTCTTATTGCTTTAGAAGAATCAGATTCATCGACGTCGAATAATGCTCATGACATGCTTGTGTCAGAATCACTCTCATCGTCATCAACTTTCTCTGTGACAAATCAGATCATCATAGCTCGCGAGATCTTGAATGCGCGTTCTTTCAGTTGTTGATCTTCGCTGTCTCTTTTTCTCTTTGAAATGACTACATGCAGAAATGTTTGAACTGCTGACTTAGACATGCTTGATGCAAAAACTTTTTGAGTGATCTGAACATTCGCGTGAGCTTCGCGCTCGTCTGACGTATGTGACGTGATCTTAGAATTGAGTGCATTTAAGTTGATCGCGATAGTCTTCAGTGCATCAGTTGATTCAGATGAAACATCAATCATGAAAGCGTCAGATTTTGAAACATTAGTTGAAATGTTATTCTTTGATGATCTTCTCACAGATCTTCGCTCTGAAAGAACGTTGAATGTCTGCTTGCGAAGTCGCAAGTTCATGTCTTCATTCTTTTCATCTTCAGCGAACTTGACAGCGTGACTCTTGATGACTCGGCCGAGATCTGAAACTCAGAGACGATATTGCTTGTTGATATTTTTCACATATCTCATGAAGACGTCGAATCTGTCTCTGTTCATGAATTTGTCTCGTCTGTCTTCGATTGACAATGACTTGAGATCAACGTATGAGTAACATTTGCATTCTCATACTCGTACATGATCAATTGAGAGCTTGATTTTGATGAATGTCTTCTTCGAAATCGTGAGAGCTTCGTTGATCAAGAGTCTCATGATGATTTGATTTCGCAGATAGATATCTGTCTTCGCAGCTTCTGTTCAGAACTCAATGAGAAGTTCAGCATTCTTAATCATGACTCGCATCAAGTTTTCTGTGATGCATATGATTCTTTCGACTACTTCATTTTGAATCGACATGTGTGAGACAGTGTATTGAGAGGCAATGTCAACTGATGAGCATCAGTCATTCAAGATGACTTTAAGTTTCGTGACGTTGTCACTGCGTACTGAGAGAAGTTTGACATCGCTGTGAAGCTTTACGCTGAGTTTTCATTTTCGCAGAGCATCTGATGCATCGAATCGTTGCTTCAAAGAAATGCATCAAGTCTTTCTGAAGTGATTGTCAACTATCTCTAGAAAGTACGACTCGCTATCGAGAAACGATGATAGTGATTCACAGATGTCTATGAAAATGAGAGTCAAGATACTTGTCTTTCGATCGCTGACATTGTGTTCTCGTTTGTTGATGAACTTGATGAGCGCACATATCTCACACACATTCTCATGACTGTCGTTGATGAAAATAGATTTTTTCAGAGTGATGATCTTATGAAGTTGACGAAGCTTTGCTGATTCGAGATGAGCGAAACGACAATGTCACAGCTTGTACAACTTGAAGCTTTTGTCATTTGCAAAACTAAGTTGATCGTGATCAACTTCGACCTCGTTCTCATGATGAATCACGTCAGTGTGAGGCGCGAAGTGATCTAGATTCATTGAACTGTGCATCGCTGAAAATGCTGATGAGACGTCACGCTGCATAGCTGATAGTAATGCAAATTCATCAAGATCGTTTGCAATTCTCTTCACTATGTAGACGTCTTCGCATTCTAGAGTCTCAATCATCTGCTTTTCTCGCTTGTTGTGCATGTACAGATCTTTATCATCAAAACTTTCTTGTAGATCTTTCTCATACATTCTTCTTTCAGAAAGAAGATTCACTTCGAGCTTAGAAACATGAAGAACAGAAGACAGCTTGACTGAGTTTTCGTGATGATCTTGCATGACTGCTGTGTCACAGTGATTGACATACAATTTCCCTTCTTCAACTTTGATGATGCGTCTCTTAATGCGAACTAGAGAATCACTAAAAAGTCGAAGTTGATCAGTCATGTGTGAGAAGGCATCAGAATCTGCGATTCAGTCGAATTCAGAAATCTTACTGACAATGTTCTTTGACAGAGCTGCAATATTCTCGCTCTTCTCATTCTCATCTTTCTCATTGTCATCAAAGATTTCAGAGTCGTCGCTTTTCGCGTTGTAGACTCTGTGTTTCTTGTGCTTGCTCTTCAGAAGCTCAGTGAGAGTTTGAAGATCATCAGCGTTCTTGTGCTTTGTTTTGTCTTTGTCTTTGCATTTCTTCACAAGCTTTTGAGCTGCAGACAGATGAGAGCAATCAACTAGGCGATGTTCATCTTCACAGAGAAAACATTTTAGAAATTGTTGCAACTGACGACGACGCGATTGATCGCTGTCGAAGCTTGAAAGACTTTTGCGACGATGTCTGATTTTGCGTTTGTTCTGCTCATGATCAGTGCGCTCGCGTTCGTTTTCCCGCTTGACTTATAGCGCAGTCTCTGTTGTCTTCAATTGTGCTTTCTTCTCTTGTAGCTTTTGAAGTCTCTTCTCGACGTCTGACTTATTCTGCGCATCAATGACATCTCGAATGACTGTGTATTCATCTGACAGCGATTGAAGTAAGGCTTGAAAGCGACGTTCTGACTTGAATAAATCGCTCATGTCTTTCTGTGTTGCGACGATCTTTCGAGTCAACTTGACGAGATGTGTTTATGTCTTTTTAATGAAGATATTCGTCGACATTCTGTAATCAATGAAGTTCGTCAGACATTGTCTTTCAGTGATTTGTAGCTTCTCTTTGTATTTATAGCTCAGAGCATTTCAAATCTCTTTTGCTGACGTTTTGTCTGCAGTGTGTTCTTGATCATCGATGATGATGCAGATAATCAGTCAGTAATGAGCTTTCGCGTTGATCTTTTGACTTTCAAAGTCGAGAGATTGAATTTCGCTGATGATGCTGATGACGCTGTCGAGTGTGTTCGAGTCAGACTTGCCTTCAATAATGAATCACAAGTCTTTCTCAATGAGTCATCTCTTCATGAGAGAAAATCATTGATCGCAGTTCTCGCGAGTAAGAATGAAAACAGGTCGTCGTTTGACGAAAAAGTCATCAAAGTTCATGACGTGCGATGTAGACTCAGCTTGTTGTTAGAATCGAAGAAAAAAAATAAAGATATTAGATAGATTGACGAGTGAAGTGAAAAGAATTTAATCTCGTCAGTGATGATGAAAGTTTATGCATTTTTCGACATGATCGAGTGTGTCTATTTATTCGCTTTCTTGAGAACTCGTAGTAGACTGTCAACTTGATGTGAGTGCTTATTTATCTTCTCATGAGATGCGTAGTAAGCTGTCGAATTTCACTGAACTTCTCTAAGTCAGTGTACTTATTTGTCTTCTCGTGAGACGCGTAGTAAGTGATCGCTGATTGCTCGTTTGAATAAATTTCGTATCGAGTTGTCGAGCATCAAATGCTTAGAGTGTTTTGATCTAATTACGTTGAAAGCTTCTTGCTAATTGAGCTCATAATCTATTGAAAGAATAGAACGAACAGTATCACATGTGATGAAATCTATATAGATTGTGAAGAAAAGTCACAGACTGCTCTATCTATATACTGTCACGCATAACAAAGTCACGACACACAACTTTATCTCTGACGCTAGTCTAGAGAGAGCTGCTAGAAACAAGTCTGACTGAATTCAGACTGAATTCAGAGCTATTGCAATAAGCTGCTGAGAACAAGTCTGTTATTGCACTTCTCAACACTTTCAATGATTTTATTTGAATCTTGATGTTCATGTATCATTGATTTATGATGATTGTTTATTATCTTCTGTTTACATTTTGTTGAAACATAAATTAGATCTTAAAATGTCAGTATTTCATTGATAATCTCAAAATTCACGTTGTTCTCAATATTTTCTATAATATTCTGCGTGACTGAGTTCTTTGCTAGCTTTAACTTTACTCATTTCTCAAGATTTCTGTTGTTAATTCATAAAGTAGCTGCGTTTTGTCTATTATAAACAATCAAATCATCTGAATTCTTTTGTAAAATAGTTTGATTTATCTGTGATTTATCTGTCATGTGATTTGCTCTTCTGCTCAAGATGTCAATCTTTGAGTTTTCAAATTTCTTTTAATATTAAATTTAAAAGTTGTATGATGACAACTCTTTCAATCATTTAATCTGTTTTCAATTTAGAACTTTTGTGATTGTAAAGTATAACAGATTCTTATGATCTGTATATACTTGAATTTGATGTCTAAATTCTTTTAGATACATTCTTCATTGTTTGAAAAAGTCAACAATAGTTAACAGCTTCTTGTCATGTATCTTGTAATTTAATTTAACGTTTGTAAACTTTCTACTGTGAAATGCAATGAGATGCAAACATCTTTTATCATTTGATTGATTGATACATGCTTTAATAGCTTCATCTGATACATTCATCTTGAGCGTAATGAGTTTTTCTGATTCAAACATGATCAGTACTGATTAAAAGATAAACAATTTCTTCAGTTTCTTGAAAGCTTCTTCTGCTTTCTTAATTCACATAAACAATATATTCTTTCTTGTAAGATTTGTAAGTAACAAGATAATTCTGAAGTATCTTTTTATGAAGTATTTATAAAAGTTCGTGAATTCTAGAAAGAATTGAACTTCAATCTTCAACTTCAACATCAATTAAGTTGTAACAGCTTCTATTTTCTTTAAGTTCATTCTTAAACTTTAAAACATGACTATGAATCTCAAAAACTGTACACTTTGTACATGAAATTCACTTTTTTCTGACTTGATGTGTAGATCGACTTTCTTCAAAGTCTGTAGAACTTTCTTAACATGTTGCACATGTTTTTTCTTTGTCTTTGAGTATACTAATATATCATTCAGATATACTATGATGAATTGATTCAGATAACATCATAGCACATTATTCACAAATGTCTGAAACATGACTGAAGCATTGATTAAATTGAAAGATATTGTTATGAGTTTGCATAAAGCGAATCATATAAGTGTATTCTAACTAGAAGTTCAAAGCTGAAGAAGAAAGAAGATGCAACACGTCGTGAGTTTTTGTTACGAAGCATGTTGACATTGAATAGAATCTAGTCAATAGACTCTAGAAATTTCGATATGTGAACAAGAAACAACGATGTTTCAAATTGAAATATGCTGAAACATTTCATCTATTTGAGCTCTAGCAAATTGACTACTTCGCTTCTTTGTTCGCTCTACTATAGATACAGCTCGAAACTGTCTTCTTTCTTCTGTATTCTTAGTTTTCTAGTTAGAGCTATCTCTATTGATCAAACATTTTATTCAGCTACGCACTATCTTCGCTGCAGTATGATTAGATTCTAGGCACGATCTCAACATTAAACTAAGAATTCGTTTATCACATGATATCGATTTCATTACTCATTCAAGCTACTCGACGAACAACGAAACGAGTATAAAGAAATTTGTTTATCTGATGATCGACGACATCGAAAGACAGAACAACATCAGGAAATTAATAGAATCAATGAAAACATATGATCGTTGAATTGCTAGAGAATCTATCGCTCATTCAGTAGCATTCATTCACTCGATTAATAGAATTGACGATAAAGAATCTTCGTGAATTGCTTGAGAATCAACTCATTCTCATGAAGCAGACGAGTGAAAATAAGCTGTTCAATCTCTTCTCAAAAAGCTCGTGAATCAGTCGAGTCAAAATAATCTGTGTCATCAAATTCGATTTGACTCGATTTGAATCAAGGTCAATTTAGTGAGTCTGCTACAAAAACACGATTCAAAATCAATCTCTTTGATGAGCTAGTCAATTTTCTTCTAGTGAGTCTGCTACAAAGACGCTATCAATGCGATGATCTATCTACTCACATCGCTTTACCTATCAGTGAATCAACCTACCTCGTGTTTCTACGTCAAATAGTGAGTCTGCTACAATGATCGCTCTCTTCTCTCATAGTGAGTCTGCTACAATAGGCATTTCGATGATCTGAAAGATCAATAGAAAGATTGGTAGAAAGACGAGCGTTGAGCTCTACGTCAGTGCTATGAACTACACTACAAGTCATAGAAACATGACTTTTAAAGAGAAAAGAGTAATGTTACGAAGCATGTCGACATTGAATAAAGTCTAGTCAATAGACTCTAGAGATTTCGATATGTGAACAAGAAACAATGATGTTTCAAATCAAAATATGCTGAAACATTTCATTTATTCGAGCTTTAGCAAATCGACTACTTCGTCTCTTTGTTCGCTTTACTATAGATACAGCTCGAAACTGTCTTCTTTCTTCTGTATTCTTAGTTTTCTAGTTAGAGCTATCTCTATTGATCAAACATTCTATTCAGCTACGCACTATCTTCGCTGCAGTGTGATTAGATTCTAGGCACGATCTCAACAGTTTTACTCACGAAGGCACGCTAGATCGCTAGCGTGTCAACATCAGCTTTATACTAGTCTATGATAGTCTGACATGATCTATGTTAGATTAACTCAAAGTGCACGCTTGCAACATTACTCTCTCTCTTCATCTAGCAATGTTCTCATTGCTGCAGTTCAATCAACGTTTCTTAAGTTGATTTCTATCTTGACTTGTTCAAATATTGTTCATGAAAGTTATTTACAATCTTCAAGCATTCTTTAAATTCACTTTCATCAACGTTGTATCAATGTAAATCAACGTCATATTCTTTTCAATTGACATAATATTGTAGTTGTTTATCTCATTTGTAGTGTCTGAAGTTCAGTATGTTCTTCACTTTTCATTCATCTTCGTCTTCAATCACTATAGAATTAAACAACTCATTTCGTTGTTCTTCTAAAGTGTTTTTCAAATCTAGTCACAGCAGATTTGACACAAACTTCAAATGAATCTTCATAGTCAACAACAGTTTCAGTTGATATGCATGTTCAATCTTGATCAGAATCTTGAAGAGTTCTAGCATTTTATCATTTAGTTTCTTTGATGATCTTGAGATCATGATGTTTCTTGAGTTCAGAAACATCATGTCATCTATCTTGTAAATCATTTCTTTTCAATGCTTATCAGTCTGTTTCTTTATTGTGACTCTGACTCTTGCTAATGCTTGCTTGATCAATGCTAGTGATTGTTTCATGTGTTCGAATATATTCTTCGCTTTGCTTGCTTTAATTTTAGCTTGAGTGATCTCATATTCAGTTAAATTCGAATCGAAGCTCATACGAGAGTAAAAGTCTTTATTCAGAAAGAACGCTGACTGTTCAATTGACAACGAAATAGCATTGTTATCTGCGAATTCAGTCATAAATAATCAGGCGAATCAATCATCTTGCATGTATGAGCAATAACTTCGTAGATATCGTTTCACATTCTGATTCACTCTTTCTGTTTGATCATTGATCTGCGAATGATAGTCTGTGAATAGTTTCATCTTGATGCTGAGTCTCAAGCATAGAGACTTTCAGACAATTGATATGAATTGTAAATCACGATTGAACATTATTGATCTTGATAGTTCATGAGTTCTGAAGACTCATATCAACAGTAGCTTGACTGTTTGTTCTGCGAAGATTTTTTCGTCATCTGATCAACATGATATATAATGTCGTTTCTTAGACAATCAATTTATGACTGTCAAAATCGCGTTGTTTTCATCACTTTCTGATAGATCAATAATGAAGTCTAATGATATGTTCTGTCATCGCTGCTTAAATATGAGCAATGACTTCAGCAGTTCATTGATTTGATCTCTCGATGCTTTTGATTTATGATAAACGTAACAGTTTCAAATGTAGCACTTGATTGTCATTCTCATCTTCGATCAGCAATATAATCATCTCAGCAGATTCAACGTTTGATTCATGTCAGAATGATCATTGATCAAAAGATCATGTGCTTTTCTTATCAATTGAGTGATTATTGACTGAAAAACTCATAGTCTATCATCTTTTCAGAGTACTTCATTAAGTACTTTGCAATTGTCTAAATCAATATCTTAACAAGTTCTTCTGTTCTGTTTCATGATTATTCAAATATCAAAACACAGTTAATTCATTTGATTTTTAACTATAATCTGATTCTGAATAAAAATTATCTCTTCAATTGAATTTTGATTAGCTTTTGATTCAAATTTCGAAGCTGAGTCAGATTCTGAATCAAATCTGAGCAAAATCTGAGTCAGATCTTGATCAGCTTTCTGATCATCTTCTTGATCAACTTTCATTGACTGCAGTTTAAATTTGTCTTTTGACAATAGCATCTGATGCTGATATAGCTTTCGATCATCATTTGCTTCAACTGACTTGACGTTTGACATTCTGATCAGCGTGTCAACTTTCAGATTCTGTTTTCTCAACTGATATATGATCTTGAAGTTATATTCAGATAACTTCTCAGCTTATTTAGCTTATTGTCTGATCAGTTCTTTGATGATCATGAAGTACTTCAAATTCAGATGATCGATGAAGATCTTGATTAAAATATTCATACATTTCAATTCAAGACATCAATGTTTCAAACAGCGAATAATGATCAGCAGTTTTTTGTCATAAATCTCGTAGTTGCATTCTGCGAAAATTATGTTCTTGCTATAAAAGATCACTGAATGTAGAATGTCTTCATCGTCATACTGAGACAAGACTTCGTCGTTCACATAGTTTAAGAAGTTCATTTTCAGAATAACTTCTCTGATTAAGTCAAAATGCTTCAGAATGAGAACTGTCATCATCTGTTGCTTTAGTTCTTCAAAGATCATCTGACAAATCTCTGTTCATTCAAAGAGATGATCTTTTCAAGTCAGCTTTATCATGAGTTGAACAATCTTTGAGAAGTTCTTTATGAATCATCGATAGAAATTGCAGAAGTCAATGAAGATCTACACATGAGTCAACGATCACGACACTTCTCAGCTTCGAATCACATCTACTTTTCAAGAGTTTATTCGCAGATCATTGATGAATATCAATAGTTTTAGAAACGAGATTTTCTGAATCTCGAATTCACACTTGTCAATGTTCATCTGTAGATCAGCTTCACGAAGCTTGTCTAGCACTTCTTTCACGTGAGTTCTATGTTTCTTCAATGTCTTACTGTAGATGAGAATATTATTCAGATATGTCTGACAGAACTTATGCAGACAGTTGAACAACATATTGTTGATATAGTGCTGAAAGAACGCAGATTCATTGATCAATTCAAAGAGCATTACTTTATACTTGTAAATGTCAAAGAAAGTAACAAAAGTAGTTAAATCTTCGCTTTCTGAACTCATGCGCAGTTTATTGAACGTGATGATAATGTCGAGTTGAGTCAGATACTTACTGCCTTGAATTCGAGCTAATACTTCGTCTATCAAGAGTATTGAATAATGATCTCTTTTGATCAGAGCATTCAGTTTTCGATAGTTCACGCAAAAGCGAAAACTATTGTCTTTCTTTTTGACAAATAGTATTGACGAAGCAAAAGAAGCTTTGCTGAGTATGATGAACTTCTTCTTCAAATTCTCTTCTAGATACTCTTTGATCTTCTGCAACTTGTAATTCAACATGAGATACAATTGACTTCAAGAGAATTGATTCTCATCTTCTAATTCAATTTTATGATCGTATGATCAATGCAAGAGCAACTGCGTTGTCTTTTCTTTATCAAAAACATTCAGAAAGTCGTGATAAACTATTAAAAGCTTCTTCTTCAGTTCATTTAATGACATGACAGAGATCATTTCATTCAGTTTCGCGAAATCTTCGACTGAGCTAAGCGCTTTGTTAATTTCACTAATGATCAAAAAGAAGATCTTGATCTTCTTATTCTTGACTAAAGATTGATACACAGCGACTTTAATCATAACAATATTGATGAATCTCTTTTTCTCAGTTGATTGAAAGAAGCGAAGTTGATTGAGATCAACTTAAGTGCTTTGCTTTTATATGAGTACAGATTCAATGAACTGATTCACTAGTTTCTGATTCATGAGTCGCTTCAAGATGATTATTAACGTAATCATTGAATTCAAGTTCTTTCATTTCATTTTGCAGATTTCGCTTGAATCAGATTTGTGAAATGCTGATTGACTGCTTGTCTTCGAAACAACAGATTTTGATGTTTGAATATTCAATGAGAATATTAATCGATCATTTGCAGAATTTATCAAAATTTGATTTCTTTTCAATCAAAGATTTTCAATGATTATCTTGTGCTGATCTAAATGAGTTATCAATAAAGACATCATTTCATTCTTGTGTTCTTGAATCATGATTGATGTATACAGAGCATATGTAATTGACTTTCGCTCAAAGATTTCATCATATGATTGAATCAACTTTGATTTTGACAGCGATATTGACTGAATATCAAAGCGTTCACATAGCTCTGACATCAAAGATTCATTGATGAAAGTCATGTCAGTGACTTTGATATCTATTAGAACGAAAGATCTGAATATCTTTTCTAAACTACTTAAGATGACGTCAACAGTGAACGACTTGAAATCAAATGAATCATCAGACATGCTGATGAAACAGAATATGAGTATATTGCTCTCAGTCACTACTTTGACGAAGGCAGGTCGTTTTTCAAACTCGCAGCGATCTCGTGCACTTGAGTCGTCTCAAGACAGTCATATGCTTTATGTTTTAACTTCTTGCATTTGAAGCAGAGTTTTTTTCTTAAACAACTCTTTTTGAATAGAATCGAGATTTGATCTTCTGAGCTTCTTTCACGAAGAGACTGATGACGTGAGTCGAGCAGTCAATGTGCTAGAGACAGAGCGAGCAGCTTGAGTCGCTGATGCTTTGACGACTGATCGAGCATTCAATTCAGTTAATCTAACATCGACTTGCATGCAGATGTCGATAAACTCATTCAAATTCGTGATTTGTTCATTGAGCGTTGCTCGCTGAAGATCTGAGCTGATCTTATGCTGAAGATCATCTAGTAAAGTCTCGTTATTGTACTCTAGTTCTGTGCTAAATCTCTGAAATTTCATTCAAAATTTATGAAAGAAGATCTTGTTCTGATACAGCTTCAAGTACTGTCGTTGAGTCGTGTGACGTTGATTGAGATCGTCGTACATTTTGTTTATGATCGACAACATCTCTTCTGCTTCTAGAAATGAGTTTGTGATCGCGTCAAGATGCTATGTATTTGATCATCGTTTCATCGACTCGACTTTTCACATATGCAATCTTCAATTCTTCGATAGAAAAATGATTCTTGTTCATCTTCAGCTTGTTTTGCATTCAAAACAATCAATTATTCACATTCTGTCTCGAATCTTCAAACAGAGACGAGTCAGATAGCTTAATTGACTTCAAGAATCAATATTCAGAAATCGAAGTGCTTTGTTGACTTGATGCAGCTTTTAGATGATGTATAATCACGTTCTTGTCTCTATTCTCTTTCTGCAGACGCGTCTGCATAATCTTCAATGTGATGTTTATCTCGTTGACATCTTCTAACATCTGAATTATGTCATTGTGAATCTCGATTTCGATGTCATGCTGTTGACATATGTACTTGATAAAGACAACGATGTCGTCTGCTTCATGAGCGCTTATTCAAGCATTCAGTTCAGTGCTGATGCTGATCTTAATCATTTCGTGATTAAAAAGCAACGTGTTCATGTTCTCTTCTTCTGTATTTGATGACGCATTCATGTCTTCTTCTTCTGATGCTGTTTGATTCTGTGATAGAAGTGATTCTCTTCTAACATTTTGAAGTTCATAGCGAGCAATGCTCGCTGATTCTGAGCTTCTAGTCATTGTATGAATAGAAAATTGCTGATCGAGATTCTGATGTTACTTTATCGAACTTTCTGAGTTCGAGCAACGACTAGTACTCTATCAAACTTTCTGAGTTTGAGTACTGCTGAAATTTCTGATTTCTGATGACGAGCTCAATAAAGAGTTAATCAAGAGTAACACATTCATGTTTTTTGATTCTGATTCTATTGAAATTTCTGATTTCAAATCAAGGTTCTTCTTTAGAAATTTCTGATTTCTATCAAGCTTTCTGAGCTTGAGTTCTGATTTGAGTTGTGTAACTTGTTTTTATATCATCTACATGTCAATAGCAAGATTAATGAGCTTTGAACTAATGTTATGAGTCTGCATAAAGCGAATCATATGAGTGTATTCTAACTAGAAGTTCAAAGCTGAAGAAGAAAGAAAATGCAACACGTCATGAGTTTTACTTACGAAGGCACGCTAGATCGCTAGCGTGTCAACATCAGCTCTATACTAGTCTATGATAGTCTGACATGATTTATGTTAGACTAACTTGAAGTGCACGCTCGCAACAGATATGATCAAATACTCATAGTGTTTTAGTTGAGTGCAAAAGACTATCTTTCACTCATCTTTTTCTTTAATTTGTATTTGATTGAATGCTTCAAGTATATTAAATTTCATAAATCACTGTGCACTCTGCAGTTTATTCTGCAGTTTTGTTATAAGCGATAATGAATAGCTGTTTTTAATCATGATGTTATTTAATGCTCTGTAGTTGATACATAGTTTTAAACTTTCATTTGATTTTGAAATAAACAAAATTGAGTATTCTGCTGATGATTGCAATTCTCTGATGAATTTTTTTTGCATATTTTCTTTCAGATATTGTCACAAAGCATTGAGCTTTTCTGTTAACAATGAGTAAATGAACTGTTTTGTAAGTTTCTTGTCATCAACAAGCTTAATCTTGTGATTTCATGATTAATGTTTAAGTAGTGTCTTCTGATCACTTTCTTTCTCAAATAGAATCTTATATTTCTGATATTTTTTAAAAATAATAGCGATAGTGAAATTCTTAGAATGATTGCTCTGAATCTCTCTGCTTTATAACATTTGTGCATCATTAATTTCTTTGAACTCTTCGCGCATTTCTTCGCTCATCATGATGAATATCTTCACATTTTGTGATGATTTCAATATCAAATGCAATTGCATCATTTTTGTATCTAGAAATGCAATTGTTTCATTAACTCAATCAATTATTGAATTGATTGTACAAAGTCATGATATGTCTAGAACTATATCACTGTCTGACTGCTTCATAACATTTAAATGTAACTTCTTTCAATGATGTTCAAGTTTCAAATGAATGAGTTGAATCTTTTGATTTATTAGTTTGTTGTTATACTTCATGAGTGTTTCATTGAAGTTTTGCAAATTGTAAGATTCTTTCTTTTTCTGTATAAATATTTGCGCTTTGCTAGCAAATTCTGAGAATATGTAATTTTCTGCTGCATGATCATTAATCTTGATTCAGACTCATAACTGCAATGAGTTGTTAATGAAGATAAATATGTTTTTGATTTTTGATCTTCAACTAAACTTCTTCAATGATTTATTGATCAAAGAATCTTTTAATTTTTTGAACTAAAAGTTTGTTCTTTCAGTACTTGTTTTATGTATTGAAATCAATTCAAGTTGATCTTCTTAAGTGAATATTTCTTTGAATCACATAAATTAAATCTCTTTCTGATGATTTCTATCATTTGTTTAAGTTCTCTGAATATGTGATTTTCATCAAAGAATATATATTCTTCTTGTTTGATAAACTTGACTTCTGTGAGTGATTTCTTCATGATTATATCATGATATTAAATGTCTTTGTGTGATGCAATCAACTCATCTTGCATAGTGTCATAAATAGCTTGATGTATATCATTTTTGATCTGTTGCATTCAATATGAAAAATCTTTCTCTTTCTGTTTGAAGAAAGTGTACAATTCGTTGTACATGCTTATAAAGCTTGCTTGACTTGTAAGCTTTCTGAAATCTTTCTTTACTTCAAGATGATTCTCTTCTTGCTCAAGAGTATCTTCTGCTGCAATAGTGAATGTTTATAAAGTTTCACTAAGTCAACTTTCTTCTTCAACTGCTTGATGAATAGCTTTTTCAATGTCGTTCGATCTATTCAAGTCATATGCTTCGCTGTCGAGAATCTTTAATTTCATAATCATAATGAATGAACTTTCATCACTATTCTCATCATGCACTTCTGATTGATGATGAGTTGCTGCATAGAAATGATTCTTGCGTGATGATTTTAAGTATCATCTTGAATCTTTCTTATCACTCAGATGCATGCAATACTGATCATCATAGCATTTTGTTCAGAACATCTTATTATGAGTGTTCTTCTTTACTTCTTTTGTTGCTGCAAAAGATTTGTCTTGTTTATCATAAAGCTTTGACTTGTTCTTGTACTTGTTTTGAATACAATTCTTGAAGTAATGATTTAGCTTTTTGCATATGTAACATGTTTTACTTTGTTGAACTGTTTTGTCACAAGCATTCATTAATATCTTTTGAATTGCATCTAGCTTCATAAATTAAGAATCATAGTATGACTGTCATTGTTTCTTCTTGAACTTTCAACTCAATACTACTGACATAGTTAATTCTTTATCTTTTTTCAGATGTCTTTTGTACTGTCTGTTATCAATGATCATTGCTTTGAATATTATCTTCTGCAAGTTAACGAATTTATCAATTCTAGCAATTTCATTCTTGACTTTCTTTTGCAGTTTCTGATAGAACTGACTGATAAAAGCTGCATCATTTTATTTTATATTCATTGCAATATGTTGAAAGTTAATTGAATAAATTGTTGCAAAGATTTTCTGTCACAGATTGTACAATTGTTGTTCTGCTGTACATTTCTTGTTAATGTCTTCAAATACTTTTCTTAAATGTTTCTTGAATGTCTGAGAATTACGAAATATTATGTTGATTTTCTCTTCTCATTTCTCTGATTTCTTCTGCAGATAATTCGTTAGATAGTGATGAAATTATGTAAATGCATTATTTTTTTAAATAAATGAATGCAAAGAGTACTTTGTTCTTGATGAACTTGAACTGAAATGAATGTCATTTGATGTATAACTTTATTTGTACTAAATATGCTTTGAGTTTATCTTGATCATTGTGATATAAGTTCAATGTTGAAATCTTGATCTTATTTGCGCTAAAGATGCTTGCTCTCTGACTGAGCATGACTCATTCTGACTGACTAAACATGATTAAAGAGAATGAACATCTCTGATATCTTGTAAAAGAATGATGCTCAAAGTGTAATGATTGTTTCTTTAACAACACAAGATATATACAGAGATTAAGCAGTAATCACTATTACTAGACTTGAGATCTGAAGATAGCTGAAACAATAATATGTATTGACTGTTTACATGAATTGAGCATGAAACTTCTATCTAAGAAATGATCTTTCATTATATAAACATAAAAGATTCGTGTGATCATTTGAATTACTGAGTGATCTTGTTGACTCAGATTCTGAATCATGAAAGTCGCTTCATGATCTCAATGATTTCATATACTGAATCATTAGCACGTGATCATGATCTTACTAGCTTAAAATTCATCATGCTGTGTTCTACATCTTATTTCAGCATAGTTTCTATCTCAACTTAAGTCGTGTTCTAACAAGCTCTTTGCATATATTTTCTGTTTGAAGTTTAAGAGTTCAAGATTTAAATTGCTGTTGAGATTATTGTTAATACATTGCAAAACTTTATCATGTATGCTTGAAATTTCATAAAGAAACTGATAGTTCATTGAGTATGAAATCATTTCTGAAGCAGAAGATTTTGAAACAGAAGACTTTAAGACAAAAGACTTTGAAACAGCAAGCTTTAAAACAGAAGACTTTGAAAATACTACGATAAAAATGATGATGATGATGATAAAAGTGATAACATGTTACAAGTGTATTGAGATTGAATAGAGTTTTCTAGTCAACAAGCTCTAGAAGTTTTGACTCATGTTGAATCTTTAGTCTCAACACTCTATTCTAGCGCTTTCGATACTCAAGCAAACCTGCTTCATTCTCTTTGTTTTGCTCTACTATAGATACAGCTCGAAACTCTCTTTGATTTCTTCTGTATTCTTAATATTCTAGTTATAGCTACCTCTATTGATCAAACATTCTATTCAGCTACGCACTATCTCGCTGCAGTGTGATTAGATTCTAGACATGATTTCAACATAACAGCTTTGAAAGTTTTGCTTTCTTGTTTCTTCTTCGACTTTTGAACTGACTGAGAAACTGATCGAGAAACTGATGAAGAAACTGACGAAGAAATTGATGAAGAAATTAACAAAGAAACTGATGAAGAGATTAATGAAGAGATTAATGAAGAAATTAATGAAGAGATTGATAAAGAAGCTTCGCTATTTGATCAAGTATTCAAATCAATCTTTATGATTAATGAAGTCTTTAAATGCAGCTGATATCATCAATGAATTATATCAAAAGTCTGAGTCTCATCATGTGAAGTTCATACACTACGATAAAACTTCTGAATCTCTGAATCATCTGAACTGATTGATCATCGAAATCGTTCAAAAGAAAAGAACGATGATGATGATGATGATGACAAGAACAACGATGAGAAAATCACAATCACGACGACAGCAGCAGCAGCAAGAATAGAAAGAACACTTTTATCAGTTTCTGAAACTTCAGATGATTCAGATGATTTAAGAGTCAATCTGAACTTGCTGAGTGACTTGAATGTCGCTCTTTTTCTGAAACGAGTGACAGCAGAAGAAGCAGTAGCAGAAGAAGAAACAGTGAATCTTCTGAGAGTCATGGCAGATGAATATAACTTCAATTTCTAATGCTACGGCATGAGAAGGGGCAGTGAGGTTGATTTTACAATTTCTGTTTTCTTATTTTGCACTTTTGAAGATTTACCACTAATTTTGGTGGGGCTCTCGGCAAATCCTAAAAAACGTACAAGGTTTCGCAATCAACGATACTACTCGTACGTAAGTGGATGAGGTCCCCCGAATTTTGTAAATAACGATTTCCAATGTGCGTATTTACATAATACGAAGTCATGCACTACCGATTCTTCGAGCGCACATCTTCGAATCTGCCTTCTTCCCACTTGAATTTCGAGCTCACGATCTCGAAGACGAGATGAGCAGCCTTCGTATGAGCATACGCCTCGAAGGCCGAGGCTCGAAGACTAGCAGGCTATGAAGGTTCCTGAGAATGATGGAAAGATGGAAATAAATCTGAAGTTTGCTGCTTGTCTACTTGTCCGCATGGATTATTTAAGACATGCGATAGCATAACTCGGCTCACCTTACAAGTTTCAAATTGCCCTTGACTCTAAGATCTCCTGGAGGAACCTAGATTCATCTAAAAAGGAGAGTGCTCTATCTAAGATGGAGGGATCAATGTAAGAAGGACAACGTGAACGACGGAGAATTGAATTTGGCGGAATGGAGGGTGTATATTCCGTAATCTGCATCGATCGTCCATGAAAACGGTAGAAAATAAGAAGCAGGCTGGTATACAAAGGTCATAGGATAGATGGTTGACGGAAAGCTGATCTGCGTGCTCATCAGTTGCTGGGTCCTTCATGGACGCGAGTAGTGACTCCTTCACATCCCAGCCTGGATCATCAAGGAATTATGACCCAGTGAAGGACGCAGCTAGGGCTGCAAAGTAACGTTGTGGCAACGGGATCACAGAGATACATATCAAATTTGAAAGACAAAAATCATATGAATAATTTACCTGATTAAGAAAAATGTAAAGGCCACACACAGCGCCTCCGGTTGCTCTACCGTCGCGCGCGATGTGGGCGACAGTCGCGAAAAAGAGGGTGATCATGTGATGAGCGCCCCTGACCCACTGAGAGCGCTCATATATACACCCCCTCGCCCTAAAAAATCTCCTGCGGCTGCTGTCTACGTAGAGCGCTCGGGGCCGTGTAGTCCACGAACGTCCTTTGGGCATAGGAGATCACATTCAGCTTAGAGTATGTAGGATGGTGTGGCTTACGGGTTCTTGGTGTTCCATCATCACCTCCCGACATCCCACCAAGTTCCGCAAGGCATGTTCCAAAAGAATTTTCGAGCAAGGAGAAATTATGTGGGATCCAGTAGATTCCAGATTTGACCGTTGATGTGGGTGGTACCCTTGCCATCAAGCCAACTACTATGAAATACTCATCGCAGTCATTTTGAGCTGTGACGATTGACAATTTCCCCCCAAAAGGTTGCAAATCGACTACCAAAATGCGTTTTTCAGTACCGCTTTGAACAGGTTCAGCCGCATTTTTTTTTTCAGATTTTATCTGTTATTCGTGTATTGGGCTTGATGGAGCTCAAACGGCGTTCCATTCTATCGTTCTGTTGCATATGTACAGCCTTGAATGGCCATGTGATAGCAATGGTGCTACAATGCTATATGTCCCGCGCCAGAGATGCGCCAATGGAAAAGCCGACGTCGACCAGTGCCATGTATGTATGTACGGCCTTGAATGGCCATGTGAGCAAAGGTGCTATAACGTTCCATGTCCCACGCAATCAATGCACCAACGGAAAGCCCGACTGCGATCGCTGCAATATCAACCGAGCGCCCTTGCCACATAAACTCACCCTCGACTCCGTTGCCAATGCAGTCATCCTTTCCTCACCGATTCATCCAGGTCAACCCGTTCGCCGCCTCTTCCAACGGAAAGACCTCCTGCGCATACTCCTCCATGCCACGGAATCCGGCCCACAATTGCAATGCTTCGTCCGGCGCTTGAAGGTCAGGGCCAAAGTAGGGGGCGTTGTACCTGCCAAACAAAACGTCAAGTTTGGCGAGCTGCTCTCGATAGCCGTTGGGGATCGGGACTTCAATCTCAATGGGGCCCTGGACATAGCGGACAGGACGTTGGACGCCTTTGGAGAAAGCGGCGCAGACCTGGCGGGGGTTGAGCATTTCGTAAGCGAGGGCGATTCTGTAGGGAGGATCAAACGTCAACAGTGTCTTCGGATACGGTGGGAGATGACTTGTGGGCTTACCGATGCCCGGACCATTTTCTCGGACCATCTTTGAAGATTTGGAACAGCGCTGGTCCGACATCATGCTCTGCATCGAGCCATGGCTGGGGCGTGTCTGGGTCGAACGGCGCTTTCCATTCGAAGCTGCCGTCCTTTTGCAATTTCATGCAAAACAGCGGGTACGGGAGACTGGTGAAGTTGTTGTTGTAGATGCCTGTATAAACGAACGTAGCTGGAAGATCAATCTGTCTCAGGATAAGTACTGCTTTTGCTTGTCAGGTCTGATGTCGAACCTGCCGAATGTAATTTTCCACTGTAAACTTGACACTCCACAAGGGTAAAGCTGGCCATTCTTTTCCAAACACGCTGTGATCGGGCATGCTACTGTAGATGTAGTGCTGAACGCCCGCCTTCTTGGCGGCGTTGGCCAGCGATTTTCCGATGGCGGCTTCATCCCCCCATGACAATGTATTGATAAAGGCTTGCTTGGCGCCAATGAAGAGGCCGTCCACGAACTTTTTGTCCTCTAGAGAGCCTTGTACGACGGTGACATTATCCAAGTCGTCCAGCTCATGGGCAACAATGCCACTGCGTCCCTCTCGTGAGTGAACATGGGCGCGCACCGAATAGCCCACGGCAGCCGCGACGCGGGCGAGGGAAGCCGCCTGGCGCCCAGTAGAATTGACAAGAACAAGCGTTGTGTTTGGCATGTGAAGATAAAACCACAAACAGTCCCAAGGTAATGTAGGTCAGCTCTCTTTGAGCTTTCCGTTCAAGTAGCGAGAATATTGAGAGGTAGTCGGACGTTGAAGAGAGAAATCTTGCTCGGAATAGAAATTCCAGATGAGGCAACAGAGATTGAAATGATGAAATGCTAGATGTTGGAAAATCCGGGGATAAGGTTCACTAGGGTCAGGGAAGGGAAAGTGTGTTCCCAGTGTGGGAGGAGAAGAAGAAGAAGAATACTAATACTAATACTAATACTAATACTAATAAATAACAACAACAACAACAACAACAACACAAAAGTATGGAAATAAAGATAGAGTAGGTAAGGTAGGTAGGTAGGTAGGTAGGTGGGTGGGTGGGTGGGAGGGTAGTCAACGCCCTTACCAATCTGGCCGTAGCACGTGGTCGACCCAGGAAGGAACGACAGCCAGAGAACACAAGCACGAGCACTAACACGGTGTGGAGGAGAAAATGCGCAACGCATCAGGTAATAAGGCATCGTACCTTAGGTAACTAGGTGTTTTTGGAGTGGAAGTCAGGCCTCGACGTAGTCAGGTAAGGGAAGGGCGGTAGGGCAGGCACGGAGGCCGTCGTCAGTTCAAGCTTAGTCGACCAGCTGCTTTCGGAAATCGGCCAGCCCGACACTGCCTCCTTTCCCATCATGAACGGTATCCCCGCGGAGTTGAAGGAACAGTCGAGTGACTTGGACGTTCTCGGTACCAACATGCCCAAAGGGTGAATGAGATATAATAAGAATCAGGTTATGACGACGGAGGGGGGTTTGCAAGGAGAGGACTAGGTACTTAAGTTCATCTGATGAGGGTACGGCCCAGCCGTCACTTTACGTAAATACGGAAATCACGACGAGGGGGATCAAAGGTCGGTGTAACGTAACTTGTACGGAATACGGTAATACTTCCTTCACCGGGAGCAGCGCTAGCACTTCGGTTGGGGCCGGTGGAGACGGTTTGTAGTCAGCCCAGCCCTGGAAGATGAGGGGTCGTCGGTCGTCGGTCGAGTGAAGCCTTTCTTCCACCATACCTACCTACCTACCTACCTTACCTTATCATCGACGAATGGCGTCACTGTCATCAACTCTTGGGTGATGATCATCAAGGGATCATCTGCAGCGGGAGAAAACGGACACCCCCGCCGTTTAGCACCGTAAGGCGGATGATCCATGCCACTTGGCTGGATCGGGCCATACATAACATTACCTGAACATCCACAATCATGGCCTGCATCCAGAGAATTTCGTAGACACAGAATGCGCTAGGCGCGTGATGCACAGAAGAATCATAGCTCGTAGCTAAGGTAATGAGATACGATATCCGGAGCGTGGAGTGTCTCATCCGTAACAGAGGGCTAAGGTAGAGTGGGCTTGCAATTCGAAAGCACCCGGACTGTGGGGTTGAGAGACCCCCACCGTCGATCCTCGCTAAGGTAAAGACCTCGGGTTGGGGTAAAATGATGTCCGCAGCAGGTCTGAGATATCCGTGCCCCCCACTTTCGCTCAGTTCTTCGCTTAGTGCTCGGCAGCCATGCACCACTTTCAGCCATGCACCACTAAATTCAACTACCCTTTATATACACGAGGATTTTTGAGCAATTGCTTCAAAATAACCCGCCATTTCTTCTGGTAAGCCTGGACGAACTTAATGGGAGCGTGCAATGCCCATACGATAGCCGGTTTCGTCGAAATTCCATGTATCATCCTCCGTTATACCATATTTGACCACCACCTCTTTAAACTCATCAAAATGAGTCTGTAGTACTTCCGGATCATGCGCGTTCTTTCTTTCAGCTGCTAAAGGCTTTCGTTTAGCTTTGAAGAGATCTGGCTGACGATCTAACCATCGTTTGGCCCATTGAGCATTCAGTAGAGGTGGAGGATTCCAACGAGCAAAGTCTTGAGCACGAAGGGCGTTTGCCGTTGATTGCACCATGTGTAGTCTAGCTGACAGGCCTAACTGATCCACTGTAGTTAAGTATTGCCGTAAAGCTGACTCCTGATCAGGTTTTAAAGCTCTGTTATGCAGTCCTCGTACTGCTGTTTTGGACTGATAACCTCGTAGTCTAGATCGAAGTCTGTCATATGGAACACGAAACTCGCGCGCAATTTCGGCTCGATTAGGATTTTCACGCGTGTTTATGGCGTCAATAGCCTTCTGAATGCGACCCTCGATGATAGCGTAAGTAGCAGCCATGTGGTTGAAATCTGGTGGATTTTTGAAGGTGGTGGATCAAAAATATGAAGATTTAGTGGTGCATGGCTGAAAGTGGTGCATGGCTGCCGAGCACTAAGCGAAGAACTGAGCGAAAGTGGGGGGCACGGATACCTCCCGTGTTCGATGGCTTGTCTCAGACAGACCATCCACCGCCGGAGGTCACGTATGAAGGAGCCTAGGTCATAGAGCTAGGTGCGTCGCTGACGTTATTGTTGACTCTCGGGACACGTTTCATCTTCATAGGCCCGCGGCCTGCCAGATCCATGGCTGGTGGCGAGCGAGCAGCCTCGCGGTACCAGTCTCGTCGGCGTGGAGATGCGCTCCCGAGTCCCGCAGCAACGAGACACGATCAGCCAAGTGGGCATTTGCCGCGAGGAACAAGGGACTTCGCCCCGTTCGGTTGCGCAGGTGGACCGAGGCTCCTTTCGATAACAGGATCCGCAGGATCTCGAGGGAAGGTCCAGTGGCCGCGATATGCTACTTTCATGAGCCAGAGATTTCAATGTGCGCGGCGGAAGACTCACCAATGGGGTGTTGCCAGAGTAATCTGCCTGATTCAACAGCCATTCCTTGTCAGCCTTCATCAAGCCCTGCAATTCGGTGAGATTTCCTTTGGCAATTGCATAACTCAGGGCTGTGAGATCCGCTAGATGCTGTGGCAGATACCCATTAGGATGTTCAAATTCCATGTGGGTATGTTCAGTGAGCTCTCCACGTAGAGAAACGGACATCTGCTGTCGAACATCCTCTGTTGTCAGACCTGGCAAGCCAAGAAGGTATGATAGTTTTGCGAGTGCCGCCTCCGACGTCAAGTCATGGCCAAAAACCACTCCGACACGTTCCAGCAATACCGCAGGCTCATAGAGCGGGCTGACTGTGCCGGTCATGCCTGATCGATATTTCAGTATACTCAACATTAGATGCGGAACTGAAAGACCAACACTGAGTAATATTGACAATGACTATTCCTCGCTTGATTGCTTCAGCAAACACGCGCGTCAGAGCACCATCTTGCCCTCCAGGTGCGTTGCCTGGCCCGAAGGTCTCTAGGACAAGGCCCCGTAATCCTTGGACCTTCAGCACCGCATCGACCATCTCAGGTTTGATGCCCGGGAAAATCCGAAGGCACGCGACATGACTCGTAGCTCTGTTGGTTTGGATACTGAATGGCTCGATGTGGGTCGGCCTGTAGATTAGTTCCCACGATACATGAGTCTTGAGCGATGTAATGCTAGCCAACGGCGGAAGGTTTGGTGACGCAAAGGCAGCAAAATCGCTGGCGGAGACTTTCGTAGCTCGATTGCCACGGAACAATTTGTAATTGAAAAAGAGACATACTTCGGGTATCATGAAATGACCCGCTACAATCAAAGATCCAAGAAGGTTATCTGTCGCATCGTTCTGAAGCTCCAGCATTGGTGCCTGGGAGCCTGTTAATATCACAGGTTTGCCTAGATTCTGCAGCATAAAACTTAATGCAGAGCAAGTGTATGCGAGACTGTCTGTGCCATGCAGAACCACAAAAGCATCAAAGAATTTGTAATTCCTGTAGATGGTCTGAGCTATCTCCCCCCACCCTTTCGCGTCAATGGAACTACTGTCGAGGAGTTCTTCGAACTCGAGGACAGCGTAGCGTACGTGTTTCTGATAGGTACTGACTGGTGTGCGAAGACTGCGGTAGGATTTCTTTGTTCCGTCGTCTATCATGACCTCGATGTCGCTAGGGTTGGATCCGTCATTAAACGAAGGCCTCGGAGCCATCCCAGATTCCAGAAAACCTCGGGCTGGAACGAATCCATTGGCGCTTCTCTTCATGCATATGGTCCCACCGGTTACAACGATAAGGACTCGGGATTCTGAGGCCATCCCATTTGGAAGGTAGTGTACCATTATGTCATAAAAGTAGGACTGCTGTCGGTACGACAAGTAACTGGAGGTTTAGAAAAGCGGTGAGACAATAGGCAAGAACCAAAGCATCGCAATCAAGGTTGAAACTTTTTGGGTTTGAGCACCGATCCAAAAGTCTTTATCCAATTGCACACCCAAGCCAACCGTGAGACAGGACAGGAACGCAGTTGAATCGACAGACGTGGCACCAGGGCTTGAGCGACTTCTAACGATCCACAAGGCGTACAACTGCAGATGGCTGGGCAAATCCAGAACGGAAGCAGGCATGCACAGGGAACGATATTAAACAGAATTGAAAGTGGAAACTTTCGAGAAAAGAAACGAAAGGGTCAATGCGTTGTAAAATTTGAGATCTCGCTAAACCAATGCCGGATTAGGCTTAGTGCATTTCCTTCACTTCCTTGCAATGTTCGCAGAGTCTGACTGTCAACCTGTCTCTCTGTATTGTGGGTGGAACTATCCCTATGAAACACTAAGAATTAAGCTTGCTAAAGAGCGTCTGTAAGTAGGTGATATCTAAAGAATGTTCAAGGTCGATAGACCGAAACCTGTCCTGAACTCCTTCGGAATGGGGGACCCCGACGGTCACAACAATTGGGTGTTTCTTTTACCCATGAGCCAGAGACTTTTCCCTCACTAACCCACGGCAATTCCTCCATCGAAGGGAAATGGCGGGATGAGCGGCAACTCCTCCCTCTCATTTGGGGCCCTAGCCACCATCTTAGGCTTTTTCGCCGTCGGGCGTTGCTGTTGCGTACTCTGCCGTTTTGCCATGCTTAGTGATCGCGTGAGACCCTTCCATCCCGCCGTACTGATTGTAAGCGGTGGGTTCGAATTTACGCGTGCGCGGACGACGTCGTTGGTGGATGTTGGAGAGTTCGTCCTTGACAAGCGCGGTGGTTCGAGCGAGTACGGATCGTAATCACGGTAGGCCGGCGTAGGGCGGACATCAAGAGGGAAGTAGTGCTCGTTGACTTCAAATGATTCTGGATCCTCCTCTGGAAGCCATGATTCCGGCGCTTGCATTTGGGGCAGACTATCTTTTCGCTTTGGCGCCGCAGGCCTGCGAGCCGGGACATGTCTGTCAGCAGAATCTCTGACCAAAGAGGGCATGTTTTCCACATCCATAGCCGAGACTCTGGAGGCGAGCTTCTTGCTGGTGGGCTGAGGTGCCAGCGGTTGGCTCGCGCGCTTTCGTTTGTGCATTGGTGCGAGATTGGTGATGTCGATCAGCTTCGGACGACCAATTGCCATGATGGGAACGGCGATGGCAATCTCGGCCTTTGACTCGGTGATCTCCGAAATGTCTACAGTATCGCTGGCGCTTTTTTTGGACAATTTGTGCTTTACCTGCTCGTCATGGTTCTTGATATCTTCGCTCGGGCTGGGCGAGGGCTCTTCTTCGCTCGAGAGGTACCGTTCGTGAAGCTCGTCCCTCGCGTATGTGTTGATACGCAGAGTGTTCCTTGACTTTTGCCTTGGAGGTTGTCTGCTGAGCTTCGCGGTAGGAAAGTCCATCTCTTTCCGAGGTTGTTCGTAGTCTTCTGCCACGACCCACAGATGCTCTCTTTCCTCGCAGTCGATACTGTCTCTGTCACTGGCACCTTGGCTGGGAGCCAGCATTTGCTGACGACGCTGGAGCACTGGCATTGCAGCTTTATTTGAAAGAATTTGCAGGGATTTTCGTCTTTGTCAAGAGCGGTAAAACAGAAAGTGGGGGGCCTTGTTGATATAGATACCAGTTCAGGTCTGGGCTCAAAGCAAATAATGATTCAGCTCAGTATCGACTTGGGTGACATCAGTGCACATTGAAACAATTTGATACAGGAGCAACGACATCAACTGAATATGCAATGCGACGGAGACAAGACGTAGAAGCTTCGAGGGTCATGTGGGGCTATATCACTCAGCGCTGCGGCGCAATGCTGTACCTAGTACAACAATTCCGGCTTATCAGCATTACTTTAATTTAGCTCGAGATCGGGGGCGGCATTGTTGATAGTTCAGGGCCCCAGAGATCATGCAACTCCCACATGTGGATGATTGACGTTGGTTTTCGACCGACTCAACCGATGTGGTGTGCAGGTTTCAGACGTGCCATTGGCTCTTTTGCAATTTAAGAGCACCACACACCGGAAGCGCTCCTTAACTCGAAGCGGATGGGTTGACCGTAGATTTGCATCCCCAACTGCAACACCACTTCCGCACGCCGCACGGCAAGTCCACCTTTGGAAATTATCCGACCATCAGGAAACGATAGGTGTTCCTCCCATATGAAGACCCAGCGTTTAGGCTTGAGGACTCTTTGACTTCGTGGCGAGCAGAAGTCGCATAGGTAGGATAATTTCATGGAGGGCAAGTTTTGCATGAACGCATGAGGAGGAAGTTCAAGCTTGAGCGTTCTACCCCTCATCAACTCCACAACAACATGAATGCCATTCAGTTGGCATTCCAACTTTCCAAGCCTAAAGTAGCAGGAATGGTAGTCGTAGTCAGACAAGCGAGGTGTGGCACCTGATCGACGGCTTGCTCGTCGTAAAAGGTACACACCGCGACGCCTGAAACAACGCAGGCTGTCTATGCCACGTTTCAGTTGTCTGAATCAAGCATCCACATAATGCCGTGCCACCACCACGTACTGCTGGGGGCGAAGAAATATCGGGTCCAGATTATTGTCGAAAACACACGACATCTGCCGGATCATCCCGTTACCAAGCTAACGGCGAACACGTACGGAGTACACAAGCTATGAAGGTATCGTCGTCGCCATTGTCATCTCGTTCTTGCGACAACGGAAAACCTTTGGTGTAACTTTGCGCTTCTAGCACCAGAGACGGATTGACCGCTGGTTCGTCGTCAAGAACAACGAGAACGCGTGGCTAAATTTCCGTTGACGGGATGCATGATGGGGGGTGCATTAGCCCGAGTATCCAAGGTTACAGTATGGGGCCCCCCCGGAAAAGAGGGGAAATGACTGGAATTGCTTTGCCCACAACGGGCAAATTACCTTCAGGCGGTGAGGCAGTCAAGCACCGAATCTTCGCTGCATCGCTAGCGTTGGGGGTTTCGTCCGATGGAATATCTACGCTTAGGTGGTTAGGTAGTGGTGCATTCTGCAAGCAAACACTGAAAAGGTCTAAGGTACCTTTAAAAGCACTCACGTGGCGTGCTGGCCGGTATCAAGATTTGCAATGCATGCGGGTGGAAGAGCAACAAAGTTTGATTTGCTAGCCATGGGCTCTCGCCATGACGATTATCGTGAGCTGGTCGGGTGTTTATTCCAACGGTTATGAGCCTCTCGGAGCGTTGTATTCTACGAGACATCCAGACATCCAGACACCAGACACCAGACACCAGCCACGAGCTCATATCTTTTCGAGGCTCGTTGTCGTTAGGGAGAGCTGCATCAGATTATATGCTTCCGCAAAAGCTCATCATCTTCTCTTTGAGAAAGCTGAGCTTCAATCTATACGTTGGCTCTACTCCGTACAGAATACGCTTTCTCTTTCTGAATGTGCATCCTCTGCCGCGATCTATCTGCTATGTAATTACAAGCCCAAATCGGCGGTTTTCGTGTTTCCATGCATCCAAGCGCACAGCCGAACCCGGCATTACAGAACGGTACAAAAAAAACCACCAGCTTTTTAAGAGCACATAACGTACAAGATAAACGAAAAGGGCCCTTATGTACAAGCCAAAGCCCATGGCAAAGATCACGCATAGGGCTGTCTATACGCGCGAAAAGGCTACATTGAACGATCTTCTGCGGGATCTGAAGCGCATGTTCGTCGAGTAGAGGTTGCTCGTATCAGCATTGGAAGGATTTTAGAACATTCCCACATTGATGCTTAACTTTTCTTGGATCTCGTGGTTCGGCCACTAGGGCTTTTGACAGAACCGTTGGCATTTCCATTAGCCGTTGCTGATCCGTTAGCGTCCCCATTCTCCTTCGCAAACCCGTTTGTATGGCTTATAGCTTCCTTGGTCGAATCGACGTCTGGGACCTCCATTTTGCTCATGTTAATGGCAGCCCTCGTGGCAGTACCACTTCGCTCCCTGCCCTTGTGCCCAGTCTTCTTGTAGGTAGCTAGGTAGAATGAGATAAAGAGAAGAAGGTATGAGGTCAAGATGCCCATGCCCGCGAAAGCAGCGAATTCCTCACCAGAGCACTTGCCGTAGCTGGGCATCTTGGGAAAGTAGGTTGAAGTAAAGTATGTGTAGGAAGCAAAGTAGACGAAGCCTGGTAATGATATCAGTGATGCTTCTGCGGGTTCATGTAGATTTAATATCATACCAAGGTCCAGCACAAACTGCGCAATTTGCAGTCGCGTAATCCATTCTTTCCACCAGATTCGGATCCCTCGTGCGCTTTGGAAGTAGTACCAGTACATTATGACATGCACTATAAGGTTGAGGGTGATGGGCACCCATGAGACAGAGGTGATACCGATAAGCTGAGTGTAGCAAAGCAACGCGGTTGCTCCATGATGATATGTGTGCAAGAAGGCTAGGGAAAGTAAGCTTCTTGCTCGAGGAGCGTGTTGAGGTTGCTAGTACTCAAGGGCTTCTTCTTTAGAACTAGGAAAACAGTGTCAAGAAGCTCGACATATTTGGTAAGATAGTTCAACTACAACTAGTCAGCTCAATTTAAGTACGGGATCTGTTGCTTCAAGACATACGTAGTAGAGTGTAACTAATGGTTTCGTCCACCCTCCTGCATGGTCACAGATAGCAAAGAATGTCCCTTTTCGCCATAGCGTCGGCAACAATTGCTCAATAAACAACGCCAAAAGGCCCCCACTTATAATTGTAAGATATAGGTTATGTATCATGAAAAGACCGTTGAGTTTGAAAGGGGGTCGGTTCTTCATGAATTCTCGGCCTGCGAACACTGTGATGTAGTATGTCACCAGCAATGCTGCCGTTGCTTGGAGTGTTGAAATTGGCGTTTCGCCAGGAACGAATTTGAAGTCTTGTGGGGAATAACCCTTGACTGACGAGAACAGCTGGTCGAATACTGGCCATAGTTCGACGCCGAAGGGTTTATCGAGGGTGGGTATAGGGAATGGAATCGATTTCAGCATATCGGACGACATGGTGTAGGTCAGCGCCTCCCAAAGTCCAAGCTCTTGAGAACCCAATTATCCCTAATGTGGTTGAGAGTTGATGTGTTTCTTAGGAAAAGCCGTTGTCGCCGTTAGAAGGCTAGGTCGAAAGAGTAAAGCCTCTACCAATGATGATTAAAGGAGTGACGAGAAGAAAAGCGCCTTACGACCACTTCAGGGCTTAGAGCTGTCAATCGCTTCTCACGGTCGGAAGGGAGAAAGAAGTTTATGGAGATGGAAAGGAGATTGAGGTAGGCGTCGCGAAATATTTTGTTCCTCGGCTGGTCAACCTTGAATTTTGGGAATGAAACTCTGAACCAATCAAAGATCGCACACTCCGTAGTTCTAGTTCAACGGTCAAAAATGCCGCTTGCAGCTTTTTTGGACATGCTCCGATCCTCATTCATTCTCAGCAATAACAATAATAACGAAAGCAGCTGCGATTCATTCAAGTACTTCACATGATTACATTTAACCAGTTGTTGCTAGTTCATTGACGCCGCTAAACGACACCGTGGCGGTGTCAGTGCTGACAGGATGCTTCGCGGCTCCCTTCACTAAATATCCAGCTGGCTCATACGAAGAGCTTATTTTCCAGTACCATCCCCTTACTCTGACGCTTACACAGCTGCGCAAACGCCTTGGATGATCAAAATCAGGTAACTAAGTCTGAAAGTCGGCGGTTTTGCCATGCAATTCCTAGTCCCTGAGAGCTACTTCCCAAGCCCCTTTCCCAAGCGTCGTCTATTAGGAAGCTCGATATCGGTAGTTCTACGAAAGTATAGCACACAGCCAACTTGTCGCATCGAGGCATATTGCATCATGGCTTTTCTTTTAGGATGGATCTCACTGGTGTTGGTTCCTCCTAACCTTTTAGCAAACCACAGTAATCACTATCGATGGTGGGCTTCTGGAGATCCCCGTGTTCATCAGGCTCTATGTTGAGAACTCGGAGATAGGAATTGACGCAAAAAGCCGCAGAACGAGCTCCTGGTCTACCTTGGCGTGCCTGTCGGAAAAACCGCAAAAGTGGCTTATGTAGACACTTTCGCAAACGTTTGTCTTCCGATGGTTGAGGCTGCCGTCGTCTTCATAGACTAGTGAAGCTTGTCGTTGTTAGCCTCCTGCGTAGAACTCTCTGTACAAAGATTGGCGTCGAACGACTGTTGATTGCTTGTCCACCGCTGGTTGTGGTGGTGTTTTGCACAGCGGCTGGCCTGGCGAATTTTTCTAAGCACAAGTGGAACACCACGTAGCTGTAGAATTGTGCTGTCAAAGTGCGATGACAAGAATGAGAAGAAGTATCAATACTAGGATCAAGATACCAATACAACAGCTCGACATCGTATCTACACTTGCATCAGCTAATGAATTGAGGGACACGCATATTGTAGCCACTGATTTAAGCACATACCTTCGTTCTTCTTGATCACCCATCCAATCTTCTTCATTCCCGTCTGTAACTTACCCTCAACCCTGGTAGCGACGTTACTCACATCCTCAAGCAGCTCCCCCTGCTCCCCGAGTTCCCTTCCCATGTCATTGGCCTGCTGCCTCAAATTTCCCACCGTTTGAAATACATCATCTAATGCCTCATCCTGCTCATGCATCATCTCTACTTGCCTTTGCTGCTCAAACGCGCCATAGTCATCGTCATCCGCCGGGGAGTCTGGATCAAAGGTTTCAGGGTGTGGTAATGCCTGGCCGTTCGAGGCGCTCGCTACAGTCTTCGCAAGCTCCCGTCTCATCTCTTCCACCTCCGCTCCAACATCATTGACCAAATCCTGCCGCCGCTCAACCTCTTTGATCCCGAGGCCATAATGGAACTGGTCGTCTTTAACTTGCCGGACGGTTTCCACTAAGTCGTGGAGGCCTGTACTCAGATTGTGTAGGTTGGTTTCCAGTTCGGTGCGCGCTTGGGAGAGTTCAGGAGAGGAAGCGGAGGGAGAAAGGGAGCGAATGCGGATGTAGGAGGACAAGAGGGACCGGGTTGTGTTGAGATCGGAGAGGACTTCGCTAGTGCACCGACTTAATTCGCATTTAGGGCAGTTGAGAGTGGAGCTTACGTTTGCGATTGAAGGAAAGGATCATCTGTATTCATAGAGGCCATCATTTGGTAGGACCTTGGAGTCCCCCAAAAGTTTGGGAAATGATGGAGAAGGAAAAGAATTCTAGAATGCTGCCTACTGAGGCATTGATGATTTGCGTTGGTGGCTACATCGGCAACTGTAGACCGGGGTTCGAAACTTCCTCTCGGTAAACCTCTCGAGTCGTTAACCCTTTAAAGTATGAAGACAGTGGATTTTATAGGGGCATGGGAGATCTCAAATCCGGTCTCGAGAGTATCCCAGGCAGACCGTACTCAACGCAACAGATTTGTCTGTAGTAACAGTCAGCATGGCAAAAGCAAAGCCACTACCTTTATCTCCAGAATGGGATAATGCGGAAGACTATACCGAATCGCTGTTGGCTTTCACTACAAATTCAGACCCCTTCCAAAGGCTGTGTGGAGGAGTTCATATTCTAGACTTCTTCGTGCAGGACCCGGACCTTTACACCAACTTACTTCCAGAAGACTGGAGAGATTGGTTTCAAGACCACCATATCTCGAATGTTCTTGATCTACTGATGAGAGAAGATCTCAGTGCTTTCGGAAATCTCAATCTCTTAGATGGATGTTTTAAAAGTTTTAATCGTGAGCGTAGCTGGCGGAATGGTCCGATACCACCTCCAAGTCTACTGAAATACATCCAGGCAATTCGAAGTCATGCACTGGACAGGACATTCGGAAAAGCTGCCGGCGAAGGAGATGGAATGGCTCTTCTCAAGGCTCCTACACTCTCCCATCATGTATGCAGTGGCATGAAACCTAAGAAGATTCATGAGGTGGAGAGATTTGCAAAGTATATTGATGATCTAACATCCTACATTGCGATCACTAGCCCTTACTATGTAACCCATATTGTTGACTTTGGTTCAGGTCAGAATTATCTTGGAAGAGCTTTGGCCAGCCCACCATACAACAAGCATGTTGTCGCTATAGAGAGCAAGCAGCTCAACATAGAAGGAGCCATGAGTATGGATGTGACAGCAAAGTTGGCGAAGAAAGAGGCGGTATCGCGGAACAAGAAACAATACCGGAGTGGGACAGCAGAGGAACGCCTACAGATGAGGTCCTCGAAAGCAAATAATAGATTTTCATCTCCGGAAGCTTTAGGACTTATATCAGAATTAAAACATCAATCGTCAACAGAAGATTGCAACTTGAATGTACCACGCGGAGAAATACAGTACATTGAGTCCAAAATACAAGACGGAGACCTTTCGAATGTCATAGAAAAGATCGAGACACAATCAGCAAGATTGAACGATATTACGTTTACTGTGCAAAGTTCCACGTCACACCCACAACTGATGGTCATCTCTCTACACTCTTGCGGGAACCTACTGCATCACGGACTTCGCTCAATAGTGCTTAACCCTATGGTGAAAGCCGTCGCTACGGTAGGATGTTGCTACAATCTGGTAACAGAGCGGCTTGGGCCGCCTACCTACAAGCTCCCAAGTCTTCGATTTCAAAACCTTCGTCTCGACCGTACTTCTTGTGTAGGTGATCCTCATGGCTTTCCCATGTCCGAACGCTTGGCTTCGTTCAAGCATGGCCGTGGCGAAGGTATTCGATTAAACATCACTGCTCGTATGATGGCTGTGCAGGCGCCTCAAAACTGGACTGATGCCGAGAGTAATGCTTTCTTTACGAGGCATTTCTACCGGGCTTTGCTTCAACGGATATTCTTAGATCGTGGTGTCTTGGATAAGCCACAGAAAGCCACCGATTCATCTGATTGTGGAAACGGTGAAGAACGGAGTGGATCCGGCCAGCCTATCATAGTTGGATCATTACGGAAAGCCTGCTACACTTCTTTCACAGCATACGTTCATGGTGCAGTTGCAAAATTGAGCACTGACAAAGACCATGGAATCAAGATCAAGACATGTATGACCCACCTTACCGAAGAGGACATTAGGCGCTACGAAGAGAATTACAGAGAAAGGAAGAAAGAGCTCAGCATTGTATGGAGTTTGATGGCTTTCAGCGCTGTCGTGGTGGAATCAATCATAGTTGTGGATAGATGGCTTTACCTCCGAGAGCAGAAAGAGGTGAAGGATTGCTGGGTGGATGCAGTGTTCGAATACAAGAATAGCCCCCGCAATCTCGTGGTCGTAGGTATCAAACGTTGAGGCCCGCAATCTCTTATTTTCAGCCCAGCTGTGTCGTGTCCACCCGAAAGCGGTTCATCTAATATATCGGCGTATCTTACATGCTGGTATGGGACAAGTAAGCGGCCTCAATTAAAGACGAAGAGAAGGGAAGCCAAGAACCATGCAGTGACGAATACTATCGTTTAGGTCACTGTACCACGAAATGGCCCATATATCTTCCTTGTGGAGCGGCTGAGCGGAAGATGAACTCATCATCAGAGTACCTTAAGAGGAATAGAGGATATAACGATATCTACTCAAAAGTGTCTATACACCGTCCATTTACTTTGATGCGAGATACCGTCTATTTGCTGAGAAGTCCGGTACACTTGTCACATATGCTGCTGAACATCGCTCTTTGTTTGAGCTAGGATATATCTATAAGGCATCTAGCAAAAAGCATGTAAATGGACATTGGAATCGTTGATTTCCATGCTGATCATAGTGGACAAGATCCCGACTGAGTTATCTTTCAAGCATAGCCCTAAATCGGGATGTCTCTTGTTCCGGCGATAGGTTCAGGGTCTCATGAGCGGGATAGCCCCAATCCAGGACTAAGCGTGGGGGGGGGTCCTCAGAGGGAGGACTTTGGACTTTTCCTTCTCAGCAAAAAGATAGGAATCGATTAAGAAAAGTTGAATGTTGAGTACTACCACTATCGCACCCACGAAATATATATGCGTCGACTAACCTTGCGCAAGTATTGTAGCAGTCCACGGCCTTGGCGGTGACTGGGAAAAGACATGGACTGATGGTAATGGCAAGCTCTGGCTTCGGAACTTTCTCCCAGTTGAAACACCAACTGCTCGGATCCTGTCGTACGGCTATAAATCCCAGACAGTTCTTTGGTAAGGCTGTCACAGATATTAACGTTAAAGCTACTATACTATTTGACCAACTCATGGGCGAGAGAAGGAGAAGAGAAGGCCGATCATTTTGATTTCCCATAGCCTTGGTGGGATCGTGGTGAAGAAGGTAAGGTCTACTTCTACATTACAGGGTGCTATTCAACAACTACCTATACAAGCTGGACTTCGATGCTCTTTTCTTTTAATTTGTCTCACGATGTTTATACTTATGGTTCACTGTTCGTCATACATTCTCGGGACACACAAATAGAAGCTGACAGATTTTAGGCGATGACACTGGCTCACTAGCGGTCATATCACAGATATCCTTGACAGTGTTCGAAGCTTGGTTTCTTTGGGGTACCTCACAGAGGTTCTAGCACTGCTGTCTGAGTTGCGTTTGCTGCCAGACTTTTGAATTACGCACAGCTAGGATTGGAACCAAAACAAACTTCGTCAAAGCTTTGCATAATAATTCGCAAATATTCGTCGGCATCACTCAGCATTTTGTCGAGCGCGGAGCCAAGGTTCCAATCAGAACGTTTTCGAAATAGTGAAAATGGGCAATCAGCTTGTGTGTCCATTCAACTTGTGACTCTTCTAGATCATGGATAAAGACTCCGCCCGCATGGATCTTCGGAACGAAAGTGCCGTTGGACTTGCAGGCGCTAACCATAGGAACATCTGTTAAGTTCAGCGACCCAGATAGCCAAAATTATATTCAAGTGTGAAATGCCATAGCACAGCTGGTCAAGGTGGCTATTGCAAGTTCTGCCACAAGTACGTAGAATACCCAAATCGAACGATTTCATTGGCCAAGCCATGATACCATTTTCTACGGAGGAAATACATTGTCTACAAAGCCTGTATACGTTGAACTATGAGGTATAGAACTCGAGAGCTCCTCCACCGATCCAAGGTACCTGTGAATGGTTCTTAGACCATCCTAAATACCTTAGGTGGCTGAAGGACAAATGTTCGAGCTCCTTTGGGTCTCGCCGATCCAGGCTTTGGATAGACTGTCTTGTCGTCTTTCCTGGTCGATGAAATAAGAGGCATATCGAGACCTGAAAAATTATCTACTACAGTCTGCTATTTCTTTTCTAAATATGTTGATGAGAGTCAATGAAGCGCCAGCTCTGCTTTATGCTCAATCCTTCACCAGCTTTGCACGGCAAACCAGACCCTGCTCCGATATGCTCTTGATGAACATTGCCACAATATTGACAAATTTCTTGCCGAATTCGACGCACTCTGGAAGGTCTTCGAAGCCGCTGTTAGCTCCAACACTTGTGGTAATGTAATATGCATTTTGAACGGCCTTGACGAATGCAATGAGGATTCTAGAAATCTTTTGATCGATGCCTTGGTCGCGTATTACAGTCGAGGTCCCAGAACGGCGGAAACCAGAGAACAACATGTTAAATTTCTGATCACTAGCCGACCATATCCCACAATTGAACGACGTTCTGACAATCTCCAACCAAATCAGCAATATTGACTCAGAGCTGAAAATGAGACGACTTTAGTTGATAGCGATATTGAACGGGTAGTAAAAGTCAGAGTCCAAGAATTTGGTTCGGCTAGGGGTATGAAGCCCTTTGCGTAACAGCAATTTGTTAGACTTTGATCGACAACGCTGATAAGACTTTCCTCTGGGTCGCCCTTATACTGGATCTCGTCGAAACCAGTGTAAGAGTATCACGAAATGCTCTTGTCAAGATTATGGATACGATTCCCGGCTCTCTGATTGCTATGTACGAGGAGATATTAACACAGAGCTCAGACGCCGTAAATGCTAGGAAAGTTTTACATATTATTGTCGCGGCTACGAGGCCGTACTCTTTGAAAGACATAAACGTGGCTTTGAATATAGATGAGAAAGTTAAGTCTTATGACCAAAGTAACCTTGAACCAGTGAAGGAGTCTGCTATTCAACGTCTTCGTGGGCCACTTCTCAAAGTGCTCGACAGTTATGTGTATATGTCACATCAGACAGCCAAAGAGTTTCTGATCAAAAGGTTGGACGCGGATGTTACTGAGGAATGCGTATGGAAGCATTTGTTGGATGCTAGGAAGTTGAACTGTGTCTTAGCTTGAAGCTGCGTTTGGTACCTTTCTTCATCCGTTTTCGAGAACGGAGTACCTCCAAGCTTTAAAGAGGACGACCGAGAAGCTCTATTCGGGGTTTGGTCTACCAATACCTTTGCTTACTTCTGCTTCTTGGCATACTTGGCGACTTTATTGATCACGCGCTACAAGCCTCCGGGGGCTAATAAAGAAGACGATCTTTCCACACGTGTCAGATTGCTTTGCCGTACTGTTTCTCAACGATTCTCGACATGGCACACCATATATGCTCAGTTTTGGGAAGAGCTCGAAGAGGATCAAATAGAGAGAAAATACACAGATCTAACGGTTGCGGCAACACTTGAATTGCTATCCTTTCTAATTATGCTGGTTCAAGATGGCCAGAAAGTCAGTTTGTTTGATGGTGTGGCTATACCGCGTTTCGAACAGCGGTGAATAAAGTTCATATGACAGTGGTGAAAGACCTCCTCGACAACGGTGTTTCGATCAATACAGCTTCAGAGGACGGAAATACCTTCTTACGTTACGCAGCAGACGTAGGTCAAGAAGAAGTTATGCAGCTATTAGTAGACTGGGGTCCGGACATCGACCCTATCAACAACAAGGGCAGGACGCCTTTACATCTGGCTTGCACATTCGGCAGAGACGATATAGCCGAGCTTCTCTTGAAATCACACGCAAACATACAGGCAACCGACGTCGATGGGTCTACTCCGCTACATATGGCAACTCATAGCAACGCTAATACATACGATGTGTTGCTTGCAGAAGAGCTGATCCCACTATTCGAGAAAATAACGGACGAATGGATTTGGATCTGTTGAGTCATCTCACGGAACATGTGATTTGGAGTGGTAATCGTAAATTGGGAGCACGGTGAGTAAGGATGCGAGCTTAGAAGAGCCATTGAGGTATGTCGTAACCGGTCTACCCTCAACGGGTTCATTGTGAATTTCATTTGGGGTTAATTACCTATCTTATTTGGTAGAACAAATCACGAGCTCAAAGACATGTTTCGAGATACGATAATCTTGAATCGAGTTTTACAGGTTCTACATGCAACACGGGCGTCTCAAATATAGACAACCTACTTAGCCCTTTCGTCATCTTGATGTACTAGTCGATAGAAAAACAAAATATCTCTACTTCTATTTATAAGTATTATTCATATTTAGCTTTCGACAGAATTTCTCTTCCTCAATCAAATCGCTACTCGAACTCTTCCGCATTAAAGCCTAAGGAATGGTTCTCTTTCTGCGTCTATAGCAGAAATCGCATAACAATGAAGAAGAAGAAGAAGAAAAAGAAAGTTGTTTGCCGACTGTCTGTACATCGTGGTGTATATTCAGAAAATAACAAGAGAGATGAGGAGTCGGAATCTGTACAGGGTAGGTTCGACAAGCAAAGTTTGATACTTTTCACCTCTTCCATCTTCGCTTTCAGCTTGGCAGAAAGTCAGTGCTGTCGATTGTCGAAGAAAGGATGTCGAAAGTTGGGGAAAACCAATTAATAGTCAACTATGTTGAACTACCAGTAAGACCACGTTACTATTGGGTATGAAAAGGTCGTATTGAATAGCTCCACAATCAGAATGTCAAAGCTAATGGTTTATTTCCCGTTTTTCAGCCCGTTATTTTGTTGAAGCAGCGATAGGTGTAAGTGTGTAGATTTTATGGAGGTGAAGGTTCAGCTAACTAAACTAACAGATACCTTACCCTTGAATAACTCGATTAGGATAGGCCCTGAGCATCACGTGCATCAACATGTTTTAACATATAGGTTTTGAGAATGCCCAGTAAATCACTGTTGACGCAGGAAAAGGTTATTTCCTAGGTAATTATCATAGCTTCTTACCTTACACTATCTACAACCAGTACATTTTCATCGAAGAGGTTTCCACTTAATGTATCACTCTCATGACTCCTCCTGAAAGTCTGTAACGATATCTTTCAGTCTTCTTGGTCAACATATAGCAACACTTGGCTCCAAACCTAAAAATCTTGAAGTAACCACAATGTAGCAATTTACATGTGAATCTACAAATATCCCAGACGATTACATCGCCTCCAAACTAACGGCGACTCGCAAAGTTGACACGCCGAATATTCACCTGTTCTACTTTCACAAACAAACATCCCATCTACAGTCACATCTCTAAAGAATACCACAATGGGCACTGCCGATCCCAAAAAGGACGTTGGGACTACGTCCAGTGAATTTGGAACGTAAGTCGAAGCTTGTCTCAATGCTGTATCGTACGCTCCGACTGACAGTCTCATCCCCAGACAATATAACTCCCCTGTCTTCACCCTCCTCGTAGGCTCTCCAGGCCAAAAATTTGCCGTCCACGAATCCGTGCTCTCCCAGTCGCCCGTCCTCGCCCGAATGCTTGCTGAAAACCCCCAAGCGAACGCTGAGCGCGAGCTCAACATGCCCGAAGATGCAGTGGAAGAGTTCGGAAAGGTGCTCATGTACCTATACTCGAAGGAATTCCCGATTAAGAATGCCAAAGACCTCGAAAGCACCAGCAGCGAACTGGCAAATATGTATCTTGTAGCGCACAAGTACGAGTTGGACGGCTTAAAGAAGCTTACACTAAAGAAACTCGAGGACACCATTGATCCCGTTGATCACCCAGAGCGCTTCCTCACCATTGCTCAAACCATCTCCTCAGCCATCGCTCCCTCCGACCCGATCCTACACGAGTTCCTCCGAGACGAAATCTGCCACCTCCTGGGCCTCAATAACGCCTACAACAGTAAGATCGAACTCACCAAAGCCGTGCAAGCGAAGCTCCAGCTCCTGATTTTGCAAGGCGGGCCACTCGCTGTAGATATCTTTGAAGCGCAATGCTCTGTGGGTTCGTCGAGAACAAAGCAAGCAAAAGAGGCTTCGGCGAAGGATAAGCGGGATATTGAGGAATGCCAGAAGAGCGTGGAGAAGTGGAAGGAGAGCGTGGTGAAGTGGAAGGAGAATACGGAGAATTGGAAGGGGATTGCGGAGGAATGGGAGGAGCATCATGCAAGTTATTGCGGGGAATATGAATGCGATTTTTGGAGGGGGCGTTGTTGAGGGGAGGGGGTTTTGGAGGCTTGAAGTGTGCATGTGGTAGATCTGGCAGTAAAATTATTAAATGGCACCGCAAGAGCATTTGATTAGTACCGCCATCTTCTACCCTCAACTTTCCTCTCATAAAGGTCTCATGCAGCTGCTCTAACCACCCACACCACCCACCACAACCCGGAAAACCTCACCCTCACACACTCTCTTCAACCTCAACCAACATCTAATCTTCACAGAGCCATACTTCCCAAACTCTCAACATCCTACAACAGCCCTCTTCGAATCCCCTACTCATGTACTAAACCACTCCCATCATCAATCCCAAACCAGAAAAAAATCCTCGTCATCTAAACCCGCACTTCATAATTTTCTCTCACATCAAAGTTTTCATCTTTTCCCACGTTTTCTCATCCAATAAAAAAACATCATACAAATCCCAGTCCGTGACGCAAACTCCACCATGTCTTTCATTCAAACCCTTGATAATATCAACACCTCGAGTTTTTCTAAATCAGTAATCAAACCACCCTCGTCGAATCACAATCACTACCCACTCGAACATAAAAACCCCCTGTCATTCAAACCACACACCCACCACCCACCCCACCAAACCTATTAAACCCACACCCAACCCCCCACATAACCATACCCCTCACGCTCCCCTCCCTCAAACCACCACCACCTCTTCTCCCAATCACCCAATCTATCTTCTCACTCCACTACACCCCAATCCCCAAATGCTCAAAGCCAGTCCATCAAACCTGACACAGCCCCTTCGCCCACTATCTTTCTTCAAAAGCGTGCAACCAGTTCTAACCCATCGCTTTAACCAAACCCAAAAGACCCAAAAAAATCAAAAATCAAAGATCCCTCCCTTCCTTCCTCCCTTCCTTTCCCCCTTCCCCCACCATCCCCCCAAAAATTCCAAACCCTTACATCTCCGATCTCGCCATCACCCCCTTTCGAGACAACAACGACAACAACAACGACGACGACAACGACAACAACAACAACAAAAAAGCGGGGTTTTTATCAGATCAGAGAAGAGCAGAAACAGAGAAAAGGGGTAAGAGGAAAAAAAAAGAAAAAGGGGAATGGTAGTCGTCAGGATGCTTTGCTGCCTACATACCTGCCTACCTACAACATACCTGCCTCTCTCCCTTCCTTCAAGGCCAAAACCGAAGCAAAATGCGTTGCGGCAGGTGGGGTTATGTATGTTGTGATGTTTTGCATAGAAGCTTTGTTGGCTTGTGAGGGTAGAGCTATGGATTTTTTATAGTATAGTATCTGGAATTTGATGAAGGGGGGGGGGTAAGATGTGAAACCTTGGGTTCGCCGATCTGACAAGGTTCAAAGGGGGTGTAGATGTAGGGAATTAGGGTGGATATGTAGGAGAGGAGGGATGTACCGATGTTGATGTAATTAGTTTAAAAGACTTTCCTGTAACTATCAGATGTTTTGTCTATTGTAAGGTTGCTTGATACTCGCCGAAACCAAGCACCCCCAGTTCATTCAAGCTATGGCTTCCTGCAATATGCTAACCGCTAAGAGCGAAAACTCCCAATCACGCTTTCCAAACCCCAAACCGAAAAGAAACATGCCCCAATGTTCAAACTCCACATAACGCCAATTTGACCTCTGTTTCCGAAAAAGCCACCCCAAAGCTTTTCAATCTATATCCCCAACCCCTACTGCACAGGCCCTAATTTGCTCTTCTTTTCCCGCGCCTCAAGCGCCGCATCCCTCCAGGCCTCCACCTCTTCCAAGGCACGCATCGGCTCCTTCTTTCTCGTCAAGAGATATCCTTGGATTTCGGCTGGCGTGAACATGCTGTCGGGCAAGCGTGCCGCGAACTCGGCTGCGATGTCTTTGAGCTCGGAGAGAGGAAGTTTGGAGGTGGGGTTAGGATGTGGACTCTCTGGGGGTGTGGGGAGGTGGTCGACTTTCATAGGGATACGAGGAGCAAGGCTTTCGTGTTTGACGGCTCCTTTTGCGAGATTAGCGTTGGAGCGCTCACGCAGTCCATTTGCGGTAATCTGTAATGCATCCGTCTTGATAGCTTCGGGGAATGGCTTGGCGGGAGAGTCTGGGGAGTACATGCGAGTGAAGAGCTCGCAGATCTGGGCGCGGGTGGCTTTGGTGAAGCTTACTTTCATATCGATCCTACCCGGTCGAATCAAGGCTTCGTCGAGCTTTTCCGGGAAGTTGGTCGTCATCACTAGTACTCTACCTTCGTGGGAGGCGACCCCATCAATGGCATTGAGAAGTCCTGAAAGGGAAATGCCTTGGTTATTGTCTTTGCCTTTACCTTTGTTTGACTCCTGGGCGGTTTGGATAGCTTTTGTAATTTCGGCGCCGATTTTCGCGGCGGCGTCGTTCGTATCGCTTTTCGTGTCTTTTTCAAGATCCTGCCGCTTGGACAGGCCGGCGCTGTCGATGTCTTCGAGGAGCACTACACAGCGCCGCGGTAGACTGGTGAACATGAGACCAAGATCCTCTTCAGTGAGAGTGGGCTCGACAAGCGAAATACAATAAATATCCAGACCAAATACACCAGCAATAGCCCATGCGAGACTGCTCTTCCCTGTTCCAGGAGGACCAAAAAATAGGTAGCCTCTTCTATATGGAATTCCTCGGTTGGCGTACCACCTAGGTGTAGAGGGATGTAGATATTCGTTAATATCCGCCAAGACTGCATCTTTCTGACTGCGCTCCAAAACCACCGTTTCCATTGGCCGAGATGGCCTGGTCGCAACCCTGTGCCAAACACTGCGTCCCCGTCCCCGTTGGTCTTTGGGTGCAGGCCTTCGCACCACTGTACAAGCTTTTTCCTTGTCTAGATAATGGTCACGGGTTTCCTTTATCAGATCTTTAATCGGCTGAGTCGATCGTCCGATGCATGTCAAGCTAATGCTTTCATCTTCTGTGAAGACATTCCCTCCCCAGCCAGCAGTCATCATCGTCTTGTTTGAACGTTTGAATTTGAAGAGCCGTCCGCAGTGGAAGAACCAATGAGTACCAAAGTATGGCTGGAATTTCGGGGGTACCTTGGCGTCCCAGTTACTGAAGTTGATGTAGCTTTCGGAATCCATCTCTTCGTCCACCTCAACACCATCTTGCAGATCCCAAGCGCTTTCGTGACCAGTCTTCGCCATCAAGCTGCGGGATTTCTTCGAGATGTCCTGAGCGGCAAGCCACTCCATGACGTGATCGTAGATGTCATCATCAGAATTAATACTAACGAAACTCATAAAGTATTCTTCAAACCAATTTGACGCATGGTTCCATCCGTATTTGCCAGCTGTGAAAAGACCAAATGTTAAAAGACATATCGAGACCACCAAGGTAACGTCGAATCCCAAGACTTCCCACAGAAACTTTGATATTATAGAATAGCCCGGAATAAAAGCTTCCAAAATGTTTGCTGGTAGTTGCGTGATGCTGGTCGTTTGGTTTACATCAGAAGTATTGACGCCTTGCAGGTTTCGAAGAGCGTTGAAAGCCATAGCTTGACCTGGGACTTAGGATGCGTAGAAACGTTTCCTGTAAGCAGATGACGACCTGCGGGTTGTCGAGCAACTCGTACAAGTATCAGACGTTTGCCATCTTCGCCTCTTTCGCCACCATGGATTGCTGATTGGTGAAGAGATTGGTGAAGATGGGAGATGTAGGCACAGAGTAAAACTGGTGCTTTTAGTGAAAGTGGGGTACTGCTATTGGTGTGAATCTGGCCCTTCTCCCTTCTTCATTCTTTCACCATATCACTTCACGGTGGAAACAAACAGCAAAGTAACACTTCGCTTACAACGAGAAGAAGCTGTAGATGTGTCTTCCAAACTCTAGCTGTGCACAAGGGTGAGTCATTCACTAGACCACGTGTTGGCTGGTGTTGTTGCGGGCAATGCTGCGTCTAATACGGGGAAAGAACCATGGCGAGCTGAAAGAGCCCAGCTGGGCAGTCACAGGTTCATTGTGCTTGGGCTGAAGGCAAGAGCGAGCCCTACCTATACCCTAACGATCGTAACATCTACATCGCCGCCACTCTCTCCAAAAACCCGCAAGGCACTCGGTGGCCTGCATATAGTAGCGTTTGTTCCATTCTTCTTTCCGAATCCAGGTTGAAAGCTTTGCCTTCAACACAAACTGCTAATACAAACTGCTACGGCTTGACGGCGATTCTTCAGCCCATTTGGAGACAAGCCCTGGAGTCATTGGACTCCTTTGGAACCATTTTAAGAGTGAATTGTGACACATTGAGGTGAGAATTTTCATACGTTGGAGATCTGATGATTTTTCGCTATGACTGCCCTGGTCCAGCTGCAAAATTACTTACTCTGCCAAGGCTGCCCTGTGTTACACAAGAACTAAAGATGCCTTACCATTGGCCGGGAGTTTCCAGGTTCGCGCCACTACGCTAGGTAGAAGTAGTTTTAAGTGGCGGTGCAACGCTGTGCCGCCTGCTGCATGCAACCCCGTACGGGAATACCTTAACAAGTGTCATTGCATGAAGGAATCAGCGGCTCAAGCATTTATCATCTATCATATCCATCATCCGTCACAAAAAGGCGGTATGCCACCATACAGTTAGAGGACGTATCGCGCTGCGGAGTGGCAATATTATGAAGTGAATACCTACGGCTGCTTCAGCCGGTATGTTCGCCCACCTCAGCTTCCACAAGAACTACGCTCTCACATGTAATAATATTGTTGAGCATTCACCATCTTCAGCACTTCCTTGTCATCATGGCACAGTCGGACGCGCAACCTCTGAAAATCCTGCATCGACGCTGACGATACTCCCAATGTCTCCGAAGTAAGACATTCCTGCCCCCTCTCTTGTCTGCCGTCTCCCGTTTAATAATATCGACGTTGTCAGCTAGGAGAAAGGGGGTTTGGATTGGCCCTCATTGTATCCGAGGTTTGATCAGGGGCTCTGCTTGACAAGAGACCACGGCGGACTCGTGTCCTTTTCGTGTCCTTTTCTAGCAGTAAGGAGGGTGGCATGCAGATGGCTCTCGGCGCATTCGGATCGAATAGCGGCTTCTTTCTGACTCATACATAGTCTAATTCGTACGAGGGTTGCTCTTGTCATCACAGGCATCAAAGATGTCGCGTATTCCCATCCCCTTCCGAGGTCTATAGATCGATCTATCGTTAGCTTCGTCGTATTCCTCCTAATCATCGTCATCTTTGGGTTTTCGAAGCGCGAATTGTTCTAGGCTGGCGACTAGTCATTCAAAGCCGCCACAAGTGCTCGGACGCTACTTGTCCTGACTGAAGAGATTGAGCGGAATTCAGGTTTGCTTTTGATGCCGTGCTCTGGAAAGGTATGCATGTCATTATTCGAATATTCGAACAGTCGATTTTGAAAGCATTTTCCGGACGGGGTGGAATCGATAAGTAGGTCACGGCACGAAAAGGTATATCATTGAATTGACATATTTCATTTATTTCGCGGCAGTTGTATCGGATTCACATAGCGTCTAGCATATATGACCTTACCCTCCTTAGGATCCATGACGACTGCGAAGTGAGTTTCTTCATTAGCAGTCGGATACGATTCAACCCAATCAACCACTTTTTCTGTAGTAAGGAACACTGGCTGGCAATCCGGACCATTTCGCGAAGCGCTCTTCGCCGCCTCTGAGTGCTGCTCCCATCTTCCAACAGCCACCTCTTTCCGCAATATGCTGTCCTCAACTACCCCTTCCATACCAGTAACTTGTAGTGTTCTTCCTGAAGCGTCTTGGGCGGCAATTTCTGACTTGGGTCTCAATTCGTCGGATTGGTCATGGTTGGTGGTCACAATGAACTCTTTCGAAGATCTGACAACTGCTGTGTGGTTATCCTTCTCCATAGTAACAGTCCTGTCACCGTCGCTAAAAATCAGGTAGGTTGCAGTGGTCTTCATGGAGGGCAAATTGCGTTCTATCGAGTCCAAGGTCCCACCAATAGATCTCACATTGCTTGGAGATTCTAATGTAGGTATGAGAACCTGCCGGAGTATTGACGAGATCGCTGGACGAATACCCAGTAGCACAAGAAGATGATGCGAATAGAATCGTACACTGGCAAGCCAATTGCTGGAATCATGAGTGGGTCGGAAATTGAGCGACACACTCAAATTTTCTTTCACACCTGTTAGGAATCCCACGAATCCTAGGTACGTGATAGTAGTTGCAACCACTCCTCCTCCGGCCTTTTCGACGAAGTCATACTCCACAACTACCTTCCTCAGAGGGTCCATACCCCAGTCCAGTGTACGGAAGTGTAACATTTTCGTCTTGCCTTGCCCGTCCTGCACTCTGACACCTCCACTTGTACAACCCATGAGCACATCGAGGATGACGTTAAAAGCCACCAGGAGGTACATATCCACTCCAGTACTCTGGTGAAGGCCACGTAGTTCTTCAGTCTGCTCCCTATTGTGGACACGCCGGAGTAAGACACGCGCCAGCCTCCTGACATTACTAACGGAGATGTTTGGGGATAGTTGGCCTACTATCTCGTCGAAAAGCCCGGGCAAAGATTCGATCTCCTCTGTGAAGTCTTTGGCCACATGCTGGTAGCGTTTTGCCGGGGGAAGAGAAAGATCGATCGTGTATTTGGGAGGCCGAAATTTGTCATAGCTGCTGTGAGCTTGCTCTTTTTCTGCCACAGTGCTCGTGCCATTTGAGGAGAGTCTCTCGCGGCTTCGTAAACCTGCTGATTCCATGGTTTGCTTGGCGTAGACGGTTGTAGCTGGCTTCAGATGGATATTCTTAGTAGTGGTATTTGTGGAATGAAGAACATTAAATCACAAGTGCCTTGAAACACGTAGTAATATGCACGACAATGGTTGTGCCGAAACTTCCGGGCGGTGGACGCGCTTACATATTTCAAGCGCCGAGACACTAGAGTAATGGCGACTATCTCTCAATTTACAACGCTTCATCATTATGTCGTTCACGGCAGCTACAGCCAAGCCTCCTAAGAATAGTTCACGGTACTGAAGAAACCGATTGCAATCCTGCAGGCGTCCGTAACAAACTCCCCGAAGCCTTCCCACCTTACAGTGGCCACCTGTAAGATTAATCGCAATGACAGCAGTAGGGCGATTTCCGCAGAACCCTGTACCAGTAAGATTCTTGCCGATGTGAAAAAAGAAACATGGAGTCGGATTACCTTAATTGCTGTCGTTTACCATATGTGGTTATCTAGCTCGGTCAAAATAGCAGCAGACTAACGCATCCTTTTCGAGGTAAAACCGCGGTAGCTCCTAGCTCCTCGGGAATATGCGCTGTAAACAAGCTCTGTCTCACTTCTGTATGCTTTTTCTGGCACTGTGGTGTTCCGTACTTATTCCGGAAAAGACCTACCTCCCCTGTTACCAACGAAGATGCTGTAACGATGCCATACCCGGAAATTGACACTGTTGACTAACTCTTGACTTCAGCTCTGAGTGGTGTGGTGTCATGTGCTTGAGACTCGTCTGATTCTCGACTTCAAAGCTCAAGGTCCAGTGGCCACGTCTCTAATCTGAAGCAGAGTAATAGTAATATATTGAATCTGGACGGTGGTTGAGCATTAACACTAGAGTTCGAACGAATCAATTCATGACGCTTCAGAGTACTGAAGGTCTAGTTGCATGGGGCTGTGTAGTAACACAGGATCGAGTCACCAGTGTCTGATTATTCATTTGCCATATTCCGTGAATGGACACCCGCAGCGGGATCCTGTAAGCCTTGAGATGTTCTCTCGACAGTTCTAATCATCTCACCCAAGTACTCCCCAGCAAATCAAGTGCTTTCAAAAGTCGAGACAAGATCTAATTAATTACAAGATGTGCTGTTGGCCATACGCAGACGTTGAGCTTGAAGACGCACCGCCGCCTAAGAAGAAGGAAGAAAAGAAGGAATACCGGCTGGTGTCCGACCAGTTGCAGCTTCACCCATTGGTAAGTTTAATAATCGGTTACTTACACTTCCCCATATTCACCTCGTGATTCTTCCACCCCATAACATCTTCGATCCTTTTTCATCCTTTCACAACACACCTCCGACAAACATCATTCTTTTCATCAGCACACGATACCAAACCTAGAATGAGCTTCCACTACACCTACGTGCCTCCCGCACCAGCGCCCCACCCGTGGGATCCTAAGCCCAAGAAAGTAGAGGTTGCCAAAGCACCTGCCCAATATGTCTATGGCTACTATGTAATGGTCTTAATTCATATCCCCTTAACATCATCCCCTTCTCACACACTAGCTAAATTCACCTCACAGACCCCTCCAGCAATGATCTATCAGCCGCCGACTGCCGCTTGTTACTACGCCCCTCAACCTGCCCCTGAGCCCGTCAAGACCAATTACTGGTACGGTGCCAGCAAAGCAGAAGTAGACAAGCGCAACATTGAAGCTGCATACGCTACCGGCGCTACCAAGCCTGTTCAATTAGTTCCGCACGGCACAAGCGCGGATCAGCAATTCTACGTGAAGGAGCTCGATGGCAGTTGGACTTTGCGTACGACAACAGATATCATGGGTAGCTGTCTGCCGGGACATTGGGAGTATGCTCAAGGCGGATATCCTTTCTTCGTACGCAAGAAGAAGGATTGAGGTAAGCTGGAATCGCATTGCCAAAGCGTGCTATGCTAAATTTAGTGCAGCTTTGAGCTTCTGGCTTTTGCTACATGGGTACATCTCTGCAGGTTTAGCTTAGGCTCAACAATTTTTCCATTTGTTAGAAGCGCTAATTATCAAGCATGATTCAAGTTCGCACAGAAGGGTTACATATCTCGGAGTTGGCAATTGGTACTGAGAGGCAAAATACAAGAGCCTGTGCTGCTCAGCATCCAAATTGGAGGTACAGCTACTCTCGTGTACCACAGCAACCATAGGCTAGATAGATCACAACAACCATTTCTATCTTGCTTATCTCCGAGTGGGCAAATGCATGTGTTGTGCTTCCAGCTGTTTTTGGTGCATAACGGCGCCGTATGGAGAGCCTCGAACACTCTCCTTTTCGATCCCCACCACCCACGCCAACCTCAAAACTGCGCAATATCATGCTCTAGCTCTCCGTAAAATCTCCCGTTGCCGACGTCATTCTACCCTCACCACACTCCCACCCAAACTCTCCAACCCCTCTACTTCCCACCTCCCACCCAATCAACCCAAACCCGGGCCCATCCCCCACAACAAAGATGCCCTCCCCAACCTACACTACCACGCCCCTAACCCTCCCCCTCCTCCCCCGTGGCTCCCACCTCATAACCCCACACATCACGAAGACGCTCTCTTCGCAAATCTCAGGCATAAAATCCGGGCTGCTGCACTTGTTCCTGCAGCATACGAGCTGCGCGCTGAGCTTGAATGAGAATTACGATGAGGATGTCAGGAGGGATATGAGTGATGCGTTAGATGGTGAGTTGGGGGTTTGGGTGTGAAGGGGGGCGGGGGAAAATGGATTGTGAGAGTGGGAATTAGGGCGCGTGGGCTGACTGTGTATGCGCCGAGCAGGCCTAGTACCGGAAGACACCAACTCCAAAGGTCTCTACCGCCACGACGCCGAAGGAAGCGATGACATGCCCGTACGTTTCTCCCCTTCCTCTCACCCTTCCTGCCCGCCATCCCTTTATCCTTTTCCTTTCCTTTCCCTTTCCCTTCCTTTTACTTTCCCCTAACGCACCACAGGCCCACATCAAATCCGCCCTGATAGGCGCGAGCGTGAGTGTGCCGATTATGGACGGAAAATTAGCCCTTGGTACATGGCAGGGAATATGGTTTCTAGAGTTTCGGAATGGGAAACAGAGGAGAAAGTGCGTTGCTACTGTGCAAGGGGTTGGGTTTTAGGGGGTGCAGGCGGTGAGGTCCGAACATGGAATAGCCCTGTTTGCGGACGGCAACCATGGAGTTTTGCTGGGTACTAACATACACATCAGAAACGAACAACAAATAACACCGCCCAACGCCCGTCCACAGCGCAGCCTCCGCAGCTCTGAGTGTCTATCGAACTCTCCAACCACCCATACTCCTACATCTCATCCGCTCATACTGATATGACGCCTCTGACGTCAAGCACTCGCAGACTTCCAAACCTCCTGACCTTGGGGAGAAGCCGTGGCGAGCTCGCGAACGGCGGTAAAGAACGCGAGCTTGTACAATACTTGATGCGAAGAATGCAAAGAACGAATGGGTTCGAGCTGTTTTTAACTAGCTATGAGGAAGTTCAGATTGATCATACTCAGGCATGCGTCCGCTCATGTTTGCGGCCAAGCTTCTGAGTGTACTATACGGTAATTACACAACTTTGCAAGCATTATCAAACTTGATCCAATCAAAAATCCGAAAAATCGATATGCGTAGGAAAACTTTGACAAGGAGTATGCTTTACCACGATCAGCCGAACATTATGCCCTGAGAGTTTCTTACCCAAAGATTTTTGCGTTATGTCACTCATTTCTTCTCTGCATATACTTGAGATAGCGGTATATTGTGCGCTCAATTCTCTCACTCAAAATGATTTAGAAAGGGCTAGTTGCCTTTTCGCTCAACTCCCCTTCTTTTCTACTGAACCTTCGAATCTCCATCAGAATGGCCCGTCTTCCCGGAAGCCATACTGAGCGTAACAATAGGCTTTGTTGATAGCTTCCATCCAACACAGTCGCACGCCTTCGCTCGTCAAAGCCGAGGGGCTTTCGACCCGTGGACTAGGTATAGAATATTATCTGAGTATGTTATTTTAGGATATGATGTATGACGAATCAACCGACAAACTCTCTAGACCTCCAATGCGTAGTTTTTCTTTTCTTGGTTCCAATACTGCCCGCCTCGACATACACTAGCTCGGACTTTTGATACCTGGGACGAGGAAGGAAGCGAAGGAAGATTTGTAGGAAGAGGACAGATTCCACGGTGCTAATCTGCGAAATACGACGGGGGCGAGATGGCTTCTTGGAGCTGAATGGGAGAATAAAGGGGTTTGATATGTTTTCATAGACAGTTTCGGCCGTCTTAATCAGGGTTGATTTCCTGGCTTTCGTTTGGCTCGGAGGGTTTAAGCCGATTAGAACCAAACAGGAGGATACGGCTCTGGTAGACGAAGATGGTGGATCCCTGGAGTTTTAAATATTGCGGTATGTTGACAGTTCATGAACCTTGGCAGCATACTGCTCGCATCACTACTCGTGACGACGCTGATGATTGTACTATACTCCGTTCATGGCGTCGAGAAAAATATCTGGGAATAGTAACAGGGGTCTACTATGTTGTTCTTCATGGCGTTTGTTAGAATATCATCGTTTCTTTCGAGTCGGGCTTGCTGGGTTTTATGAAGACTTCTGCTATGCTCCGTTGCTGAGAAGAACGGAGGGTTTCGCTTATGAAGAAATCTACCCCGCGAGCGACTGATGATATATCACAGCGACACTTTCGTAAAAGCGTTCCTTTACATCGTCCTTTTGTCTACTCTTCTGTCCTTTTATGGCAAGCTCGAGAGTATATCTCCGAAGCGTAGGGGCGCTGTTGCGAAATGTTGAGAGGAAATGGGTAAAGCCGGTCACATTGGAGGGAAAAACCCCTCCTTTTTCCGAACTCGTTTGGCCGAAAAAAGCATCAAACCTCTCACGACAAATTACCCCAGTGCCACAAACCCCTCCACCACACTACCCCATCTCCCCTTTACGACCTCAATATTAACCTAGAGAAAGCACCCCAGAATTAAGCTCTCGGTCACCACTAACAACCTCGAAGGATCCCACACGTTCCAGCAGAGCCTGAGCCATCGCATCGAATGCTTTCATAGATACCACGGGCAACAACAGAGCCCATGAGGCGCAGGTGTAGTGAATAGCGAGCGCGGTCAACATTATTTAAGGATAACAAAGGGACGAGCGCAAGAGCTGCGCATGTTGTCCACCCCCCCCCCTAGGCTACCCAAATTATCCCTCCCATCAACGGCCTAAAAGTTTTCTAATCCAACACAACCGCAACGCAATGGAAGCACTACCCCGAACTCCGGGCGAAGTAAAAAGATACAATGAGATTAGGCAGCGCTGTATGATTTTGTACGAGGAGCGGCCCCGGGCGGGAAGGGGGTTTTCTTCGGGGGGCAGGAGTGGGGATAAAGATGTGGGGGTGTCGGAAAGGGGGGGATTTACTAAGGTAGGAATAGAGAGGGGGTGAGGGGGTCGTCGAGTAATGTGCGGCCATGGTGCGACTACATACAGTACCTCTTTATCTCGTTGCCAAACTGCCCTTTCCATATCCCCCCCTTTAAAGCCTACCCCCGCTCTCTCTCCCCCTTCCTCCACCAAAGTCCATCAACGTACATAGTATCATAAGGTACCTTACTCCCCATGCGCAATAACACCCACAAAAAACATCATCACACCCCCACCCCACCACCGACCGACCACCAAAGGGTTCCCGTATGTAATAGCCGCCCACCCCTTAGTCCCCCTCCCCGGTGCTAAGCGCTCAAACTCCCAAACCCGCAATGTTTCAAAACAACACCAGGACACCAGCGCGTAAACCAACACGTAGGTAGAGTAAAGTGTTTCAAAAAATGGGATCAGGATGGTGGAGGGCCTAGAGTATAGATCTTTTGTTTTCGGGAGTTTTTGTGTGGTATGTATGTAGGTAGTCAGTATAGGTACTACATATGTAGCTCAAAGAGGTAAGTTTTGTTTGTTCGATGGGTGGATGGGGTTTTGGGGAGTGGTGATTAGGTATAGATTCTTGAGAGAGTTTGGGTTTTGTTGTTTTTAGGTGTAGGTGATGAAGGGGGTTTTAAAACATGAAGTGAGGGTTTCTTGGGGGCTTGGGAGTGAAGGTTTTTAGCTTGGTTAGTTCACGGAGAGACGGTCGCGCGAGGTATGGTGGTAGGTGTATTGGTAGAGACTGTGATTGATGGATGTGTAGAGAGTGTTTTTATGTAAAGAATGTCATCTTGAATTCAAAATCCAATTCTAAACACCCAAGAGGATGTAATACATGCACGCCTGTATCCCATATCCAAAACTTTATCCCAAACCATTCTATTCAAACCATTGCCTCAATCTCTATTCCCTTAGTTGTTGTAGCTGAACCCCCAAGGAGCAGCGCTGCCACCCCGCCGAACACGGTCGCGACCAGCGAATTTGGCAGATCGCTTTTTACTGCCAGCCATGACCATTTGTCCACCGACACACTTGGT